>Ga0070679_100004615_pt1 | contig 12719 bp, 12 predicted proteins | sample KBSC63BmetaG_FD_65652 | JGI IMG/M metagenome (GOLD analysis project Ga0070679, IMG submission 65652) | Corn rhizosphere microbial communities from Kellogg Biological Station, Michigan, USA - KBS C6-3B metaG | ecosystem: Host-associated > Plants > Roots > Rhizosphere | place: USA: Michigan... | reverse complement strand
GTCAGCACCTCGAGCAGCATCGCGTGCGGCACGCGGCCGTCGATGATGTGCACGGTGTTGACGCCGTTCTTCGCCGCGTCGAGCGCCGACTCGATCTTGGGCAGCATGCCGCCCGAGATCGTTCCATCGGCGAACAGCTCGTCGATCTCGCGCGCCGACAGGTCCGTGAGGAGCTTGCCGGACTTGTCGAGCACGCCCGGCGTGTTGGTGAGCATCATCAGCTTTTCCGCCTTCAGCACCTCGGCGAGCTTGCCGGCGACGACGTCGGCGTTGATGTTGTAGTTCTCGTTGTCGACGCCGAAGCCGAGCGGCGAGACGACCGGGATGAACTGGTCCTCCTGCAGCGCGCGCACCACGCTCGGATCGATCGACTCGATCTCGCCGACCTGGCCGACGTCGTGCTCCTTGGTCGGGTCGTTGCGGTCGAGCATGCGCAGCTTCCTGGCGCGGATCAGGCCGCCGTCGCGCCCCGTGAGGCCGACCGCCTTGCCGCCGGCGACATTGATCAGTCCGACGATGTCCTGCTGCACCTGGCCGGCGAGCACCCACTCGACGACCTCCATCGTCTCCGCGTCGGTGACGCGCATGCCCTGGATGAAGGTGCCCTTCTTGCCGATCTTGGCGAGCGCCTCCTCGATCTGCGGCCCGCCGCCGTGGACGACCACCGGATTCATGCCGACCAGCTTCAGCAGCACGACGTCCTCGGCGAAGTCCTGCTGCAGGCCCGGGTCCGTCATCGCGTTGCCGCCGTACTTGATGACGATGGTCTTGCCGTGGAAGCGCCGGATGTAGGGCAGCGCCTGCGCGAGGATCTCGGCCTTGTCGCGCGGTGCGATGTGCGTCAGGTCGTGGCCGGGATCGGCAGAGGCGGAGGCGGCAGCGGGAGGCTCGGCGGTCATGGGCGCGGTGTCGGTGGGCAGGAAGCGAATGCGGCCAGAATCGTAACCTTCGAAGGAGACCGAACCGATGCGACCCGATGCTCTTTTCCTGCCCCGCCGCGCACTGCTGGCAGCCGCGCTCATGGCGGCGTGCAACATCGCCCTCGGGCAGACGGCGAGCGGCGCCGACTGGCCGAAAGGGCCGCTGCACATCATCGTTCCGTACGGACCGGGCTCGACGCCGGACACCATGGCGCGCATCGTCGCCGATGGCCTGGCCAAGCGCACCGGCCAGCCGGCGATCGTCGAGAACAAGGCGGGCGCGGCGGGCAATCTCGGCACCGACGCGATCGCCAAGGCGGCGCCCGACGGCCAGACCTTCGGCATCAGCATCGCCGGCCCGCTCGGCGTCAACGCGCTGCTGTTCAAGAAGATGCCGTACGACGCGTCGAAGGACCTCGCGCTCGTCACCATCGCCGCGACGCAGCCGAGCGTGCTGGTCGTGCCGGCGACGCTCGGCGTCAGCAACACCGAGGAGCTGCTCGCGCTGATGAAGAAGAACCCGGGCAAGTACAACTACGCGTCGATGGGCGCGGGCAGCATCTCGCACCTGGCGATGGAAGCGCTGGCGTCGCGCAGCGGCACGCAAGTCGTGCACGTTCCCTATGCCGGCAGCGGCCCTGCCGTGACGGCGCTGCTCTCGGGCAACGCCGACATCGCCGTGCTGCCGGCCGCCGCCGTCATGCCGCAGGTCAAGGCGGGCAAGATCAAGGCGCTCGCGGTCGCCACCGGCAAGCGCTCGACCGCGCTGCCCGATCTGCCGACGCTGGAAGAAGCCGGCCTGAAGGACGTCAAGGCCGACGCGTGGATGGGCTTCGCCGTTCCCGCCAGAACGCCGGAGCCGATCGTCGCGAAGATCCACGACGCGATCGTGCAGATCCTCGAGCAGCCCGACGTCAAGGAAAAGCTCAAGCCTCTCTATATGGAGGTGGTCGCCGACACGCCGGCCGAGGCGCGCAGCTGGCTCAACTCGGACATCGAGCGCTGGCGGCCGATCATCGAGAAGAACAAGATCACCCTCGACTGAGCCAGCGATGGCGCAGCCGGCGGCTTCGGCGATCGACGAGCCGGCGCGCCGCACGCCGGTCTTCGGCGAGTTCGACGTCGTCGTCCTGGGCGGCGGGCCGGCCGGGCTTGCCGCCGCGACCGCGGCGGCGCGGCGCGGCGCACGCACGCTGCTCGTCGAGCGCTACGGCTTTCTCGGCGGCATGGGCACCGCCGCCGGGGTCACCAACTTCTGCGGCCTGCACGCGAACGTGCACGGCCGGATCGTGCGGGTCGTGCACGGCGTCGCCGACGAGCTGCTCGAGCGCATGCGCGCGCTCGACGGGCTGAACGCACCGCACCTGGTGTTCGGCAAGATCTTCGCGCAGGCGTACGACACGGCGGCGTTCAAGTGCGCCGCCGACGCGATGCTGCTCGCGGCCGGCGCCGAGGTGCTGTTCCATGCGTGGGCGGTCGGTGTCGTGCGCAGCGAGCGCGGCGCGGCCGACGCGCTGCTCGTCGAGACGAAGTCCGGCCGACGTGCGATCCGCGCCGCGCTCTTCATCGACTGCTCGGGCGACGGCGACCTCGCCCACTTCGCCGGCTGCGCGATGGAGCACGGCGGGCCGATGCTCTTTCCGACGCTGATGTTTCGCGTCGCCGGCGTCGACGACGCGCGCGCCGGCGAGGCGTGGCGGACGATTCCGGCGCGCATGGACGAGGCACAGGCCGCGGGCACGTTCCGCTTTCCCCGCCGCGGCGCGATCGTGCGCCCGCAGCGCCACGCCGGCGAATGGCGCGTCAACGTCACCCAGCTGAAGAACGCCGACGGCTCGGCGGTCGACGGCACGGATGCGGTGTCGCTCTCGCGCGGCGAGAGCGAAGGCCGTCGCCAGGCGCTCGACTACCTGCGCTTCCTGCGCACGCAAGTGCCCGGATTCGAGGCGGCGTACCTGCTCGAGATCGCGCCGCAGCTCGGCATCCGCGAGACGCGGCGCCTGCTCGGCGAGCACGTCCTGAGCGGCGACGAGGTGGTCGGCTGCGCGAGCTTCGCCGACACGATCGGTGTCAACGGCTGGCCGCTCGAGCTGCACGTCGCCGGCGACGTCGAATGGCGCTGGCCGCCGATTCCGGAGTCGCGCGGCTTCAACCAGCTGCCGCTGCGGATGCTGTTGCCGCGCGCCGCGGCGCCCTCTGTCGCGCCGGGGAACGTGCTCGTCGCCGGCCGCTGCGCCTCGATGACCCACGACGGCCAGTCGGCGGCGCGCGTGTCCGGCGCGTGCTTCGTCATGGGGCAGGCGGCCGGCACTCTCGCGGCGCTCGCGTGCCGGCGCTCCGAGCCGCTCCGCGCGGTGCCGGTCGACGCCGTCCAGGCGGCATTGCGCGAGGACGGCGCCTATCTCGGCATCGACCTGCCGACCGCGAGCTAGCGAAGGCCTTCGCGCGGCGCGCTGCGCGCGCGGGTCGACTCTGTAATCATCTGCTCGGGCGCAAGACCAAGCGTCACCCCACGACGGAGCTCCAGCATGACCCGACGCTTTCCTCCCTTGTCACCGGCGCGGCGCGCCTGGATGCTCGCAGGCTTCGCGGCGCTGCTCGCCGCCGTCGCGGCAACGCCGCTGGCGACGCGCGCAGGAGAGGCCGCCGTCAAGATCGCTCCGCCGGCGATCGACGCGACGACGGCCGACGCTGCCGGGCTGCAGACCGCCGTGTTCGCCGGCGGCTGCTTCTGGGGCATCCAGGGCGTGTTCCAGCGGGTCAACGGCGTCGTCCAGGCAGTCTCGGGCTATTCCGGCGGCGCCGAGAAGACGGCCGTCTACGAGCTCGTCGGCACCGGCCTCACCGGCCACGCCGAGTCGGTGAAGATCACCTACGACCCGAAGAAGGTGAGCTACGGGACGCTGCTGCAGATCTTCTTCTCGGTCGCGCACGACCCGACGCAGCTGAACCGCCAGGAACCCGACAGCGGCCCGCAGTACCGCTCGGCAGTGTTCTACGCCAGCCCCGCGCAGAAGGAGACGACCGAGCGCTACATCGCTCAGCTCGACGCCGCGAAGTCGTACCCGAAGAAGATCGTCACCCAGGTGGTGCCGCTGGTGGCGTTCTATCCGGCCGAGGCCTATCACCAGGACTACCTGACGCTGCACCCCGACTCGGGCTACATCGCGCGGTTCGACCTGCCGAAGGTCGCCAACCTGAAGGCGATGTTCCCGCAGCAGTACCGCGCCGAGCCTGCGCTCGTGATGGCGCGCGCCGCCAGGACGCCCTGAGCTCGGGCGGCGCCGCCGCGCCGGTCAGCCGGGGCGGCAGCGCGCCTGCCGGTTCGCTTCGAAGCGGTCGAAGTCGGCGCGCTCTCCCGGCGTCATCGTCGCGAGCTTCTGGCGCTTGCCGTGCACGATGCGGTACATCTCGTCGCACTGCTCTCGCGTGAGCTGGACGCGATCGCGCTCGACCTGCGCGGCGGCGGCTTCGCGCTCGCGCAGCTCGTGCTTTTTCCTGTGCTCTTCGCCGAGGCGGCGCTGCGCCTTCTGTTCCTCGTCGCCGCAGCGTTGCCGATAGGAGTTCGCGAGCTCGGAGAAGGCGCGCGACCCGAGCCCGCGCGCCGGACCGTTGCGCAAGCCCTCGCGCAGCTCGGCGCATTCCGGGCTCAGGTAATCGAGCACCTCGGACGCCTTCGCGACGGGACGATCTGTCGATGTCGACGAACGGCCGCGCGCCGGCGCGGGACCGATCGACGCCAGGCTCGTCGACGGCCGGCCCTCGCACGGCCGGTCGGACAGGAACGCGCGCCCGTCTGTCGTGCAGCGAAACACCGAGCGTTGCGCGAGTGCGCCCTCGCTCGCGACAAGGCAGAGTGCGCCGAGCACGGCCGACGCGACGAAGGTGCGATGCATCCCGATCTCCCCCGAATGACCTGCCCGATCCGCTACTGTAGGGGAGGCAGCGCGCGCCCTGGCAACTCCGGGTGCCATCCCGACGGCGCTTGACTACAGTCGATCGAGCTGCTGCACCGACGCAACCGCACCCACCGACCAGGGAGAGCCCATGGACAAGAAACCGAAATCGAGCGCCGGGACGAAGAGCGCCGGCGCGTCGCGCCTGTTCGACAGCGAGCTCGCCGGCTCGGTGAAGGAGTCTGCGCAGCAGATCTGGCTCGCCGGCATGGGCGCGTTCGCCAAGGCGCAGGCCGAAGGCAAGCAAGTCTTCGATGCGCTCGTCAAGGAAGGCGCGAACTTGCAGAAGAAGACGCAGAGCGCGGCCGAAGAACGCTTCGGCGACGTCACGAGCAAGATGTCGAGCATGGCCGGCGACGTCTCCGCCAAGGCCGGTGAGCAGTGGGACAAGCTCGAGGCCGCGTTCGAGGAGCGGACCGCCAAGGCGATGAAGAAGCTCGGCGTTCCCACGGCCAGGGACGTCGAGGCGCTGAAGCAGCAGATCGAAGCGCTCTCGGCGCAGGTCGCGCGCAGCGCCCGCTCTGCGGCGCGCAAGGCCGCTGCCAAGGGGAGCGCGAGGTCGGCCGCCGGCAAGACGGCCAAGCGGGCGCGCAAGAGCGCCGGCTGAGCACGCGGGTCGTGAACGAAACCCGCGCGTTTCGCTCGCAGCCTGCTCAGCGCGTGTACTGTCCCGGGAAGAACCAGAGCAGTCCGGCGGTCATCACGAAGTAGCGGCCGAACTTGCCGATCAGCATGTAGCCGAGGCACGGCCAGAACGGCAGCTTGAGCCAGCCCGCGACCGCGCAGAGCGGATCGCCGACGATCGGCAGCCACGAGAGCAGGCACGCCTTCGCGCCGAAGCGCTCGAGCCAGCGCAGCGCACGCACGTTCGGATTGCGGTGCGTCATGTGCTCGTACGCGCGCTCGGCGCCGTATCCCATCCACCACGTGAGGGCGCCGCCGAGCGTCGCGCCGGCCGTCGCCGCGCCGACCGCGGGCCAGAACATCGTCGGGCTGATCTTGACGAGCGCGAAGACCGCCGGCTCGGAGCCGAGCGGCACCAGCGTCGAGGCGATGAAGGCGATGAAGAAGACGGTGGAAAGGCCGACTTCCGGCAGCGACATCGCCCCCATCAGCCAGTCGATCCATGCACCCATCGACAGCATTATCAAGCCCGCGAATGCGGTGGTCGGCGCACGCCTTCGCCGCGATTCGCGCCGCTATACTGCTGCCTCGTTTTTCAGCAATTCTCCCGGCTTCAAATGCGCATCGGCCACATCACGCTGGCGAATCGCCTGTTCGCAGCGCCGATGGCGGGGGTCACCGATCGACCGTTTCGACAGCTGTGCAAGCGCCTCGGCGCCGGCTACGCGGTGAGCGAGATGGTGACGTCGCGCAAGGACCTCTGGTCGACGCTGAAGACCAGCCGCCGCGCCGACCACGAGGGCGAGAGCGCGCCGATCGCCGTGCAGATCGCCGGCACCGATGCCGCGATGATGGCCGAGGCCGCCGCCTACAACGTCGCGCGCGGCGCGCAGATCATCGACATCAACATGGGCTGCCCGGCCAAGAAGGTGTGCAACCAGTGGGCCGGCTCGGCGCTGATGAAGGACGAGCCGCTCGCGCTCGCGATCGTCGAGGCGGTGGTCGCCGCGTGTGCGCCGCACGGCGTGCCGGTGACGCTGAAGATGCGCACCGGCTGGTGCGAGAGCGCCCGGAACGCGGTCGCGCTGGCGCGCGCTGCCGAGAGCGCGGGCGTGGCGATGGTCGCCGTGCACGGGCGAACGCGCGAGCAAGGCTACAAGGGCGACGCGGAGTACGGGACCGTGACGGCGGTCAAGCGCGCCGTCTCGATCCCGGTGGTCGCCAACGGCGACATCGACTCGCCCGCGAAGGCGCGTGCCGTCTTCGAAGCGACCGGCGCCGACGCGATCATGATCGGCCGCGCCGCGCAAGGGCGCCCGTGGCTCTTCAACGAGATCGCGCACCACCTCGCGACCGGTGAGGCGGCGCCGCCGCCGCGCACCGCCGAGGTCAGGGAGTGGCTCCTCGAGCATCTCGACGACCATTACCGGCTGTACGGCGAGTTCGCCGGCGTGCGCAGCGCGAGGAAGCACATCGGCTGGACGTTGCGCGGCCTGCCCGGCGGCGAGCCGTTCCGCGCCGCGATGAACGCGATCGAGTCGTGCGCCGAGCAGGCGCGCGCGGTCGGCGAGTGGTTCGATCGGCTGGCCGAGCGCATGCCCGTGATGCCGGCGTGCGGCGCCGACGCCGAGCGCGTCGCGGCAATCCACTGAGCGAGGGCGCATGGCCATCACGAACAAGAAGCACATCGAGGAGTGCGTGCGCGAGAGCCTCGAAAGCTACTTCCGCGACCTGCGCGGTGTCGAGCCGACGGCCATGCACGAGATGATCATCCGTGTCGTCGAGCGGCCGCTCTTCGAGGTGGTCATGAAGGAGGCGGGCGGCAACCAGAGCCGGGCCGCCGAATGGCTGGGCATCAATCGCAACACGCTGCGCCGCAAGCTCCTCGAGCACAAGCTCATCAAGTGAGCGCCCCCGGGCCGAAGGCGCGCCGTCGCGACCACGCGAAAGGACCGCCATGCAGGCGCTGATCTCCGTCTCCGACAAGACCGGCGTGGTCGAGCTGGCGCGCGAGCTCGCCGCTCTCGGCATCGGCCTGCTCTCGACCGGCGGCACCGCCAGGCTGCTCGCCGAGGCCGGCCTCGAGGTGACCGAGGTCGCCGCGCACACCGGCTTTCCGGAGATGCTCGACGGGCGCGTCAAGACGCTGCACCCGAAGGTGCACGCCGGGCTGCTCGCGCGCCGCGACGATCCGGCGCACATGCGCTCGCTCGCGGAGCATGGCGTGGCGACGATCGATCTGCTCGTCGTCAATCTCTATCCCTTCGAGGCGACCGTCGCGCGCGCCGGCTGCACGCTCGCCGAAGCGATCGAGAACATCGACATCGGCGGGCCGGCGATGGTGCGCTCGGCCGCCAAGAACTGGAACGACGTCGCCGTTCTCACCGATGCGGCGCAGTACGCGGGCGTGGTGGCCGAGCTGAAGCGGGACGGCGCGGTCTCGAAGGGCACGCGCTTTTCGCTCGGCGTCGCCGCGTTCGATCGCATCGCGCAGTACGACGGCGCGATCAGCGACTACCTGTCTTCGCTCGCCGGCCCCACCGACGGCGTGCCCGAGCGCAGCGAGTTCCCGGCGCAGGCCAACGGCCGCTTCGTCAAGCTGCAGGACCTGCGCTACGGAGAGAACCCGCACCAGCGCGCCGCCTTCTACCGCGATCTCGCGCCGGCGCCGGGGTCGCTGGTGACCGCCAGGCAGCTGCAGGGCAAGGAGCTCTCGTACAACAACATCGCCGACGCCGACGCTGCCTGGGAATGCGTCAAGTGCTTCGACGCGCCCGCGTGCGTGATCGTCAAGCACGCGAACCCGTGCGGCGTCGCCGTCGCCGAAGACGTTGCCGCCGCGTACGCCAAGGCCTTCAGCACCGACTCGACGTCGGCGTTCGGCGGCATCATCGCCTTCAACCGCGAGGTCGATCTCGCTTGCGCGCAGCGCGTCGCCAAGCAGTTCGTCGAGGTCCTGATCGCGCCGTCGTACAGCGCCGACGCGCTCGCCGTCCTCGCTTCCAAGGCGAACACGCGCGTGCTCGAGATCGCGCTGCCGCCCGCGGGAGGCGGGCGCAACGCGCACGACCTGAAGCGGGTCGGCTCCGGGCTCCTGATCCAGAGCGCCGACAACCTCGACGTCGACGAGGCCGACCTGCGCGTCGTCACTGCCAAGGCGCCGACGCCGCAGCAGATGCAAGACCTGCTGTTCGCATGGAAGGTCGCGCGCTACGTGAAGAGCAACGCGATCGTCTTCGCCGCCTCCGGCATGACGCTCGCTGTCGGCGCCGGCCAGATGAGCCGGCTCGACTCGGCGAAGATCGCCTCGATCAAGGCCGAGGCGGCACGGCTCTCGCTCGCCGGCTCGGCGGTCGCGAGCGATGCCTTCTTTCCCTTCCGCGACGGGCTCGACGTCGTCATCGACGCGGGCGCCGCGTGCGTCATCCAGCCCGGCGGCTCGATGCGCGACGACCAGGTGATCGCGGCAGCGAACGAGCGCGACGTCGCGATGGTGTTCACCGGCGTTCGCCACTTCCGCCACTGACCCGCTGCCCTCCTGAACGCCGTGAAGGATCTCACCGCCACCAGCGATCCTTCTCCTCGTCCACGATGACGACGCTTCAGATCCCGCCCTCGTGAAACTCGCCGAACCGGCCGGTCTCGCGCTCGCGTTCATCGCCCGCCTCATCACCGGCGCGCAAGGGCATTGGCACGGCTCGGCACCGAAAGCCGAGCAGCGCATCTACTTCGCCAACCACCAGAGCCATTTCGACTGGGTGCTGATCTGGGCCGCGCTGCCGCGCGACCTGCGCGCCGTCACGCGGCCGATCGCCGCGCGCGACTACTGGACGGCGTCGCCGTTCAGACACTGGTTGACGCGCGAGGTCTTCAACGCGGTCTACGTCAGCCGGCAGCGCGCGAGCGACGGCGGCGGCGTCGACGAAGACCCGCTCGAGCCGCTCATGGAAGCGCTCCGCCACGGCGACTCGCTCGTGCTCTTCCCGGAGGGAACGCGCGGTCATGCGGCCGAGCCTGCGCCCTTCAAGTCGGGCCTCTACGCGCTTGCGCAGGCGTTCCCGGACGTGCAGCTCATCCCGGCGTGGATCGACAACGTGCAGCGCGTCATGCCGAAGGGCGAGGTCGTTCCGGTGCCGATCCTGTGCACGGTCGCCTTCGGGCCGCCCGTTGCGCTCGCGCCCGGCGAAGAGCGGCGCGCGTTCCTCGACCGCGCACGCCGGGCCGTGATCGCCTTGCGCGACGTCGAGTGATGGCCTTCGCACCCGAGATCGCCTGATGGACGCCCTGCGCGAGCTGAGCGTGCGCGAGCAGGTCGCGCTGCTGTTCGTCGTCCTGTTCGGCTTGCTGGCACTGGCCACGATCGTCGCGGTGGCGAGGTCGTTGCGCGAGCTGACGGCCGAGCAGGCGGCCGTGCGCGAACGATTCACCCGCGACCTGCGTGCAGTCTGGGCGGGCACGGTGCTGTTCTGGATCGCCTGGGTGTCGGGGCCGCTCGGATCGACGCTCCTGTTCGGCCTGGTCTCGTTCGTCGCGTTGCGCGAGTTCGTGACGCTGACGCACACCCGGCGCGCCGACCATCGCAGCCTCCTGCTGGCGTTCTTCGTCGTGCTGCCGCTGCAGTACGTGCTGGTCGGCATGCGGCTGGCGAACGCGTTCACCGTGTTCATCCCGGTCTACGTCTTCTTCGCCATTCCCGTCATCAGCGCGCTCGCCAACGATCCGTTCCACTTCCTCGAGCGGACCGCGAAGATCCAGTGGGGGATCACGGTGACGGTGTACGGCATGAGCCACGCGCCGGCGCTGCTCCTGCTCGACTTGCCGCGCTACCGCGAGCGCGGAGCGTTCCTGCTGCTCTTCCTCGTTGCCGTCGTCGCGGCAGCGCAGCTCGGCCAGGAAGCCGCCACCCGGCGCCTGCGGCGCCGGCCGGTCGCGCGCGCGATCAGCCGGTCGTTCTCGTGGCGCGCGTTCGGCATCGGCGCCGGCGCGGCCGCGCTGGTCGGACTGCTGCTCTCGTGGACGACGCCCTTCACTCCGTTGGCGGCGACGGCCATGGCGGCGATCGCCGGCGCTGCCGGCACCTTCGGCGAATTCGTCATGAAGGCGCTGAAGCGCGACGCGGGAGTGCGCAGCTGGAGCGGGGCGTCGTCGGTGACCGGCGCGGTCGGGCTGCTCGACCGCGTCGCCCCGCTCTGCTTCGCCGCGCCCGTCTTCTTCCACTCGGTGCGCGGCTATTTCGGCATCTGAGCCGCGCGCGTCCGCGGCGCCGACGTCGGCATCGGTTCCAATCACGCCCATGCGCGTACTCGGCATCGACCCCGGACTTCGCACCACCGGCTTCGGCGTCGTCGATTGCGAGGGTGGCCGGCTCGCCTACGTCGCCAGCGGGACGATCACCACCGCCACGGTCGCGCTCGCCGACCTGCCAGGCAGGCTGAAGGTGATCTTCGACGGCGTGCGCGAGGTGGCCGCGCGCTACGGCCCGAGCTGCGCGTCGATCGAGATCGTCTTCGTCAACGTCAACCCGCAGGCGACGCTCCTGCTCGGCCAGGCGCGCGGCGCGGCGCTCTCGGCGCTGGTCGCCGACGAGCTCGCGGTCGCCGAGTACACGGCGCTGCAGATGAAACGGGCGATCGTCGGCCACGGCCAGGCGAAGAAGGAGCAAGTGCAACAGATGGTGATGCGGCTGCTCGCGCTGCCGGGCGTTCCCGGCCCCGACGCGGCCGATGCGCTCGGCCTGGCGATCTGCCATGCGCACGCCGCGAGAAGCTTCGCCGCGCTCGGCCGCAGCGCGACGCTGGCGCCGCGCACGTCGGGCCGCTACAAGAGCGGGCGAACCTACTGAAAGTGCGCATCCGGGCCGCGCCTGCGCGGGCGACGACCGGGGATCGGCAGGCGACAATCGGCGCCCCATGAATGCCCTCTTCGAAGACGGCGGCAAGTTCCACGCCGGGCGCGTCATGAGCGAGACCGACGCCTCGCTGCAGGTCGAGCTCGGATCGGGCAAGCGGGCCAAGGTGAAAGCGGCCAACGTGCTGCTTCGCTTCGCGCAGCCCGAGCCGGACGCGCTGCTCGGCGAGGCCGAGACGATCGCGCGCGAGATCGATCTCGACCTGGCTTGGGAATTCGCTCCCGAGGGCGAGTTCGCGTTCGCCGAGCTCGCGCGCGACTATTTCGGCGCGCAGACGGGCGTCGTCCAGGAGGCGGCGGCGCTGTTGCGCCTGTTCTCGGCGCCGCACTACTTCCGCCGCCTCGGCAAGGGGCGCTTTCGCAAGGCGCCCGAGGAGATCGTCAAGGCGGCCCTGCTCGGGATCGAGCGCAAGAAGCAGATCGCGGCGCAGGTCGACGCCTGGGCCGAGGAGATCGTCGCCGGGCGCTGCCCCGAGCCGGTGCGCGAGCAGATCTACCGCATCCTCTTCAAGCCGGACAAGAATGCCGTCGAGTACAAGGCGGTCGTCGAGGCATCGCGGCGCGCCGGGCGCGCGCCGCTCGATCTCCTGCAGGCCGCGGGCGCGATCGACTCGCCGTACGAGTTCCACTGGCGCCGGTTCCTGTTCGAGGAGTTCCCGAAGGGCACCGGCTTCGCCGACATCCCGGTGCCGCAGGTTGGCGGCGATCTCCCGCTCGCGCCCGCCGAGGCGTTCTCGATCGACGACTCGTCGACGACCGAGATCGACGACGCGCTCTCGGTGCAAGGTCTCGGCAGCGGCCGCGTCGTCGTCGGCATCCACATCGCTGCGCCGGCGCTCGCCTTCCAGCCGGCGAGCGCGATCGCGCAGGTCGCGCGCGACCGGCTCTCGACGGTCTACATCCCCGGCCACAAGCTGACGATGCTGCCGGACGCTGTCGTCGAAGCGTTCACGCTCGCCGAGGCTCGCGACGCGGCGGTCGTCTCGCTCTACGTGACGCTCGACGAGGCGACGCTCGCGACGCTCTCTTCCGAGACGCGGCTGGAGCGCGTGCGGATCGCCGCCAATCTGCGCCACGACCTGCTGGACGCGCAGTTCGACGAAGCGACCCTCGCCGGCGGACACGCGAAGTCGGTTCCGTTCGCGGCCGAGCTCGCGTTCCTGCACACGCTTGCGAAGAAGCTCAAGGCGGAGCGCGAGAAGGTGCGCGGCAAGCCCGAGAGCTTCAACCGGCCCGACTACACCTTCCGGCTCGACGACGCGCAGGGCAAGCCGATCAGCGGCAACGAGCGCGTCGAGATCGTCGCCAGGAA
>Ga0070679_100004612_pt1 | contig 12724 bp, 10 predicted proteins | sample KBSC63BmetaG_FD_65652 | JGI IMG/M metagenome (GOLD analysis project Ga0070679, IMG submission 65652) | Corn rhizosphere microbial communities from Kellogg Biological Station, Michigan, USA - KBS C6-3B metaG | ecosystem: Host-associated > Plants > Roots > Rhizosphere | place: USA: Michigan... | reverse complement strand
GACCGGGGTCCCAGTCCCTGGATGTATTACGACGCTCGTGGCCGCGCTTGTTGCATGCGCGCGCTCGACGAGGCGCAACAGCCGCGAATCGCTCGTCGGATCGTCCCCCGCGAGCACGAGCGCGTGTTGCATCTGCGCCTGCGAGGCCGACGCAATCGTCTGAAACGCGCGTTCCTGGAAGGCGTCCACGGTCGGCCCCTCGAGCGTCACCTGCACCATCGTGACGAAGGAGGCCACGTCGGAGATCTGCTCCGGACGCTGGCCGTCGGTGTCGAGCATGACCGGCAATCCGATCGATGCCTTCTGAAACGCCGCGCAGAGGTACTCCATGTTGGCCAGCGGATCGCGGCCCGCGATCGCGATCGAATGAAACGCAGAGCGCGCCGTGGTGCGCCGCAGCTCGTTCGCCAGCGCATCCGCGGTGTACATCGTCGCCGTCTCCGCCTCGGCGGCGAAGCGAACGAAGAGTTGGCGGCGTCCCGCCCAGACACCCTGTGCCTGAATGCCGGCGGGTATACCCGCGAGGGCCGCGGTCGGCGGCGCGACGAACACCATCAGTCGCCTCCCCGGGGCTCGAGCGCGAGCTGCACGATGCGCTCGCACAACTCGGGGAACGACATGCCCGCCGCCGCGGCGGCCTGTGGGATGAGACTCGTCTGCGTCATGCCGGGCAGCGTATTCGCCTCCAGACAGTAGAAGGTCCCGTCGGTCGCCATACGGAAATCGACGCGCGCGTAACCGCGCAGCTTGAGCGCTCGAAACGCCGCGCGCGCCTCGGCCTGCACGCGCGCGACCTCGTCTTCGGTGAGATCGGCGGGAAAATGCTCTTCAGCCATCCCCGCCGTGTACTTGCACTCGTAGTCGTAAATCTCGTGCTTTGGAATGATTTCGCCAACCGGCAGCGCGTCGCCGCCCAGAATGCCGACGGTCAGCTCGCGGCCCGCGACGAACGCTTCGATCATCACCTCGTCGTCGAACCGATACGCCTCGTCGATCGCGGGCTGAAGCTCGTCGGCGCTCCTGACGATCGACAGACCCACGGTAGATCCCTGCTTCGACGGCTTCACGATCACCGGGAATCCAAGACGCTCCTGCACGACGTCCGCCGTCGCCGGCGCCATGAGCCAATCGGCCGTCGTGACGCCGGCAAAGCGGAAGAGTTGCTTCGTCACGTCCTTGTCCATTGCCATCGCGCTCGCGAGATGACCGCTGCCGGTATACGGCACACCCGTGAGATCGAGCAATGACTGAATTGTTCCGTCCTCGCCCGATCCGCCGTGCAGACCGAGGAAGACGACGTCCGCCTCGCTCTGGCGCGGCAGATTGCTCACGAGCCGCGGCAGCGCCTCGCGCGCCATGCGACGCAATGCCTCCTCCGACGGCGGCGCCGCCTGCACGACGACCCCGCTCGCAAGCCGGTGCTGCTCATCGAAGCTGATCGGACCGCGCGCCGGATCCACCGCCGAGACCTCGTGGCCGCGCGAGCGCAGCGCTTCGGCCACGCGAATTCCGGTCGCGAGCGACACATCACGCTCGGACGACGTCCCTCCCATCAACACCGTGATCCGCAACGCTGCCTCCCCTCCATCACCGCGCCATGAGGTAGTTCAACATGTCCGATCGCGTAACGATCCCCTGCACCGTGCCATTCGATCGCACGAGTACCGCCGGATTCGACTTGGACAGCAGCTTCGCCACGGCATCCACGGGCTGCGCAACATCCACGATCGGGAAGGGCGCGTCCATGACCTCGCTCACAGTGGCGTCGAGCAGCTTGGTGTTGTCGAGACTCTTCGCGGACAACGACCAGTCGCTCACCGATCCCACGCAGTTCGTTCCCTCCATCACGGGAAGCTGCGAGACATCGTGCAGGGACATGAGCCGCAGCGCCTGCCGAACGGTTTGTCCCGGTGTCACGCTCACGATCGTCGGCGTCTCGCCATCACCGCGCGCCTTGGCGCCGAGGACGAAATCGAGCGTCGTGCGGTCCGCGTCGAGCAATTGATTCTCGCGCATCCACTCATCGCTGTAGAGCTTCGAGAGATAGCGCTCTCCCGTGTCGGGAAGCGCCGCGACGACGTACGCGTTCGGGTCGTCGGCGCGACGCGCGATGTGCAGCGCGACGTGCACGATCAATCCACTCGAGCCGCCGACGAACAATCCTTCCTCGCGCGTGAGGCGGCGCGCCATCGAGAACGCCTCTTTGTCGCTCACCGTCATGAAGTCGTCGACGAGGCCCATGTCGAGCGTGCCGGGAATCTTGTCCTGCCCGATGCCCTCCACCTTGTATGGCACGCCTTCGGGCTTTCCCTCGCCTTTCGTGCGCCACATCTCGGCGAGAATCGAGCCCACCGGATCGCCGGCGATGATCTGGATCTTCGGATTCTTCTCCTTCAGGTAGCGGCCGACGCCGGTGATCGTCCCGCCCGTACCTGCAGCGTAGACGAAATGCGTGACCTTGCCTTCGGTCTGCTCCCAGATCTCGGGGCCCGTCGTGTCGTAGTGCGCCTGCGGATTCGCGTCGTTGTAGAACTGATTCGCGAGAACGGCGTTCGGCGTCTCATGCGCGATGCGCTTGGCCATCATCACGTAGTTGTCGGGATGGTCCGGCGGCACCGCCGTCGGCGTCACGATCACCTCGGCGCCGAAGGCTTTGAGAAGACGCACCTTCTCCTGCGACATCTTGTCGGGCATCGTGAAGATGCACCGGTAGCCCTTGAGCGCCGCCGCGATCGCGAGGCCGATGCCCGTGTTGCCACTGGTGCCCTCGACGATCGTGCCGCCGGGCTTCAGCCGGCCTTCACGCTCCGCCCGCTCGATGATGGGCCCGCCGATGCGATCCTTGATCGAGCCCCCGGGATTGAAGAACTCCGCCTTGGCGTACACCGGCGTGCGGATGCCGCGCGTGACGCGCGTGAGGCGGATCAGCGGCGTCCAGCCGATCGTCTCCAGCACCGAGTCGTACGGCGTGCGATTACGCTGCATGAGATTTATAATAGTAGATCTGGAATCACGGATCGGTTACGCGTCGCCGGGGCCCCGCTCCGGGGCGTGGAGCGCGCTGTCCCCGGGCAGCGGCGGGGCTTCCGGATGCCGGAAATAGACGGGAAACAGGATGTGCACGCCTACGGGCTCGCCGTGAAGCTTGGCCGGCACGAACGCCAGTTCCTTCGCGCCGGCGAGCGCCGCGGAGTCGAGCGCCGGCACGCCGCTTGGCTCGTCGACACGCGTCGAGTCGCTTTGCACGCGGCCGTCCCGGTCGATGAAGAGCCGCAGCGTGACGTTGCCTTGCACTTTGCGCGCATAGAGCGCCGCCGGGTACCGGAACGGCAACTCTGCCGTCACGAGCGCCGGCCACTCGTCCGGCTGCGCGGGCATGGCCGCCTGCGCCGTGTGCGTCACACTCTTCCGCTGCTCGCAGCCGGCGACGGCAACCAGAGCGAGCGCAGACAGCGAAATGAGGCGATGCATGGCAGAAATGTAGCCCTGCCTGACCGGCCCCGCGACCAAAACGTTTCGTCTACGCGTGACGGCGCGCTTCGTCCGAAAGACGCGCGAGCAGCGTGAGCGCGTCGAGCGGCGTCATCGCGTTGACGTCCACCGACGCCAGCCGCTCGACCACGGGATGCGGAGGCGCCGCGAACAGGCCGAGCTGATCCGTCGACGCGGGCTGTTTTCGCGGAGCACGAACGCCAAGTTGCTCGCCGCGCGCGAGCTGCTCGCCCTCGAGGAGCGCCAGCATCTCTCTCGCGCGCGCGATCACCGGCTGCGGGAGCCCCGCGAGGCGCCCGACCTCGATGCCGTACGAGCGATCCGCACCGCCCGGCTGTAGCCGATGCAGAAAGAGGATCTGCTCGCCGACTTCCCGGATCGCCACGTTGTAGTTCCGCAGCGCCGTGAGCTCGTCGGCAAGTTGCGTGAGTTCGTGATAATGCGTAGCGAACACCGTCTTGCAACCAATCTTCTCGTGCACGTGCTCGGTCACGGCCCATGCGATCGACACGCCATCGTACGTCGCCGTGCCGCGCCCGATCTCGTCGAGCAGCACCAGGCTCCGCGCAGTTGCCGTGTGAAGAATCGCGCTCGTCTCGCTCATCTCGACCATGAAGGTCGACTGGCCGCGCACGAGATTGTCGCTCGCACCCACGCGGGTGAAGATCCGGTCGATCACCCCTATTCGCGCGCTCGCGGCCGGAACGAAGCTGCCGATCTGCGCCATCAGTGCGATCAGTCCGATCTGACGAAGCACGGTGGACTTACCCGCCATGTTCGGACCCGTGAGAATGATCATCCGAGCGTCCTGCACGAGATGCAGGTCATTCGGAATGAACTTGTCGCGCGGCATCATTCGTTCGACGACTGGATGCCGCCCCGCCACGATGTCGAGGTCGAATTCATCCGTGATCGTCGGACGGGTGTAGCCTTCGCGCGCCGCGACGTCGGCAAATGTCGCGAGCACGTCGAGCTCCGCCACGACGCGCGCGATCCCCTGCAGTCGCGCGACCTCTCGGCCGGCCGCCGCGCGTACCTGTTCGAACAGCTCCCGCTCACGCGCCTCGATTCGCTCCGCGGCGCTGAGGACACGCTCCTCGTGTTCCTTGAGCGCTGGCGTGACGAAGCGCTCGCCATTGGTGATCGTTTGACGGCGCTGATAGTCAGTCGGCACGAGGTGCAGGTTCGACTTCGTCACCTCGATGTAGTAGCCGAACACCTTGTTGAATCCGACCTTGAGCGACGTGATACCGGTGCGCGTCCGCTCGTCGCTCTGAATGCGCGCGATGGCATCGCGACCGCCGTCGCGTAGCTCGCGCAGTGCGTCGAGATCGGGATCCACACCCGGCGCGATGGTCGTTTCCTCTCCGACCACAATCGGCGGACGCTCCACCAACGTCGCGCGAATGTGCGACGCCAGCTCGGCGGCATCGTCCCATGCGTCAAGCATTTCTGCGAGGCGGCCACCGGTGGCGACGCGCTGAACGGCGTTCGCCACGGCGGGAAGCGCGGCGAGCGAGTCGCCGAGCGCGCGCAGCTCGCGCGGGGTGCTGCGGCCAGCCGCCGCCTTCGCGCCGAGTCGCTCGACGTCGCGAACATCGTCCAGCGCATCGCGCAGGCCTTCGCGCGCCGCTGGATCCCCTGCCAGACGTTCGACGGCATCCAGGCGCGCATCGATCGCGGCACGCGTGGTGAGCGGTGCGAGAATCCAGTGGCGAAGCAGACGCGCTCCCATCGGCGTGCCCGTGCGGTCGAGCACGGACAGCAATGTGCCCTCGGAGCCGCCGCCGCGCAGCGATTCCACCAGCTCGAGATTGCGGCGAGTCATCTCGTCGAGCGGCATGACGCCGCCCGGACGCTCGATGAGAGGACGGGCGAGCTGCGGCAGGCCCGCGGGCTGAAGCTCGCGCAGATACCGAAGCAGCGCGCCGGCTGCGCCAACCGCCAGGCCGTCTCCCGCATCGACGCCGAGGCCGTCGAGCGACAGCACCGAGAACTGTCGCGCGATGTCATCGCGCGCGAGGGCTTCGTCGAACTCCCAGAGCTCGCGCTCCGTGATCAACGCATCGCTACGTGACGGCGGAAGAGGCTGTGTTGATCCTACCGCAAGCAGGATCTCGCGCGGCGCGATGCGCGCGAGCAGCGGATCGAGCTCAGTGGCCGGCGTCGTGATCAAGCGCAGCTCACCGGTCGAGACGTCTGCCGCTGCGATGCCGACGAGGTCCGCGCCGGCGCCGCGCACCGGCGAGCTCACCGCGCAGATGAAGTTGTTGCGTCCGCCGTCGAGCAGATCGTCCGAGTACGCGACGCCCGGCGTCACGGTCTCGATCACTTCGCGCCGCACTACGCCCTTCGCGAGCCGCGGATCCTCGACCTGCTCGCAGATGGCCACGCGAAAGCCTTGCTGCACGAGCCGCCGCACGTAGTCGCCCGCCGCCTTCACCGGCACGCCGGCGAGCGGCACCTCCGCGGCGCCGCCGTTGTTGCGCGCCGTGAGCGTGAGGCCGAGGACGCGCGAGGCTGTATCAGCATCCTCATAGAACATCTCATAGAACTCGCCCATGCGAAAGAACAGGATCGCGTTCTGATGACGCGCCTTGATCTCCCGATACTGCTGCATGAGCGGAGTCTGTACCGTCGTCATCGATCGCTCGGCCCGACGTCGACGATCTCGACGACGATCTTCTTTGCCTTGAGTCGCTTCTGCTCGGCGGCGGCTTCGCTCCGCGTCGCGAAGTGCCCGATGCGTACACGGTACGGCTTCTCCGTACCGACTACGCGCGCGTCATAGCCTCGGGCAACGAGTTTCTTCACGAGCGCATCGGCGCCTGACTTGGAATTGTACGACGCAACCTGGAGCGAGAACCTGCTCTTCGCTGCCTTCGCGGCCGAGTCGCGCGCGGCGTTCGCGTGTGCGGTGCTCTCCGCAGCCGCGGTAGCGGACGCCGCCCGCTGTGCCTCGAACGAAGCGCATCGAGGCACGTAGTACTCGAGCTGATTGCGCAGCTCCACGTTCGACTCGGGTATCGAGCGGATGGTCTCCTGAAGCACCGGACACCCGCGAGCGTAGTCGTTCGCTTGAAACGCCATACGCACCAGGAGCACGCCGGCCTGGCTGCGGTCCGGATACGACGGGTATTCGGACAGCAGCCGGTCGAGATGCGTCTCCGCGGACGCGCGATCGCCACGCGTGCTCTCGAGCTGCGCGAGCTTGAACAACGATTCGGCTGCGTGTGGCGAGAGCGGATAGTCCACCACGATGCGACGGTAATCGCGCTCCGCGTCCTCGCTGCTCGCCGCGAGCGACGCCCGCCAGTACAGCGCCTCGGCGTACCCCGGCGTGTCCGGCTCGCTCGCGGCGACCATCGAGTCGACCAGCACGCGGCCTGCCGCGCCGTTGCCGTTCACCACGAGCTGACGAGCGCGAGCGAAGACGGAGTCTGCGGCGCGCCCAGCCGGAGACTGTGCGAGTGCGGTGGACGTAGACGCGGCCGCCAGCATGACGGGCAGCGCGGCGCGCGAAGCGAGTGAGCGCAGAAATGACATTGCCGCCGATCCCTCAGGCGGCGCGCCGGCGCGGGCTGACGCCACACACGCCGAGCACGAGATTGGCGAGGAATTGCTCATCGGACGAGAGACGAGTGTCCTTCAGCGCCGCATCAGCCTCGAGTAGGCGGGCGAGCGCTTCGTCCACCGCGCGTGCCGACCACACCTCGGCGGCCCGAATGCACGTCGAGGCGAATTCGCCCCACGCGCGGCCCGTGAAGAGTGAGCCAGACTGCTTCATGACATCGAACACTTCGCGCGACAGCCGCGACGCTGGCGTCCCGCGCTCGATCGCTGCTTGTGCCCAGCCGACGATCAGCGTCTGCGCGGTGAGTGCCATGATCGTGGTCACGGCGTTCGACTTCGGTTGCTGAAGGATGGTTGGAATCATCGCGACCGCTTTCGCGGCGTCGCACGCGGCCACTGCGTCCAGGAAATCGCCCATCGTTTCACCTGGACGAACGCCGACGACTGCTTCGACGGAGGCTCCGTTGATGTGTGCGCCGCCGGTGTAGCTCACAAGCTTGTCGAGCTCGATGCGCAATTGCGCCAGCTCGGTGCCGGCCGCTTCCTGAAGAAGCTTGACGGCACCTTCAGTGATCGAAGTGCCCAGGTCGTGCTCGACGTAGTACGTGATCCAGCGTGGAATGCGCTCGCCGGTGAGCGGCGCGAATTCGATGGAGTCTGTCGCGTTGAGCAATGCTTTGTCAGCCTTCGATCCGCTCGGCGACACGAGCAGCAACAGCACGTCCGATGCAGGGTTCTTCAGGTATCGATCGAGTGCAGCTCGGGCGTCTTTCTTGAGAGCACCAGGATCCCGGAGCACGATCACGCGTCTGTCCGCCATCATTGGCGGGGTGCCGAGCAATGACCCCAGGCTTTCGGCGGTCTGATCCGCTCCGCGCAGCGTCTCGAAGTTGAAGTCGCGCGTCGCCGGATCGACTGCTGCTTCGATCACGCGGCGGACTTCCTCCTCCTTCACATAGTCGTCGTCGCCGTGAAAGTAATACACGGACGCGAACGCGCCGCTTTTGCAAGCAGCGCGCAGCGATTTGAGATCGGAGGCGGACGACATGGCGAGCAATATACGAGCTCGCGCACGCGTCCGGGAAATGCGCTCGCCGGGCGCGCGATCAGCGCGTGAGGCTCGCTTCTCGGAGTTCCATCGACGCGAACTCCATCGGCGCCTGGCCCATCATCAGCACGGCAGGCCACACAGGCATTCCCGTCGGTACTGATGCGACGAACGCCGCGTTCGCCATCGGTGGCGTCGTCGGCGTTTCAGGAAGCGTGGCGACTGCTGGGGCGGGCTGCGTCAATGAAGCCGGCGCGAAATAGTGCGTAGTCTCGACTGCCAGGTACGCGACGGCCGCGATGCCGGCGGCGAGCGCGGCGAATGCCGCAAACGGAACTTGCGGTCTTGCGCCGACGACGTCGAGACGCGATGCAGGACCGAGCTGCTCGATGCGCGCATTCAGGCGGCGCATGAAATCCGGCGACGGTTCGATCGGCCGCAAGCTGCGAACGACCATGAGACTTCTTCGAACCATCGTGTCCTGTCGCGAACACTTCCGGCAGGTCGCGAGATGCCGCTCCATGGCGTCCATCTCGCGCGCCGAGAGCAGATCATCCACGTAGGCGACGTGCTTGTTCCGGAATTCGCGACAGTCCATGAGAGCAGCTCGAATCAGATACCAGGTTCGCCGTTCGGTACCCGCGGTACCGCGAGCGGTTCCAGGATACTCTTCGGTACTCAAGTCCGCGAGGTGCCCGGCATCATGCCCGGCGGCGGCAGCGACGCTTGCATGGTTGCATCAGCATCACTCAGCATCACAATGAAAAAGGCGGGCCCGCAGGCCCGCCTTTCCTCGAACGCGTCCACGATGTCAGTCGATCTTTGGCTCGATGATCGATGCGAAGGCCGTACGCGCACGATTCAAGCGCGACTTGACCGTGCCGAGATTACAGTCGGTGATCTCGGCAATCTCTTCATACGACTTACCCTCGAGCTCGCGAAGCACGAAGACCTGGCGATGATGCTCGGGCAGCTTCGAGACCGTCTCCTCCACCAGCTCGCGGAGATGGCGCTTCCGATACATGTCGTCCGGCCGTGCGCTGGAATCCTCGAACTGCAGCGGCCGCTCTTCGTCGTCCCAGTTCCCCTTGATCGTCTGGAAGAGCACCAACGGATTGCGTGACCGGTTGCGAAGCTCGTTCTTCGCCAAATTCGACGCGATGGTGTATACCCAGGTAGAGAACTTCTTCGAGCGGTCGAACCGATGGATGTGGCGATACACGCGGATGAAGACCTCCTGAACGAGATCCTCGGCCTTTTCGCGATCGCCGATGGTGCGGTAGATGAAGTTCAGGAGCCGCGTTTGATAGCGCTCCACCAATTCCTGAAAGGCGCGCTCCTCTCCGCCGAGGAACGCGGTAACGACCGCCGCGTCATCCTGGCTCCGGAGCTTCTCTCGAACCGCCGCTCCGGGCAACAGCGCGCGTTTGATTGCGACCTCAGCCATATAGACCGTGCCCCCTTTGGCACTACATGAAGGGTACGACTCGACGAACGAAACAGATTCGATGTCTGACCCTCCTGCTCCGGAACACCCGAGCTTCGGCATGGGAAAGGGCAGACGGTATGCCTATTGGACGCAGGTCGGAGCCGCGTGTTAAGGCATTGATCTGTAACGCGTTATGCGAGCACGACCGCATGGAGTGGTAACCGCGGTTGTCCTCTCCGGATTACACCGAAGCGAGACATGGCCCGCTTTGTTGTCTCCGTTTTGACACACGCGCGGCCCCGGCTGTTGCCTAGTGGCCCGCTCGAAACCCCGCCGCGAAGAGGATTCCGACGACCGTCTTCCCATCGTTGATCTTTCCCTCCTGGATCAACTGAAGGGCGGCTGAGAGCGTCACCGTCTCGACGGTCATGAACTCGTCGGCCTCGTGAGCGGTTGCGCCACGCTCGAGCCCGGTCGCCATGTACAGATGAATTCGCTCGTCGGTGAAACCGGGCGTCGTGTATATGGTGGTGAGAAAGTCGAACGTCTCCGCTGTGCAGCCCGTCTCCTCGCGCAGCTCTCTGCGAGCGCACTCGGCAGGATCCTCACCGGGTTCGAGCCGGCCGGCTGGGATCTCGTACAAATACCCATTCGCTGCGTAGCGATACTGCCTGATGAGCAGAAGCTGCGGATCGTCGCCGTGAGGATCGCTGAGAAATGGCACCACCGCGCTCGCGCCGGAGTGGCGAACCATCTCGAGCTCGCCGGTCGACCCGCCGGGGAACCGAACCGTGTCGACGTCGAGGTTGACGATGCGGCCGCTGTAGACCCGCCGGCTGCTGATCTTCCCCGGCTGTTCGTCGCCGCTCATGCGATCGGTTTGCCGGTCGAGTCATACACGGTAATCGGCCCGAAGCCCAGGCGCTCGAGGGGCCGGTGCACGGCGACTGGGTCACCGACCACGACCATCTGTAACGATTCCGGATGCAGATAGGTCTGCGCGGCCGACAGGATCTGGTCGGCGGTCATCGCGCGCACGCGCTCGCGATAGCGGTCGTAGTAGTCCTCCGGCAACTCGTACAGCACGAGTACGGCAAGCGCGGCCGCGATGGCCGAGGTCGTCTCGAACCGAATCGGGAAGACCCCGTCGAGATAGCTAGTCGCGAGCGACAATTCGTCCGGACTGATCGCGGCGGCCCGAATGCGGTCGATCTCACTCAATACTTCTCGCGCGGCCGCATCGGTGATGTCCGACTTCACGGCGGTCGACACGACGAACGGCCCTGCTTGTCGACGCCAGTCGAACGACGAGAACGCGCCGTACGTGTACGCGTGCTCTTCTCGGAGGTTGAGGTTGATGCGTGAATTGAACAGGCCGCCGAGCACGGCATTCATCACGTTGACCGGGAAGAAATCCGGATGATTGCGCGGAATTCCCACGTGGCCGATGCGCAGCTCGGATTGCGGTGCATCGCTCTTCGTGATGATGTGAACGCCGCGCTCGCGATGCGCGGGCAGGTCGTCGGCGGTCACGCGCTCCGGCGACAGGCCCGTCCAATCTCCGAAAGCGCGGCGCGTCAGCTCGGATGCGCGCTCGACGCCGATGTCTCCGACGACGATGACCGTCGTCGCGCCGGGCTGGTACCGCGATTCATAGAATGTCAATACCGTGTCGCGATCGATCGCCTCGACGGACGGCTCGTCGCCGCCTTCGGGATGTGAATATCGTGACGTGGCATTGTATAAGAATCTGCTAAAGAGCTCGTCGGCCAGCCCGCGCGGTTCGGCGCGCAACTGGAGCAGCTCCGCCTGTCGTTCGGCTTTGAGCCGCTCGACTTCACGGAGGCGGAACGCCGGTTGGCGCAGCACTTCCCCGAGCAGCTCGAATGCCGTTGGCAGATGTTCGGCGAGCGCGGTCACGGTAACCGCCGCGGCGTCCCAATCCGCGTGCGCGTCGATGGATGCGCCAAGCCGCTCGAATCGCTCCGTGAGCTCGGCGCCGTCGTATGCGCTCGTTCCCTCGAGCAGCAGTTTGGCGACGAGTTGCGCCGTACCTTCGCGACCCGCAGGGTCGCAGACGGCTCCGGCGTCGACGAGCACCGAAACCGTGACGAGCGGCAACTTGGTGACGGGGGCAACGACCAGCGAGACGCCGTTTTCCAGCTTGCGTCGCTCGAAGCGCGGGAACGCGTACTCGCGCGGCGGCCCTGGCAGCGGCCGCACGCTCTTCCCATTCGCGACCGCGGTCATTGAGCCTCCGACGCGATGCTCGCCCCGACGAGCTCGCCGCGTACGTCATCCCGCGGAACGTACAACAGGCTCGCGCGATTGTTCTCGCCGAGTCGTTCATGCACGAACGCGTTCACGGCGTCGGCCGTGACGGCGCGATACCGATCGACCTCGCTGTTGATCAGCTCCGGTTTGCCGAAGTAGGTGGCGAACAGCGATAGACGGTCGGCGCGCTCGCCGGCTTCCTGCATCGCTGACACGAAGCCCGTCTGGACGAGTGCGACCGCACGCTCTACTTCGCTCGCGTCGACGCCGTCACGTACGAGCACGTCGATCTCGTACGCTACTTCCTGCTCGAGCTGCTCCGCGGCGATCCCGGGACGCGCCGTCACGTCGACCACGAGCAGATCGCTTCCTTTCGCGAGATCGAACGTGAAAGCCGACGCTTCCGCCGCGACCTGTCGCTCGCGCACCAAGTGGCGCTTGAGCCGGCTCGCATTGCGCAGGCCGAGGATCGCGCCGCAGATGCTCGCCGGATAGTACGCATCGGTGCCGAATGCCGGCGAGCGGAACGCGAGAAAGAGTCTCGGCAGCATGATGTCGTCTGGTACCACTTCACGCTTCCACTGTCCGAAGACCGGCGGGAGCGACATGTCCGGCAGCGCGGGCTTGCCGGCGCCGCGCTTGATCGATCCGAAATGTTTCTCGACGAGCCGTTTCGCTTCCGGCGGGTCGAAGTCGCCGGTGATCGAGAGGACAGCGTTGTCGGGCGTGTAGTAGGTCGCGAAGAACTGCGCGACGTCCGAGAGGCTCGCCGCCGTGAGATCTTCCATCGAGCCCATGAGAGAATGATGAAATGGGTGCTCGGAAGGAAAGCCGAGGGCGGGCAGCTTCTCGAGCCACGACCCGTACGGCTGGTTGTCCATCGACCAGCGGCGCTCGTTCTTCACGAC
>Ga0070679_100004608_pt1 | contig 12728 bp, 13 predicted proteins | sample KBSC63BmetaG_FD_65652 | JGI IMG/M metagenome (GOLD analysis project Ga0070679, IMG submission 65652) | Corn rhizosphere microbial communities from Kellogg Biological Station, Michigan, USA - KBS C6-3B metaG | ecosystem: Host-associated > Plants > Roots > Rhizosphere | place: USA: Michigan... | reverse complement strand
AGAGACCTGGTTTCGAAATACAAGATTTCGTACCCCAAATTCCAAGAACCCGAAAAAATCATCCTCGACACGCAACTCGTTTACGCACCACCGACAGACGGCTCGAAAGTCGAAGTGATCCGAGGCCCCAACATCCAACCGCTGCCCAAAATCGGCCCGCTCAAAGAGCTGATCGAAGGCCCCGTGCTGCTGAAGCTCGAAAACAACATCTCGACCGATGAGATTTCCCCCGCCGGTTCCAAAGTGCTCCCGTTCCGAAGCAACATCCCTGAGATCAGCAAATTCTCCTTCGGTGCGGTCGACCCCACCTTCTACAGCCGCGCCATGTCCCACCAAAAAACTGGCTCGGTGATCGTCGCCGGAGCCAACTACGGCCAAGGCTCCAGCCGCGAACATGCCGCCCTGGCACCGAGCTATCTCGGCGTGAAAGCCGTGATCGCGAAGAGCTACGCACGCATCCACCGGAGCAACCTCGTCAACTTCGGCATCTTGCCCCTCGTGTTTGCAAATGAAGCCGACTGGAAGGGGATCGACCGGGATGATGTGCTCAGAATTGAGAACGTCGGAGAGGTTGTGAAGAGGGGAGAGGCTGAGGTCAGAAACGTGACTAAGAAAAAAAGCTTCTCCGTGAAGTGTGCTCTCACCGAGCACGAACGGAAAGTGCTGCTGGAAGGTGGATTAATTAATTACATGGTTAAGAACCACTTGCAATAATTGTGATTTTATGTTATAATCTTCAATTTAAAAATGAGATTATAACATGTCAGCTCAAGTAAGTTCCGTTGTGCAATTGAACGGGGTCAGGTGTTTTTACAAATCCACTTCTCAAGATAAGCCTATTTCTCTCATTGTAAAAAAAAATCAAAATAAACACTTGTTTGAAGCGCTGACCGGCAGCATCCCTCACGACCTCATTTCGCTCATTGCCACATATGCTCCCCGGAAAATGAAAATGTCGTTGGCTTCTTTTCCGGCTCTCCGAAAGCAAGCAGAGGACACCTTCAAAAAGCACAATATCACCTTGGATTGGAATGCTCCCATCCATTGGACCTTCGCAGCTTTATCGCTCAATCCAAGAGCTGTGCTCCCAGCTCTCTTACATATAAAATTTCAGCCCGGGTATACGTACTACTTTTTTTCCCAAAATACGTTTCCCATAGAGCGGCAGGTTTGGCGAAATCAACATCCAAATTGGACAGCGAAATCGCTGGAAGTCGCTACCCAAAGCTTTATGGCCTCAAATCTTGATTGTGATTTTCTTCCTTGGATTCGAATCAGCCTCGATAGCAGGCCAATGATCGTCGAGGCAAATGCTCAAGTAGACGGTGTTCCCCTAGGACTTCACGTGGATACATGGGTTGTCCGTTGCAAAGACGCTCGTGTAGTAGATAGCCATCTATTCACGCATGCGAGGATTCCCATCCCGCATCCAGCAATCGATTCCAAATTATATGGAGAGATCCAGTATCATCAGAGGGTTCCCCTAGGTGGGCCATCGGTGGTTCACGCAATAGCCCAGAACGTAAGGCAAGAAAGAAAAGCTGCAGAGAAAGCGCTTTCCCAGGCAACTCGTGCGGAGTTGAATGCTGTCATGGAGCAACGGATGGCCCAGCACGCAGCAGCCTTGAAGATCATGAGTAAGCTGCCGACCCAGCTCTCGGAAAATGTGCAAAAACTCGACATTCAGTACAACACTGAAACTAAATGTGGCTATTTGGAATGATGATAAAGCGGTAGGGCAGCTTTGCATCGTCTCCGGCATAGTCGACCCCGATTCGGGGTGTGGCGGCAATGTCTTGCCCCTTTGTCCCCACATCACAAATCCACACATCGGGCCCTGTGAGCGAAGTTCCATATTGGGCCATCGTGATCCCCAACGCTTGGCATAAAGCTCCCGGCCCTCCGGCCAACGTCTCGTCGAGCTTCCGTTTCTTTCGTCGTTGCAACATCGTCTCGATGCCGTGCGTCGGCATCAATGCCCGGATCAGCACCGCTTGCGCCACCCCCTCGACATTCGTCACCGCATTGAGTAAACAGTGGATGCCATAACACATATAGACATACGCAATTCCGCCCGGCCCATACATGGCCTCAGTGCGCTTCGTCCGTCGGTTGTTGAACGTGTGCGAGGCCCGATCGTTGACCCCCGCATACGCTTCCGTCTCGACAATGAGGCCTCCAGTGAGCTCACCGTTGATGCAGGTGAACAGGCCCTTGCCCAATAACTCTCGAGCTATTTGTACGACATCGGGTCGTTGGTAGAACTCGGGCTTTAAGATCGTTTGCTTCTCGGGGAAACGCCGATGAGCGTCCACTTGTTTTCCTGCAAAATGAAATCCAATTTGTCGAGCCGAACCTCGATGGCCTGGCCCGTGTTATAGGTTTTGCCCGATCTTCGGCCTCGCATGGCCATCGTTTTGGGGTTGTATTCGAAGTAGTCGTTGCCGAGCTCGGAAATATGCAATGAGCCCTCGATGTCAAACTCGGGCACTTCGAAAAACAGAGCAAACGGTTTTACCCTCGTGATGATCGCCGGATAGACCTTCGTCGCATCTTCTTGGAAAGCCTTGTGTGCCAGCCGCAGTTTTTTCAATGTCACGACCGAGCTTTCTGCCTTGAACGACAATCTCTCTTTTTCAGAACATGCCTTAGCGGCTGCCTGCACATCATACCCCTCGGGAATCTCGCCGGTGAGCAATCGTTCAATCACCAAGTCGGTGTACCGTCGGATCGGGCTCGTGAAGTGGCAATAGTGCTCAAGAGCCAAGCCGTAGTGTCCCAGGTTTTCGGACGAGTATTGAGCGAGCCGCATGCTTCGGATAAACCTTACAGTTAATTGCGACAGCAACGGAGAGTCTTTGGCTTTTTGGAACATGGCTTGGATGTCGACGTTCGTGGGGGCTTTGGGAAGGTCGAAACCGAGCGACCGGGCAAAGGTGTAAAACTCTTCGAACGATTCAGGGGCTGGAGGTTCGTGAATTCGGTAGATGAGATACTGGACCTTTTTCGAGAGATGAATGGCCACGAGTTCATTGGCTTTGAGCATGAATTCTTCGATCATCTGGTGGGTGATGTCGTACTCGACCCGCTCGAGCCGCTGCGGTTCGCCCCGCTCGTTCACCATCACCACGTTGTCGGTCATCGAAAACTCGATGCTGCCTCGCTCGAAGCGCTTTTGCTTGAGCAGGTGGCAGAGGGCCACCATCCGTTCGAGCAGGGGAGCGTGGGGGCTTTTTTTCTTCCCCTCGAGAACCTCGAGTGCTCCTCGATAGGTAAACCGGTGCGCACTCTCGATCACGCTGCGGCAGATTTTGTGGTCGACGAGGTTTCCCTTCGGATCAAACTCGGCAATCACTGACATCGTGAGTCGTTTCACATTCGGTTTCAAGCTGCACAGTTCGTTCGAAAGTTCTTCCGGCAACATCGGTACACAACGACCCGGAAAATAGGTCGAATTGCAGCGTAAATACGCTTCTCGATCGAGATGGGAACCGGGTTTCACATAGTGGGCCACGTCTGCAATGTGCACTCCCAAGTGAAAATGTCCTTTCTCATCTTGTGTCAATGAAATCGCATCGTCGTAGTCTTTCGCTGTGTCCGGGTCAATCGTCACGGTCTCTACCTGGGTCCAGTCGAGCCTTTCAGCCACATCTTTCGCAGACACTTTTCCACCGTGCACTTTGGCCTCTGCAATCGCTTCCTTCGTAAATCCATTCGGGAGTTCAAACTCTTCGATCGCCGCATCGATGTCGATCGATGCATCCGCAATGTTTCCGATGCAACGGGTCAACTCGCCCTCAACTGCAGTATCCTCAGTCGACCACTTCGTCACCTTGCAGATGACCCGGTCACCCACGTGCAGTTTTGTTTTCGAATGCACGACCAACGGTTTATCTTTCCCCAGCAACGGTGCAAATGCCGTCGCATGCTGCCCTGAGGTTTCCACCACCGTTCCGGCCAGATGACTTCGGCTCCGCTTCAATATCGCCACGATCGAGCCCTCAGGCCCTTTCGCCGACACTTCGGGAGAGACCTCGATCTCGACAGTATCTCCATCCACCGCATCCCGGATGAACGGTTTGGGAATGAAGACGTCTTGGCCTTCGGCCACTTTCACGAAGCCAAAGCCTTTCGGGTGGACAGAAATCGTCCCCGTGACGAGCTGGGACTTTGAGGCTGCATACGAAATGCGCCCTCGGGTGAGAGTGAGCTGTTGTTCATCGACAAGGTTCCGGACGATGCCGTGAAACAGGTCGAGGTGCACCGGCGGAATGGCCAGTTCTTCAGCGAGTTCTTTCGCGGAGATGGGTTGGTACCGCTTGCCCTGCACATATTGGATCAGTGTGCGGGAGAGGTTGTGTTTCAGTTTGTCCGCTTTCGGGGACAGTTTTTTAGGGGGTTGTTTTTTCTTATGAGGCATTTATGTTAAATATTTTTCGGAATTCGTTGATCATGGATCGAATTTCAGAAAGGTTTAAAGTGTTAATGATCGTTGGGTCGTAAATGGGTTTGTCTAGATTGTTTTCTCGAACCCAACCTTTGGGGAAATCTAAGTTTCCCACAGCTATTTTTAAGAGCTGTATTTGCATTCGGTCTGCATTGGGAACATATGTGTCGTGCAATTTTGTGTATTGATACTGGTTCCAGATGCAACAAAACCACTCACACACAGCATCCCAAATCCGGAACACAATGTTTTTCTCCACGGGTGGTATGGCAGGGGAGGTCTCACCTGGTGTAAGTGCAGTGATTCTTATCATAATGAGCTTCTATTTTACCCCAAAAATTCCCAACCGTCGACAAAAATAATCACTTTATAACAGCTTCCTTGCCACCAGCTGCTTTTCCAGCTGTTTCACATCCGTAAACAGCTCAGCATCAATGTCTAACTTCTTGGCTCCCTCGATAAACTCGGGAATGTCGTCTGTGTAAAACACATCTTTCGGGGCGGCCTTTGCCCGCACCAGCACGGCATGATAGATTGAGGGGTGGGGCTTTGCGGCCCCGACTTTGTACGACAAGATGTGGTGGTCGAACAGGTCTAAGACCGGGGTTCTGGGCAGCAAGAATTCGAAGTGGGCCTCGCAGGTATTCGACAATAAATACATTGGGTGGCCCTGTTTTTTCAATGCATGCAGCACGGGGAAGATTTGTTCGTTCGGGGTGAAGATATCAGAGATTGCATCTAAAAAAGCGGTTTTAGTGAACGGTTTTTTAGCGACAGACTTGAAGCTTTCGACCAACTGATCTGTGGTCATTTGTCCTGATTCATAGTGTTCTCGAACCTTGGTTTCGAAAAAATGCTTTTGAATCTGTTGTTCTGACAGGCCTGTGCATTCAGCCATTTGCTGGAGCATTTTGGGGAAGCTGAAAAAGACCAGGACGTTGCCGAGATCAAAGGTAACTACCTTACGCATGTTTCCTCTGGTAGCTGAGCCACGTGTTTTTGAGCAACATGGCAATGGTCATGGGCCCGACACCACCGGGTACGGGGGTGATCTTGGAGGCCACTTTCTCCACCTCATCAAAATCCACATCACCCACGACCTTCCCGTCGACCCGGTTGATCCCCACATCGATCACCACAGCACCCGGTTTCACCATGCTTGCTTTCACAAGCTTCGGGTTTCCCATCGCTGCCACGAGCACGTCTGCGGTTTTGGTCAGTTGCACCAAGTGGTCTGATTTACTATGACACACGGTGACTGTTGCATTGCACCCGGGTTTTTTCTGCATCAATAGTGCGGCTAACGGTTTCCCGACGATGTTGCTTCTCCCCAAAATGACGACATGTTTTCCCTCGACGACGGTGTTGCTTTTTTGCAACAAAACCACAATCCCGTGCGGGGTGCACGGCACGAACGCAGTCTCATCGCCCAAAAGCATTTTCCCGACGTTGATCGGATGAAAGCCATCGACGTCTTTGCGGGGGTCGACAGAGGCTGTGACAATTTGTGGGTTGATGTGGGGTGGCAGGGGCAGTTGCACCAAGATGCCGTCAATGCTGGGGTCGAGGTTCAGCTTCTGTATCTGTGCTAGAACGTCACTTTCGGCAATGGTGGAGGGCAATTGGACGAGCACCGAGTGCATGCCAGTTTCCGTGCACGCTTTTTTCTTGGCTCGGACATAAATTTCGGAAGCCGGGTCTGCACCAACCAAGACAAAGGCCAAGCCCGGTTTTCGGCCGGGGAGCGCATGGACGAGAGACTTGATCTCATGCACCACTTCTGCAGCAATGGCTTTTCCGTCAATGCGCATGGTGCCTCAACAGTTTCAACACCTCGTTGTGCACATGGCCGTTCGAGGCCCAGAGCGGCTTTCTCGCATGGATGTCGAACGGTTTGCCGTCCCACGTGCTGACCTTTCCACCGGCTTCTTCGACGAGCAGTTTTCCGGCAGCGCAGTCCCACGGAGCGAGCTCGATCTCAAAAAAGCCCTCAAACTTGCCGGCCGCTGTGTAGGCAAAGTCGATGGCGGCTGCGCCAAGGCGGCGCACGGGGATGCCAGCGTGAAGCACGTTCGAAAAGCACTCGATGCAGTGGCCGGGGTTGTCGATGAGGTTGTAGGGAAAACCGACGGCGAGCAACGACTCTTTGAGGGATGAGGTTTTGCTCACGCACAGTCGTTTCCCGTCCAGAAAAGCCCCCTGGCCTTTTTCTGCCACAAATAGTTCCTGGGTCATCGGTTGGTAGACCACACCCACGATCAGCTGGCCGTTTTTCTCGAGGCCAATGCTCACAGCAAAGTGGGGGATGCCGTGGGCAAAGTTGACGGTGCCGTCGAGGGGATCGATCACCCACAGCAGTTCATCGGCCTTTCCGCTCGAACCACTTTCCTCAGCCAAAAAACTGGCTTTCGGGCCGTTGCTGGTTAAAAAATCGATGATCGTTTGTTCGGCCTTGAGATCGTATTCGGTGACGAGATTGTGCACACCCGACTTGTGTTTGATCGAGTAGTGCGTGCCAAAGCCGTGACGCAGCAGATCTCCCGCCTTTAACGCCGCTTCAACTGCTAATAACTTCAAGTCTTCTATCGAGCCAGTTGTAAAAGTCTTCGGCGCATAAAATCGCCCTTTTAGTCCCGTTTTCGTTCGCATCTTCTCGCCTGCCCGCCGGGCAGGCCGCCGTCGATGCGAACCGGACAAGCTTCGCTTGCCCTCGGAAACGGGAGCTAAAATCATCGATTTTCTGCTGCCGTGGACTTTCACAACTGTCTCTTTAGCCAATAGATCACCCACTGTCTGTGCACCTGACGAATCAGGGCGAGCGGGCCTGTGAACCAAACGAGAGCATACGCGCTGTCGAACAGGGGCAAAGACAACCACTCGGTCATCCACCATCTTCCGGGAAAGGGAATTCTTCTGTCAAAGAGAAAAAGCAGCACGACGTGTGTGGTCGTACAAACCAAAGAAATCAGTGCTGTGTACATCGAAAATTGCATCGGGGTCTCGAGGGAAAAGAGTCGTCTCCACCGAAAACAGACGAAACCGGTCAGTGCATACACCACAGCGTGGAGGCCGAACGGTTCTTGCGACACGAGGTCGAGCACCAAACCGGCCAGGCTGCAGAGCAGTAGGGCCGTGGCGAGAGGGCGTTGCAGACAGACCAGAGCTAAAAACGGGGCAAAAGCCAAGACGGGAAGTTCGGGGTACAGTGTGCTTTGTAAATACAAGACGACAACACTTAAAATGAATGCCAGGGTTGTCACGACGGAACCAATCGTTGCACGAGGGGTTTGAGTTCTGAAAGCAACGTGTGCCACTTCCACGCCGTCTCGACGATGGTGCCGATTTCCGAACGGCTTGGGTTCCATCCGAGGACACTGCGTGCTCGAGATCCGTCTGCGCACAGCGTATGAGGCTCTCCACCCCTAGCTGCTTCTCGTCGTAACGCAACTTTCTTCCCCGAAAACTTTTCCACAGCCTCGATGAGCTCGAGCACCGAACACCCTTTTCCCGTCCCTAAATTCAACACCACATTCTCGTTATCCGAAAGCAGTTTCTTCAATGCCAACACATGTGCATCAGCTAAGTCTGACACATGGATATAGTCGCGCACCGCACTGCCATCGGCCGTCGGAAATGCCGTTCCATACACCACGACCTCTGGCCGGAGGCCCATCGCAGCGTGGATGATGCTCGGCAACAAGTGAGTTTCCGGCGTGTGGTTTTCTCCCACCTCGCCGTCGGCCCCTGCCGCATTGAAATATCGTAACACCGCGCTTTGCAATCCGTACGCCTGCCCAAAATCGACCAGCATTTGCTCGATCATCCACTTCGTCCTGCCGTACGGGTTGATCGGCGCTTGGGGGTGGTCTTCGGTGATCGGAAGTTTCACCGGATTTCCGTACGTAGCACACGTGCTTGAAAAGACCAGTTTTAAAATGCCGTTCCGGCGCATCACCTCGAGTAAAGACAAGGTGGCAGAGACGTTGTTTTTATAATACAGTTCCGGGGAGTGCATCGATTCGACGACGAGAGCGCTGGCCGCAAAATGCAACACGGCCATCGGCTGGAACTTCTGCATCGTCTCCTCGAGCTTCACCTGATCGAACAACTCGCCCTGCACAAACGGACCCCATTTCACCGCATACGCATGCCCCGTCGACAGGTTGTCGTAGGTGACCGGAACAAATCCCGCTGCGGCCAATGCTTTGCACGCATGGCTCCCGATGTAGCCGGCTCCGCCAGTGACCAAAATCGCAGTCATCAACAAGCTCCTCGGGAAAACAACACCGCTGGAATCGTTTTGAGGACAATTTTCAAATCGCTCCAGAACGTATAGTTTTCGGCATAGTGTTCTTCCAGCTTCCGCCGCTCTTCCATTGGAATCTGACTCCGGCCCGACACCTGCCAAATCCCGGTGATCCCGGGTCGCACTGACAAGATTCGAAACGTGCTCGGCCCATAGAGTTTGTGTAGCTCGCGCAAGTAATGTTGTGGCGGTCCGACTAGCGTTGGAGGGCGGGGGCCTACCACACTGAGATCACCCATGAGGACGTTCCAAAATTGCGGCAGCTCGTCAAGCGACGTCTTGCGAAGAAGTTGTCCGATGGGGGTGATGCGTGGATCGTGCTTTAGCTTTTGGTACACTTGCCACTCGTGTTTGAGTTCGGGGCTGTTTTTTAATAAGTGTTTGAGCCGAGTGTCTGCATCTCGGTACATCGTTCGGAACTTCCAGCAATAGATGACCTTGCCGTTGAGGCCGAGGCGCACGCTGCGGTAGAGCGGGGAGCCGCGCGATGTGCAGGCCACGAGGAGGGTGAGGAAAAGGAAAAGCCACGAAAACGCGAGGAGGATGGCGAGGCTGAAGAGAATGTCAAAGGTACGTTTGGCACGTTCTCGGGTTGAGGACGTCGTTTTGGAAACGAACGGTTCAGCTTCTTGAGTTGTTGCTGGTTGCATTCTTTGTATCATTTCGGAAATATTGTTTTCGAGTCAAGTCTTGACATCATTGCAGAATCTTTGTAGAGTGGCTTATCAAATCTACAACAACAGGAATTTGACTATGAATAGCGTTTCTTCCACAACGAACGACGCAAAATCGCCATTGCTGGCTAAGAGATCTCCCAAAATGGGTAATCTGAGAGTCGTCGTTGATCCCCCTCAAGACATGCCCTTTAAGACGACCTATACAATGGAAATACAAAATGTACAACTCTCTGCAGATAAAATCCAATGGACAGCAGAGAATTCTCTCCAGAATCTTCAACACAGCAGTAAACCAAGCAAGATTTCAAAAGGTTCGAACAGCGCACGAAGTCACAATGAAAAATCCTCGTTGGAGAGCCGCAGTCATAGTGGATCTAGTTCTGGAACACCCAGTGCTGTGACGCCGACTTTCATACCGGCAAGACCTGCATCGGCAGCTTCCAAAACTCCGGAGACACCCTCTCAGAAATCTCATAGCGGCAGCGGTTCGAATAGTGCGAACAGCTCAGCTCCCACAACACCTAAAGCCTCGACTGTAGCAGCCACTTACGCAGCAGACGCGCTTCGAAAAATTCACGGTAGATACACATCTCCCATGTCCTAGATTTTTTCAAACATTTCAAGCACAAACCTCTATAGCATTTATTTGCCAATGCATTGACAGATCCGCTCGATTGCATTATCCTTTCTTGGAAAAAAGGAGGAAAATCATGTCTATTTTTTTTCGTTTGTTATCTACAGCACCTGCAGTCTCGCAATCTCTGAATGGAGATAAAAGAGATCAAGCCCAAGTCTTGGCAGAGAAAGTCAAAAAATGCATAGAAAATGGAGGAAGTCTTGTAGACTGTTCCCAGGCCATTTTTCCAGAAACAGAAATCACAAAGCATTCCCAAGAAAATTTCTGGATGGATTGCAAAGGGAAAATTCCGGCTGGAAAAATCACAGCGAATGCGCAGTTAAAAAATGTGGAAACTAAGATTGGAGAAATCAACGTAACCGTTGAGATAGAGGTGGAAGGACAAAAGAAATCCAAAGGAAAAGCTACTTTGACAACTTCCGCTCGGCCTCCAAAGTCTGCAGCGCAATCTGCGTCGGTTTGAACTTGTGTTTCAGCGTTAGAATTCGTTCCACCGAAGCATTCAGCTTCTCTTCGCTCCAGCGGCCGTTGCGTATGGCGTTGACGATCGAGCGGTGCACCCGGACCACGTCGTGCACTGTGAGTTCGTTCGTCGCATCGCCGATCAAGCACTTGCCGCCCAGCACCAAGAGATCGCACCCGGCTTCGAGGGCACGAATCGCTGCCTCATCGACCGAACCCCCACAGTTTTTGAGCACACCCTCCATGACCAATGAGTCGCTGACGATCAACCCATTAAAGCCGATGTCTTTGCGTAAGACGTTGAGCACAGCAGGGGAGAGGGTGGCGCAGTGTTCCGGATCGATGGCGGGCACGACGATGTGTGCGGTCATGATGGTATCCACCGACGAGGCCAGTTTCCGGAAGGGCAAGAGCTCGACGGCATCAAGCTCGGAGCGAGATTTGTTCACCACAGGCAGCTCGTAGTGGGAATCGGTGCTCACATCCCCATGTCCCGGAAAGTGCTTCAAGCAAGCAACGACTCCCGCCTGTCGGTAGCCCGCCAGTGCTTTGTCTGCAAACTCAACAACCACCTCGGGTTTGTCGCTGAACGACCGATTTCCGATGACCGGATTTTTCGGGTTGCTGTTCACATCCACCACCGGTGCGAAGTTGAAATTCACCCCCGCTGCCCGCATTTCTCGGCCCATGGTCAACGCCGCCGCCTCGGCCATCTCCGGCTTGCCCGTCATCCCGAGCGCACCATTGCCCGGAAACTGCGTAAATCCCTTCTGCAGCCGCGCAACCCGCCCGCCCTCCTGATCTACAGCGATGAAGAGCGGTGTCTTGGCGAGGGCTTGGAGGCCGTTGCTTAAAGTGCGAACTTGTTCGGGCGAATGGAGGCCGTTGGCCCAATTGTAATAAATGATGCCGCCGACGTGGGCTTGGTCGATGAGCACTTTGGCATCCGTGTTGGCCTCCTCACCCCGGAAGTGGGCAATCAAGGTCTGACCGACTTTTTCCTCGAGAGTGAGGGTGGAAAGAATGCTGAGCAGAAAAAAAATCATACGGCCTCGTTATTCTGGAAGAGAGATGATGCCCATGTCGATGAGCAGAGCATAGATCAGGGCGGGGTTGTATTTGTTGTCGTTATCGACCAACGGTATTCCCATGAGTGTCCATCGGTCATATTCCCGTTTCAATTTCTGTGGTTCCAAATTCTGTTGCCGATCGATCCACTGGTACCAAGCTCGTTTCAGCTCTAAGAAGCTGATCGGCTGTTTCTCCCCAATGTGTTTCATGACTGTGTCAACCACGTGACTCGGTGTGTGTTCGAGCCAAAACTTTTTGTGCCAAAGCGGCTGCACCTTCCGTTCGAAGAACGGGGTGAGCAGCGAGGGGATTTCGGCCAGCTCGTCATCGGTTGCGCTCGCTGAGCGGATGCCCAACTTTTGCCCCCCGTACTGGTTGACCAGCCGGTTGTATTCATGCTGTTGCTCCGGACTGCTGAAACGATGCGCAATGAACTGGGAAATCAAGCGTTGAAACCACCAAGTTCGTTCATTTTTCAAGAGAGTGAGGATTTTGGTGCGAAGAGGAATTTGTTCCATGTGCAGCGTCAGGGAAGCCACCAGATGTTCCGCAAATTCGAGTTTTCCGGGCCCGCAGTAGGGAAGCCGGGTCACGCATTGAATGAGGGGATGCAGTCGGTTTTCTGCGGACAACCCACGCAGCGCTTTGATCATGATGCGGAGGTTCTCTTTCAGCCAGGTATAGCCTTTTTCACTCAGTTCTCCATCGGTCATCGTTTTTGTGGTGATTTGTGTGATGCATCTAGTAAAGTCGACAACAAATTGATCTAACAGCTGTTGATCTTCTTTTTTGTCCGGAGACCCGTGCACTGCGACGTATTTTTCATCGTCTGCAAGCTCTGTTCGAAGACACTGAACGAACTTCTGTCTATCCGCTGCCAAAGCCTCGTTCACCATCCGGCTTAATTCTCCAATGTCAATAGATGGGTCGGCTGGTGGCAGCGTGGGGCAGTGAACATAAGTCCGGTTGATCTCGCCGTACCCGCACACAATGCCCAGAGCTTCCTCGCGAAAGTCTTTGTCGTCGACACCCACAAGCCACTTGTCTAAGTGCGAACGGAGGTTTTTTAACGGAGCCCGCTCGATCCAGTCCTTGATCGCTTCGAGATCGACCGGCTCATCGGTGGCC
>Ga0070679_100004605_pt1 | contig 12731 bp, 13 predicted proteins | sample KBSC63BmetaG_FD_65652 | JGI IMG/M metagenome (GOLD analysis project Ga0070679, IMG submission 65652) | Corn rhizosphere microbial communities from Kellogg Biological Station, Michigan, USA - KBS C6-3B metaG | ecosystem: Host-associated > Plants > Roots > Rhizosphere | place: USA: Michigan... | reverse complement strand
GCTGCAGAAGGCCGTCGAGGAGTTCGACAAGCTCGGCGACAAGGGCAAGGAGCAGGCCGACCAGCTGCGCTTCGAGATCGGCTTCTGCGAGAAGTTCCTGCCCAAGGGCCTCGACGAGGCCGCCCTGCGCGCGCTGGTCAAGGAGCGCATGGCCGCGCTCGGCGTCAACGACCCCAAGATGTTCGGCAAGCTCGTCGGCGACATCATGAAGTCGCACAAGGGCCTCGTCGAAGCCAACGACATCAAGCGCGTCGCCGACGAAATCCTGAAATCCGGATGAGCGTCTCGCGCGATCTGCACGAGGCCAACCGCGCGTCGTGGAACGCGGCGACGCGCGCGCACAACAGCCACAAGCGCGATCAGGCCGCCTTTCTGCGCGCCGGCGGCTCGACGCTGTTTCCCGAGGAGCTCGAGCTCGTCGGCGAGCTGTCGGGACGCTCGCTCCTGCACCTGTGCTGCAACGCGGGGCAGGACTCGCTGTCGCTGGCGCGGCTCGGCGCGCGCGTCACCGGCGTCGACATCAGCGACGAGGCCATCGGCTTCGCCAAGCAGCTCGCCGGGGACACCGGCGTCCACGCCGACTTCGAGCGCGCCGACGTCTACGACTGGCTGCCGCGCGCGGCGCGCGATCGGCGCCGCTTCGATCGCGTGTTCATGACCTACGGCGTGCTCGGCTGGATGTCGGACCTCGAGCTCTTGTTCCGCGGCGTGGCGTCGGTGCTCGAGCATGGCGGGCGCGTGGTCAGCCTCGAGTTCCATCCCACCGCCGGTCTCTTCGACGAGAATCTGCAGCTGAAGTATCCCTACTTCCGTGAAGCGGGGCCCTATCGCTGGGCCGACGGCGTCAACGACTACGTGGCGCTCTCGGGCGCGGCGCTCACGCCGTCGGGCTGGCTCGACGGCGAGAAGGACTTCAAGAACCCGCACGTGGTGTGGGAGTTCCCGCATTCGGTGTCGGAGCTGATGGGCGCGGCGCTCGCCGCGGGGCTGCAGATCGAGGCGGTGCGCGAGTGGCCCTACGCCAACGGCTTCCAGCCGTTTCGCAAGATGCGCGAGCTTCCGGGGCGGCGGTTCACCGTCCCGGAAGACACGCCCGAATTGCCGCTGATGTTCGGTTTGGTGGCGGTAAAGCCGTAAGGCGGGCGAGGCGAAGCCAGGTCGGACTAGGCGACGTAGACGCGGCGATCGGCGTCGACGCCGACGAAGGCGATGGCGCCCTCCGGCAGCTCGTGCGCCTCGCCGTTGACCGGACGCTTGTCGGCTTCCTCGTCGCGCATGCGGATCTGCTCGTACTCGGCGAACGTGTACTTCCTGCGATCCTTGAGCGGCGCCGCCAGCTGCAACTTGTCGGCGAACGCGCCCGCGCCCTTGACGACGCGGCCGGCGAAGTACTCGGCGCAGCAACCCGACCCGTAGCTGAACAGGCCAATGCGCTGCCCCTCGAGCTCGCCCGCTTCGGCCTCGAGCAGCGACGCCAGCGCCAGGTACAAGGAGCCGGTGTAGATGTTGCCGACCTGCGACGGCAGGCGCAGCGACGTCGCCACTTCTGCCGCGTAGCTCGCGTCCGCTTCGGCCTCGCTGGCGCCCTCGAGCTGCATGACGTGGCGGTGCGCCTTCTTCGCCATCTTGCCGTAGGGCACGTGGTAGCAGCGGCGCGCGAGCTTGTCGTCGTTGCCCGTCGCCTTGGAGGCTTCCTGCCAGCCCTTGTAGGCGCCGGCGAGCGCGTCGAGGTAGCACTGCACCGAGTGGTGCCCGTCGACGACCGCTTCCTTCGAGTAGAGCGGACGCCAGAAGTCGTTGACGTCCTGCGCGTACGAGCCGGTCACGCCGACCTCGAGCGCGAGCAGGCGCGGGTTCTCCGAGACGAGCAGCGCCACGGCGCCGGCGCCCTGCGTCGGCTCGCCCGGCGTGTTGAGGCCGTAGCGCGCGATGTCGGTGCACACGATGAGCGCCTTCTTGCCGCGCGCCGAGCCGGCCGCGATCCAGTCGAGCGCCGCGAGCAGGCCGGCGGTGCCGCCGAAGCAGGCGTGCTTGGCCTCGAACACGCGGCACTGCTGCGGCAGGCCGAGCAGGCGGTGCAGGTAGGCCGCGACCGGCTTCGAGTGATCGACCGCCGTCTCGGTGCCGACGACGCACAGCCCGATCGTGGCAGGGTCCACGTTCGCCGTGGTGAGCAGGCGACGTGCCGCCGTGGCCGCGAGCGCGACCGGATCTTCGGTCTGGCGCGCGACTGCCATGCGCTGGACGCCGAGGCCTTCGACATATTTGCCGGCCGGTACGCCGCGCGCGGCGGCGAGGTCGGCGAGATCGAGGTATCCCTCGGGGACTGCGAGCGCGATGGCGTCGATTCCGATCGTAGGCATGAACCCTCCGTTGATGTTGGTGACCCAAAAGCAACGGAAGTGCCACGTCACCCTTCGTGGAGTGACGCGGGTTTCCGACGGGCCGCGGGGGCGCGCTCGCGCGATTCCGCACACCGGCGCGCGAAAACGAACGTGCCAGGCGTGCGCGCCCGTGCTTATGATGCGCCATGTTTCGCCTCCATGTCGTCGCGGCGCTGACCGTTACCCTGGCCTTTGGCGCCTGCTCCTCGTCACCCAAGAAGGACATGACCTACACGCCGTCGAACGCGGCCGTGATGGCGCGTCCCTACGACTACGATCAGCCGGCCGGCTACGACGCCGCGAAGCCCTATCCGCTCATCGTGCTGCTCCACGGCTACGGCGCCAACGGCTTCGTGCAGGACGCGCTCTTCGGCTGGGCGCAGCTGGCCGACGATCGCGGCGTGTTCGTCGCCCATCCCGACGGCACCGTCGATGCGGGCGGCTCGCACTTCTGGAACGCGACCGACGCCTGCTGCGACGAGCAGCACACCGGCGTCGACGACGTCGCCTACCTGAACGCGGTGGTCGACGACATGGAGGCGAACTTCAACATCGACAAGAAGCGCGTCTTCTTCGCCGGCCACTCGAACGGCGGCTTCATGTCGCATCGCATGGCCTGCGACGCCGCCGGTCGCGTGGCCGCGATCATGGCGCTCGCCGGCGACAACTGGCAGGACCCGTCGAAGTGCAACCCGACGGAGCCGGTGGCCGTCTTGCAGGTGCACGGCGACGCCGACACGCTCGTGCCCTACGACGGCGCCGGGCTGATGCCGTCGGCCAAGCAGTCGGTGGGCTCGTGGGCGGTCAAGAACGGCTGCACCGGCGATCTGACCGACACCGGCGAGACGCTCGACATCGACTACGACATCGCCGGCGCCGAGACGACGGTGGCGAATTATGCCTGCACCGTCGGCGCGGCCGAGTTGTGGACCATCCACGGCGGCCAGCACGTGCCGTCGCTGTTGTTGCCCGATTGGGGCAATCATGTATTCGATTGGTTGATGCAGCATCCGAAGCCATAGCCGGGGGGCTCATGACGTCGGTCATCTTCATTCACGGGATGTTCGTGACGCCGCTGTGTTGGAGCGGCTGGATCGATCGCTTCAACGCGCGCGGCATTCTGTGCGAGGCGCCGCCGTGGCCGCGGCACGACGGCGCGCCGGCGGAGCTGCGCGCGCGCCATCCCGACGCGGCGCTCGGCAAGCTGACCTTGCCCGAGCTGGTCGCGCACTTCGAGGCGATCGTGAAGAAGCAGCCGTCGCCGCCGGTGCTCGTCGGGCACTCGATGGGCGGGCTCATCGTGCAGCTGCTCCTCAACCGCGGGCTCGGCCAAAAGGGCGTGGCCATCGACTCCGCGCCGCCCAAGGGCGTGCTCGTGCTGCGCTGGTCGATGCTGCGCGCGAACTTCCCGCTCTTCTTCGGCGGCGCGCCGTTCCTCATGTCCGAGGCGCAGTGGCGCTACGCGTTCGACAACAAGTCGTCGCCCGAGGAGGTGCACGCGCACTACGAGCGGCAGCTCGTGCCCGAGTCGAAGCGCGTGGGGCGCGGGGCGCTCGGCGCGGCGCTCGACTTCAAAAAGCCGCACGCGCCGCTCCTCCTCGTCGGCGGCGGCAGCGACCACATCATCCCGCCGGCGGTGAACCGCGCCAACGTCAAGAAGTACGAGCACGCCGGGTCGCGCGTCGACTACAAGGAGTTTCCCGGGCGCACGCACTACACGATCCTCGACGGTGGAGTCGACGGCAAGGGCTGGGAAGAGGTCTGCGACTTCGTCGGCGATTGGGTGCAGGCGCCATGAACGTCGGCATCCTCGGCGCGGGATCGATCGGCGCGTACCTCGGCGGGCGGCTGACCGCGTCGGGCGTGACGACGGTGCTGGTCGCGCGCCAGGGGCTCGTCGACGCCGTGAGCACGCACGGGCTGCATCTGACGGCGCTCGACGGCTACGACGTCAAGCTGCGCCCGGACCAGGTCCACATCGTCGCCAACCCGCTCGTACTCGCCAGCTGCGACTTCATCCTCGTGACCGTCAAGGGACACGACACGGTGCACGTCGCGCGGCAGCTGCCGACGGTCATCCGCCACGACGCGATCGTGGTCAGCTTCCAGAACGGCGTGGGCAACGTCGAGATCCTGCATCGCGCGCTCGGCGAGCACGCGGTCCTGCCGGGCATGGTGCCGTTCAACGTCTTGCGGCGGAGCGAGGCGCACCTGCATCAGGGGACGAGCGGCGTGCTCGCGATCCAGTCGCTGCCCGACGGGCGGCACGTGCCGCTCGTCGAGGCGCTGGAGAAGGCGGGGCTGCCGACGCAGTCCTGGCCCGACATGCGCGGCGTGCAGTGGGGCAAGCTGTTGGTGAACCTGAACAACTCGATCAACGCGCTGTCGGGGCTGCCGCTGCAGCAGCAGCTGGCGCAGCGGCCGTACCGCAAGATCATGGCCGCCTGCGTGCGCGAAGGGCTGCGCGTGCTCAAGCGCGCGGGGATCAAGCCGCAGATCGACGCGCCGCTGCCACCGTCGCTGGTGCCGGCGCTGATGGAGCTGCCCAACGGGCTGTTCAACATGATGGCCAAGAAGATCGTGGCCATCGATCCCAACGCGCGCAGCTCGATGTGGGAGGACCTGCAGCGCGGGCGCAAGACGGAGGTCGATCTGTTGAACGGCGAGATCGTGCGGCTCGGCGCGCAGCTCGACGTGCCGACGCCGGTCAATCAGCGCATCGTCGATCTCGTGAAGGAAGCGGAGAACCGCGGCGCGCCGCCGTCGCTGGCCGCCGACGAGCTGCAGCGCCGCGTGCTGCACCCGTGACAGTAGCCAAGACTGCTGGCTACTGCTCGACGAAGACGTACTCGTGCTGCGCGTCGCGCGTGGTCAGCGTGCGCTTGCCGTCCTTCTCGCCGACGACGAACTCGCTGCCCGCGGCGCCCGGCTCGATGGTGAACAGCGAGATCGTGCCGTCGTCGTTCTTGCGCGACGCCATCGTGCTGCGCCACTCGCCGAAGTCGAATACGGTGTCCTTGCCCTTCTGCGACACCTCGATGTTGCCGAGGCTCTTCTCGCGATAGCGCGCGGCCAGCTTGGCCACCACGCCCGCATCCGGTGGCACCACCAGCCGCTGGCGCTCGACGACCATGGCCTTCTTGTGGCGCTCGATCCCCGTCATCACGTCGGCGTCGGCCTCGGGCTCGCCGTCGTAGAGCACCTCGAGCAGCTTGCGCACGAACGGCCCGCGCAGCATCACGCCCGGGTCGGCATTGGTCAGGATCACGCCGCCCACCTGCGCCTCGGGGATCCAGAACATGTCCGAGTGGTAGCCGATGAGGTCGCCGCCGTGGTGCACCACCGGCACGCCCCAGCGGCTGTTGACCATGAGCCCCATGCCGTAGGTGTGGTCTTCGCCGACGATCACCTGCGGCGCGCGCCGCGCCAGGAGCGGCGCCTCCGACACGAAGGTCTTGCCGCCGGGCAGCTTGCCCTTGTCGAGCTCCATCTGCACGTAGCGCAGCATGTCGTTCACGCTCGACCACGCGCCGCCCGCCGGCCGCGCCGCGACGATCGCGTAGTTCAGCGCCATCGGCGCCACCGCCACCTTGCCGTCGACGTCTTCGCCGTGCGGCGAGGCGTGGTCGGGGTTCTTGAGCGCGAGCTTGAAGTCGAAGGTGGTGGCGCGCATGCCGAGCGGCGCGAAGATCTCCTTCTTCATGGCGTCGTCGTAGGCGGCGCCGAGCTCCTTCTTCGGCTCGAGCACGTGGGCGCCGATGTAGCCGGCCGCCGCCGCCATCAGGTTCGAATACTGGAACACCTCGCCGAACTTCGACGTCGGCTGGAACGTGCCGAGCAGCGTCATCACGCTCTTCGGCGTGGCGTCCTTGAACTCGAAGATCCACTCGAGATCCTGCCGCGGCAGGCCGGTGCACGCGCACACGAGGTGCTTCATGAGCACGTGTTTGGTGGTGTCGGCGTCGCCGAGCTTGAAGTCGGGATAGACGTCGGTGACCGGCGTTTCCCAGCCGAACTTGCCGCGGTCGACCTCCTTCGACAACAGCAGCGTCGAGAGCGCCTTGGTGTTCGACGCGATCATGAACAGCGTGTTGGCGTCGACGCGGCCCGGCTTGCCGAGCTCGCGCACGCCGAAGCCGCCCGCGAACACGACCTTGCCGTGATCGATGAGGCCGATGGCCACGCCCGGCACGTCGGCGGCCTTCTGCGCCTTCTCGATGAAGTCGGTCAGCACCTTGATGCGCGCGGCGTCGAGCGGGTGCGCCGTCTTGCCGGCGAACGACTCGCGCGCGTAGCCGGCGGGGCGCAAGCTGCCCGCGGCGAGGCCGAGCTGGCTCCCGCGCCGCTCCATGGCGGCGTCGCTGCCGTCGATGATCGTCACGACCCAGGCGTCGCCGTGCTTGCGCGTCACGGCGACGACGGTGCGCTTCTCGTTCGGCGAGGTCTCGTACACGAACGAGCGCGCCGACTCCCAGCCGAAGCGGCCCGGCTGATCCTGCGCGATGTGCAGCGGCCGCGAGAATTTCGGATCGAACGCGGCCCAGCCCTGCTTCACCGCATCGGCCGCGTCGGCGGCGTGCGACACGTCGACGAACGCGAGCTTGATGTCCTTCTCCGGCCCTTCGAGCACGCGGATCGCGCCGTTGGCATAGAGCGTCCAGCCCGCCGGCGCAGTGAAGGTGTGCCCCGCCGCCGTCGTGCGCGGCGCATCGGCGGCGATCGGCTCGGGCTTGGGCAGGTTCGCGACCGGCTGCGCCGACGGCGTGGCGGCGGCCGCGGCCGGGACGGCCGGCGGTGGCGTCCTGGCGGCGGGTGGCGGCGTGCTCGCGCACGCGACGAGCAAGCTGGAGGCGAGGACGATCGTGCCGGCGGTCTTCATGTCGCCGGTTGTAACAAACATCCGACCGGAAAAGTTCCTAGGTCTTGTTGGTCATCCAGCCGAAGTTGGGCTTGCGCACGAAGTCGTGCTCGGCGTCGACGATGCGCACCGTGCCCGACTGCGAGCGCATCACGATCGACTGCGTGGTCGCGCCGTTGGCGAAGAAGCGCACGCCCTTCAAGAACGAGCCCTCGGTGACGCCGGTGGCGGCGAACATGACGTTGCCCTGCGCCAGCTCGTCGGTGCGATAGACCTTGTTGTGGTCCTTGACGCCCATCTTCTCGGCGCGCGCGCGCTCGTCGTCGCTGCGATATTTCAGGCGCCCCTGCATGTCGCCGCCGAGGCAGCGCAGCGCGGCGGCCGCGAGCACGCCTTCGGGCGCGCCGCCGATGCCGAACAGGATGTCGATGCCGGTGGTGTCCTTGCACGTGGCGATCGCCGCCGACACGTCGCCGTCGCTGATGAGGCGAATGCGCGCGCCGGCCTTGCGCACCTCGGCGATGAGCGGCTGATGGCGATCGCGCTCGAGGATGATGGCGGTCAGATCTTCGACCTTCGCCTTCTTGGCCTCGGCGAGCGCGTTCAGGTTCCACGTCGGCGACTTGGTGATGTCGATGACGCCCTTGCCCGCCGGCCCGACGGCGATCTTGTCCATGTACGTGTCGGGCGCGTTGAGGAACTTGCCGTCGTCGGCGACGGCGATGACGGCCAGCGAGCCGGGCGAGCCGGTGGCGCACAGGTTGGTGCCCTCGAGCGGATCGACGGCGATGTCGACGCGCGGCGCGAACTCTTCTTTGTCGCCGCTGTGCGCGTTCTCGTGGCCGGGCCAGCCGGCGCCGACCTTCTCGCCGATGTAGAGCATCGGCGCCTCGTCGCGCTCGCCTTCGCCGATGACCACGGTGCCCTGAACGCGCACGCCGTCGAAGGCGCGGCGCATGGCGTCGACGGCCGCTTGATCGGCCCCCTTCGCATCCCCACGGCCCATCCATCGCGCACACGACAGCGCCGCCGCCTCGGTGACGCGCACCAACTCCAATGCGAGGTTTCGATCTTCCATTACCCGCTCCTAAATAGGGTCAAAAGCTCCTCCGGCAAGCGTTTGACCTTGCCGTCGGGCGAAATGCACGCGTGCGTGGTCCAACCTTCGCACAAAAGCTTGCCGTCGCGCTCGCGACGCAGCTCGTACGCGAACTTCAGCGACGCCGCCTTGATGTCGGCCGGCCCGCCGTGGACCTCGACGATGTCGTCGTAGCGCGCCGGCTCGCGATAGCGCAGGTGCGCCTCGACGACCGGCAGCATGTGGCCGAGCGCCTCGAGCTCCTTGTAGGGGCGCCCGTGCTGGCGCAGCCACTCGGCGCGGCCGACCTCGAACCAGCGCAGGTAGACGACGTTGTTGACCACGCCCATCTGATCGGTGTCGGCGTAGAGCACGCGGATCTTGGCCACCGACGGCAGCGCCGCGCTCATAGGTACCGCCGCACGCGCCGCTTGAAGGCGCGGTAGTCGTCGCCGAACTTGTCCTCGAGGTAGGCCTCTTCGTGCAGCACCGCGGTGTAGTGAATGATGAGGAGCGTCGCCACCGCCAGCAGCACGATCCACAAGTTGTGGCTGAGCAGGCCAATCCCGATCTGGAGGAGGAACATGCCGACGTACATCGGGTTGCGCGTGAAGCGATAGGGCCCGCGCAGCACCAGCGACGGCGACGGCTTCCACGGCCGCGGATCCTGCCCGCTCGCCGCGAACAGATTGCGCGCCGAGACCGCGAGGGCGATCCCCGCCGCCGCGAGCAGCGCGCCGATCACGAGCTGCACCGTGCGCGAAAACGGCAACGGCGGCGGCACCACGCCGACCCAGCGCAGCACGAAGCCGGTCAGCACGAGCCCGAGCAACACGAGCGGCGGCGGAACCCGCACGCGCGCGCCTCCCTGCCCGCTCTGCACCGACGACGTCATGGGTTACTCGAAGATGCGCAACAGGCGCGTCGGCTCGCGCACCGTCGGCAGCCGATTGATGATGCCGAGCGCCGCCTGCACGTTCTTCTCGCGCGCGCGGTGCGTCGTGACCACGACGGTGACGGGCTGCCCCTCCTGGCGCTGCCCTTCCTGCACCACCTCGCTGATCGAGATCTCGTGCTCGCCGAGCATGCCGGCCAGCTGCGCGAGCACGCCCGGCTTGTCGACGACGCCGAAGCGCAGGTAGTAGCGCGACTCGAGCTCGCCCGGATCGCGGATGCGCCGCTCGCGCATGTCGCCGCGCCGCCGGTTGGCCGCGCGCAACGGCGAGCCGCCCGCCGACGACGACAAGAGGTTGCGCGACACCTCGATCACGTCGCTGACGACGGCCACCGCCGTCGGCATCATGCCCGCGCCGCGGCCGTAGTACATCGAGCTGCCGAGCGCGTACGACGACACGTAGACCGCGTTGTACACGCCGTTGACCGACGCCAGCATGAAGCGGCGCGGAATCAGCGTCGGATGCACGCGCGCCTCGACGCTGTCGCCGTGATCCTTGCCGATCACGAGCGGCTTGATGACGTAGCCAAAACGCTCGGCGTAGCGGAAGTCGATGGGCTCGATCCCGCGCAGCCCCTCGACGAGCACCTGCTCGACGCGGATGCGCGTACCGAAGCAGAGCGGCACGAGCACGCACAGCTTGTGGGCCGCGTCCCAGCCGTCGACGTCGAGCGACGGATCGGCCTCGGCGTAGCCCTTGTCCTGCGCCTCTTTGAGGATGTCCGGAAGTGGCCGGCCCTCCTCGGTCATCGTCGTCAAAAGGAAGTTCGACGTGCCGTTGACGATGGCCACCAGCTCGTCGATGCGATCGGACGCCAGCCCCTCGCGCAGCGCGCGGATGATGGGCACGCCGCCGCCGACCGACGCCTCGTAGTACACGTCGACGCCGCGCTCGGCGGCCGCGGCGAACAGCTCCTCGCCGTGCGCCGCGAGCAGCGCCTTGTTGGCCGTGACGATGTGCTTGCCGCGCGCGATGGCGTCGAGCACGTAGGTGCGCGCCGGCTCCTCGCCGCCGATGAGCTCGACGACGATCTCGATCTCGGGGTCGGCCAACACGGCGCCGACGTCGGTCGTGATCAGCGAAGAGGGCACGTCGACCAGGCGCGGCTTGTCGGCCTCGCGCACGGCGACGCGGCGGATGTTCACCGCCGAGCCGCCGAGGCGCAGCTTGATGGCGTCGGCGTTGTCGGCGAGCAGCTTGACGACGCCGCTGCCGACGTTACCGAGGCCGAGCAGTCCTACGGAGATGGTGCGCATGACCGGCGCACCGTAGCACGACTTATTGCATGCAGGAGTTGGGATAGCAGCCGCAGCCGGACTGCGAGCTGCCGCTACCGCACTGGCAGAAGGCGTTGTCGCCGCACTCCGTCGAGCCCATGTCGTTCGCCGGCGGCGTGCAGGTCTTGGTGCAGAAGAACGCGTTGTCGCTGCCGAGCGTGGAGCACAACGTGGCCCACGACGGCTGGCCGGCCATGTCGACGCCCGACGGCGGCAGGCAGTCGGTCACCGGCGACACGCAGTACTTGCCGACGCCGAGGTTGTTGCCCTTGTCGCCGGGATGTCCGCACACCGAGAACATCGCCATGTCCTTGCCCACCGCCATATCCGGCGCCGTGCCCGGATTGCTCCCGCCACACCCCACGAACATCAGCGCGCAGCAAAGGAGCGCAGCTCGCATTTAGAACGTCCCCCACTGGCCGTGGTCGCACTGCATGTTTTCGAGGTTGTCGGTGTTCACGAATTGCAGGAACGCGACGCACATCTCGAGACCGAAGGTCATCGTCGTCTGCGTCGTGTTGTCCCACTCGCAGTGCATGTGCAGGTTGTCGCCCTGATCGACGGCGAACGCCTGCGACGGATCGACGATCACCGACGGCGGATGGAACGTGTAGCTCGGCGTCCACTGCACGTCCTGCATCGTCTGCGTGACGCCGGCGTGGGTGAGCTGGATGACGCCGCGCGTGCCGTACTGGTGCATGTGCGGGAACATCGACCAGACATTGACCGTCTGCTGCACCGTGCAGTTGATGTCGAGCGACGACGCGCCGGGCGCCACCTGCATCGACGTGTCGAGGATGGCCATCGAGCCGACCGAGGTGTAGCTCGTGCCCGGATCGGCGAGCCAGATGTTCATCGCCGACTGCGCGTCGATCATGTTGGGCGTGGCGTTGATGTAGTGATGGTTGAGGACGATCTGCGAGCCGGCGGGGATGCGGAACACGAGGTTGCCGGGCGCGGTGTCCTTGATGCCCATGCCCTCGGCGCCGGCGCCCGCGCCGAAGCGGAAGGTCGACATGTCGTCGTCGGTGCAGATGCGCGACGTGCCGGGCGGCTGCTGCTTCTGCGTCGAGAACATGATGATGTGGTGGCCGCCGACGGTCTGGTAGGACTCGATGCTGCGCACGTCGATGTCGTGATCGACGATCAGATCGGTCCAGGTGCAGACCTCGGTGTCGGTCGCCGGCATCAGCGCTTTCTGGATGGGCAAAATAATCTGATAGCCATTGGCCGGCTTGGCATCGAGAATGGTTTTGAGCTCGGGCATCTCTTCGACGGCAGGTTGCGACGAAGAAGTCGAGCAACCGGCGAGCAACGACAGCAGCAGAAGACTGCGGCGCATAAGGACACCTCCGAGAGTGAGCGTGAGTGTCCTACTTTGACGCAGGGGGGACAATCGCCGGCGAACCGTACATTGGTTCGACCAACGGTTCGACCAACGCGCCTCGCCAACGATGTGAAGCGGCGTTTACTCGTCGTCGCTGCGCAGCCGGGTGCCGCAGTTGGGGCAGCGCGCGGCGTGCGACTTCACGCCGCAGCCCGGACAGCGCACCGGCTCGGGCTCCTCGGTGGCCCACTTGCGCTTGGCCGCGGGCATCGCCGGCACCGTCTTGGGCGGCGGCGGCTTCACCGGCGGCGGCGGCTTCGCCGTCGGCGGCCGATTCACCGTCGGCGGCGGCTTCACCGTCGGTGGCGGCTTCGGCGCAGGCGGCGGCTCCGAGCGCGCCGCGTTCGCCGCCGGCGAGTCGCCCATCGGCTCGCCGCACTCGAGGCACAAGTCGGCCCCCTCCTCCACCGGCGCCTTGCAGCTCGGGCACGTCGCCATTTGCAAATTTTATCATGCCGTCGTGAAGTACCGCCATGTTCGCCCTGCCGCTCCTCGCGACGCTGCTGTCGTTCTCCACGTTCAAGCTCGACAACGGGCTGACCGTGTTCGTGCAGGAGGACCACACCGTCCCGGTCGTGGCGCTCGACGTCTGGTACCACGTCGGCTCGCGCGACGAGGTCGCGGGCAAGACCGGCTTCGCGCACCTGTTCGAGCACATGATGTTCCAGGGCTCGGCGCACGTCGCCGACAAGATGCACTTCAAGTACATCCAGGAGGCGGGCGGCACCGCCAACGGCTCGACCAACACCGATCGCACCAACTACTTCGAGACGCTGCCGTCGAACTTCCTC
>Ga0070679_100004602_pt1 | contig 12738 bp, 10 predicted proteins | sample KBSC63BmetaG_FD_65652 | JGI IMG/M metagenome (GOLD analysis project Ga0070679, IMG submission 65652) | Corn rhizosphere microbial communities from Kellogg Biological Station, Michigan, USA - KBS C6-3B metaG | ecosystem: Host-associated > Plants > Roots > Rhizosphere | place: USA: Michigan... | reverse complement strand
GCCAGCACCTGGGTCAGGAGCGTCAGACCGGCCTTCGAGGCGCAGTGCGCGGCGCCCTTGACCCGGCCCATGCGCGCCGCGGCCGAGACGATGTTGACGATCGAGCCACGCGTACCGTGCGCCAGCATATCGCGCGCCACTTCGCGGGCGCAGAGGAAGGGACCGCTCAACTGCACCGAAAGCTGCCGGTTCCACTCGTCGAGGCTCGTGTCGACCACGAGCTTATGCAGGTGCACTCCGGCTGAGGTGACGAGGGAATCGATGCGGCCGAAGGCCTCGCGACTACCGCGAACCATCGCCGCGACCGATGACTCATCGCTCACGTCGGTCTGGATGGCAATGCAGGGGCCGATCGATCGCAGCTCCGCGGCCATCCGCTCGGCCATCGGCCCGTTGATGTCCGCGATGACGACACCGGCTGCGCCGCGCCGCAGGAAGAGCGCGGCGATCTCCTGCCCAATGCCGGTCGCCGCGCCGGTAACGATCGCCACCTGTCCGGCAAAGTCAGTTCTTTGACTGCTCATAAGCCCCAATTCATCTCTCTGACGATCATCGTGCGAATGACGCCGATCTCGTTTTACAGTTGACCAAAATCGTTGGCCGTGTGCGGGCCGATGACTGCCAGCTTGCCGGCCGAGTAGCCGCCGTCGACACACAGCACCTGGCCCGTGACAAAGCGCGCACGATCAGACGCGAAGAAGAGGACGGCATCGGCGATCTCATCCGGCACCGCCAGACGGCCAAGCGGAACCTGCGCGATAAACGCCTTCTGATATTCCGGGTTCTGAAAGGAACGCGAGATCCCCGAGATGTCGGTCAGGCCGGGCGACACCACGTTCGCGGTGATCCCATGCTTCCCGAGTTCGAGCGCCATGACGCGCATCAGCTGGATCTCGCCCGCTTTCGAGGCGGCGTGCGGTCCCGAATTCGGACGGGCGTTGTTGCCCGAGGTCGAGCCAATCAGGATGATCCGGCCGCCCTCGCCCTGCTTCATGAGCTCACGTCCGACCGCGCGGCTAAGGAGGAAGGCGCCGCGCAGCTGAACATCGATCTGCAAGTCCCATTCGTCGTCACTCAGATCGACGATCTCTTTATGCACGCCGACCCCGGCGCCATGCACGAGAATATCGACGCGGCCAAAGCGCTCGATCGCCTGCCGGATCGCGGCATCAACCTGCGCGCTCTCGCGAATGTCGGTGCGACAGAAGAGCACCTCGTGACCGGCGTCGCTCAGTGTTCGAGCCGCCGCCGCACCCATTTCTTCATCAATATCGACAAGAACGCCCTTCGCGCCCTCCTCAACCAGACGGCGCAAGATAACGTTGCTGATCCCACCGGCGGCGCCACTGACCACCGCGACTTTCCCCGCAAACTCGCCCAAGACGGTCTCCTTCCTGCTCCAAACTCAATCGATCGGGCCTCTCAGTTCAGGCGACGTGCGTTAGCCGATCGACATACGCCTTGCCGCCCTTCATCACCAGGCTGAGCCGCAACTGCTGGTCGAGGATGGCGACATCTTCGAGCGGATTGTCGTCGACGACAAGCAGATCGGCGTACTTCCCGGCTGTGAGCGTGCCGGTGTCGGCACCGAGTTCGCAGCACTCGGCGGCAACTTTGGTGCTGGCGACGATCGCCTGCATCGGTGTCATGCCCGCTTCGACCATCAGTTGGAGTTCGACGGCGTTGTGCCCGTGCCCGTAGGCGCCCGCATCGGTCCCCATCGCGACCGGGATGCCGCGCTCCAGCGCCATGCGCATCGTCAGCGCATGCTCTTCGCGCATCTCGGCGGCTTTGAACCGGGCAAACGGCGAGCCCTTTGTGCGATGCAAGTCGATCACCATGAAGGTCGGGACGAGATAGGTTCCCTGGGCGGCCATGCGGTCGAGCCATTCCGGCTCGCGGCAGAGGTAGGCGCCATGCTCGATCGAATCAATACCGGCGCGAATGGCATAGTCGGCTCCCGGACCACCGTAGGCATGGACGAACGAGCGCTTCCCTTGCAGTCGTGCTTCGTCGGCAATCGCGGCCACTTCTTCATACGTATAGGCAACATCGATCGCGGTGAGCGTCTGCGAACTCACGCCGCCCGTACTCGCCAGCTTCACCTGGTCGGCACCGGCATGGACGACCTCGCGCACCTTCCGGCGACATTCATCAACACCGTCGGCCACCGGCCAGGGGAGGCCGGGCAGGTCGCCGCTCAGATCGGCGCCGTTCGGCAGGCGCGGATCGCCGATACCGCCGGTGCGCGAGATGATCGAGACGCCGAGAACGAGCCGTGGGCCAGGGATCAATCCCTGCTCGACCGCCAGCTTGAATCCGGCATCGAGCCCACCGGCATCTCGCACTGTGGTGATGCCTGCTGCGAGCGTGACGCGCAGGTTGTCAGCCACCTTCATCATGGTGAGGCTGAGCGGCGAGGCGAGACGCGCGGCGCGGTCGAAGCCGGTGTGACACATATGATCATGCGCATCGATCAAACCGGGCATGATCGTCTTGCCGGCCACATCGATCACGGTTGTGCCGGGTGGCGCCGTGATCTCGCGCGCGTGGCCGGCGGCGCGAATGCGTTCGCCATCGATCAGGACAGCCCCATTCGTAACCGGTACGGCACCGCTCCCGTCGATCAGGAGCCCGCCAGTGAGCAGTGTCGGCATCGTCGTTTCCTTCCGTGCTCGCGCTATACGTCGGCGAGCGTCAGCGGCTCGCCATGCGCTTCGGCGACCGCGGCCAGTTCGTCGAGGTTGTCCCAGCCCTGCTGGCGTCGGCCATCCTCGATCTCGGTGATCATGGAGACCAGCGCGCTGTTGAGCGGTGTGGGCACGTCAAGTTCACGGGCGCGCTCTAGAATCCCGCCGGTGATGCCGGCCGTCTCGCTGCGCCGTCGCCGGTAGACGATATCCCACCACATGCCGCTGCCCTTTTTGACGAACTGGTAACCGGTCGGCTTGGGTTCCTCGTCACGCAAGGCAAAGTGATCGATCAACGCCTGCAGGTGCTTCGCCTGCTCGCGTCGCGCCTCGAGCGAACGCTGCCGGATGAATTCGGGCTGGAAGTAGTCGTCGGATTCCAGCGTCACGCCGGCGCGATCGGCCACTCTCATCGCCTCGCGTACTAGCGCGACGCCGAGCAGCCGGTAGCGCATGTTCTGAATCACATCGTTGACCGAGGCGTTGACGAGCGCGGTCATAACGATCTGCGACATGTAGCACTGCTTGGTCCAGATGCGTCCGACGATGTTCGAGGTGACCTTGACCGTTGTCAGGTAGGCGAGCAGCCGCTCGACCTCACGCACGATTGGCGAATCGGAGCCATCGAGCGCACCGATGTAGACCGGCCCACCAACCGTGAATTCGAGCCGCCCCGGATCGACCAGGGCCGCGGTGTAATCGGGCACGGTACCGATGACGCGCTCGCGGCCGATAGCAGCGGCGATCTTGTCGGCATTGAATCCGTTCTGGAGGGAAACGACCGTGGCGTTGGCCGTCAGGTGCGGCGCGATCAGCCGAATCGCGTCCTCAGTGTGGTGTGATTTGACCGCGACGAAGGCGAGCTCGATTGGCTCATCGAGTTCATCGGAGTGCAGCGCACGGACATCGAGATGCATTGGACCGCGAATGCCGTCGATCGAGAGTCCGTTCTGCTGCATCGCCTCGACATGCTCGCGCCACTGATCGACGAAGGTGACATCTTCACCATTCTGGACCATATAGGCCCCGGCCATGCCGCCGATCGCTCCAGAGCCGATAATGTGGATACGCATCTGTTACTGCCCTTCTCAAACCCAATTCATATGTCGCACGAACCGCGGTCCGTTGTTCGTTCTCCGAAGGGTAGGAACCTGTGGCCTCCCGCCGGTCGCCGCGGTTCCGGCGACTGTGTCTTTCCTGTTCGAGTGCTACCGACGGCCCCCGAAGGCCATCGAACGTCGCACCTGCACGTGTCCGATAGCGCAGGCATTGGGGCCACCGGGCGGTCGCCTCATGGGGCGACCGGCGGGAGGAGCAAGCTCCTCCCCTACAGACGACGGACGATGGCCACGCGACTACATCTTCATCCGTGGATCAAGCGCATCGTGCAACCCATCGCCGAAGAGAATGCAGCGGGCCGCACGTCGTCTCCGCCGGATTCAAACGAGATTGGGGCGACCCATTCCCCAGCAGTCGATCGCAAACTGTTTGGCGCTTGACGACGTTGGCTGGCATGATAGTATGGATATTGTCGACAGTCTACAGTCGATCCAAGTGTTTTCCGGTTTTCGACTGGACAACATCACGCCACCGACCTAACTTCGCGCGCCAATGGTGACGCCGTGCGGGTTCGTCAATGCATAGTAGGGATAGAAATTGCGCCAGTGCGCATGTGTGGAGCTGACATCCTTCAGCATGTTCGATAGGTGGTTTGGTGGCGAATCGTGAAGAGAATGGGCTGCGTCGCCCCAGCCGGTTGCGCATCGTGGATGACGTCTATCAAAGTCTCGAGGAGGCAATCCTCACCGGCCAGGTGCAGCCGGGAGCACGTCTCGTTGAGACAGCGATCGCGGAACAGCTTGATGTAAGTCGCACGACGGTGCGCGAAGCGTTCTTGATGCTGAAGCGCCAGGGGCTCGTTGCCAGCGAGCCGCGACGCGGCACGTTCGTAACGCGCCTTTCGCGGGAAGATGCGCTCGACCTCGGCTATACGCGCGCCCTGCTAGAGGCCTTTGCCATTACCGTCGGCTACGCGCGGATCGACGACAAACTCACGCAGGAGCTGGAAACGTTGCTGGCGGAGATGGGGACGTGCGATCTGCCCCGAGAGTTTCCGCGACTCGTCGAGATCGATCTCGCCTTTCATTCCAAACTCGTCCGGCTCGCCGGGATGCCACGGCTCTTCGACGTCTGGTCACGTCTCAATGGTCGGATCGGCGCGCTCTATATTCGGGGCGTCGAGGAGATGCACCTGAAAACCGAGGATCTCGTCGCGCTCCACCGCAATCTCCTGAATGCGATACGCTCCGGTTCGGATCACGGTCAGCTGGCAATCATTCAGCACTATGTGCGCGAGGACGGTTCGCGTTCCAACCCTGGAACTGCGGCGCAGAATCTCTTGAATGTCGTGAGCCGGCGACTGGCGGCCGAGCCTTCCAGAGTTCAAGGTCCATCGGAAGAGGAATAAGTTCCATCGTCGTTCGTTGATCATTGATCGCCGCAGACGAAAGGAGCGCAAATGAGCCAGAGCAACCTTCGCGTCGCCGTGCTTGGTGCCGGGAACTGGGCCTTTTCCGCACACATACCCGGCTGGCAGCGCGATCCACGCGCCGAAGTCGTCGCCATTTGCGACGTTGAGAAGGAGAAGGCGGAGGAGTTCGCGGCGCACTTCAGCGTGCCCGAGGCGACCAATGACTGGCAAGCGGTCGTCAGCCGCGACGATATCGACGTCATCGACATCGTCACACCGTCGCATACGCATTTCGAGCTCGCCTGGGCCGCGCTCGAAGCGGGCAAGCATGTGCTCTGCGAGAAGCCGGTCGCCTACGATTTCCACGAGACGCGACGGGCGGCGGAGATGGCACGGAGCAAGGGGCTGAAGACGAAGCTTGGCTTCACCTTCCGCTACAGCCCTGGCGTGCAGTACGCCAGGTCCCTCATCGACGACGGCTTCGTCGGCACGCCGTTCATCTTCAACGGCTACGAGCAGAATTCGCAGTGGCTCAGTCCGCAGACTCCGCTGCGCCAGATCAATCCGAATGCCGATCCAAATATCATCCAGACCTCGTCGCTCGAAGGCTACGGCGCTCCCGTCATCGACATCAGCCACTGGTGGGTCGGAGCCGACTATGCCCGCGTCGTCGGCATGATGCGCAACTTCGTGCCGGAGCGACTGGTGCGCGGCCTGCCCGGACTGCAGCGCATCAACATCGATGACGGCGATATCTATCTGGCCGAATACACCAACGGCGTGCTCGGCTCGATCCAGACGAGCTTCGTCACCATCGGCAACTATCCTGGCATCGAAGCGCGGCTCTACGGCAGCGAGGGTGCCATCATTTGTCGCCTCGTCGAAGAGTTCGGGGTGGCCGAGACGATTAAGCTCGCCACGCCGGACGGCGTCGAATTCAAAGAGATGGAGATTCCGCAACACTTCTACCCGAGCGATGGACACGCTCGCGAGTCGTGGCGCTCGCTCTTCTACGCCAATCTGGTGAAGGACTTTATTGACGAGATCCTGGAGGGCGGCGAGCGCAATCAGGGCAATTTCGACGACGGCGCCTGGGTGCAGGAGGCGATCAACGCCGTCGAGCGCTCGGTTCATGAACGGCGCTGGGTCGACCTGCCGCTGGAGTCGTAGCATGAGCGTCGCAGGTTCAGATGCTCCGGCGTTCAACGGCTGGCTGGACGACTTCTTCGACTCGTATTACCGGCACCGGCCGGTCAACGCGACCTTCATCGGCCGCCACGAATACGATCACCGGCTGCCGGATCTCTCGGAAGTGGGAATCGACGCCGTGCGCTCCGACATGCACTCCCTCCGCCAGCGGCTGGCGCTGCTGCCGGACGAGCCGCTGAGCCAGGCACAGACGCTCGACCGGCAGCTGGCGGCCGGATTCCTGGAGATCCAGGAGTGGGAGTACGAAGCGCCGACGTTTTGGCGCGGCAATCCGTCGCTCGCGACCGGCGAGGCGGTCTTCGGCATCATCAGCCTCTTCCTGCGCCGCTTCGCGCCGCTCGATCAGCGCGTCGAGGCCGCGATCCAGCGACTGGAGGCGCTCCCCACATTTTTCGCCCAGGCGCGCGGCACGGTGCGATCTGCCTCACCGGCCTGGACCGAACGGGCCATCCGCGAATGCGACGGCATGCTCACGCTGCTCGGCGACGGCATCGATCAACTGATCGCGGAGGAGGGGATCACGCAACCGCTCCTCCGCACTGCCGCCGATCGCGCCAGGTTAGCAATCGCGGAGCATCGGGCCGCGCTGGAACAAGAACTGGCAACGAACGCAGACCGCTCGATCGGCTGCGGGGACGAAGCACTCGACCGCTACATCCGGCGCGGTCATTTCCTCAGGCACAGCGCGAGCGAGATCGAAGCCGAAGCGGTCGACGAACTGCAACGCAGCCAGGCGCATATGGCCGAACTGGCGACCGCTGCTGGTGTCGACAGCTGGCAGCACGGCCTCGCGTTGTTGGCGGACGCGCACCCGACCGCCGCGCAATACGAGCAGCGCTATGCCGAAATCTGGCAGGCGGCCCGGCAGGCGGCGCTCGCTCACGACCTCATCAGCTGGCCCAACTACCCGATCCGCTACGTGCCCCGACCGCGCTGGACGCGGGCGGCCGCACCGGCGCTCTACTTCCTCTTCTACCGTGCCCCGGCCGCGTTTGATCAGGTCGATATGGTCGACTATCTCATCAGCCCGCTCACGCCCGAGATGACGCCCGACGACCAAGAACGGTTTCTGCGCGCCAACAACGACAGCGTCATCACGCTCAACCATGTGGTGCACCACGGTGGGCTTGGACATCATGTCCAGAATTGGCATGCCTATCAGGCGGAGTCGCGCATCGGCCAGATCGCAGCGGTCGACTGCGCCTCGCGCATCGCCCTCTTTTGTGGTGGCACGATGGCCGAGGGCTGGGCCTGCTACACGACCGAGCTGATGGACGAGATCGGCTTCTTGACCCCGCTACAACGTCTCTCGGAAGCCCATTCCCGCCTGCGCATGGCCGCCCGTGCGATCGTCGATGTACGACTCCATACCGGCCGCCTGACGCTCGACGACGCGGCGCGCTTCTACACCGAGCAGACCGACATGCCGCCCTCCGCCGCGCGCCAGGAGGCGATCAAAAACAGCATCTTTCCGGGTGCCGCGCTCATGTACCTCACCGGCACCAACCAGATCTGGCAACTCCGCCGCGAACGCGAGCGCATCGAGGGCGCCAGCTTCAACCTGCGCCGCTTCCACGACCGCTTTCTGTCCTACGGCTCAATCCCGGTGGCGTTGATCTCGGACGCGATGAATCGGTCATCGAACTCTCGCGCCTGAATCGAACCCGAACAATCGTAAGGAGCACACCATGCGTTTTGAAGGGAAGGTCGCGCTGGTTACCGGCGGAACGTCCGGTATTGGTGAGGCGACGGCGCTGCGACTGGCGACGGAGGGCGCGCGCGTGGCGATCGTCGGGCGTGATTCCGAGCGCGGCAGCGCGCTTGTCGATCGGATCCGTGCCGATGGTGGCGAGGCGGCCTTTTTTCAAGCCGATGTCACGCGCGAGGACGAGGTCTCGGCAATGGTCGAAGCGGTCATGAGCCGTTTTGGCCGGATCGATGTGCTGGTCAACAATGCGGGGATCATCAACTTCGGCACGGTCATCACCGCCGACGTCGATGAGTGGGATACGCTGATGGCGACCAACGTACGCAGCGTCTTTCTCGTGTCACGCTACGCCTTGCCGCACATGATCGCGGGAGGCGGGGGCAGCGTCATCAACCTCGGCTCGAACCTTGGGCTGGTCGGTACACGCGGTGCGGCAGCCTACGCGACCTCGAAGGGCGCGATTGTGCAGTTGACGAAGGCGATGGCGCTCGATCACGTGGCCGACGGTGTTCGCGTCAACTGCGTCTGCCCCGGCACCATCGACACACCCCTGGTACAGCGACAGCGAGTCGGGCGAAGCGAGGAGCAACTTCGTCAATCCGATGCACGGCTGCGCGAACGTCACCCGATCGGTCGCATGGGCAGGCCGGATGAGGTGGCAGCGGTTATCGCCTTCCTGGCCAGCGACGAGGCATCGTTCGTGACCGGATCGCTTTATTCCATCGACGGCGGGTACATCGCGCAATAGCCGGTGCCGATGGGTGAGCATCATGCCAGAACTAGTACGCGTGGCGGATCGTCTGTTCGACGAGGAGCGGCAGGTTGACGTCGAGCCAGTCAGCCATCTCCTGCTCGTCGTTGAGGATCTCCTCGAAGGCCTTCTCGCATTCCATCTGACCGAGATCGCGGGCGGCCGTGATCAGCGCCTTATAGGTCGCGATCTCGTACTGCTCGGCCGAGAAGTCGTTCAGACCATCCTTGATGAGCAGATCGCCACTGACACCGTTCGCGACCGCGTGGGCGTTCTCGAGGCGGTTTGCCGCCCCGCCATCGGCCGGACCCGCTTCGCCGAGGCGTTCGAGACAGCTTCGGACGAGATCGGCGTGATGATGGGTCGCGAGCAGATGATCCTGCAGTTTCGCCTGTAGCTTGTCGTGCCCCTGAGCATCGTTGATGTGAAGCTCCAGAATCGGCATCATCGCCGTTTCCATGCGGTAGGCCTCGTTCATCCAACGCGTGAAGAGTTCGTGTTTCTCCAACGTTGTCGTGTTTGTCGTGTCCATGCGAGGCTCCTAGTCCCTGTCATGTCGACCGGCGGATTACGTCCGAGCGCGCGGCCGGTCTGATCGCTGCGTCGTATCTCGACAAGAACCAGTCATGCAAACGTCATGCCCGCACGACGTCATGGGACTTTCGCACCGGGCAGGCTATGACCGTCCCACATGAATATGGACGTGTCAGCCCCTGCATATTCAGTTGCCTTCTACGAAACTTCCACTGGGAGCATCTCAATCTACACGCTCTGGCGAAAGGATGCGAAGACGATGCGGGCCGTGACCCGGATGCAGGCAGACAGAGAATTGAACGACGCCACCGGCACTCCGTCAGCACAAGCCGGCGAGCCACGCCGAACGGCAAGCCACGCTTCCCGCGGGCAGATCATAATCATGTTCGCCATCGCCTTGATCGGGCTGATTGGGATGCTCGGCATGGCGACCGATCTCGGCTATGCATTCGTTCAACGTCGCACGATGCAAAACTCCGCCGACGCCGGGGCGATCGCGGGCGCGCACACGATCTTGATTTCGACGACGGCCTCACCGCTGATCGTTCTCGGTAACGTTCAACAGATTGCGTACGCCAACAAGACGGGCAGCGCCCAACCCGTCATCACCCGCTGTCAATATGTCAATGATCAAGATACCGAACTAAATCCATGCTCGAAGCCGGTTCCGACAGGCGCAACTGGCGTACACGTCACCGTAAGCGAAACACATAGCACGTTCTTCATCAGGTTGATCCCTGGTGGTCCCAAAACGATTTCCACTTCGGGTTCGGCGACAGCGCATGTGCAGAAATTGAAGAATCCCCCGAGCGACGGTCCGTTCCTCGTTTGTGGCGTAGGCACCAAGACGACGTCAAACGGTTCAGGCAGTACCATGGACATCTTGCAGCAACCCGTCAATGGCGTCTGGACCGTGAACCCAAATGCGGTGACGACCGCCACCCATCCTGGTCCGACGTTCCAGGTTTACGGGCCGAATGTATCGACATGTAATGCGCATGACTCGAGTTACAAGGGTCTCGCTCTCGGGGGGCCTGGATCCGCGAACGCGAGCCTTCAGCCGCCGAACTGGTTCAATTACACGTCAGGTACTACCACGGGGCAGCTTTCGGCGAACGTGCAGGGGGTCAACGGCTGTCAGAAGAATGTCGTCATCAACTGCGTGGCCTTCTTGCCGGTCGCAGTGAATCAGCCGGCGGAAACGTCGAACACGAATCATCTATGGACGGTTATGATCCTGCCGTTCTACATCACGTCAGACAAGTCGAACTCGAACTACCGAAACGGCCAGTTACTCGGAGACTACGTCGTTGAAGGCGCAGGCGATCCTAATTGGAACCCGAGTTATCAGGGGACAACGGTCATCCGCCTAACCAAATAGCCGCCCTCAACCCTCGCCCCTCCCTCGCGCCGCGCGGGGAGGGGCCGTTTTGTGCGGTCCGTCGAGGTGTTCGATAACCACCGTCCGCCTGGGGTTGAAGCGCTAGGCTCAGTCCAGAAGCCTCGTTCACGAGGCTCGAGGTACGATGAGCTGCGGTTCGTGCGACACTCATTTACGTCGATTCTCCGTCCCAGCCTCCTTCAGGAGGGTCGTGGACTGTGAGCCCGGTCCACTATGAAAATTGAAGAATTAGGTGGCCATTCGATGGTCGTTCCCCGTAGGGGCGCGATTGATCGCGCCCAGCCGATGTGCGCGCAGCACACGAGGCGGGTCACCGGTGAACGGAGTCGGGGATGGCAGCAACGGTGGCCGGGCGAACGTCGGGCGAGGACCAGCATCTCGTGGGATACCGACGACGAGACAGCGATGGCTCACCCGAACGTCTGGTTTGTTCAAATCTCATAACGGCCGAGTTGAGGTCGGTCGTCATCCAATGCTGTCCGCTGGAACAACAATGCGGCCGGTGGTTCGTCCACCGATCGCAACCTAGCCCAGTACTCTCGACAGAATCAAGCGCTTACTTCGTCAGGCGGATGGCGATGATGCCGTTGTCGCCGCGCTTCCAGGTGGCAGGTTGCCATGCTGGCATGCCACCGGGCGCATCGATGATGTACTTCCCGATGAGTGTCGCCTGATGTTTGCAAGGCTGGCTGCATCCTGAAACTCTGAACACACCGTACGCGACAGTATAAAATGAGATGTTGTTCCCGTTCGACTGCGGAGGATGACTCCCATCATCGTATGACAATGGAAGATACATGATGCAATTCACCGGATATGCATCAGATGAAGCACATCCTTGGACACCTTGTACGCGCTCTCGCACCGGGCCCGTCCGTTCACCATTGGTTCCGGCGAACCAGCCGGGGATCTTGTTGCCGTAGTTACTGTTGGCCGCAACCCCTTTGTAGTCATTTGCCTTGGCGTTACAATCATCGATTTTGCCGTGTACCTCAAAGGTTTGACCAATCGCGTCGGGATTCAGCCGATACGTCCCGTCCCCGTTGGGAAAGATGATAGGTATCGGCGAACCGCCTCCGACGACATTGGCACTCGAGCCGCAAACGATGAACGGACCGTCGCTACCATCCGGCGTCACGATTTGGGCGTGCGCCGTGGCGGAGGCGCTGGTGGTCACGGTCTTCGGTGCACCGGGAAAGATGCGCATGAAGAATGTATTGTGTGTCTCGCTGACAGACACCGTGACGCCCGTCGCTGTCGCGGGAACCGTCTTGCTGCATGCGTCGAGCTTCTTGCCGGTGTCATCGACGTAGAAGCACGAAAAGGTCTGCGTCGCATTACCCATGTTGTTCGCCTTGACGATGTTGGCGACGTCGGTCTGGGCGATGACGGCGTTATTGGTCGTCGACCATTGGGTCACAACTCGGGTGCCGGCGGCCGAGGCTGCATCGGCCGCATTTTGTACGGTACGCTTCTCGGCGAAGGTGTACCCGAGGTCAATCGCCAGGCCGATCATGCCGATCATCGACACCGCGACCACGGCAACGAAGATGATGATCTGTCCTTGATGCGCGCGGCTCTGTTTCGAAAAAAAACGAACGCGCTCAATCATGTCATGACCTGCATGGTTGCGGTCGCCTTCAGATTGATGACTCCAATGCCGAAGTACTTGGTGAGGAAGCCGACGGTGATTGGTTTAAACGTGCGCGTCGCCGTGACGGTGATCGTTGAGCTGGAACCGATTGCGATCGGCTGTCCGCCGAAGCTGACGGAAATGCTGGTATTCGACGGAACGCCATGGTCGGTCACGGCCTGCTTTATTCCAGCTGTGTCGGTCGGCACGCGTGAACCATAGCGCGCGCCCTCGAAGACGCCGTTGCGCATTTCGATATAGCCGGTGAAAACGCGGCCGATGTCGATGGTACCGAGAAGCAGCAGGAGCAGCGTCGGCAGCGCCAGCGCCAGCTCGACCAT
>Ga0070679_100004598_pt1 | contig 12743 bp, 12 predicted proteins | sample KBSC63BmetaG_FD_65652 | JGI IMG/M metagenome (GOLD analysis project Ga0070679, IMG submission 65652) | Corn rhizosphere microbial communities from Kellogg Biological Station, Michigan, USA - KBS C6-3B metaG | ecosystem: Host-associated > Plants > Roots > Rhizosphere | place: USA: Michigan... | reverse complement strand
CCACACCAAGCACGTCACGCACCCAGACAGCGAAGAATAGCATGTGGAGAGGATGGGTAGGGGTGAATGGGATTAGAGGTTTTGGATGCACTGCTGTACCCCAGAAGAGTAGCGGCCAAAGATGAGTCAGAACCTGGGAACGGACTTTAGTTGGAAGGCGGAATATGGTGTTGTCTCGTTCGCGGAGCGGCATCTTCCGCCGGTGATCGCCTACATTTGCGATCAACCCCGACACCACGCAACGAATCGGCTGTGGCCTGTTTTGGAACAACTCGGGGAATCAGGATCGGATTCGTCCTCAACCCCGTTCACGGGGCTTGTGGATTGAGCCCGGCCATAAATGGACCGGGCGGAGCGTGGGCGAAGGGATGCTCATCGACGCGCGACGACCGTTTGGCGAACACCCATTGTCCCCATCCGTACCGCGCACCTTCAAAGCACCTCCCCCATGCCTCCTCTTTTGGTGGTATCGTGCCGCGGTAGGCTGGAGTGGAAAGGAGCACGCTTCATGGATACGGTTGAGAAATACCAACGCTATGTGACGACGAGCTTCGTGGCGTCGATCGAGCCGGTCGTCTTCGATCACGCGCACGGCGCGACAGTCGTCACGACCGACGGCAAGGAGTACATCGACTGCTTCGCCGGTATCGCCGTCTCGAACGCCGGGCATCGGCACCCGAAGGTGATCGAGGCGGCCAAGGCGCAGATGGATAAGCTGGTTCACGCCGGGACGTACATCTATCACGTGCCGGTCGTCGCCGATCTGGCCGAGAAGCTGGCGGAGATAACCCCAGGCCGCTTGCAGAAGACGTTCTTCGGCAACAGCGGTGCCGAGGGAATCGAGACAGCGCTGCGGCTCGCTAGGTCCTTCACCGGCAAGTCCGAGTTCATCTCACTGACACATTCGTTCCACGGCCGCACCGTCGCCACGCTGTCGATCACCGGCAATGTCCAGCGCAAGACGCACGGAGGGCCGTACCTGCCGGGCGTCGCCTTTGCACCGGCGCCCTACGTCTACCGCAACCCGTTCGGTTGCGATGACCCGGAAGAGGTCGCCGATCATTGCGCCGAGATGGTGGAATGGGCAGTCAAGTATCAGTCGGCCGGTTCGATCGCGGCCTTCATCGCTGAGCCAGTCATGGGCGAAGGCGGCATCATCGTGCCACCCGGCTCCTATTTCCGGAAGGTCAAGGAGGTGCTCGATCGCCACGGCATCCTTTTCATCGCCGATGAGGTGCAGAGCGGCTTTGGACGCACGGGCAAGATGTTCGCCATCGAGCATTTCGGCGTCGAGCCGGATATTCTGGTGATGGCCAAGGGGATCGCCGACGGCTTCCCGCTCTCGGCAACGACGGCGCGTGCCGAAATCGCCGATTCGTTCCAACCGGGCGAGCATCTCTCCACCTTCGGCGGCAATCCGGTCTCCTGCGCCGCCGCGCTCGCCAATATCGACGTCATGCTCAGTGAGGATCTGCCGGGCCAGGCCGCGACCAAGGGGAATCAGGTGATGGCGCAGCTTCGTGAGATGGCGAGCGAACACGAACTGATCGGCGATGTGCGTGGCCTCGGTCTGATGATCGGCGTCGAACTCGTCACCGATCGCGCCAAGAAGACGCCGGCCAAACAGCAAGCAGGCGCGATTCGTGCGTTCAGCCGGGAAGCGGGCGTGCTGATCGGTGTTGGCGGCCAGGAAGGCAACGTGCTCCGCATTCAACCACCGCTGACGATCTCCGAGTCCGAGTTGGAGCGGACGCTCGACGTGATCGGGCAGGGTCTGACGAAGGTCAAATAGGAACCGTCCGAGCGGCCGTGTGATCGGGCGCGGCCGCTCATTCCGTACCGGGCCATCGCATAGGAGGTTTGCGTGCTCCCCTTTGCCGACGACCCGCAGGTACGCTCTCCCCGCTTCCCGATCATTACCATCCTGCTCATCCTGATCAACATCGTCGTCTTCGGTTACGAAGTAAGCCTGGGCGAGGCTGGCATAAACCGCTTCGTCAACCGTTGGGGCTTTACGCCGGCCGACTTCTGGCATGGCCAGCACCTAATTACGATCGTCACCGCCATCTTCCTACACGGCGGCCTGCTGCACATCGCTGGGAACATGCTCTTTCTCTGGATCTTTGGCGATAACGTCGAGGATCAGCTGGGACACTTCACCTATCTCGTCTTCTACCTGATCGGCGGCATCTTCGCCAGCCTCGTCTTTGCCGTCGTTTTCGCCGGTTCGCACGACCCGCTGGTCGGCGCCAGTGGCGCCATCGCAGCGGTGCTCGGCGGATACATCCTGCTTTATCCACGTTCGATCGTGCGCGCCTTGCTCATCTTCGGCCCGTTTCTGGCGGTAGGGGGAGTGGCGGCCTTCATCCTGATCGGCCTCTGGTTCGCATTGCAGGTTGTCGATTCGCTCGGTTCGATCAGCCTGATCGGAACGCAGGCTGAGTCGAACGTCGCCTTTTTCGCGCACGTCGCCGGATTTCTCTTCGGCCTGGTCGTGACCTGGCTGATTCGCGAGCGGCGGCAGCAAGAGGTCGTCCACTGGGATCACCGGCCGTGGTGGAATCGGGCGTTTCGCAACTGGGTGCTGCTGATTCTGCTGCTGAGCGCGCTCGGGCTGGCCGGACGTGAAGCGGTCGATGCCGGATCGATCTCGTCCACGGCCTTTCGGCTGGGACTCGGCGTTCTCGTCGTCGGCATCGCGGTCGTCGACGGCATCGAACGGCTCAAGGGACGAACCGGACTACTCGGCAGCGGTCCGCATTCGAGCCGGCTGCTCGCGATCCTGCAAATTGTGGCGGCCATCTTGGCGGCTGCGGCGCTGGTGTCGGTTTAGCACGGAGAAAGGACATGCGATGGCGATCGATAATCTGCTCTGGTGGCAGCGAGGCATCATCTATCAGATCTACCCGCGCTCGTTCATGGATAGCAATGGTGACGGCATCGGCGACCTGCCCGGCATCACGAGCAAGCTCGATTATCTCGCCTGGCTCGGCATCGACGCGATCTGGCTCTCGCCGATCTGTCCTTCGCCGATGGTCGATTTCGGCTACGACGTCGCCGACTACACCGATATCGACCCGATCTTCGGCACGCTCGCCGATTTCGACGAACTGATCCGCGAAGCGCACCGCCGGGAGATCCGTTTCATCTTCGATTTCGTGCCGAACCACACCTCCGACCAGCATCCCTGGTTTGTCGAATCCCGTTCAGCGCGCGATAACCCGAAACGCGACTGGTATATCTGGCGCGACGCCCGGCCGGACGGCAGCCCGCCGAACAACTGGCTCAGCACCTTCGGCGGCAGCGGCTGGACCTGGGACGAGCAGACCGGACAATACTACTTCCACGAGTTCTTCGAACAGCAGCCCGATCTCAACTGGCGCAATCCCGACGTACGCGCCGCCATGTATGACGTACTTCGCTTCTGGCTCGATCGTGGTGTTGACGGCTTCCGGCTCGATGCTGTCTGGTTCCTGATGAAGGACGAACGCCTGCGCGACAACCCGCCCAATCCGTTGTACTCAGGGGATATGTCGCCGAACCAGAAGCTCGTCGCGGCCTACAACTCCGATAGCAACGACATGTTCAGCGTCTTACGGGAGATGCGTGCCGTCGCCAAGGAATACGACGATCGCCTTCTCATCGGCGAACTCTACCTACCCATCGACCGGCTAATGGCCTACTACGGACCGACCGGCGACATCCTGCAGATGCCGCACAACTTCCACCTGCTACGCCAGCCCTGGGATGCCTTGCATATCCGCGCGACGATTGATCTTTATGCGGGCCGCCTGCCCGATTTCGCCTGGCCAAACTGGGTGCTAAGCAACCACGACAACCCGCGTATGGCGAGCCGCATCGGTCCCGGTCAGGCGCGCGTCGCCGCCATGCTGCTGCTCACGCTGCGCGGCACGCCGACGCTCTACTATGCCGACGAACTTGGCCTGCCCAATGTCGAGATTCCCTCGGATAAGATGCAGGATCCGGAAGAGCATACGATGCCCGGCCACAACGCCGGTCGCGACCCGGAGCGAACCCCGATGCAGTGGGACGCCAGCCCTAACGCCGGCTTCACGAGCGGCTCGCCCTGGCTGCCGGTTAGCCACGACTACGCCACACTGAATGTCGCGAACCAACAGCATGACCCGCATTCGATGCTCACGATGCAACATCGCCTGATCGAACTGCGCCGTGACGAGCCAGCACTCACCTACGGTCGTTACACGCCGGTGCTGAGCGACGGCGACTTGATCGCCTACACGCGCGAATCGGGTGATAGCGCCTTCCTCATCGTGCTCAATCTCGGCTCGAGCCCGCAGGAACTCTCGCTCGCACGCCTCGGCCGCCAGGGAACGATCGCGCTCAACACGCAGCTCGACCGCGAGGGCGAGACTGTCTCCGGCAGCATCGCCCTCCGAGGCGACGAAGGCGTTATCGTCAGCCTCGACCAGTCCTGAGCATATCGGCGAAGGCATCTGGGAGCTCGCTCTGCTCGATCGCTTCGGCGACGCGCTCGACCGGATACGGCACGCGACGAAAATTCACGTCGAGCTTCCCCTCGTTCACATCGACGATGACGTAGCAGGCGCGTGGGTCGCCATCCTTCGGCTTGCCAACTGAGCCGGCATTGACAAAGAGGACATCTCCCACCTGCTTGGCGTATGGGATATGCGTATGTCCGAAGAAGATCGCATCGGCATTGGATGCAGCAGCCAGTCGCTGGAAGCTGGCGTCCGGTCGGTCTTCGTAGAGGTATTCGTTGATGCGCCGCGGGCTCCCATGCACCAGCAAGAGCCGGATGCCGTCGAGCGTGAGGCGGATCTCGCGGGAAAGCGCACGCAGAAACGCCTTGTTCTCCGCCGTGACGTGGGCCCTCGTCCATGCGAACGATTGGTCGCCGAGCGCCTTCCCCGCAGGATCTTTGAACACACAACCGCAGTCATCACGATCGAAGCCAGTGCCGTCGTCGTAGTTTCCGACGATCGTCGGGATGCCGGCCGCGCGAATCCGCTCGACGACCTCGTTCGGGAAGGGTGCGTAGCCGACCAGATCACCCAGACAATAGGTACCCTCGACGCCCGGTTGGGCCACAAGATCGACGAAGGCCGCTTCGAGTGCCGGAAGATTGCCGTGAATATCACTGATGATGGCGATGCGCATCGTACTCTCCGTTGTGGAAGGCGCCGTCAACCCTGTGTGAACCGCGCGACTCGCGTACGCTCCTCGTCAATCACCTGAAGCAATCGGCTCGCCTGACTGATTACGACCCACGTCGCCTTCGAACAGCACACCTCTCAGCCAGAGCGCAACGTAGACCAGTCCGATCAGAACCGGAACCTCGACCAGCGGTCCGACGACCGCCGCCAGCGCCTGACCCGAACGAATGCCGAAGACGCCGATCGTCACGGCGATGGCCAGCTCGAAGTTGTTGCTCGCTGCCGTGAACGAGAGCGTGGCCGTCTCGGGATACGGGAAGCGAAGCAGGTAGGCGCCGCCGAAGGCGATGGCGAACATGAGCGCGAAGTAGATGAGCAACGGGATCGCGATCCGCACGACATCCAGCGGGAGCGACAGGATCACGTCGCCTTTAAGCGAAAACATCATGACAATCGTAAAGAGGAGGCCGATGACGGCTGTCGGGCCGAGCCGGGGGATGAATTGTGCGTCGTACCATTCCTGTCCTTTGGCACGCCCGAGGAAGAAGCGAGTAAGGAATCCAGCGGCCAGCGGCACTCCGAGGAAGATCAATACACTTCTGGCGATCCTCCACATCGAGATGTCAACGGATTCACCGGCCGCGCCGAACCAGCCGGGCACCAGCGTCAGATAGAAGTAACCCAGCACCGTATACATCAGAATCTGAAAGACAGAGTTCAGCGCAACGAGTACCGCGGCATATTCATTGTCACCGCAGGCGAGCATGTTCCAGATCAGCACCATCGCGATACAGCGCGCCAAACCAACCAGAATCAGGCCGGTGCGGTAAGCGGGATGATCGGGCAGGAGAAGCCAGGCGAGACCGAACATCAAGGCGGGGCCAAGAACCCAGTTGAGGAAGAGCGAAACCGAGAGCAGCTTCCGATCGCCTAGCGCAGCGGGCATGCGCTCGTACTTCACGCGCGCGAGGACCGGATACATCATCCAGAGCAGGCCGACAGCGATCGGCAGCGAAACCGTATCGATCTGAATGGAGTCCAGCGCGCCAGGCAGCCCAGGGAACAGCTTACCGAGTGCGATGCCAAGCGCCATCGCCGCGAAGATCCAGAGCGGCAGCAGGCGATCGAGCGTCGACAAACGACGGGTCAGGTTCACAGCCGAAGACGGTAACGTGGCCGCCGGTTGCACGATCGCGTTCTCCCTGCCTCGCCTTCAAACTACTTCAGTCGTGATTGAACTATTCCGTCAAAAAGATGCGTCCGCGGCCTTCACGACTCCCGGACTGCATCAACGATTACTCTGGTCCGCGCACGCCGCAATCCGGTTGGCGAAGCTGAATGCGGGCTGGATCGAAGAACAGATTCAACGCCGAGCGAAGCTGTGCGAGCGCTTCGCCATTGACCGAGTAATACACCCAACGGGCATCAACCGGATCGCGCTCAGCATCAACGAGTTTGGCATGACGCAAAACGCTCAGATGATGAGAGATGAGGTTCGGAGCGAATCCAAGCGCGTCACCAAGCTCGCAGTTGCAGCGCGTCCCCTCCATCAGTAGGTTGAAGATCTGGAGTCGGGTCGGATCGGCCAGGACCTTAAGTTGCTGAGCCACTTCCTGCACGGACGGTACTTCGGTGACGAGACTCAACACTCGCTCCAAGGATAGATTGAAGGTAATTCAACGTTGATTGAATCATATGGCACTCAGGCTGTGAGGTCAATACATCTGGCTTCGCTGAAACTCTTTTTTGCGCTCGATCACTCGCCGGGCATTCGCTCACGCCAGGCGCGAATTGCCTCGGTGTGTTCCGGGTAGTGGCTGTAAGTGTCGACGCGCAGGCGATGGCGGAAGCGCGTTTCGGTGGCGAACTGTTCTTCCGGTACGCTCTGGACGTAGGCAAGCAAGCGCCGGTGCGTTTCCTCGAGTTGATCCTTGACCTCAGCCAGAGTTAGGCCGCGCCGCGCTTCGACTGCCCGTGCGTTGAAGGCGTCGATGCCGCCCTGCGCCGCATAGCGTGGCAGTCGCCCGCCCTCGATAATCACCGGCAGGTACTTCAACGTCTCATCTTCCCAAATGGAGATGTGCGTCATTAGATCACGTACCGACCAGTCGCCCGCGACGCCCGGTTCGATCATCCGCTCTTCCGGCAGTCCGGCGTACGATTCCGTGAATGCCGTCCATGTTTTGTCAATCCGGTTGAGTAGTTGTTCGCGATTCATGACCAGCCTCCATTCGTCACCTTGGACGTTCGCGCATAATCAACGACATGATTCGCGGGGCATCATCGCTGTAACAATTCACGAGGCTGTTCGTGAAGCGCGCCGGGCGAAGCATGCGCTCGTTCGCGCTACCCATTGAGACGTAGCAGCCTCACCAGATCGTTCACATTGGCAGCGGCGGGCAGCGCTTCGACCGTGTCGAGCAGTCGCCCCGCGAACGCTTCGTCGGCGTTGCGCAGCGTCAGCGCGCGCATCTTGGCGAGCAGTTCGTCGCGAGTGAGCGGGTTGTCGGGGTGGCCCTTCTGCTGGCCGACGGTCCGCTCCAGGCGACGGCCGTCGTGCAATTCGACGACGAGGCGACAGCCGAAGCGACCATCCTCGACGAAGGCGCGCTCGAACTCGGGATCGATCACCAGATCGACGCGGCGCATCAGGTCGAGCAGTTCCTCCTCGGTCCAGGGTTCACCGTCGTAGCTCGCCGGAGTCAGGTCGCCGTCACGCAACCCAACCGCCACGACGAACGGGGTGCTGTGGTCGGCCGCACCACGCGTTTCCGGCCGGTAGGCGCCCGCGGAGCCCTGTACTCCGGCAACGACGTTGCGATGGCCGTAGACCGTCGCGACCGCGACATCATCGACCGCATTGATCTGCTCATGAAGCGCGACAGCCGCCTGCGCGGCTGACTGCGTGTAGATCTGCGCCGGGTACTGCTTCAGCATGTTACGCGGTGTCGTGAAGGTGAATGGCCGGGTCAGATTCTGGAACGGTGCCTGATCGGTGCCGGAGGGGAAGCGTTCGAAAAGCGTCTCCAGCGCATCCGGTGGCGCCGTGTAACCATCGGCCGCCAGTTCGACCGCGTCCAGCGCGTGGCGTGCCGCGAAGCCGGGCGCGCCGCCTTTGATCAGCGACAGGTTCGGCGACGGCTTGAGCCATGATTGCAAAATCAGTCCGCCGGTCGTGCCGGAAAGTCCGATCGCCGACACGATCTGCTCGCGCTGCAACCGGAGTAGACGCCCGGCGGCGGCCGGCAGCGCCCAGGCAACCTGGCTGACCGAGTGCAGCCCGCCCTGCATCCAGAGATACGACTCGGCCAGCACTGCCTGCAATTCATAAGCGATGACGACTGCGGTGATGAAGTCACGCCCGCTGGCGCCGATCGCCTCAGCGACGCCGAGCAGTGCCGGTATCGCATCGGAGAAATGGCCGGTATCGCGGCCGGGCGTACTGGCGTAGAGGTCGTTCGCGTCGAGATCGCGTGCCAGGCTGCAATTGACCAGCGCCGCCAGCGACATGTTGATCTGCTCGTCACTCCCGATCAGCGACGTTTCCAGCATTGACGCACGCGCGACGGCGAAATCGCGCAGCAACTCCGGGCCTTCTTCACCAACCGCCCCAACCGCGCAGGCAAGCGTGTCGGCCACCGCCCGTACGGCCGCGTCGACGACCGGCTCCGGCAAATCCTCGAAGGCGAGATCGAGCGCGTAGTCCGCCATCATCTCGGCAAGATACATTCACGTACTCCTCATCCGGCCGCATGGGCGCACCGCATCGAGCCCAACCGACCCGTCGTCCAATTGTAACGACACCTGATGTACACTCGCTTTTCGGTGACTGCCGCGAGCGGCAGACGAGAGGCAGAAGGGGAACAAGACGGACGCTATCGTCGAAGCTGATCAGGTGTCGCGCCGCTTCGGTTCGATCGTCGCGCTGGAGCGGATCAGCCTGGCAATCCCGCGCGGACGCATTTTCGGACTGCTCGGGCCGAGCGGCTCGGGCAAGACGACGCTCATTCGCATCGCGGCTGGTGCGCTCAGCCCGGATAGCGGTGAAATGCGCGTGCTCGACCACATCATGCCGGATCGACGGATCACCGCCCATATCGGCTATATGACCCAGGCGGCGGCGCTCTATCCCGATCTATCGCTGCGCGAGAACCTAAACTTTTTTGGCGCGCTCTACGACGTGCCAGCCAGAGAACTGCTTGCCCGCATCGAGGAGATTACACGCGAAGTCGGGCTCGCTGACCGGCTCGATAGCCCGCTCCAGACATTCAGCGGCGGCATGCGTCAGCGCGCGTCGCTCGCCTGCGCCCTGCTGCACCAGCCGGAGTTGCTTATTCTCGACGAGCCGACGGTCGGGCTCGATCCGGTGTTGCGGCGCAGCTTCTGGCAGCGTTTCCGTGAACTGGCCGACGCGGGTCGCACCTTGATCGTCTCAAGTCACATCATGGACGAAGCCGAGCGCTGCGATGAACTCGCTTTCCTGCGTGACGGTCGCCTACTCGCCACTGGCAGTCCCGACGCCCTACGCGCTCAGGCCGGTTGCCAGGATCTCGAGGACGCATTTCTAGCGCTGGCCGGCGCATTGCCGGCCGCACTTAGCGGAGGACACCGTTGAGCCGTCGTCGCGTGCTGGCGCTGGCAACGCGCATCGTACGGCAGTTCCGACGCGATCGGCGTACGCTCATTCTGATGCTCGTCGCGCCCGTGCTGGTCATCTCCCTGCTCGCCTACATCTATCGCGGTGCCACCCATCATGTCTCGCTGGCGATCGTCAACAGCGATGCCAGCCCGGTTGCGGCGCAAATCGTCGCCGGGCTCACCGCCAGCCAGTCCTTGACCGTGAAGAGGATGAGCGCGGCCGATGCAGAGCGCGCCATCAAGCGCAACGACATCGACGCGGTGCTCACACTTCCGGCCAACCTCTCGCTTACCGGCTCGACACCACAGACGCTGACCGTCACGCTCGAAGGCTCACAGCCGAACACCTCTAGCGCCGTGCTCAACGCGCTCAACCAGGCGCTGCCCAACACGATCGTCAAGGCGATCAATCCGGCGGGCGTACCACTGAGGCTCAACCCGGTCTTTCTGCACGGAGGTCCGCAATTCGATCAGCTCGACTACTTCGCGCCCACGTTCATCGGCTTCTTCGCCTTTTTCTTCGTCTTCCTGCTCACCTCCGTTTCGTTCCTGCGCGAACGGATTCAGGGGAGCATCGAGCGCTTGATGGTTTCGCCGCTGAGCCGTGCCGAAATCGTGCTCGGCTACATGCTCGGCTTCGCCGTCTTCGCGGCGTTGCAGTCGATCGTCCTCGTGCTCTACTGCGTTTACGCCATCCACATCCACTACACCGGCCATATCCTGCTCGTTTTCTTCTTCACGCTCCTGCTGACGATCGGCTCGGTCAATATGGGCATCTTCCTGTCGACCTTCGCACGTACCGAGCTTCAGGTAGTCCAGTTCATTCCGATCGTCATCACGCCGCAAGGTTTGCTCTCCGGCATCATCTGGCCGCTCTCCTCGCTACCGGGGCCGCTGCGCATTCTTGCGCACGTGATGCCGCTCACGTATGCCAACGAAGCGTTGCGCGGTGTGATGGTCAGCGGCGATCGGCTCAGCGCACTCTGGTTGCAAACCGGCGTGCTCGTCGGCTTCGCGGCACTCATGGTGATCCTGGCCGCCTCGACGCTGCATCGGGAGATCGCATGAGCAAATCGACGGTCACGCTCGCGGCCGGCACCACCAACCCGACCAAGCTCACCGCCGTCGAACGGGTGGCACACGACCTCTTCGGCCCTGTGCAGATTGTGTCGGTCGTTATCGATCTCGCGATCCCGGCGCAACCCTGGGGCGACGACGAGACGGCTCAGGGCGCTCTGGATCGAGCCAAAGCGACGCTCACTCAAACGGACGCCGACTACGGCATCGGCCTCGAATCAGGACTGGCGGACGGACCAGATGAGCGCATCTACGTCATCTCCTGGGCCGCCGTCGTCGATCGCAACGGCAAGCGCGGCTTCGGCAGCGGCGAACGCTTCGCGCTGCCAACCGACCTCAACGCCGCCCTACGCGCCGGCGCTGAACTCGGCCCGCTCCTCGATGCATACTTCGGCACGGCCAAACTCGGCCAACACCAGGGCGCGGTCGGCCTCCTCAGCGCCGGGCGGCGCGAGCGTGGCGATCTGCTGGCGCTCGCGGTGTTACACGCCTTCCTGGCGCTGCTTGAGCCGTGGAGGGATACAAACAACTGATTGGCGGTACACTCCTGAACGCTTAGGAGATGGATCGATCGATGGGGGAAAACCGATGGCAACGAGCGACGAATCGACGCGGGATAGCTGGAACGCCGGGCTGTACGACAACAAATTCGCCTTCATCTGGGAGTACGGCTCGAACCTGATCGATCTGCTCGATCCGCAGCCGGGCGAAACGGTGCTCGACATCGGCTGCGGCACCGGCCATCTGACGCATGCGATCGCCGAACGCGGCGCCACTGTCATCGGCACCGATTTCTCTCCCGCCATGATCGAACAGGCGCGCGCCAACTACCCCGGCACCCGCTTCGAGGTCGCCGACGCGTCCGATTTCACGCTCGATGAGCCGGTCGATGCCGTCTTCTCCAACGCCGTCTTCCACTGGGTGCGCGATCAGGAGGGCGCCGCCGCTTGCATCGCTCGCGCGCTCAAGCCGGGCGGGCGCTTCGTCGCCGAATTCGGTGGCAAGCGCAATGTCGGCCAGATCATCGCGGCCACTATCGACGCCATGCGGGAGGCGGGCTACCCCGACGGCGCGGAGCGCAACCCCTGGTATTACCCGAGCATCGCCGAGCATGCCACGCTGCTCGAACGGCACGGCCTCGAAACGACCTCGGCCGTCCTCTTCGATCGCCCAACGCTGCTCGACGGCGGCGAAGCAGGGCTCAGTCTCTGGCTCGAAATGTTCGGTGACTCGTTCTTCGCCAGCATCCCTGAGGCGACTCGCCGTCAGATCGTCGCTTCCGTCGAGGAGCACCTACGCCCAGCGCTCTTCCGCGACGGCTCATGGTATGCCGACTACCGGCGCCTGCGGCTCGTCGCCCGGCGTGCCGGGGGTGACGGTCGGTAGCGTTGGGCGATACCTCGCTGTGCCGTCACGCTCAAGTCGATAACCTTCGGGGAGATGCGTCCGCAACTGAGCGACCGTCGCTTCGACGTCGGCATCCGCCGGCGCGACTAACCGCAACGACACCATTAACGCAGCAGGACCGGACTCCTCGCGCTGAGCCAGATCGCGCCGCAGCACGGTGAAGTGATAGGCAAACAGCGCCCCAGCGACAATGACGACACCGAGGGCGGCGCTGAGTGCCGACGCCAGGCTCGGTCCGTTGTTCACTCCGAGAACCGCCGAGATGACCCGGTAGATGACGACTGCCAGACTAACCAGGATCGCGACCAGCGACACCGCCAGCGTCACGTACAGGTAGTTGCGCCGTGTTGTCGCACCACGTTCCGCCGCTTCATCATCGGCCACCCGGCGCTCCGCCGCATTCCACTGCCAGAGCCAGGCCGCCGCCCCCACGAGTGCGAACGAGCCGAAGCGCGCCACGTCGTT
>Ga0070679_100004596_pt1 | contig 12743 bp, 11 predicted proteins | sample KBSC63BmetaG_FD_65652 | JGI IMG/M metagenome (GOLD analysis project Ga0070679, IMG submission 65652) | Corn rhizosphere microbial communities from Kellogg Biological Station, Michigan, USA - KBS C6-3B metaG | ecosystem: Host-associated > Plants > Roots > Rhizosphere | place: USA: Michigan... | reverse complement strand
TCTGAATTCCTGTGGGGTGTAATAGCGGTCGAGCGCGATGTGGGCGTCCGAAGGCCGCAAGTATTGTCCCAGCGTGAGAATGTCGACGTCGACCGCGCGCAGGTCGCGCATGACGGCCACAACTTCCTCGATCGTCTCACCCATCCCGAGTATCAACCCGGTCTTGGTTGGGATGTCCGGCGCGGTGCGCTTGACGTAGCGGAAGATCTCCATGACTCTCGGATACCGGCCGCCGGGGCGCGCTTTCTTGTAAAGTCGCGGTACTGTTTCGGTGTTGTGATTGTAGATCTCCGGTTTTGCCTCGAGGACCGCGCGAATGCTGTCTTCGTTGCCCTGGAAGTCGGGCACCAACACTTCGACCGAGCAACCCGGGATCCGGTCGTGGATCTGTCGAATGGTCTCGGCGAACACCCACGCACCGAAATCCGGCAAATCATCCCGATCCACTGAAGTTATCACCGCGTGCTGCAACCCCATCTCGGCGATGGCTTTTGCTACACGATACGGTTCGGCGATGTCGTATTTCGGCGGGCGTCCGTGCGCGACGGCGCAGTAGGCGCAGTTGCGGGTACAGACGTCGCCAAGAATCATGAAGGTGGCGGTGCCGTGTTCCCAGCATTCACCCACGTTCGGGCAGTGCGCCTCCTCGCAGACGGAATGGAGGTCGAGCTCACGCATCAAGTGCTTGAGCCGCATATAGTTGGGGCCGCCGGGCGCTTTAACCTTGAGCCACGACGGTTTCCGCTCGGGAAGGGGCTCCGCGCGGTGACGCCCCATGATCTGATAGAGAGTGTCTGGCATCGTTTGGGGCCGACGGGGAGGAGAGGATCCGTCGACATGTTGAATCTACATTAAAAGCGGTCGGGGCGAAATTGTGACAGGTCGTGGCTAAGTGGTGATTCTGTCACGAGATCGGCGATTAAATCCCCCGTCAGGGGGGCCATCAGCACGCCGTTGCGTGAATGACCGCAGGCGTAGAGCAGCGACGGGTGTTCAGGATCCGGACCGATTATCGGCAACATGTCCGGAGTGATCGGTCGAAGTCCCGCCCACGCGGTCACCGGTTCCACCGTGCTGAGCGTGGGACAGATCTCTTCCGCCGCCGTTCGAACCTTCTTGATTCCGGCGTTGGTGGTTTCGGAGACGAAGCCCGCGTTCTCCATGGTGCTGCCGCCAATGGTCGTATTCCCGCGCGGGACGACGTAACCACGCGGCCCGTATGCGACGTGACGGAGCGGGGCCGAGTCGTAGGACACGAGCTGGCCGCGGGCGGGTTGCACGTGTTGGGCGAAACGCGCGCCGGCGATCTGACCCGACCACGCCCCGGCGGCGATGACGACGCGTCGCGCCGTGAGTCTTTCACCTGTGGCCGTAAGAACCGTGCACGAATCGTCCCGGGCGGCGACACCGGTAACGGCGCCAGGCACTCTCGTGATTCGATCGCTCGCGTCGCAGAACTTATTCAGCGCTCTCAGCAGGACGGTATTGTCGACAGAGCCGTCGTCCGGATTGAGCATCGCACCCAATGCGTGGGAGAGGGACGGCTCCAGCTCGCGCAGCTCCTTTGCGTCGAGCCAGCGGGTGGATGGGAGCGCGGTTTTCTTCAGACCCTTGATGCCTTTTTCGGTGACGGCGACCTGAAGGATGCCGAGCCGATTGAGCGGGACTTTGACTCCGGTGCGATCGGCGAGAAAATCGATGTAGGACGGATACCGGTCGCGGGCAGCGATGCCGAAGTCGTGGGCCGGTCCCGTCGCGCGCTCGACGGAGGGCGCCAGCATTCCCGCCGCCGCGGGTGAGGCTTCACCCCGGCGTTGCTCGCCTAACAAGGTGACGTCGACGCCGCGCTCGGCGATGGCGGCGGCAGCGGCGAGACCGATCAGCCCGCCGCCGACTACAATGACGTCAGTGCTCAGCTTTGCCGGCCCAGTTGTTTGCTCTCGTGAAACAACGCCGACCGGGCTATCGTAGTGCTCTCAGACACCGTATCGGAGAATACCATGTTACGCGCCATCTTCATGATCGGCCTATTCGCCATGCTGGGCCTCTTTGCCGTGGGCATGGTGTTCAAGCTATTCGGCGGGATAATCGGCCTCACTTTCTTCATCGTCGGCCTCGCGCTCAAGGTACTCATTGTGGGCGGGCTGCTGTACTTCGGAATCCGGATACTGAGTCCGGGCACCGCCGCGCGATTGAGGGACCGGTTCTCGGGGACGAGGCTCACGCGGTACTAAGAGCTAGGATTTGCCAATCTGAGGCGCTGCCGCCGTGGCCACACGAGTCTTAAAGCCGGCAGTTGGGAGACTGGGAAGCTGGGAGTTTGCCAGCTGTAATATTGGCGCTGGATACCCTCGCGTTTCCTGTAGACGCCAAGAACGACAGACTAAAACGCTCCGAGCTGTCCAGTCTCCCAACTGCCGGCTTTGGGACTAGGGGCGCCAGTCGTCAGCACTCAGGTGCCAGACTCCGAGTCCAGAGACTCGATGACGCTCCACGCCAGCAAAGGCACCATGATCTCGTGGTGGCCCGTGATCTCGTAGCCCTTGCCGCTCCCCTGGGTTGGGCGCTGGACGACGTTGACGCGCGGACGGTAGTGGCGCTGCATGTCGAGGTCGCAGGTTGTGAACCCAGTCGGCTTGCCGCCGTTCAGGTTGCGGGCAATCGTCAGCGCCTTCAGAAAGACCTCGGGCATTATCACGGCGCTCCCGAGGTTGAGCGCGACCCCGCCGTCGTGCAGCATAGGTAGTGACGCAGCCAGCCGCCGGAAATCGCGATGACTGGTGTCACCAATCGCAGCACCATTGGCAGCCGGGTGCTGGTGGATGATCTCGGCGCCGAGCGCAGCGTGAACGGTGCAGGGAATACCAAGGCGGCCGGCGGCGAGCAGAACTGACAGCTCTCCGTTTGCGAGTGAGACGGTCTCGAGGGCGCGCGCCAGGGACTCGCCCATTCCCCACCCCTGTTTCATGCCGGTTATGAACGCTTCGTTCATTCCGCGGCCCGTCTCTTCGGCCATGCCGAAAGTGCCATCGACGAGTCCGCGCGCGACGTCTTCCGACGTCGCGCCGAATCGCGCGATCTCGTAGTCGTGGATCGCCGCCGATCCGTTCATCGCCAGGTGGGTGATGACGCGACGCTCCATCAGGTCGATGACGAGCGGGGCCAGTCCTGTCTTCACGATGTGTCCGCCGAGCATCACGACGACGGCTCTTTTTTCCCTGGCAGCGCTTGCTATGGCAGCGACTACGGCGCGGAAGTCACGCGCGACCAGGACATCGGGCAACGACTCGAGAAATGCGGCGAAGCTCCGATCACGGCCTGGGGGCGACGCAAACTCCGAAGCGGCGACCTTGTTGGGTCGCCGCTCGATTGGCACGGTGCGAACTCTGGACAGATCGACTTCCGCCGGCGCCGAAGCAGCGGATGCGTCGGTCGGAGTCGCTTTCTTCGGTGCCGGCCCTTTTCGTCGGGGATCTCGGCCCTGGTTACCGCTTACGCGCTCGGCGATGGCTGGTAGGACTTGAGATAGAGATTGAGCGACCCAAACTTCAGCTGCGATTTCAGCTGCAGCATTATGTGCCGGTCATCGTCCGACAGCCAGACCTCGGCGTGCCCATTCTCCGAGAAAATCCCCTTCGTCTTGATCACGGGCTGGACGACGATCGCGTTGAAGGTTCCAGCCGGCACTTTGACGCGCTCCTTGCGCACGACTTTGATCCGCACGGGATTCCGGTCAGGCCGGAAGTACCGGTCGAAGTCGTAGGTCTTGCCGACCTCGAGCGGAATGGTGCGCAGGAAGTAGAGAAACGATCCATCGTCGAGCGGCTGACTGACGGACTTCTCTTCCTTCGGAGGTTTCTTCGAAGTCTGAATGAAGACCGCACGCTCGGGATAAATCTCGAAGTGCCGCTCGGTATCCTTGCCACCCTCCTCGAGCTCCTGCACGAATCGCAGGGACGACAGCGTCTCGGCGTCCATCCAGCTCTCGTAGACGTCGTTCACTCGATACAGGAAATTGCCGCCCCGCACCCAGAACGCGGTGTGCCAGGCGGCGCGGCCGCGGATGTTGTCGAGGGCGACGACTTCCATGTGCGCGCTGCCTACCTTGAGCGCTCCGAACTTGACGTCGTACTCCATCCGCTCGCCCGGTCCGAATGGAACCGGAGCGCGCTTGGCGGTGGACGCGACAACGTTTTGCGCTGCCGTCGTCGGGGTCTGCGCCCACGATGCAGTCGCGCCGGTGGTGACGAGAAAGGCGATCGGGGTCAGCAAGTTGCGCTTCACGCTGCGCCTCCGGCTGAAGGCGCTAGTGTTCTGGCTTTGCGAGAGAAACGAAAGAGATTCATGGCGTCAGCGAATGGTCGGACTCGGGTCTCCCGAGTGCGAACATCGTACCGCGGCGCGAGGTCCACGTTCTCGACGCGACGCGCAAAGCGCCTTGCCTTGAGCAGGAGCTCCGCGTTTGCGGCCCACCCGGTGGTGCTCACTACCGGCTTGTCTGCCAACGACTTGAGCAGCTCACGCAGAACCGAGATTCGGTAGAGCCGGAAGGTGCTGAAAGGGTCCGCGGCGTCGGTGCGCGGCATGCCCGCGCGCTGCATCCAATTCGCAAAGGCGTGCAGCCTACGCACTGGAGCGGGCGCCTCATCCATCTCCTGCTTCGCGGCGACGATGTCCGCGCCACCCTCGAAGCGCTTTACGAGCTCCGGAATGTGCTCGGGCTGGTCGGTGAAGTCTGCCTGGATCACGATCAGTGCATCGCGACGCGCATAGCGGGTGCGCCGGGAAACCTCCCGCACCAGGCGGTCCAGGGCATAACCGTAACCGCCGCGCTTCTCGCCGCGGATCACCGTGAGTGGAATTACCTCGGCGTATGGCTCGAGGGTCTCCAGGCTGCCGTCGGTGCTGGCATCGTCGTACACCACGATCTCGTACTCACGCGAGTACTCCTGAAAAACCCGGCGGATGCGCCAGAGGAGCACACCTACGGTTGGGCCTTCGTTGTAGGTCGGAATGCAGATGTAGATCAAGCTGAAATCCGGCGCTGAGGGGGTGCGAGTGGTGCTTCTCACGCAAGATAGGAGGGGCTAACGACAAGCCGCTACCCCGCGAGCACTCTATTGTACACCTCAGCGGTACGTTGGATCATCTGGTTAACGTCGAATTCGCGGGCTCGCAGCCGCGCGCCCTCCGCGAGCATTGCCCGCAATCCGTCGTCGCTGATCAGCGCCTCCGCAGCGCGAACGAACCCCGGTATGTCGCCGGCGGGCACCAGCAGGCCGCTCTTGCCATCCTCGATTACTTCGGGCAATCCCCCAACGGCGAACGCAATGGGGGCAACTCCGAGCGCCATCGCGTCGATCACGGCGGTCCCCAATCCTTCTGATCGCGATGGATGCCAAAGGACATCGAGCCCGGCCATCGCGTCGTGGATCTCCTCCACGAATCCGGCATCGAATCCCTCGACGCCAGAAACCGTCGTCCCACCTTTGCCTTTCCCGCCGAGGAGGACGAGTCGGGTGCGGCGAAAGACTTCGCCAGGAAGCTTGCGAGCGATGCCACCGACCATGTCGAGACCTTTTTCCTGGGTCATCGCGCCAACGACGCCGCAAATGACCGCACTCGTTGGCCAGCCACGCTCCTTTCTCCAATTCCGCGGCCGCCGCACCTGGGGAGCGGGGACACCCGAGTGCACGACTTCGATCAGCCGCGAAGGAATGCCCGCTTTCACCAGGACGGTCCTGACCGCTTCAGAGATGGCGATGAATGCGTCGACTCCGTAGCGGTACTTGAGGCGTACCTGTTTGGGTGGGAACACGACGCGTCGCGTAACGACCAACTTGGTTTTGCGCCTGCCCAGCAACCCGATTCTGGCAATCGAGTGTGAGCGCGCATCATGGGCGTGGACTATCCCCGCATTCCATTCTCTCGCGACGGCGCGCAGCTCACGCGCGGAGCGGATGTCCCACTCGCCGCGCAGGGTGAGTCGATAGGTGGGCAGCCCGGCGTGCTCGGCGCGCCTGATGAGTGGAGATCCGGTTGGCGCGACGACGAGGGTGCGATAGCCGAGGTCCCGCAATCCGGTGGCAAGCAGAAAAACCTGGCGCTGGCCGCCGCGCCAGCTGCGCCCGGAGTCGACGTGAAGAATCCGGGGCAGGTCCACTATGCTTCGAGCTTCCGCGCGAACGCCCGGAACAGTCCTCGGTCCCAGGGCTCCGTTGACGTCGTCATCTCTTCAGGGTGCCACTGCACGCCCAACACCCACCAGCTGCGGTCGGTCGACTCGATGCCTTCGATGACGCCGTCGGGTGCGCGCGCGGTGACGCGCATTCCCGCGGCGACCTCTTTCACCGACTGGTGGTGAAATGAATTGACGGAACGATGCTCGGCCCCGACCGCTCGAGCGATCAACGAGTCCGGCTCGATGCTGATCTCGTGGGCGCTGGCGTCGCGAGGACCGTCCTCATCGTGGTCGATGTTGGTGTCCACCTCGGAAGGAATGTCCTGGACGAGGGTGCCGCCAAGGGCGACGTTCAGGATCTGGATGCCGCGGCAGATCGCAAGGACCGGGAGTTTCTGGTCACGCGCAGCGCGGACGAGGGCAGCCTCTGTTGCATCGCGCGCCGGGTTCACGGAGCGTACTTTTTCATGCCGATTCTCGCCGTAGCGGGCTGGATCGACGTCCTCGCCACCGGTCAGCACCAGCCCGGAGACGGAATCAAGTACTGAAGCGGCTGCTTTTTCACTCGAGAGCGGCGGAACGATGAGTGGTATGAGCCCTGCGTTTTCGAGGGCTGTCACGTAAGCGGCGGTTAGCCGGACACGACTGGTATCGCCATCAGGGCGGATGCTAGCGGTAACAGCAACAGTGCAGGCTGGAACCGGCTTGCGCGCGGACGACACGAGTGATCTCTCTTCGACAGGGTGGTTTGATTCTGCTGCTCGCCGCCGCGTCGGCGACTGATGCACAGCCCCAAAGGTTGAGCGGGCTGCCCGTCGCCTGCAAGGGGGAGCGCATCAGTCGCATCGACATCAATGCGAATCCACCCTTCCGGATCACCGGCAACAACCTCTGGCAGCGCGTCGGCCGGTACGCCGCGAAGCAGCACGTGACGACGCGGGATGCAGTCATCAGACGATACCTCGCCCTGCAGCTGGGTGATCGCTGCACCGAGCTGCGGCGGTCGGAGTCCGAGCGTATTCTGCGCGCGCAGCCGTTCATCGCCGACGCCAGCGTGCTGGCGTACGCCGATGGCAACGGCGGGATTGCGCTCAACGTGACGACGGTCGACGAAGTCTCGATTCTGGTGGGGATGGGAATTGGCGGCGGATCGCCGGCAATCCATTCGCTCCTGCTCGGTGAAGACAACCTGCTCGGCAGCGCGTTTCACGTCGATGCGGAGTGGAAGAAGGGCGCACGCTTCAGGGACATCTACGCCGCACGCATCGTCGATTACCAGTTTCTCGGGCGCCCGTATCAGATGATGGTCGAGGGCGGCCGCCGCGAGCTCGGCAGCGACTGGGCGACCGAAATCAGTCACCCATTTCTCACCGATCTGCAGCGGTTCTCCTGGCGAACGACGGCGGGAAATCTGAATACATACTTCTATTTTCGGCGACCGGGCGCGGACCCAGCGGCAATCAGGATCGCGCGGTCGTACAGCGATATCGGCGGCGTCGTGCGTATCGGTCCGCCGCTCGGGCGATTGGCCCTGCTCGGAGGGTCGATCTCGTTCGAGGACGAACGGCCGGCGCAGTCGCCAATTCTCGTAACGGATGCCGGGCTGATTCCGGATACCAGCACCGCGCTGATCGACCGTTACAGCATTCACCAGACCGCGCGTGTCAACGCGCTCTGGGGTCTTCGCGACGTGCGGTTCGTGCGCGCGAGCGGCTTCGACGCCATCGAAGGCACCCAGGATCTTCGCACCGGATTTCAGCTGGCGACGCTGGTCGGCAAGGGAATGAAGATTCTGCGCGGCAAGGAGCGCGACTGGTTCGCGTCGAGCGAGTTCTATTATGGAATGGCAACCCCGATCGCCTATGCGGCGATCGATGCCGCCGCTGAGGGACGGCGCAGTCCCGCCGGTGAGTGGGACGGGATTCTGACGCACGGCCGTGGCGCGCTCTATCTCAAGCCGTTCAACCGCCAGACCTTCATCACCGATGTGAAATGGAGCGGCGGCTGGAAGCAACGCATCCCCTTCCAGCTGACTTTCGGCGATCGCGATGGCGGAATGCGAGGCTTTCGCTCCGCGGATGTCGGCGGCGCGCGGCGTGTCGTCGGCCACGTCGAGGACCGGTATCTCGTCGGCCGTTACAAGGACTTCGCGACGTTCGCAGTGGCGCCGTTCTTCGAGGCGGGAAAGTTGTGGGCCGGCGATTCACCGTTTGGCGTAACCACACCGCTCTACGCATCCACCGGACTCAGTCTGCTCGCCGCGTCACCGCCCCAGTCGCGCCGCACCTTCCGAGCGGATTTCGCGTTCCCGGTTCGGGGACCGCGCGGTCACGGTTGGGAAGCGCGGCTCACGGTCCTCGACTGGACGCGCACCTTCCGCGTCGAGCCGCGCGACATCTTCAACAACCGCGAGCGCTCGATCCCCTCGTCGGTCTTCAACTGGCCGTAGCGTTCCAGCCTAGCGAGTCGCTCCGGGCACGAACTGCCAGCGCGCGAATACCTGCGCCGTGACGATAAGCTCACCCGGATTGATCGGTGGCGGCGGGGGCGGTGGCGGAGACGCCATCCCGCCGGCGATCGCCACGCTGGACAAAGCCGTCGCTCGTACGTAGTCCGGACCGTTGTACGTGGGTTGAATCGCGGGAGAAGCGCTTAGCGAGAGCAATCGGCCGATGCTGCCGCCCGCGGCGCGAGCCATCGCATCGGCATCGAGGCGAGCCTGCCTGACGGCCTCGGTCACGGCGGTGCGGCGCGCCTCGTCGGTGCTCGTCGAAAGAAACTGAACGCCGGCGATGTTGGTTGCGCCACTCGCAATCGAAGCATCGATCATCTTTCCCAGATCGGCGAGGCTGCGAACCTCGGCGCGGATGGTGCTTCGCGCCGTGAAGCCGGCGAGCTTGGGGACCTGGTTTTTCGGGTACTCGTAGATCTGCTCGAGGTTGTATCGCGAAGTGAGCAGCTCGCGGTCGGTCAGTCCGAAGGAGTGCAGGGCATTGAGGATGGCGCTGAACCTCCGCGCATTCTCGGCGGCTGCCTCGACGGCGTTGGACGCCTGATTGGTGACGCCGATCGTGACGTAGGCGTAGTCGGGCGCCAGCCTCGTTTCGCCGTGGCCGGAGGTACTGAGCTCGGATTCCCGCGGCTGGTTGGTGGGTGTCTGCGCGAATACGGGCGCTGACAGAAGACAGGTCGACAGAACTGAAACGACGAGACGGGTGTGCATGATCTCCTCCGGTTGAAAGGGCCGATACAGAGGAGACGCCGCACCATGCCGCCCTTTGCACAGGCGCGGCGATTGAAAAAAAACTGCTACCGATCGCCCGCCGGAATACCCCGCATCATCCGGCGAACCGGGAACACCAGCAGACCGCAAACGATGGCGCCCGCGAAGAGAGTCAGCGAGGTCTGCCTGAACAGGGTCGGCATTGCCTGGAGCTTCTCCGGATCCACGTGGCCACCGACCAATCCGGCAATCAGATTGCCGAGCGCGTCGGCCATGAACCAGACGCCCATCATCTGACCCTTGAACTTGAGCGGGGCGAGCTTGGTCATCGAGCTGAGGCCGACCGGACTGAGCGACAGCTCGCCAAAGGTCTGGAACAGATAGCTGAGCACCAGCCACCAGGGTGACACCAGAACGTGGCCGCCGCCCTTGATGACGATGTTGGCGGCGAACAGCATAACCAGAAATCCGAGGCCGGCGAAGAACAATCCCCAGGCGAATTTCGCCACGCTCGACGGATCCTTGCCGCGCTTCCCGAGGGCGATCCAGATCATGCCGAAGACGGGTGCGAGCGCGATGACGAAAACCGAGTTCGCCGACTGGAGCCAGAGCGTCGGCATCTCCCAGCCGAAAACGACGCGATTTGTAAAGTCGTGCGCAAAGAGGTTCAGCGAAGTGGGCGCCTGCTCGAAGGCGGACCAGAATATCGCCGCGAAAACGAAGAGCAGGAAAATGACAAACACCCGCTTTTTCTCGGCGCCGTCGAGTCCGCCCATGGCGAACACGTAAAGGAAATAGAGCAGAGCCATTCCGACGATGACATATGTCATCCTGCGGGCGATGGTGACCGGATTGATCGTCATCACGCCGGTCATCGTGAGAAGAACGAGCAGCGCGATGATGGCGACGCTGACTGTGATGATGAGCTTGATGCGCCGGTGCTCGGCCGGATCAGTGGAAGCGGGCGCGACGCCGACATCGCCAAGAGTTTTATCCGCGCGCAGCCGGTACGTGAACACTCCGATGAGCATGCCGACTCCCGCGGCTCCGAAGCCAAGGTGCCAGGCGATTTTCTCGCCGAGGTAGCCGGTGATGAGCGGCGCAACGAGCGCGCCGAGGTTGATGCCCATGTAGAAGATCGAGAAACCGGCATCGCGTCTCGAGCCGCCTTCCGGATAGAGATCTCCCACGATCGCCGAGATATTGGGCTTGAGCAGACCGGTGCCGAGAACGATCAGGATGAGGCCGATGAAAAAGGCGGAGTGCGCGAACACGATCGAAAGCGCGATCGAGATGTGGCCCAGCGCGATCAGGATCGCGCCGTACCAGATCGCCCGTCTGAGGCCCAGCAGGCGGTCGGCGATCCAGCCGCCCGGAAGCGCCGATAGATACACGCAGGCGGAGTAAATACCGACGATCGCGCCGGCCGTCTCGCGTGTAAAAGCGAAACCGCCGGTGGCGAGCGCGGCGGTCATGAACAGAATCAGGAGCGGCCGGATCCCGTAGAACGAGAACCGCTCCCACATCTCGGTGAAGAAAAGCGTGGAGAGTCCGACCGGCTGTCCGAAGAAAGTCCGCGTGCTGGCGCCGCGCCTTAGCCCCGGCGGTGGCTCGTCATGCGTTACAGTGCCCGCCTGCGGCTGATCAAAAACATCTTTCGAGTCTCTGGCCATTTTCTCGGTGGTTGGAGTCGTCAGGCGTGGACGGCAGCGAGCGGAAGATATCTCTCAGGCGGATGTACGCCACCGGCTTGCTTTTGTTGCTCCCAGCTCACCGTCGTCGGCGGCTGCTTGATGCACGCAACGAAGTGTCCGGGGGATTTTTCCTCGAGGGGCGGGACGATCGCGGCGCACGCCGCGTCCTTGGCGGGGTGATGGCAGCGGGGATGGAAGACGCATCCCGAAGGCGGATTTGCGGGCGAAGGAACGTCACCCTGAAGAATGATGCGCTCCTTGCGCGCCTTCGGATCAGCAACCGGCACCGCCGACAGCAGCGCCTGGGTGTACGGCATCAGTGGCGTTCCGTACAGATCCTCCGAAGACGCGAGCTCGACGACTTTACCGAGGTACATCACCGCGACGCGGTCCGCGATGTGCTCGACCACCGACAGGTCGTGGGCGATGAACATGTAGGTGAGATTGTGCTCGCGCTGCAGATCCTCGAGCAGATTGATCACCTGCGCCTGGACCGAGACGTCGAGCGCCGATACGGGCTCATCGCAGACGATGAACTTGGGCTCGACCGAGAGCGCGCGGGCAATGCCGATGCGCTGGCGCTGGCCACCGGAGAACTCGTGCGGATACCGATTGGCGTATTCAGCGCGAAGTCCCACTTCCTGGAGCAGCTGCCGCACGCGGGCGTCGGCCGCGGATCCTTCGGCGAGCTTGTGGATGGTGAGTCCCTCGCGGATGATCGCGCCCACTGTCATGCGCGGATTCAGGGAGGAGACCGGATCCTGGAAAATGATCTGCATCTCACGACGCAGCGCGCGCAGCTCGGAGGTGCTCATTGCGCGGACATCACGCCCCTCGAATTCGATCTCGCCCGAGGTCGGCTCGAGCAGCCTGAGGATCGTCCGCCCAGTCGTGGTCTTGCCGCAGCCCGACTCGCCGACGACGCCGAGCGTTTCGCCGGGAGCGACGTCGAGCGAGACGTCGTTCACCGCTTTCACCGATCCAACCTGGCGCGCGAATATTCCCTTCTTGATCGGAAATTCCTTGCGCAGGTTGCGGACGGAAAGCAGTGGCTGGGTACCGTTCATGCCGCGGCCACCCCTTCCTGCACCACGATGGGCGGGTGCGGATGATTGCGACGCTCGGGCTCGATCGCGAGGTGGCAGCGCGACACATGCGCGGCGGTTCCGATCTCGTAGAGCGGCGGGTGCTCCCGCGCGCAGAGATCCCACGAGTACGGACAGCGGTCGCGAAAGCGGCAGCCCTGGGGCCAGTCGGTCGGCGCGGGCACGGTGCCGGGAATGACATTGAGCCGCTCCTGGTCGTGACCGATGTGCGGCATCGACCCCATCAGCCCCTCGGTGTACGGATGATGCGGCCGCGCGAACAGCTCGTCGACGCTTGTCTCTTCCACGATCTCGCCGGCGTACATCACGATCACCCGTTTGGTGGTCTCGGCGATTACGCCGAGATCGTGGGTGATCATGAGGATCGAAGTACCGATTTTTTTCTGGAGATCGATGAGAAGCTCGAGGATCTGCGCCTGAATGGTGACGTCGAGCGCGGTCGTCGGCTCGTCGGCGATGACAAGTGCGGGCTTCATCATGAGAGCCATCGCGATCAGGACGCGCTGCCGCATTCCGCCCGACAGCTGGTGCGGATACTG
>Ga0070679_100004593_pt1 | contig 12745 bp, 6 predicted proteins | sample KBSC63BmetaG_FD_65652 | JGI IMG/M metagenome (GOLD analysis project Ga0070679, IMG submission 65652) | Corn rhizosphere microbial communities from Kellogg Biological Station, Michigan, USA - KBS C6-3B metaG | ecosystem: Host-associated > Plants > Roots > Rhizosphere | place: USA: Michigan... | reverse complement strand
GGGGAACGGGTCGACGTGGTTGACATAGACTCCTCCTGAGGTTTGGCGACTTTCAGAAGGAGTTAACCACGGCGCCCCGTTCTCGCATCCTATGCATACACACATAGGATCTCGGGATGCGCGCCTCGTAGCATCCCGAGCGGCTGTTTCTAAACAAATTCGGGCTCGTTGCGAGCTGCCCTTTTCTCGTCAGTGATCTCCTCTGCGCCTCCGCGTTCTCTGCGGTGAAAAAAGCAGGGTCCCGCAGTTCTTGCAGCTCTCCTAATTGCCTCCGCGCCCTCGTCCCGCCTGCACCGGGCCCGGTTCCGGCGGTCGCGGCAGCTTCTCGTCCCGCTGCGCCGCCTGCCACGCGAAGCTCGCCACCACGGCGGAATTGAACTTCATGTCATCCGGCTGCAGACGCTCATAGACATCCTGATTCGTGTGGTGCGTGACGTTACCGTAATCGAGCGGATCCTGAATGAACTGGAAGCCCGGCAACCCCACACCGATGTACGAGAGGTGGTCCGTCCCGCCCGTGTTGTTGATCGTCAGCGTCTTCATCCCCATGTCCTTGAACGGCCCCATCCATGCGTCGAAGATCGGACGCTCCGCATCGATGCCCTGGAGATAGACGCCGCGGATCTTCCCGCTGCCATTGTCGACGTTGAAGTACGCCGCGAGCTTCGCCTGCTCGGGCTTCGCATGGAAGCCGGTGCTGTCCGCGGTGCCGAAATGCTCGTTCACGTAGGCGCGCGAGCCCAGCAGGCCCTGTTCCTCGCCCGTCCAGAGGGCGATTCGAATCGTGCGGCGCGGCTGGAGATTGAGAGATTTCAAAAGACGCATGGCCTCGAGCATCACGCCGGAGCCCGCACCGTTGTCCGTCGCGCCCGTGCCCGAATGCCACGAGTCGAAGTGCGCGCCGATCATCACGACTTCATCCTTGAGCTTCGGATCAGTGCCGGGAATCTCGCCGATGATGTTGAACGAGCTCGTGGTCGCGGGAATGAACTTGTTCTGCATGTCGAGCTCGAGCGTCACCGGTACCTTCTTCTCGAGAATCCGCGCGATGCGTCCGTACGACTCCTGCGCCACGTGCACCGTCGGGACGTGCGGCGCATTCATGTTGCGCGACGCACCATTGTTCGTGCCGATGTCGCCGCCGACGTGACTCGCGTCGCCCAGGAGCAGCGCCGCAACGCCCTGCTGCTCGAGCCAGCGCAGCGTCGTCGTGTCGCCCATGTTGAGTCCACCGCGACCGCCGCCGAATCCGCCGCGTCCACCACGGCCTGCCGCGACGGCGGCGGCCGAATCGCGCGACGCCTGGGCGCGACACACCGCCGAGAGCGCCGGCGCGTTGCCGGCACCACCGCGTCCGCCACGACCACCGCGGCCACCACCCGCGTTCGGCGTGGCGTTCGCCATCGTAGTGAGCGCGGAATCCGAGTACCGCGTCGCCGTCGCGTTGAACGCATTCACCGGCCGATTCAACGGCGGCGCCGCGAGAATGAAAGCGTTTTTCAGCTTCCCGGCGTACTGCTGCTTGAGCTCATCCGTGCAGCCGGCCTGCACGAAGATCGCGGGCCCCGTCACCGTTCCCTTGGTGCCCGCGGACCACGCCTGCGGCACGGCTTCGACGATGAACGGAACGGGCGACGTCGCCATCATCGAGAACTTCTCGTTCTCCCAGCCGAGGCCGGGGGGATTGCTCCAGGTCTCGGCGTGGACGTTGGCGAGACCCCATGACTTCATCTGGCCCATCGTCCAGTCGCGCGCCTTCATGAGATTCGGCGACCACGTGAGCCGCGGACCGTAGACGTCCGACAACCAGCTCATGATGTCCATCACGTGCGAGTGGTTCATCTCTTCGGACTTGATGCGCTCGATCGTCGCGACGTCGACTTTTTCTTGCGCGACGACGTGTCGCGGGGCGAGCGACGCAAGACTCGAGAGTCCCGCGACGACCGCCATTCGCGTGAACGCCCGGCCGCGCGTTGGCGCGGGGCTTGTGGAAGGCAACAACGTCATTGTGACTCCAGAAGGTGTTCGGAGGGTGGCCTTAAGCATGCGCACGGGCGCGCCCGTTGTCACTCCCGGGCAGGCCTGTGAAGCCAGTCTGTCCGTCGACGACATATTGGAGGCGTTTCGCTGACGATCCGGCGCACGCTCACCACACAATCCGTATTCACCGCGCTCACCAGTACACGAGTTGCCCTCCCACGACTCGTCCCGGCGGTCGCAGCTCATGCTCCTCTGAATGCTGAGCGTCACGGATGTGCACGACCGTCCAGTCGAGGAAGGTGAGCACATCGGAGATGATCCGGCGATGGCAGCGCCACCACAACACCTCCGCGCACATGATCGCCGTGCGCAGCCCCGATGCGAGCATCGTCAGCTCGAACAACCCTTCAGCAAATTCCTCGGTCGCGATGTGATCCGCGTAAGCGCGGAAGGCGGGATGTCGCCAACCGAGATTGGGAGATTCCGCGTCGGGACGTCGACGGCCACCAAGCGACGCGAGCCACGTGTAGTCGATCCCGCGGGACGCGAGGAACGTCGATAAGGCCGACGACTCGAACTGTGGCAGGCGTCGCGACCCCGGAAAGCGGCGGACATCGAGCAACAGCTCGATGTCATACGCCGCCAGCACGTCCGCAAAGTCCTCGGCGGACCGGGTCGAGTGCCCGATCGTCCAGATCTGAGAGTTCGTTGCTGTGCTCAGGAGATCGTCAGTTCGATTCGTCTCGTGCGCGACACGTCGCCTGCTTTGCCCGGCTCGCGAACTCCGAGAGACTCGGCAGCGCCGTCAGAATTTTGCCCGCATTCGTGGGGTCGACGCGGCCGCCGCGCGGAAGCGCGATTGCGACCGTGCGCGCGAGCTCATCGACACGCGTCGCCGAGGCGCACGCCGACACACGTTCGGCGGCCGTGCGCGTACGCTTCGCCATGATCGGCGCCAGCGACTGCGCTTCATCGGACGCTACCGAGTATGCAGCCACGCCAAGATAAAATGCACTGCGCGGCGACGGTGCAACCGTATCGACAGCCTGCGCGGTACGCAGCACTGACTCCCAGTCTTCACGCTTCTGCGATGCCTGAGCGGTCGCGAGCACTGGAGTCACGACGGTGACCAGCACTTCACCAACGGCGTCGGCCGACACACCGCCGGCGAGGGCACGGCGAGCAGCCGCGATCGCGCTATCGGCACCATTTGCCTTGGCCTGGGCCACGATCGCGAGGCGCAACGTCGTTTCGTCTTTCGGCTCGATGGCAAGCTCACGAGCGATGAGGCCGAGCGCTTCGGAGGCGTTGCCTTCGTTGAGCGCATCGCGCGCGCGGAGTGTCAGAAAAGTTCTATTGCGCGGAAAATGAGCGAGCGCATCGAGCTCCAGCGCGCGAGTCGACGCGCTGTCGTGCACGCTCACCGCCGCCGAGAGTTGACGGGTGAAGAAGTCCTCGGTGGCGGCGCTGCTGTCCGCGGCCACAAGCGCTTTTCCGCTCACCAAGGCGTTCGCGAACTGGTTGAGCCGCATCTGAATGAGCCATCGCTGCCGCAGCAAGGTCGCGTTGTCGGGCGATGCCTTCAGCGCCGTATCGAGCACGGCGAGTGCTTCGTCCAAGCGCGCGCCGAGAGCCAGTTGATCGACCAGGCTGGCTGTGAAGCTCACGCTCGACGGATCGACGCGATGGACTGCCCGCACGGATTCCAGCGCCCGCCCCTTGTCGCCCTTCTGCGTGTACGCGTCGCTCAGGCTTGCCCATGCGACGACATTCCCGGAATCGACCGAGGTGATCAACGATGCAACGGCGATGACCGAGTCCGGCGTCGCGTGCGTCGCGAGCAGTGTGCTGAGCACGCATTGATTGAGCGCGGCCGACGTCGGCCGGATCTTGAGACCCTGCCGCGCAGCGGCCATCGCTTTCACGTAGTCGCCCATCACGAAGGCGTTCATGCAATCGCGATTGAACGCCAGTGCTCGCAGCGCGTCAGCCACCGCACGATCGACCTGCTTCGCGACGTCGCCGAAGTCCTTTCCAACGACCGGAGCCAGCGGTTCGGCCACCACCGTCTGGCCTCGGCGCGTCAACAGTCGAATAATGGTTCGAACGCCGGACGATGTGCGCTCGACCGTGCCGTCGAGAGCGTAGTCGCCGCGCGCTGCTCTGGTGAGCTCGAGGAGATCGTTCGTTCCGAGCGACGAATCGGGATCGTAACCCGATGAACGCAGCATCGCGTCGACCGTCGACTGCGGGACGACGTACAGGTCCGCGGCGGAGTGCTCGTCTTGAATCCGTTTGCGAATCGCGTCCGACGCTTCGACGCCGACCTTGCGGTCGGAGCTTGCCAAAACGCTGACGACCAACTGCGGCGTGTCGGGACGCGGCGGTCCACCGCGCTGTGCCTGGGCCTGCCGCTGCGCGGCGAGCGGTTGGACGGTGAAGGTCAGGATCAGGCCGCCGGTCGCGAGCTGCGTTGCCTTGCGTGAGCGGGAGATCATGGATCCGCCTCGGTCGTTCGAGTTACTTCGATTCTGTCTCCGAACAGGGGAATGTCAAGAGCGGGATTGTTCCAATGTCGAATTCGTGGTCTCTAATGAGCCGGAGCGCATGGACGCCCGGCCACCATGACTCGATCCGGATCACTCGGCTCGGAGCGCCACCACCGGATCGACCCGAGCCGCCTGCCGCGCCGGAAGCCAGCTCGCCAGCGACGCCGTCACCATCAGCGCCAGCGTCGATGCCGACAACGTCAGTGGATCCGTCGCCGTCACGCCATACAAGAATGCTCGCAAGAACGGTGCTGCGACGGCATAGAGCACGAATCCCGCAAGGATGCCTTCTGCGGTCAACGCGAGGCCGCGCAGCGCGACCGTCCGCGCGAGCTGCTGGGGATCCGCACCGAGAGCGACGCGCACGCCGAACTCGCGCGTCCGCGCCGCGACCATGTACGCCATCACGCCGTACAGGCCGATCGCGCCGAGCACGAGAGTGATGGCCGCCGCGCCCGACATCAAGGCGAGCGTCAACGACAATCGCGCCGTCGACGCCCGTACGACATCGCTCATGGTCTCGACGTTGAAGATCGGAACCGTCGGATCGAGGTCGCGCACGACACGACGCACCTCGGCGACCACGCTCGCCGGTGCGCCGGATGTCCTCACCACCAGCGCCATCACGTGTCGCGCCTGCGGCTCGGCCGCGCGATCCAGCGGCACGGCCTGCGGCATGTAGACCATCGCGGACGGCGCGGTGCCGAGATCACGCTCGCGCACGTCGCCGACGACGCCGATCACCGTGAACGTCGAACCAGATGGCGCGAGTGCCAGACGCATTCCCAGAGCAGCCTGGCCAGCCGGATCATTCGAGATCGCCGTCGCCGCGCGCCGGCTGAGCAGGATGTCCCCGTCACGCTGTACGCCGAGCGGCTGAAACCCGTGCCCGGCAATTATGGGAATTCTCATCGTGGCGAAGTAGTCGTCGTCGACCGGGTCGACCGGGAGCGACACCACTCGCTGGTCACGCTCCACCCGGAAGGACAACTGGTTCTGCTCACCACCTCCGAGCGGGAGTTGCGTGGTGAGCCCCGCACTGCGCACGTCCGGCAGCTTTCTGACGGCGTCCGTCAATCGAGCGTAGAAGCGGACGGACGCCGAATCGCCGTATCTCGCGAACGGCAACTGCGTCCAGATCGTCACCACGTTGGTTGCGTCGAAGCCCGGCGGCTCCCCATACAATCGTTGAAACGTTCGCAAGAGCAGCGCGGAGCCCGCGACGACCACCAGTGCAACGGCAATCTGCAGCGCCGCAATCGTCGCGCGGAGACGCTGTCGCGTCTTTCCCGCGGTGTCGCCACGACCACCGTCGCGAAGATTGATCGAGAGATTCGCGCGGCGAATGCGAACCGCGGGCACCGCGCCGCAGATGACTGCCCCGAGCAGCGAGACGCCGAGAACGAAGACCACCGTCGGCGTGCTCATGCCCAACTCGGTGAGCCGGGGGACGTCGGCTGGACCGAAGGCCACGAGCGCATGCACGGCCGCCCATGCCGCGACGATCGCGACGGCGCCCGCGACCGCCGCGAGCAACATCGACTCGCCGAGGAAGTAGGTCACGATGCGCCAGCGGCTCGCGCCGAGCGCCTCGCGCACCGCGAGCTCGAGCTGTCGCCCGTCGCCACGAATCAACATGAGATTGGCGACGTTGGCCCACGCGACGAGCAGCACCATTCCCGCTGCCGCCGCGAGCATCCAGAGCGTGTGCGCGATCCCATCGGTGACTTCATCGCGCAGCGAGCGCACGACGGGCACGATGCGCGCGTCATTCAGCCACGCTTCCGTCGACGTTCCCGATTCCAACCGCGGAAACAGATCCGCCACCCTCGGCAACAGCGCGGCGAGCTCGCTCTGCGCGCTCGCCGGCGTGGCGCCGGCTGCGAGCCGCGCGACAGCAGTATAGCTGAAATCGCCGACACTCCTGCTCGTCGCATCGAGCTTCGCGGGCAGCCAGATGCGCGTGGCCGCGTTCGGGAACGCGAAGCCGTCCGGCATGACGCCGACGATCTCTCGCAGCACGGCATTCGCGTACATCTTCTTGCCGATGATGTCGCGCGCAGCATGAAAGCGCGTCCGCCACACCGACTCGCTGAGGATAACGGCCTGTGGGCCCGCCGGCCGCTGTTCATCGATCGTGAATGAGCGTCCTAGAATCGGCCTCACCGCCAGCATCGGGATCATCGACGCGGTGATCCAGGTCGCCGTGACCCGCTCGGGCGCGTCTCCGCCGTCGCCGATCCAGATGTTGGCGTTGCCCGTGCGATAGACGCCGATGTCCTCGATCCGCCGGGCGAAACGCATGTACGTGAGATAGACGGCCGGCGGCTGCTCGACGCGTCGCAGCTCACCCGAGCGAGACTCGAGGACGACGCTGATCAGCCGATCCGAATGGCCGTATCGCAGCGGCGCGAGCAGCACGCCGTAGACGATCGCGAACGCTGCCGCGACCGATCCAACCCCGAGCGCGAGCGTGACGATCGCCGCCGCGGTGAATACCCGCGTGCGCCCGAGCGATCTCGCGGCGTGCCGAACCCAGGTCCACATGGCGCATCGATTGTCGAGAGTGACGACTGCGCTTCCGGAGTGAAAGCAATCATTCCACTCGACACGCAGCAACCCGCCGTCAGTATCGCAATCGCAACCCCACGTTCAGCGCGGGTCCGCCGAGCGGCGCCCACGCATCGCCGCTCCACTGTCCCGACGGGCTCGACGCGCTCAACAGCACCGGCAGGAACTGGCGTTGATGCGTGCCGGTCAGGTTCTCGCCGTGCACGAACAGAATCGCCGACCGGATGTGCTTCTCGAACCGCGCGTCGATCGTGACGTACGCGCTCGTCGTCGTCGCCAACGTATCCGACAGGGTCTGCGGGCCGACGAGCGCGACCTCGAGACCCAGAATCCTGTCGTTCGGGCGCTCGTACGTCGCGTCGAAGCGCGCGGTGTGGCGCGGCGTGAGCGGCAACGCGCGATGCATCGTCGTGTCGAAGGCGAAGTCCTCGCCGACGATCTCGCCGATCTCCGGCCGCGCCGCGTCCACGTACGAATACGTCGCCGTGAAGCGCATCCGCTCCACGTGATACCGCGCCGAGAGATCGATGCCTTCGGTGTGGGCCGACTCGCCGGCGTTCACGAGCTCGAGCTCTTCACCCCGCGTGCGCAGAATGAGCGGATGATTGATGACCGTGCGATATGCCGTGCCGCTGAGCTCGAGCTCGCCGCGCACATTGTCGACGTCGAGCACCCAGCCCGTCGCATGCTCGGCCTCGCGTGGCGTCGGACGCACGTGATCGAGCCCGGAGCCGAGCGTCTCGTCGGTCAGCGGCGTCGGCGCATACGCGCCGGCTGAGGCAGAGAGCCGCGCGGTCCACGTATCCGACGGGTGCACGACGATCGCGGCGCGCGGGCTCACGAAGTCGCCGAACTCACTGTGGAGATCGAGCCGAGCGCCAGTCGTGATCCCGAGACGTCGATCCGGCGTCCAGGTGTCCTCGGCGTACAGCGCCGGGGTCGTGTAGCGATAGCTCCACTCACGGGTGTCGAGCGCATTGAATTGATCGCGCTCGAGGCCCATGCCGCCCGTCAACCTGTTCGGCCCGAGGGTTCGCGTCACGGCGACGTCCGTGAAGATGGTATTGCGGCGATCACGCTCGCGATTGTCGCCGTACCAGCGCGTGCGCCACTCGCGCGTCATCGAGCCGCGAACGACGAGAACCGTGTTCGTGTCGAGGAGAATGCGTCCGACGGTTCCCGCATTCGCGCGACGAGTGTCGGCGTCGTCGCTGAACATGTTGAAGTCGGCCAGTCGTGCGCCGTCGAACGTGCCGCTGCGGCGATTCTCGGACATCCAGCCGCCGGTAAAGAACCAGTTGCCGTTGTCGTTGCGCGCCCAGTACGCGCGCGGCTGCACCACGATGCGCTTGTACCCGGCGACTTCAGCCCAGCCATCGCCGTCCGGATCACTAGCATTCTGATAATCGCGGCTGGCGAGCAGCGTGCCGCTCCACTTCGGGCTGAAGGTGTACGTCTGAAATGCCGCGACGTCCGATCCCTCACGCGATGAGCCGTTGACGACCACCTCTGACGAGGACCCCGGCGATGCCGACACCATATTCACGACGCCGCCGAGCGCCGTGGGACCGTACAGGGACGACGACACCCCTTTGACGACCTCGACGCGATCCAGGCCGAGCGCGGACGTCTGCAACGGTTCGAGGCCTTCTGGCGTGGCGCCGAAGAGCGGCAGCCCGTCCGAGAGAATTTTCGTATAGCGCGCGGGCATGCCGTGAATGCGAATCCCTTCGCCGCCCGAACCCGCGAGCAAGGGCTGCGTGCGCACGCCGTCCATACGCGCGATCAGTCCGTCGATGGCGCCGGGGGAACGGTCGATCTGCGCGTCGAGCGCGTCGCGTCCCGCGACGTCGACGCTCGTCGGTTCGTCTGTCTCGCGGCGGGTGTCACGTCGTGAAGCAACGATGGCGCCTGGTGAATTCTGGCGACGCATCGCGACGCTCACTTCATTTGTCCCGGCCGCGATCGTTACCGCCAAACTCTCCGGAGCGAAACCCGCGGACTTCACGAGGAAAACGCGCCGGCCCATCGGCAGGTTGAATATCGCCAGCCCCGCTCGATCCGTGGCCGTCGCCGCGGTCCCCGTCGCGATCGACGCACCCGGAAGCGGCGTGCTGTTGGCGGTGACACGAACGACAACTTGGCCGGTCATCTGCGCGGATGCGCCATGCACCGGGGCGGCGAGCATGGCAATGATGGCGAGCGCGCGCGGCAGCGCCGCGTTCGATTCGAGTTCACTCATGATTGGCCCTGTCGATCCGTGGAGTCGGCTGGCCGCCGGGAGGTGGGACGTTTCGTTCCAGGTGCCGGTATGGATCGATACCAGCGTGTTCTGGACGATGACAATTCTCTCGGATCCTGCGCACTCGGCTGCGTCATGGATCACAGTTTCGGTCACCGAGCAAAACCCCTTCAGCGGTCGATGACGGCGTCGGTTCACCGAATCCTTACTTGCGCCCCTGAGCCGGTGGCGGAATCATGCGGTGACCCGGTGAGCCATCTCCTTCCGGCCACTCACGATGAAACGCCTTCTCTCCATCTCGGCGATTGTCCTTCAAGCTTGCGCGTCGACTCCGAGCTCGCCGCCCGAGCATTACGGTTACGTCGCGCGGCTCGGGAACGACACGGTGTCCGTCGAACGTGTCACCCGCGAGGGCAACAAGTTGACGATCGATGGTGTGGATCGATTCCCGAGCGTGCGGCTCCGGCACACCGAAGTGCAGCTCGGGTCAGATGGCGGTGTGCGTCATCTGACGATGGATATCACGACGCCGAGCGAGCCGGCGGACGAGCGCGATCGGCACGTCGAGGCGGATGTGAATGAGGGCGAAGTGCACATCACGAAGACCGACAGGGCCGATACCGTGAAGCGCGACTTCAATGCGAAGAACGCGATCGTCGTCGCGCACGTGCCGCAGATGTACAGCCTGTACGACATCTACTTCGCGGCAGCGCATAAACATGCTGCGTCGCCGACGGGGAACGATACGGTGCACCTGCGGCAGTTCTACATCGATCGCGAGTTCGACCGTTTCTCGATGCACAACGCCAACGTGCATCTCACGGCGAACGGCAAAGCCGAGGTCTGGCACGACTGGCTCGCGGGCGTCGGCGACGCGACGCTCGACTCGGCCGGCCATCTGCTCACGTATTCCGGCGCGCGTACGACGTACAAGGTCGACGTCACACGGGTTCGCGAAGCACCGGACGTGGAGTCGATCGGCAAACGGTTTGCGGCGCTCGAGACGCAGAGCGGCGGAGCGAGAGCCTTGAGCGTTCGCAATACGTTCAAGGCGACGATTGGCCCGGCGACATTCACGGTCGACTATGGTCGGCCGCTCGTCCGCGGTCGCGTGCTCCTCGGCGGCCTGCTGCCGTTCAATACGGTGTGGCGCACGGGCGCGAACGCGGCGACGCAGTTCTCGACGTCAGCGCCGATCACGCTGGCCGGCATGCCGATTCCGGCCGGGAAGTACACGCTGTGGACCGTGCCGCGGAAGAGTGGGGTGACCGATCTGATCGTGAACAAGCAGACCGGCCAGTGGGGAACGGAGTATGATGAATCTCGTAATCTCGCCATGGCGCTCATGAAAACTGATACGCTTGCGACGCCGGTCGAGGAGTTCACGATCTCGATCGTGGGGGACGGGACCCGGACAGGCGCGCTGCGGATGGAGTGGGGCACGTTCCGGTGGACGGCGCCGATCGTCGTGGCGGGCGTGGGGACGACGGCGTCGCGGTAGAGCGTCAGGCTCGTCCAGCAGACCGTCCGGAGGACGGGTGAAGGGCCCTGCAAACATGCCGTGCTTGCCGCCACCGGGGTCACACTCCACTTTGGGGTCGGCTACGCCCCCGGCGCCGCGTCCCAATGAGTGAATCCATCACGCCCGAGCTTACGCTCCTCGACGGTCGCTTCCAGCTCGAAACCCTCCTCGGCCGAGGAGGCATGGCGGATGTATATCGCGCGACGGATCTGCATCATGGGCGCCCGGTTGCGGTGAAGATCCTACGCGGCGACGCCGTCGGGGTGATCGGCATCGAGCGCTTCCGGCGCGAGATCGCGGTGACCGCAGCGTTCACCCATCCGCACATCCTAGGTCTCATCGAGTCAGGCGAAACGGAGACGCAAACCGGCGCGCGGATGCTGTATTACGTGATGCCGCTTATCGACGGCGAATCCCTACGCCACCGTCTGGCTCGAGAAAATCATCTGCCGGTGCGCGACGGCGTTCGCATCACGCGCGAGGTGCTCGATGCGTTGCAGTACGCGCATGAGCATGGTGTCATTCATCGCGATATCAAGCCGGCGAATATTCTGCTGTCGGGTGGCCACGCAGTCGTCGCGGACTTTGGCATTGCGCGGCCGGTCGCGCGTCACGCGGCAGCGACGGGCGATGAATCGACCTTGACCGTCTCAGGCGTGAGCATTGGGACGCCGGCATACATGAGTCCCGAGCAGGCGCTCGCCGGATCAACCGTAGACGCTCGCAGCGATCTCTATGCAACTGGCTGCGTGCTGTACGAGACGTTGACCGGCCGCGCGCCGTTCGACGCGAGTACGGCGCAAGCAGTGATCGCGCGGAAAGCGAGCGGTGTGTTCGTTCCGCCGAGCATCATGCGTCCTGGGCTGCCGAAGGCACTCGATGACATCGTGTCACGCGCGCTGCATCCCGATCCCGCCGATCGCTATTTGTCGGCCGCTGCGTTTCTCGCCGCGCTCGAGGCGATTGGCGAAACCGGAGTTTCGACATCCGCAACGATTCATGATCGAGTCGGCGAACGCGTCGATTGGCGATCGCGTCGTCGAGGCATGATTCCCCTCTTGATCGGGGTATGTGTGATTGTCGCCGGCGCCTGGGCGTGGGCGCGTACGAAAGGCGGACCCTCGGCGAACGCCACGACATCGTCTACGGCCGACGCCGCCCGCGTCGCAGTCTTGCCGTTCGAGAATCTCTCCTCCGACTCGTCGCTCGCGTACGTCGCTAACGGTATCACTACGGATCTGACCGACGAGCTCGCGCAGGTCCATGCGCTCACGGTCGTCAGCAAGAATGGCGTGATCCCGCTCGTGCGCAAATCGATCGGGATCGACAGCCTCGCGCGCGTGTTGCGCGTCGGAAGCGTCATCACTGGAGACGTGCGTCGCAGCGGTCAGGGCGTGATCGTCTCGGTTCGACTCGTCGACGGACGAACGGGGCAGCAGCTCGCGAGTCATGATACGTCGGGGGCAATGGATGATCTGCTCCAGGTGCGGTCGACAGTCGTGGACGACGTCGCCCGATTTCTTCGTCAACGACTTGGCGAGCAGATTCGCGTTTCCAGCTCTCAACGGCGCGCGAGCAATCCGGAAGCCTGGGAGCTGGTAGAGCGCGTTCGCGATCTGCAGAACGGGGAACTCCGCAATGCGTGGCAGCTCGCACCCGAGGAGCGCACCGCGCGGTTCCGCCACGCCGATTCGCTCGCGATCGCCGCGTCTCGTCTCGACGCGCGCTGGGCAGACCCGCTCGTGGAGCGCGCGCTGCTGAGTGCGCGCCAAGCGCTCACGGAAGAAACCACCGCGCGTATGGGCCGAGCCGGATCGGAGAGTGGTCGCGAAACCGCACGCACTCTGTATCGCGATGACGTGCACTGGTGTGACGAGGCCC
>Ga0070679_100004592_pt1 | contig 12745 bp, 15 predicted proteins | sample KBSC63BmetaG_FD_65652 | JGI IMG/M metagenome (GOLD analysis project Ga0070679, IMG submission 65652) | Corn rhizosphere microbial communities from Kellogg Biological Station, Michigan, USA - KBS C6-3B metaG | ecosystem: Host-associated > Plants > Roots > Rhizosphere | place: USA: Michigan... | reverse complement strand
CGTGTCGTCGTCTCTGCCGGATGTTGCTCCACCGACAGAGATCGACCACTAAGCTAAGTCAGGTGGCGACGTTTTTAGGCCGGAGGCTTTTTGGTTCTTTTTGGCACCCAAAAAGAACAGAGAGAAAGAGTTAGCGAAGATTGAAAGTGAAGGGTCCTCCTCCTGAAAAAATCTGTGCCGAGACCTGCCCAGATCCTTCGCTCGCACTCAGGATGACATTTTATTAAAAATGAAAAATCTGCCGAGCGGCGGTTTCAATAGAACGCAGATAGATGTTTACTTCTCGACAGGAGTGAGCAAGCCCTTTTTCTTGAGGGTACGGATGGCCTGAGTGCTGAGCTTCATGGTTACTTTCTTGCCGTCGACCATGAAAGTCTTAGTCTGGAGGTTGGGCTTCCAGACTTTTTTGGTATGGCGCTGCGAAAAGCTGACATTACTGCCGTATTGCTTGCCTTTACCGGTGAGATCACACTTCTGCATAAGTTTCCCAATTCTTGTCCTCGCGAAAGCGGGGATCCAATTCATCAATATTCAAGGTGTTATTGTAGCGAAAAAGTCCTTCAGAGTCAACAATCCTGTCATCCCAAACTTGATTTGGGATCCAGTCAATTAAGAATGCCGCATAGCGGCATGCAATATTTACTGGGTCCCAGCTTTCGCTGGGATGACATATACTAGGTAGACATGATTGGACATCTTGATACCTCTTATCTCCTGGTCATTATCGTATCGATTTTGATTTCACTGGTGATCCATGAATTTATGCACGCCTGGGTCGGTCACCAGCTCGGCGACACCACCGCCCAAGAGGAAGGCCGGCTGACGCTTAATCCGCTGAGCCACATTGATCCACTAATGACCATTGCGCTGCCGATCATTACGCTGATCGCTTTTGGCGCGCCGGTGCTAGCGGCCAAGCCAGTACCGTTCAATCCTTGGCGGGTGAAGTGGGGAGATTACGGTTCGGCCCTGATCGCCGCCGCCGGCCCGCTGTCTAATCTGGCGCTGGCCTTTATCGGCGCCTTGCTGGCCAAATACATAATCATAAGCGGTTTTTTCTACGACGCTCTCGGGGTGTTTGTCGTTTTGAACGTCGCGCTCTTTGTGTTTAATCTGTTGCCAATTCCACCACTGGATGGCTCGCGGGTGCTCTATGCTTTCGCGCCAGAGTCGCTCCGCAGGATCATGGAGCAGCTCGAACCGATTGGTTTGTTTATAATTTTCGCGCTGGTCTTGGCCGGATTTGGCAGTTTTATAGGTGATATCAACCAGATGGTGTTGAATATTCTACCTGCTTAAATCAAACCCGCTAGCGGTATAATAAAACCTAGGTCGGGTAGGGATTTAATCCCCTCGCCGGGTGAATGATTATCTGAATACTAATCATTAGGGAGCTCAAGATTTGCGTTTGGCCGTGGCCTACGCGTGCGAGCACCCACCTGGGATCTCTCAGGTGATCAACCCGGACCCGCCTTAGCTTACTCAATGGCTTCAGCTTGCATAAACAGGCTGGAGCCTATTTATTTCAGCTTACGCATTGAGTTACGCTTTCCGCTTGTTGAATCCTCTCAACAAGCAGGGCAAATATAAGCTCCAGCTTTTAAGAATAGGAGGTACTCTTTTAAACATCCTGAGAGTTTCACAGCCAATGTCTGCGCTTGGTGTTACAATAACGAAATGCCAGAGTACAGAGGTGAGGACCCGCAATTTAAACTCCCTGATGAGGCAATTTTGGCTAAAACCTTTAATGCTGAAGCAGCCGCTTATGACGGAAATCGTCCAGGATATCCGGTGTCGCTCTTCGACGGCATTGTTACGGAAACCGGTCTAGGCCGAGAATCCACCATTTTAGAAATCGGTTGCGGTACCGGCCAGGCAACACTTCCCATGGCTGAAAAGGGCTATGATATTACTGCGGTTGAACCTGGTGAAAAGCTGGCATCAATAGCCAGAAATAAGCTTCGAGCCTACTCAAAAGTAAAAGTAATTAATTCCAGCTTTGAAGCTGCGGAGTTACCTCTCGAAGCTTTTGATTTGGCTCTAGCGGCGATGTCTCTACACTGGGTTGATGAAACCGTTCGATTCAGAAAAGTTCGAGATTGCTTGAAGAGTACCGGGCACCTGGCTATTCTATATAACTACCCGCTGGCAACTGCAGAATCGGCTAACTTCTATGAAGCTCTGGCTGGAGTCGCGCAGCGTTATGATTTTCCGGAGGGCGCCTTTCAGCCGATACCAGAAGAAGAGTTAGGAATCAGGCCGGAGATTGATACCAAATACTTTGAGCAGCCGGACTTTTATCTACAGAAAATGAAGTTTCGCTATGGTTCGGGCTTGAGATATGCAGGCCACCTAGCGACGCTTTCAGCAGTTATTGCGCTGCCGGAGAGCCCAAGGTTTAAATTTCTCGGAGATGTTGCCGAGACGATAAGGCAAGAATTTGACGATACTTTAGAGCTGCCTTTTGCGTCGACATTGGCGCTAGCACGCCGTAAATGAAGCGACACCAGTGCTATAATCACTTTAGTAATTCGGGGTGTGGCGCAGTTGGTAGCGCGTACGGCTGGGGGCCGTGAGGTCGCAGGTTCAAGTCCTGTCACCCCGACCAGATTGACAAAAGCAAGTAGTGTGGTATAATATTTCTAATGGAAATGCCACGGCCCCACATTGAATCCAACGTCGTTAACATGGACGGCTATCTTTATAACCGCGGTCGGTTACCTTGGCGTAAACAAGTTGAACTGTACCAGGTGGGTATTGATTTAGGGCGCGACGCTAAAATCATAAAGTTCCCAATTCTTAGAACATATTCTGAATTTCAAATGGACCCATCTATGGTACGGAGTGAAGTGGCTAGCAAAGATATCCAAGAAGTCATTGTCTCGAGAAATTTTGACAGACCTTATGATGATCCGAAAATGTTGGACAGCATAAATCGAGCCCGTTTAATCCCTGACGACTAAATATCTATCGCCGCCCGCATGTTAAGATAGAAGGCATGTGGCAAGAAACCAAACATGGTTTGTATAGGCAATTCAACTTCGACGACTTTAAGCACGCTTGGGCTTTTATGCAAAAGGTCGCTGAGCTGGCGGAAGAATCACAACATCACCCCCGTTGGGAGAACGAATGGAGTGTTGTACAAATCTGGCTTATCACCCACGAGGGTGGGCAGAAAATCACCGATAAAGACCATGAAATGGCGGCGGCCATTGACGAACTTTATGATGATAACGCGCCACAGGGCGAAGTAGAAGCAAACGACGCCGTGCATCCAGAAAAGATAAAAATCTTTGGAGATGGCGGCTCGCGGGGGAATCCTGGCCCATCAGCCAGCGGCTTTGTCATCCTCGATATGGAGGACAATGTGCTGGTCGATAAAGGCGTGTATTTGGGCGTTACGACCAACAATCAAGCCGAATACACCTCGCTGAAACTCGCCCTCGAAGAGGCTTTGAAAATGGGTGCCCGCGAAGTACAGGTCTACATGGACAGCCTGCTCGTCATCAATCAAATGAAGGGCACGTTTAAGGTGAAGAATCGAGACCTCTGGCCGATCCATGACGCCATTAAGCAGCTCTGCAAGAAGTTTGATCATGTCAGCTTCTCTCATGTGCCGCGCGAATTCAACAAGCTGGCTGACGCTGCCGTCAACCGCGCGCTCGACGACCACCTGGGCATTACTACTACCTAGAATACAAAGCAATCCATTACGTGGGGCACTATTGCTATTACTGCTGATGCAAGAGAGACTAAGCCAATTAAGACAACAATTAAAATTACCGGCCATTTTTTGCCGCGTATTTTGAATGGCTTAAATACCAGAACAAGGCCGAGAATAGCGGCGATCAGTATGGGGATAAAAAGGAACGTCGAATGAGCATAGGTGGCCCTTAGAATATCCGGGGAGGCTGCGGCCGGGTTTTCACACTTTTTAGGGTAATCGTAGACACCCCAATGAACACAAGAGTAGCATATGTATAAAACAGCCTCGTATAAAAAAAGACCAGCGATTGCCAATTTTCGTTTTGCTGACATGGAAGCATAATAACATAAGCGTGCTGGACATTTCTTAACAGGGGTGGTATAATGCAAATTGTCAGTTTATTAACTGGTCGCGTGGGTCAAACCACGAGGAAAGTCCGGGCAGCAAAGGGAATGGTAGTCGCTAACGGCGACCGGGGGCGACCCTAGGGAAAGTGCCACAGAAACGAAACCGCTCAGTTGCTTCTTCGAAGACAACTGGGTAAGGGTGAAACGAGTGTTCCAGCTTGCTGGAATGGGCGTCGGTGCGAAAGCATCAACTCCCACGGTAAGAGCGCACAGTTCTCACTGGTGACAGTGAGAAGAGGTAAACCCTGCCGGCTGCAAGGAGATGGATCTTTTGAGGCTAAACCTCAAAGTGTCCCGCTAAGGATCTCATCACAAGAACCGCTTGAGCCTGCCAGCAATGATAGGCCTAGATAGATGACCAGTCCAGACAGAACCCGGCTTATCGATAAACTGACATGTAACGACCCCTGTTCGCAGGGGTCTTTTCATTGACAAATAAGCATAAGCGGTGTATAATAACGACATGAAATCCTCACGATCCCACAATAAAAACCTGCCCACCAGAAACCATAATATCCCCGTAAAATACATTCAAAACATCGCTCGGATTGCTGTTTTAGCAGCTGCCATCACGCCGGCAGCTGCTAAGGCCGCGCCAACGCCGGAGTTTAACGGCGGCACAATGTACATCGAGGAAGCACCGAACTTATCAAAGGCTGAAGCTGCCTATGAAAAAAAATTTATTGCCCGCGTCAACAAGCGAGTCAGCTACGATCTGCAGGATGGTATCAGTGATGACTACATATACGGACCAACGTTTGCGGATGGCACACTTACCCGACATGAAATAAAAGGTCACCAGGCGAGGGCGGTAATTCGCCGGCCACTTGTTATAACCATGCCTCCCCACGGTGAAAATCGAGCGCTCGATGATGGCATACTGCTTGTCAGCGGCGTTGATCGAAAGAACTGCACTGCTCACTTTAGGCGGCTGCGACCCGATGAGACTATCGAGCCGACTGTCCCTGGTAGCTTCTCTCAGTTCAGTTTTTATTTTAAACAAGCTCCGAGCGGATTCAGGGATTTTAATCGGGCGTTCACGACTGTTATGCCAAATGGCGAAGCGGTATCAGGCGATGGTTTTAGATTGCTCGAGAATACGGACGGCACGCCCATCACTGATATCGGCGAGTATGTGGCCGAAGCGGCTTAGTCTTCTGGGTGCAAGATATCGATAACGTTTAGAACGTCGCGTAGTTCTTCTTGGCGTTCGGCAGAAGATTCCTGCAGGCTAGAGCGAATAGCCGGCCCCTTATCTTCCATAACCGTTAGAACCAAATGCCGTAAGGCCGGCGCGAATTTAGACTCTAATAGTTCTTCGAATAGAACTGGGCCCGGGTCATCATCAAAGAGCCTAGCCGTTTCCTGGGATGCCATCGTAAACTACTTCTTAGCGTCCTTGACGCGGTTCATGCCAGTGGCATGAAATGTAGACTCGAGCGAAGCGTCATTCAACGCCATTATTATTTTTTTGCTGCCTTTACAACCGCGGTGAAGGCTTTTGGTTCGTTGACGGCCAGTTCGGCCAGGATCTTGCGGTCCAGGGTGATATCGGCTTTTTTGAGGCCGGCGATCAGCTTGCTGTAGGTGGTACCGTTGAGGCGGGCACCGGCGTTGATGCGGGTGTTCCAGAGCTCGCGGAAGGTTCGCTTGCGATTCTTGCGGTCGCGGGTGGCGTTTTGCAATGACTTGGTCAGGGCTTGGCGGCCGCGCTTGATACTGACGCGGTTTGGGTGTGACATGCCCTTGGTCGCTTTACGGATTTTCTGATGTCGTTTGTGGCTGGTAACGCCTCGTTTAACTCGCATTGGGTACTCCTTATTTGGTTGGGATCCCAGCCTTCGCTGGGATGACGATAGGAAAAGACTTCGTCTTTAGGATCCTAAATTCTTCTTGATATTCTTGGCCATGGCGCCGGTACGGGTAGTCAGACCACTCAGCGCCCGCTTGCGGCCGCCGCGCTTTTTGCCCAGAAAATGGTTCATATTGGCATGACCAACTCGAACCTTACCATTCTTGCTAATCTTGACCCGGTCCTTGGTGCCACTATGCGTCTTCAGTTTGGGCATCTTCATCTCCTTGTCCTGTTACATATGTCACGTCGCCTTTACCGGCGCTTCTGACTACGAAGTTTAATTGTCTGCCAGCCAACTGCGGCTGTTGATCGACTACTATTGTACCACCGAAGTTGGCAATTACGCGCTGGGCAAGGGCGAAGCCGATCTCTTTGTGGGCTTGTTCACGGCCCCGATAAAAGATAGTGACCTTTACTTTGTGGCCGGCCGTTAGGAATTTGGCCACTTTGCCCATCTTGATCTCTAGGTCGTGCTGGCCGATCTTGAGACCGAAGCGCATCTGTTTCATCTCCAGGGATTTCGCAGTTTTGCGATTTTTTTGGAGCTGCTTGGTGCGCTGGTAATTGTACTTACCCCAGTCGACTATTTTGGCAACCGGCGGATCCGCGTCGGGGGAGATCTCTACCAGGTCCAAATCCTGCTCACTCGCAATGGCCAAGGCTTCTTGCTTGCTTAAGATGCCTAATTGTTTGCCGTCGTCATCGATGACGCGAAGCTTTGGTGCCCGAATGTCGCCATTCAGGCGGGTGTACTTGGCTATAACCTATCTCCCGCTTGTGCTTAAATTTATAGTTTTGATGTAGCGAGTATTGTAACAGAGATAGCCACAGAGGTCAACAAGTAGTAGACCGCATGCAGCAGGCAGATTCAAGGCGCATTCTTGACTACTGACTACTGGTGTTTCGGTAGGCGAGGGCTTCGCTGATGTGGCCGGCGGTAATGTTTTTGGTTTGCTCTAAATCGGCGATCGTGCGGGCGACTTTGACGGCCCGCATGTACGCGCGCGCCGAGATATTGAGCTTGGCAGCAGCAGCATTGAGTAGCTCGGCCGCGCCAGGCTCCAGCTCGCTGAACTTCGTAATATCACGGTTTGTCATGTCGGCATTGAGCTTGTCAGGCCGGCCAAAACGCGCAGTTTGAGCGGCTCGGGCGCTGGCAATTTTGCGTCGCACTTTTTCGTCGGCTGCCGGGTCGGTACGGGCGTCGAGCAGTCGATCGTGCTGGACTTCATGCACGCCCACAAAGAGGTCTATACGATCTAAAATCGGGCCGCTGAGACGCTGTTGATATCGTTGTATTTGATGCGACAAACAACGACAAGTACCAGAGGTACCATAGTAACCACAAGGGCACGGATTGGCCGTGGCGACGAGGATGAAATTCGCCTGGTATTCGGCGGTATCTTTGGCCCTGGCGACGCTGATTACTTTGTCCTCCAGCGGCTGTCTCAGGGCTTCCAGAGTCAGCCGGCCGAACTCGGGCAGCTCGTCGAAAAATAAAATCCCACGGTGCGCCAAGCTGATTTCGCCGGGCCGTAAATTATGTCCGCCACCCGTCACCGCCACGTGGCTGGCGGAATGGTGCGGCGCCCGAAACGGTCGGGCCGCGATAATGCGTTCATAGTCATGACCAGCTAAGCTGTGAAGATGGGTGACTTCCAGAATCTCCTCGCGGGAAAGTGGCGGCATGACACTAGGCAGGGCTTTGGCCAGCATGCTCTTACCCGTGCCAGGCGGCCCGCTAAAGAAGAGGTTGTGGCCACCGGCAGCGGCGATCTCAACTGCTCGTTTGGCCTGGGCCTGGCCGACAACCTCACTTAGTTGCACCATACCTGAGGGCTCATTACCCCTGTTTTTTGGCATTTTACCACCACCAGTACGAATGGGCTTGATGAGCTTGATGTTGGCGCAGTGTTCGTAGAGCTGCTGGAGCGACTCAACCGGATAAAGTGTGAGGTTGGGTACTAGCTCGGCTTGGCGACGATTGCCAGTGGGGATATAAAAGGTCTGCATGCCACGCCCGCGTGCCACCAACAACTTACCGATGATGCCTCGGACGGGCCGAAGTGTGCCGTTCAGGCTCAGCTCACCGATGAGGGCCATCGAGCGGTCAAACAAGGGTGGAATCGCCTCGCTAGCGACTAAAATGCTGGCCGCGATCGCCAGATCAAAGCCGCTATCGCTCTTCGGGAGGTCGGCGGGCGCCAGGTTGATGGTGATACGCTTGCGCGGCAGCTGCAGGTGACTAGCCGCGAAGGCACCACGGATGCGTTCTTTGGCCTCATCGACCGCTTTGTTGGCGAAGCCGACGATAATAATGTTGGGCAGATTGTTTGATAAGTGGCACTCAATATCGACGATTGTGCCCGTCGAGCCAGCGGCAATAATACTCTGCACGGCACCCATAGTGGGCAAAAGTAAAACACCTTGTCCCGGGAAAGACAAGGTGTTTTAAGTATAATTTAACGTTTTTGTTTGCGTTTGATTTTTAAGGTTTTGGTTGTTTCTAGGTGGGACAACGACTTGCGAGAAATCGTCGTCCCATTTGTCGTTTTTGTTTTTGAGCACTTAATTTACTCAAGTGCTACGCTTATCTTATAGAACAGGGAAAAGACCGTCAATACCCATTATGGTTAAAAAATTGGTACCTGTGTATAACTTTTTCAAATGCTACAACAGACTGCGTGGCCTGGACACAAAAATATGGAAGCTGACAAGGCCTGAATAAGCACTAGAGGATTGACAATTTAGGCTGTCCATGCTAGCCTGTGTCTTGTAAGTCACAAAAACAAAAACACTTACAATTTGTTGAAGCGTGAGGATTCCGAACCTTTTCGGCTCCTATCTAACGCAGGCCCCCGCGGGGGCGTGATCCTCGATCAAGTCGAGGACGGGCTTACAACGGAGGTATCCGTATGGCGCTCTAAAGGCCCTAAAAGCCAATAGAGCGGTCAGTCAGGTTGCTTGACCTAGTCAAGCACCACTCTCGCCGTAGGCGGCAAGCGCTCCAATAGTCTATTTTGCGTTAAGCGGATTTGTCGCCTCGGCACCTAAGCTTCAAAAAGCTGTCCGTCACGGATATAGCTCTTATAACCATGTCCTCGAGCAGGCGGGGATTCAATAAAAAGAACATGAAGCGTACGCTCAAGCCTCACACTAAACTGGTATTCGGCCTTTTCTCGGTCGATCTACTCTTTTTCAGTCTCACCGACCCCTTACAAGTGCCGTCAGTGCTGCTGATCGTCGCCTTTTTACTCTTTGCGGTGACATTTTACCTCGTGACGCGGCAACTTTTTCGGTTAGCCCACGCCTATGGAGTGCCGGTTGGCGCCAAAGCTACGCGCTTAGCCGGGATAATTACCGGGGTAATTGGTGTCTTGGTCGCCCTGCAATCGATGGGACAATTGAGCGCTCGTGATATTTGGGTGCTCGTCCCGCTGGCTTTGCTGACGTATTTATATGTGTCATACGGACAAAGTAACCGGGAGCTATCCTGAATATTTTCAGAGTTAGACGGTAGGCGGCGATCTGTAGGCTGCTGGCAACCAGGGATAACTAGCCACTGTTGTCGTTATCTACTGTTTACTGTCTATTAAGGAGTTGTATACTAATAGTATGAATCCAAACGCTGGTGAAAGCTTAAATCTCCCGCCACCCGTGACCGAGCAAGCACCGCTGCCGGCAGCGGGTCAGGAGACCAGTGCCCCGGCACCTGAGACAGGCGCACGTGGCGCTGAGAAGGCGGCCGGGACAACGCAGCCGGCAGCCGCTATGCCAGCTATTCCAATCGTACCGATGCCGCCGCCAACCATGTCTGTACCGCAGTCTGGTGCGATAAACACAACAAATACCGCTGTGCCAGTTACAGCAGATGACACTGATTTGATTGAAAAAGAGTGGGTTACCAAAGCCAAGCAGATCGTCGAGCGCACCAGAGATGACCCTCATCGGCAAAGTGAAGAGTTAACGGTGTTCAAAGCAGATTACTTACAGAAGCGTTATAACAAGACAATTAAAGTAAGTAAGTAGACAAAATGACAGCGTTTTTACTCGTCCTCGCCATCATTTTTGTCATGATTTTAGTGGCTGCGCCGATCATATTTTTACAAACGCGCAAAGTTTTTCGTGAGCAAAAAAATTATGAACGCGGTTTAAAAATCGTACCGCTGCTGATCCACCTGCCGCCACCAAGTGATGACATGCAGGTCGGCGGTCGTGACGCGCGTGATGTGGACGAAGAAAACATTAGCAAGGCCACGACGATCTATAACATTATCGCCAGCACCTTGCAGAAGGGCTTTCGATCTAACTTCTACGGCCAGCGTCACTTCGCCTTTGAAATTGTCGGCACGCAAGGGTTTGTCTACCTCTACGCCGCGGTGCCAATTGCCCTGCTAGAGGTGGTGAAGCAAGCAGTGGTTAGCGCTTACCCTTCGGCGCGTCTGGAAGAAGTTTCAGAGCACAATATCTTTAGTCCGGTCGGCAAGATAACTGGCACGCTTGGGGGTGAATTAACGCTCAAGGAACCCTACGCCTACCCGATCGCCACTTTCCAGGATATGAAGCGTGACGCCATGCAATCGCTGCTGAACGCTTTGGCGACGCTCGGTAAAGAAGATGGTGTCGGTGTACAGTTTCTGATGCGCCCAGCTGACCCAGCATGGCGCAAATCAGCCTCTGCGTTAGCCTCAAGTAAACGTAAAGGGGCGAGCAGTCTGAACGCTGGCGGCCTAGCCAAAGATCTCGTTAAGGCCTTCAATGCGCCCCCAGACGGTGGTAAGGATGGCGACAAAAAACCGCCAGAGCTGTCTAATCTGGAGCAAGCGACCCTCGACGCCATCGATGAAAAGACTCGGCATCCTGGCTTTGAGGTACTAATCCGGGTGGTCGCTTCTTCCAACATCTCTCAACGAGCCCAAGCGTTATTATCGAATGTCGTCGCGGCGTTCTCTCTCTATGACGCGCCGGGCAAGAATGGCTTTAAATTTACACCCGCGAAGGATATAGACAGCCTCGTAACGTCATATATTATGCGTTTCTTCCCGCCGCAGCAGAATAAGACCATTCTGAATTCAGTGGAGCTGGCCACACTGTTCCACTTTCCAGATCAGCGAAATATCCCAACTTCGCAATTGGCTCGTCAGGGTTCTAAGCAGGTCGATGGGCCGCGCAACATTCCAGAAGACGGCTTACTATTGGGCTATAACATCTTCCGCGGCGCCAAGAAGCCGATTAGGCTTAGTCTTCATGACCGGCAGCGGCACATGTACGTCGTCGGGCAGACTGGTACCGGTAAGTCGACCTTCCTGGAAAACCTAGCGCTGCAGGACATGCTGAACGGCAATGGCTTTGCCTTTGTCGACCCGCATGGCGACACCGCCGAGAAGCTCTTGAGCATGGTGCCTAAAGAACGCACTGAGGATGTCATCTACTTTTCGCCGGCTGACATGGAGTATCCCATGGGGCTTAATTTGTTCGAATTTAACTCGCCCGATCAGAAAGATTTTCTAATCCAGGAAGCCTTGAATATGTTGTACAAGCTGTACGATCCACAACGACAAGGCATTATGGGGCCGCGCTATGAGCACCTTTTCCGTAATGCGGCGCTGGCGATTATGGCTGATCCGGAAGGCGGTACCTTCGTCGACATACCGAAGTTATTCCGCGACCCTGCCTACGTAAGACAAAAATTACAACACGTCAAAGATCAGACTGTGCTTGATTTCTGGCAGAAGGAAATGCCGGCTTCACAACGTTCAAATGAGTTCGGTGATGTGGTCAGCTGGTTTGTCAGTAAGTTCGGCGCGTTCTTGTCAAATGAAATGATGCGCAACATCATCGGGCAGACCAAGAGTGCTTTTGATCTACGCGATATTATGGATAACAAAAAGATCTTGTTGGTAAACTTAAGCAAAGGACGGACTGGCGAACTGAACTCCAAATTGCTCGGTATGGTTTTTGTAATGAAGTTCCAAGCAGCGGCTATGAGTCGCTCGGACATTCCCGAAGAACAGCGAGTGGACTTCAGCCTCTACGTCGACGAGTTCCAGAACTTCTCGACAGATAGTTTCGCGACCATCATGTCCGAGGCCCGAAAGTATCACCTCAATCTGATCGTGGCCAACCAGTTCACTACCCAGCTGACTGATGAGGTCCGCGACGCGGTGTTCGGTAACATGGGCACCATTGTCTCGTTCCGCGTCGGGCAAAACGATGTCGAGGCGCTGACTCGCTACTTCCAGCCGATATTTGATGGTGATGATCTGCTGAGAGTGCCAAACTATAACACTATCGTGAGGACACTCATCGGTGGCGTACCGACACAGCCGTTTAGTATGGCAACCTTGCCGGGCCTGGGGACGCCAAATTCTCGCTTGTCAGTTGCTTTGAAACAGCTGTCGGCAGCCAAGTATGGCCAACCCCGGGCAGCTATCGAAAAAGAGATCAACGAGCGTATGCGCACCAAGACGCCACCAACTCCAACCGGGCAGAATATGCCGGGGTCACCGTTTGCCGCCCAGGCCGCTACCGGCCTTGGTCAGCCCGCCGGGACGCGCCAGGCGACGCCAGCGTCAGCTGCTCCGCCTCCGAGCGGGTCTTCATTCCTGGACGATTGGTTGAATAAACGTCGCACAGGTCAGCCCCAGCCAACACCAGCGCCATTTAACCCGCAACCGGCCGCGGTAGCCAGTGGTCCAGCGCCAGCTATGCAGTCACCGGCGCCATTGGCGCCTTCGCCAGCACCCGCGCCGAGCCCCAGCCCGAATCTCGCGGAGC
>Ga0070679_100004591_pt1 | contig 12745 bp, 11 predicted proteins | sample KBSC63BmetaG_FD_65652 | JGI IMG/M metagenome (GOLD analysis project Ga0070679, IMG submission 65652) | Corn rhizosphere microbial communities from Kellogg Biological Station, Michigan, USA - KBS C6-3B metaG | ecosystem: Host-associated > Plants > Roots > Rhizosphere | place: USA: Michigan... | reverse complement strand
GCCCAGTCCATGAGCGCCGCCGCCGAGGAAGCGACCAAGCAGGCCGCTGCCGTGGCCGCCGCCTCCGAACAGGGCGCTGCCAACGTGCAGACCGTGGCCTCCGCGGCGGAGGAGCTGTCCTCCTCCATCGCCGAAATCGGCCGTCAGGTCAGCCATTCCAGCCAGATCGCGACAACGGCGGTCAAGGAAGCGGCCAAGGCGAACGAAATGGTCCAGGGCCTGCTGAACGCCTCGGGCAAGATCGGCGAGATCGTGGCGCTGATCAACGACATCGCCGACCAGACCAACCTTCTGGCCCTCAATGCCACCATCGAGGCGGCGCGGGCGGGTGAAGCCGGCAAGGGTTTCGCGGTCGTGGCGGCGGAGGTCAAGAATCTGGCGACCCAGACCTCCAAGGCCACCGAGGAGATCGGCACCCAGATCACCAGCGTTCAGGGCGCGACCCAGAATGCCGTGAACGCCATTGCCTCCATCGGCAAGACGATCGGCGAAATCGACCAGATTTCGACCACCATCGCTGCCGCCGTGGAGCAGCAGGGCGCCGCGACCCAGGAGATCGCCCGCAATGTGGAAGAAGCCGCCAAGGGCACCCAGGAAGTGTCGTCGAATATCGGCGGCGTGACCCAGGCCGCCAACAGCACCGGCGCCGTCGCCAACCAGGTTCTGACGTCGGCCCAGGCCCTGTCGGAACAGTCCGGCGAACTGCGCACCTTGGTGCAAGGGTTCCTCACCAAGGTCAAAGCCGCCTAAGGGCGATTTACCTCGCGTGAGCACGAGGCAGGAACAAACCGGTGCCGCTTCCGGTACCTACCCTCCCCCCGGGTGCGCCCGGTTTGTTCCTCCTCCCATCTTCAGGGGCATCACATGACCATGCATACCAATCCGGCCGAGCTTGCGGAGAGCGAAGCCAAGTCCTTTGTCACTTTCAAAGTCGCCGATCAGCTGTTCGGCGTTCCGGTCACCGAGGTGCAGGACATTCTGGCGCCCGACGCCATCGCCCCCGTGCCAGGTGGTCCGGCCGATGTTTGCGGCCTGATCAATCTCAGAGGCCGCATCGTCACGGTGATCGACATGCGCACCCGCCTCTCGCTTCCGCCGCAGGACCATGCCGGCAAGGGCATGTGCGTGACGGTCGAGAGCCGCGGAGACGCCTACACGCTGCTGGTCGACGCCGTGGGCGATGTGATCACCCTCTCCAGCGACCTGCGCGAGGGCAATCCTGCGACCCTGGATGCGGTCTGGCGCGAAGTCGCCGACGCCGTCTACCGCACCGACCAGGGCCTGCTTGTTTCACTGCACATCGATCGCCTGCTGGCGATCGGTCCCAAGTCCTGATCAGGGAGGCAAACGTCATGGACGATCTGCTGCAGGAATTTCTGGCCGAGACGACGGAAAGCCTTTCGGTGCTGGACGTGGAGCTGGTGCGGTTCGAGCGCGACTCTTCCGACGCCACCATCTTGAGCAACATTTTCCGCCTGATGCACACCATCAAGGGCACTTGCGGCTTTCTGGGCCTGCCGCGTCTGGGTTCGGTGGCGCATGCGGGTGAGAATATTCTGGGTAAATTCCGTGACGGCGAGTTGGCTGTCACGCCTTTGGCCGTCACCCTGATCCTGCGCGCCATAGACCGCATCCGCGAGTTGCTTGCAGAGCTGGAAACCGCCGGCGCTGAACCCGCGGGCAGCGATGCCGAACTGATTGACGAGATAAACGGTCTCGCCGCCCCATCCGGCGGACCGGCACATGTGGAGATCGCAGAGGCTGAACCGGCGAGCACACTGCCCAACATCGGAGACGGCGGGTTTCCGGTCGCGGCGGAATTGCTGGCGGAAATCGCCCAGTCGCTTGAGCCGGTTCCTGCAGCGGCGCCGGCGCCCGAACTGCCCGCGCCGGCCGCCCCCCGCGAACCCGCTTCCCGTGAGACCGCAAAAGAGGGTGAGGCCCGCGAAGCCGCCTCCGCCACATCTTCCATTCGCGTCAATGTCGACACCATCGAAAATCTTATGACCCTGATCAGCGAGCTGGTGCTGACCCGCAACCAGCTGCTGCAAATGCAGCGCGCCCAGAAGGAGAATGATTTCAAGGTCCCGCTGCAGCGCTTGAGCCATATCACCTCCGATCTGCAGGACGGCGTCACCCGGATGCGCATGCAGCCGATCGGCAATGCCTGGAACAAGCTGCCCCGCATTGTCCGCGATCTGGCGGTGGAGACCGGCAAGAAGATCGAGCTGAAGATGCTCGGCGCCGAAACCGAGCTGGACCGTCAGGTTCTGGAAATGATCAAGGACCCGCTGACCCACATGGTCCGCAACTCTGCCGATCACGGCATCGAGGACGGCCTGAAGCGCCTGGCGGCCGGCAAGCCTGAGACCGGCACCATCGCGCTCGACGCCTATCACGAAAGCGGCCACATCTTCATCCGCATCGCGGACGACGGCCGCGGCCTCGACGTGGAGCGCATCCGCCAGAAAGCGATCACCAACGGCCTGGCGACCGAAGCCGCCGCCGCCGCGATGAGCGATCAGCAGGTCCTGCAATTCATTTTCCGCGCCGGTTTCTCGACTGCCGAAAAAGTGACCAGCGTGTCGGGCCGCGGCGTCGGCATGGACGTGGTCCGCACCAATATCGAACGGATCGGCGGCACCATCGAGCTGAGCTCCGTGGCCGGTCGCGGCACGACCTTCCTGATCAAGATCCCGCTGACCCTGGCGATCGTCTCGGCGCTGATCGTGGAAGTGTCCGGCCAGCGCTTCGCCATTCCCCAACTGAACGTGACCGAACTGGTCAGCGTCGCTGAACGCGCGGAAGCGAGACTGGAAACCATCAACAGCACCCCTGTCCTGCGCCTGCGGGACCGGCTGCTGCCGCTGATATCGCTGCGCGCCGCCCTGCACCTTCAGCCGCAAGGCACGTCGCACGACAATTTCGTGATCGTAGCCCAGGTGGGCGGTTCCACCTTCGGCATCGTCGTGGACCGGGTGTTCGACACCGAGGAAATCGTGGTCAAGCCGGTCGCGCCGGTCCTGCGGGGCACACCTTATTACGTGGGCAATACCATCCTGGGTGACGGCAGCGTCATCATGATCCTGGACCCCAACGGCCTGTCGGCCGCGGCCGGCCAGATGGAAGGCCTGGACCAGGCGGCGGCGCAGGAGCGATCCGCCCTGGCGGCGCATGCCGATCTCGCCTCCTTCCTGCTGTTCCGCGCCAGCGGAAAGGAACTCAAGGCCATCCCGCTGGAACTGGTCTCCCGGATCGAGAGCCTGGCAGCCGCCAGCATCGAGCATGTCGGCGGCCGGCAGGTGGTGCAGTACCGCGAGCATCTGATGCCGCTGGTGCCCTTCGATCCCGCCCATGTGTGGAAGGACCAGGGCCACCAGGATGTGCTGGTGTTCAGCGACAATGGCCGCTCGATGGGCCTTGCGGTCGACGAGGTCGTGGACATTGTGCGCGAACGCATGGCGGTCGAACTGTCTTCGGCCAGGCCCGGACTGCTGGGCAGCGCGATCATTGCCGGCAAGGCGGTGGACGTGGTGGACGCCGCCCATTTCCTTACCCAGGCCTTCAGCGACTGGTTTGAGGTCACGGCGTTGCATGCCGCCGCCAAGCGCGCACTGCTGGTGGATGACAGCCCCTTCTTCCGCAACCTGGTGGCGCCGCTGCTTACTTCCGCGAACTGGCAGGTGACCACCGCCTCGGACGGCGCCGAGGCCCTCAAGCTGCGCGAAGCCGGGCAGAACTTTGACGTGATCATCAGCGATATCGAAATGCCCAATCTGGACGGGCTCGCACTGGCCTGCGCCATTCGCAACGATGAGCGTTGGCGCACGGTGCCGATGATCGCGCTGTCCTCGCACACAGAGGAGGCCGACATCAACGCGGGCCGCGAGGCCGGCTTTGACGACTATCTCGCCAAGTCGGACCAGACCCGCCTTCCGGAAAATCTCGCCCGCGCCATGCGGGCGACGGCCAGCAACCAGCGGAGGGCGTCATGAGCCGCAACATTCTCTGCCTGGTGGTGGACGATTCGCGCACCATCCGGCACGTCGCCGCCTCGATGCTGGCGGCGCTCGGGTTCAAGGTCGCCGAGGCCGAACACGGCGCCGCGGCAGTGTCCTTCTGCAACAAGACCGTGCCGGACTTTGTCCTGCTGGACTGGAACATGCCGGAAATGGACGGCATCACCTGTCTGCGGGCGCTGCGTGCCATGCCGCTCAACCCGCGCCCGATCGTGGTGATGTGCACCACCGAAAGCGGCATGTCGAAAATCCAGGAAGCGCTGGAAGCCGGCGCCGACGAATACATCATGAAGCCGTATGACCAGGATGTGCTTCAAGACAAGCTGGATCAGCTCGGCCTTCTGGAGCGCGCATGACCCTCAATAGCGCTGCTCCCGTGCGCGTCATGGTGGTGGACGATTCCGCCGTGGTGCGGGGTCTGATCACCCGCATGCTGAAAAGCGACGCCCGCCTCGAGGTGGTCGCGTCCTGCAGCAATGGGGAAATGGCCGTCACCCAGGCGCCACGCAAGCAGCCGGACGTTATCATCCTGGATATCGAAATGCCGGTGATGGACGGCCTCGCCGCCTTGCCGAAGCTGCTGGCGGCCTGGCCCGCCGCCAGGATCATCATGGCCTCCACCCTGACCCAGCGTAACGCCGCGGTATCGATGCGCGCTTTGTCGCTGGGCGCGACCGACTATCTGGCCAAGCCCACCAGCGACAAGCTGAACGCAAGCGAAGACTTCCGCCGCGATCTGATCGAGAAGACGGTCGCGCTCGGCCGCGCCAAAACCGCCGCGTCGCCGGCGCGAACAGTCGTGGCCTTCCCGCCACGACCGGCCGCACCGCGAACCGGCGCTGCGCGCCGTCCCCGCATTATCGCCATCGGCAGCTCGACCGGCGGCCCGCAGGCGCTGCTGACCGTGCTGGGCAATCTCGCGCCATCAATCCAATGTCCGATCGTCATCGCCCAGCACATGCCCGCGACCTTCACGACCGTGCTGGCCCAGCATATCGCCCGCGCCAGCGGCCGGCCCTGTGTCGAAGCCGAAGATGGGATGGAGCTGCGCGCCGGCCATATCCTGCTGGCGCCCGGCGATTATCACCTTCAGATCGCGCGCGAAGCGGACCGCGTCGTCGCGCGCCTCTCCCAGAGCGCGCCGGAAAATTTCTGCCGCCCCTCGGTGGATCCCCTGTTCCGCAGCGTCGCCCAGCTTTACGGGGCCGATGCCTGCGCCCTGGTCCTGACCGGCATGGGCAGCGATGGCTGCAACGGGGCACGTGTCATCGCCGCCGCCGGCGCTCCGGTTATCGCCCAGGACGAAGCAACCAGCGTGGTCTGGGGCATGCCGGGTGCGGTGGCCAATGCCGGCATCTGCTCCGCCATTCTGCCCCTGCCGGCGATTGCCGGGCATCTGGCGGGCCTGTTTCAGGGAGCCGCCGCATGAACGGCAATGAATTCAACTTTATCGCGGCCCTGCTCAAAAGCCGTTCCGGCCTGATCATCACGCCGGACAAGACTTATCTGCTGGAAACGCGTCTTTCGGCCATCATGCGCGAGAACAACCTGGTGGGCCTGCCGGCCCTGATCGAGGTTCTGCGGCAACCGGCGGCGGAAGCGCTGCGCGACCGGGTGGTCGACGCGATGACCACCAACGAGACCTCGTTCTTCCGCGACAATCATCCCTTCGACACCTTGCGCAAGACAGTGTTGCCCGGCCTGATCGAACGCCGGGCCGCCTCCCGCTCCTTGCGGATCTGGAGCGCCGCCTGTTCGACCGGCCAGGAACCCTATTCGCTGGCAATGGTCCTGAAAGATCATTTCCCGATCCTCGCGGGCTGGCGGGTGGAGATCGTGGCCACCGACATCTCGCCCAGCGTGCTGGAGCGGGCCCGCAGCGGCCTCTATTCGACATTCGAAGTCCAGCGAGGCCTGCCGATCCAGATGCTGGTCCGTCATTTCGATCAGGTCGGCAACGAGTGGCGCGTCAAGGACGATCTGCGCCGCAATATCAGCTTCCGTCCAGCCAACCTGCTGGAGGATTTTTCCGCCCTCGGGATGTTCGACGTGGTCCTGTGCCGCAATGTCCTGATCTATTTTGATCAGGAGACCAAAACCCGCATCCTGCGCGCCATCGCCAAAAACCTGGCCTCCGACGGCTCTCTTTTGCTGGGCGGCGCCGAATCCGTCTTCGGCATCTGCAACGCCTTTGCGGGATTGCCGGGCATCAAGGGCGTCTACAGCCACGCCAAGCAGAGCGCCGTTTCACCTACCCAAACCTGGCCATCGCCTCTTTCGGCGGCTTCATAGGAGCATGAGATGTCACTGAACAAGAACATGCGCGTCTTCATCGTGGATGACTACAACACGATGCTGCGCATTCTGCGCAACCTGTTGCGCCAGCTGGAGATCAATCAGGTCGAGGAAGCGACCGACGGCGAGACCGCGTTCCAGCTGATGCTGAAAATGCCGCCGGAGCTGATCATCTCGGACTGGAACATGGCGCCGATGACGGGGCTGGAATTGCTGCGCAAGGTGCGCGCGGAGCCGAAGCTGCGCCATATCCCCTTCATCATGGTGACAGCCGAGAGCAAGACCGAGAACGTCATCGCCGCCAAGCAGGCCGGCGTGTCGAACTACATCGTCAAGCCATTCAACGCCGAAACGCTGCGCGCCAAGATCGTCAGCGTCACCTCGGTTCCGGCGTGAGGTTCACATGGAAACCACCACAAACCAGCTGCCTGACGCGCATGACTATCTGGACCGCGTGATCCAGGAATTGCGGGCCCTCAAGGCGCCACAAAAGGACACGCTGGTCGGCGTGCTGCAGTATCTGTCGGATCATATCCGGGCCACGCGCGCCGAGATCGGCGCCATCAGGGGCAGCGGCAGCGGCGACCAGTTGTTCGGCAGCACCGCCGACGAGCTGGAAGAGATCGTGACCGAAACGGCCCGCGCCGCCAACCGCATCATGGACGCAGCGGAGACCATCGAAGGCGTGGCGGCCAAGGTCGATTCGGCTTCCGCCGCCGCCCTGACGGACGCGGTGACCCATATCTACGAGGCCAGCTCTTTTCAGGACATCACCGGCCAGCGCATCACCAAGGTGGTGCGGGCCCTCCAGTCCATGGAGAGCAAGCTGCAATCCCTGGCCGGCGCTTTCGGCCGCGCGGATTTCACGCCGCCCGCCCCGGCCGAGGGTGACGCGGCGCTGCTGAATGGTCCCCAGCTTGCCCAGAGCGCCAGCAGCCAGGATGACATTGACGCCCTGTTCGGGGACGTGGCGGCGGAATGAACGCGGCCGCCCCAAACATCGCTGCTCTCGGGACCGACGAGCTTCCGGACGAAGACCGGGATTCGCTGCATACGCTGCCGATCTCGATTCTGCCGGTGACCACGCCCATTTTCCGACGGGCCCGGGTGGTCAAGAATTCGCGTCTGGAATCGGTGATCGAGTTTTTCAGCGGCGTCGGTTGCGGCCGGGGACAGATGGACATTACCGGTGTCGCCAAATTCCTGGCCCTGGAGCAGAACGCACAGCATCCCGACGTCAAGCTGTTGCAGACCGTCAGCAACCTGCCCAGTTTCGACGTCTATAGCCTGCGCATCCTGCTCAGGGCCAAGAACATCCCCGTCGTGGACAGTTCCACGCTCAGACTGTCCCCCGCCAAGATGCAGGAACTGAGCAGCTACATGACGTCCTTCACCCGGCCGCTTATGGCCGAAGTGTTCGGGGCCGACACAAAGGTGAGCGAGTTCAGGGACATCGTCGGCATGTTCCGGGGCGAAAACGCCGATGCGGTGCGGCTGCGGCTGGAAACCCTGGCCAACCGCCTGGGCATCCCCATCGAGGCCATTCCGCGCTTTCTCGAGGACTATGCCGACATCTTCATGTCGCTGTCCTACTACCGCCATTGCCTGGATCATCTTCTGCCCCAGGTCCAGATCTTCATGGACGGCATTGCCATGCTGCGAGCCAACCAGCAGATGGCGCATGACCGGGGACTGATGGATGTGGTGAGCAAGCTGGAATCCGTCATAAACGGCAAACTCTCCAACATCACCGGCAAAGTCGAAAGTTTCGAGCGCAGCACCAATGACATGTGGCGGGATCTGACCGCGGACCGTTTCCAGAAGATCGAGGCGGCGGTCTCGCGCTATCACACCTCCATCGGCGGTGCCCTGTGCGCGCTCAGCGTCAAGATGTCGGCCTGGGTCAACCAGTTCCCGACCCCGGCGGGCGGCGTGGGCCGCCGCGCCGCTTTCATCATGTCGGACATGCGCCAGGGGCTGGAGTATCTGCAGACCCAGGATGACGACGCCCCCATGCTGGCGGCGTTGAACGGATAGCGCCGCCCTGCCCCGGGGCCTAGGCCCAATTGCATGGGCTATCCAGGTCTCGCCGTCAGTGGGATGCCATCAGAGGCGCCGTATGGTAAGATTCTACCCTGTTGAGGGACCGTCACTTGGGCATGCGGTCATGGGCGCGCGACTTTCGCGAAAACAGCAAAGCCAGGCAGGCAATTGATCTTGCCTACAGCGTCGGCATCCTGCTGGCTGGCGCCCTGCTGTTCGAAATAGACATTACCCAGCCGCGCGGCGTGGTCGACGGTGTGGGCTATGCCGCCGTCGTTTCGCTTACCAGCCGGTTCGGCAAGCAGGCCCTGCTCATTGCCGCCGTTGTGACCTCCACGCTTACCATGCTGGGCTCGGCCCTCGTCCCGGATGAAGGCATTTCCGTCGCGGGAATGTGGGCCAATCGCGGTTTCGCTCTCATATCCATCTGGGCGGTGGCGCTCGTGATGCGCCGGCGCATTGAGCTGGAAGAGCAGATCCGTGAGCGGGAAACCAGCCATCTGCGCCACAAGGATGCTCTGACCGCGATGGTGCGCGAGTGCCTCTTGGCCGACATTTCCCTGGACCAGCGGCTGGAGTTCATCTGCCGCACCGGCGCCGGCGCCCTTCAGGCAAGCTTCGCCTTCATCAGCCTGCGGGATGACGAGCAATTTTCGACTGTGCTGCAGTCCTGGCGCCTGCCGCCCCGTCCGAACCTGTTGCCGCCCGGCACACGCCTGACCGCCGATCCGAGCCACAGGGAACGGCTTCAGGCAGATCTCGCGCTTGCCGTCGAAGATGTGGAAATGGATGACGCCACCGCCGAGCGGCGGCGCATCGCGCGCAAGCTGGGTGTGCGGGCATCGCTGGCGGCCGCCATTTACAGCGGCGGACAGCGCGACGGGATGATTCTTTTTGCCAAGGATCAGCCCCATTCCTGGAATCAGGAAGAAAGCGCTTTTGCGCGGGCCACCGCCAGCCTGGTGGCGCTGCTGCTTTCGGCCCAGGCCAATACCGACACCCTGGCGGCACTGGAAATGACCGACGATGCCATCTTCACCGAGGATGCTGACGGCAATGTCCAGTACGCCAACCGGGCGGCCCGGCATTTGGCGGCCGCGACCAGGGATGGCTCCGCCTATCCCCGCCCCGTCGCCCCCCTGCAGGGCGAGCATGACCAATGCGATATTCACATCGATGGCCGCGAGCTTGAGGTTCACCGCTCACGGTTGCCGGCCGGCGGCATGATCACGCGGCTGGCCGACGTCACAGAGCGAAGCCGGGCGATGGCGGAGCGCGCCGCGCTGGAAGACCGCCTCCGCCAGGTCGCGAAGATGGAGGCGATCGGACAGCTCGCCAGCGGTGTGGCGCATGATTTCAACAATATCCTTGGCGCGATCACCGGTTTTGCCGGTTTTATCGCCGAGGACACGCCGGAGGCCTCCCCGAACAGGGCTTTTGCCGAGCGCATCCTTGCCGCCAGCAACCGGGGCAAGGAGATGGTGCAGCAGATCATGGCGTTCGGGGAAGCCCGGGCGGTGACACCCGGGGTCACCAACCTGGGCCGGATCGTCAGAAAATCCCGGGAGCTGCTGGCCGAAAGCATGCCATCCGGCGCCCGGCTGGAGATCGCCTGTGATGACGAACCTCCTTTGCTGATCAGGGGCAATGACGTGCAGATCGGCCAGCTGATCACCAATCTGATCATGAATGGCCGCGACGCGCTCAAAGGTGGCGAAGGGCGGGTCCGGGTCGAGGCCGCCCGCGCGACTGCGGAGGAAATCGAGGTGCTGTTGCGGCGAGCGGACAATCCGGGCGAGCGGCTTATGGGCGATCCACAGCCCGGCTGCTCTTACGCGCGCCTTACGGTGAGCGACGGGGGCGCCGGCATTCCCGCCGAAATCATGGACCGCATTTTCGAACCCTTTTTCTCGACCAAAGGCAGGCAGCGCGGTACCGGGCTCGGGCTAGCCGTGGTGCATGGGGTGATCCGGGCCCATGCCGGCTTCTGCCATCTGCGCTCCAAGGCCGGAGCAGGAACGCGGTTCGACATCTATTTGCCGCTGCTCGACGAGCAGCCCGCCTCCCTGCCCACAGGAAGCCCCAGGCTCAGGCCGTGTCGGGTCCTGATCGTGGATGATGAAGTTGACATGGCCGACATGCTTTCGATCGGACTTGAGCGCATGGGCTTTCAGACGGTCACAGCCCACAACCCGTTGCTTGCCCTGGCAGCGATCGAGGAAGACCCCGCTGCCTTCGATGCTCTTCTCACCGACCAGATCATGCCAGGTATGCATGGGACCGATCTCATCCGCGAGGCGCGGCGGCTCGCACCGCGACTGAGAACCATTCTATGTACCGCTTATGTCGAACATACCGCCGAGTCGGAAAGACCGGCGTTCATGGCTGACGCGGTGTTGTATAAACCTGTCGAGATCCAGACCGTTGCCGAAGCCCTTACGGCAGCCCAGCCGGAATTGGCGGAACCCTAGAGGGCATGGCCAGCTTTTTGATATTGTCGATGCGCATGCCGGGATACGAGTCGCGATGAAGGTGCTGATCGCAGACGACCATCCGCTGTATCGGGAAGCGGCCGCGTTGCGGATCCGCCGGCTCTATCCCGATGCGCTGGTGGGTGAGGTCTCGTCGCTGCCCGAATTGCGCCAAACCACGGCCGATGGCAGTGGGCCTTATGATCTCATTCTGCTGGATTATCACATGCCAGGCATGTCGCATGACGCCCTGGTGCAGCTGGTTGGCGAATTCACCACCACACCGCTGGCCGTGATTTCGGGAACGTCGGCCAATGCCGACATCCGGGCCGCAGTTCACGCTGGCCTTCGCGGCTTCATCCCCAAGACCTCCAGCTCCGAGCATTTCGCCCTGGCCTTGCAGATATTGCTGGCCGGCGGCTCAAGCGTGCCGGCCGAAATTCTTCAGGATAGGCCTTCGACGAACGCGGCTGAGCCCTGGCTGGCGAAGATGACCGACCGCGAACAGGAGGTTCTAAGGGGCGTGACCCAGGGCCGCTCCAACAAGGAAATCGCCCGCCAGATGGATGTGGCAGAAGTTACCGTCAAATTGCACTTGCGCAGCGTTTTCAGAAAAATGGACGTCAAAAGTCGCGCTGAAGCAGCTGTAAAAGCAGTGAAATCCGGCTTCGGCTGACCCCATACCTTCGTATAGCCCGATTAGCCTTCTGGAAGCAGGCAATCGGCATCTGCATGCGCTATGGCCACCCCTTATCGTGGGGTACGCTTTCGTGCAGAACGAGGAGAAAGTCGAGGCGTTGGTGCAGCTTGCCGCGACGGTCGCGCACGAGCTAAACAACATTTTCACGGCGGTCAGCGGCAACCTCTCGCTGCTGGAAGACAGCTTCGACAATCAAAGCCCCAGCAAAAAGGTCGTCGGCGACGTTATCCAGACGGCCCGCCGCGGCATCGAACTGTCCGAAAAGCTTCAGGCCTTTGCCGGACGGCAGAAGCTGAACCGCACGAAATTCGACCTGAATCAGGTCGTCGCATCCACGTTCAGCGGCCTGAAGCATACGACCTTGGAGCATGTCAATGTCGAGTTCGGTCTGACACAATCAAACTGTATCGTGGTCGCCGATGAGGAAAAATTTGTGCGCGTTCTGGAAGAGCTGTCGCGGAACGCCGCCGCCGCGATGGACGGACAAGGCAGCCTGATCGTTTCCACCACCGAGACGGAGCTGCAGGAAAGGCAGATCCGGCGACTGCCCGCCGGCAACTATGTCCGCCTGAGCGTGAAGGACACCGGGCGCGGCATGGCGCCCGAGATCGCAAAGCGCGCGCTCGATCCGGTCTTTTCGACCAAAGCCGGGCATCATGGTTGGGGGCTGGCGGGCTGTGCCGGCTTCATCCGGCAAACGGGGGGCGAGATACTGCTCTTCAGCCGGCCGGGCCGCGGCACGATCGCGGATGTGATCTTGCCCCGTCTGATGGCCAGCTGATCACCCCGCCGGGGAAATGCTATTAGAACGCGACCTGGTCGCCGCCCTTTAAAGAAAGGATCGCGCGAGCCTCATCCGGCGTGGCCACCGACCGGCCCAGGCCTTCGATGATCTGGCGCACCATGCGGACCTGCTCGGCGTTGGATTGCGCCAGACGTCCCTTCCCGGCCCACAGGGAGTCTTCCAGACCCACCCGCACATTGCCGCCCATCGCCGCGGCCTGCGCGGCAATCGGAAGCTGATTGCGCCCGGCGCCCAGCACCGACCATTTATAGTCCTTGCCGAAAAGCCGGTCGGCTGTCCGCTTCATGTGGAGGACATCTTCTGGGTGAGGCCCGATGCCCCCCAATATTCCAAAGACCGTCTGCACGAACAGCGGCGCACGAACCAGGCCGCGTTCCAGAAAGTGGGCCAAGTTATAAAGGTGCGAGGTATC
>Ga0070679_100004589_pt1 | contig 12746 bp, 14 predicted proteins | sample KBSC63BmetaG_FD_65652 | JGI IMG/M metagenome (GOLD analysis project Ga0070679, IMG submission 65652) | Corn rhizosphere microbial communities from Kellogg Biological Station, Michigan, USA - KBS C6-3B metaG | ecosystem: Host-associated > Plants > Roots > Rhizosphere | place: USA: Michigan... | reverse complement strand
CGATCATCCGCCGTCGCGCGTGTGGCGGATGGCGCGGTTTGGCGATGCCGCTGCCGTCGTGACCGACATGGGCTGCCAGCTGTTGCGATTCGCGGCAGGGCGCGCGACAGGCACGGCGCATCCCATCGAACGTCTGCACTCAAGGAGCGATTCAATGTTGCGCAAGACCGTGATTGCACTCATCGCCGGCGTGTTCGCATCGTGCGCACTGTCGGCGGCGGCCGACGACTACCCGTCGCGGCCGATCAGGATCATCGTGCCTTTTTCCGCGGGGGGCGCCGTCGACGGGCCGATCCGCGTCATCGCCGACGCGTTGGGCAAGCGGTTGGGACAGGCGGTCTACATCGAGAACAAGCCGGGCGCCGGCGCCACCATCGGCAGCGAGCTCGTCGCCAAGGCGGCGCCTGACGGCTATACCCTGTTGCTGGCGTCGCAGACCAATGCGATCAGCGCGACGCTGTATTCGAAGCTGCCGTTCGACCCGATCGACGATTTCGCGACGGTGTCGCTGATCGGGCGCGAGCAGGCGGTGCTCGCCGTCAACCCGGGCATGCCGGTCAAGTCGGTGCAGGAACTGATCGCCTACGCGAAGGCGCGTCCGGGCGAGGTGAACTTCGCGTCCTCCGGCAACGGCAGCGGCCAACACCTGTTCGCCGCGATGTTCGCCGAAATGGCCGGCATCCGCATGACGCACGTGCCCTATCGCGGCAGCGCGCCCGCGATCAGCGACGTCGTCGGCGGCCGCGTTCCGGTGATCGTGCCGGGGCTCGCCAGCGTGACGGGGCTGATCCAGGCCGGCAAGCTTCGCGCGCTGGCCGTGACCGGTGCGACCCGCTCGCCGCAGATGCCCGACCTGCCGACGCTCGCCGAGTCCGGGTTTCCGAGCTACGCGGCGTATGTCTGGATGGGATTGCTGGCGCCGAAAGGCACGCCTACGGCGGTGATCGACACGCTCTACCGCGGCGTGTCCGCGGCGCTCGCGGAACCGCAGGTCAAGGAATACATGACCCGCGCATCGATCGAAGTCGTCGGCAGTACGCCGGCCGAATTCGACCGGTTCTTCCATCAGGAAAAAGCGCGCTGGGCAATGGTGATCAAGGAAACCGGCGCACGAATCGATTGATAATGCCGGCCTACAACCGACAGGAACTGCAAATGGATGCAGGCAGCCGCGGTCACGATGCCGAAGTCACGGGTGTCGAGCACTGGACCCACAAGGGCGATGTGCGTCTTTTCATGTGGGAAAAGTTCGTCGGCTCGCCGCAAGGCAAGCCGGCGGTGCTGTTCGTGCACGGCTCGTCGATGGCGTCGCAGCCGACATTCGACTTGATCGTGCCGGGACGCCCCGATTCGTCGGTGATGGACTGGTTCGCGCGCCGCGGCTTCGACTGCTGGTGCGCCGACATGGAAGGCTACGGTCGTTCCGACAAGTGGCGCGACATCACCTGCGACATCGCCAACGGCGCGGACGACCTGGCCTGCGCGACCGAATACATGATCGGCTTGCGCAGGATGCGTGGGTTGCTGACTTATGGCATCTCGTCGGGCGCGCTGCGCGCCGCGCTGTTTGCGCAAAACCATCCTGATCGCGTCGCGCGGCTCGCGCTGGATGCGTTCGTGTGGACCGGTGAAGGCGCACCCACGCTCGAGCAGCGGCGCAGGAAGCTGCCGGAGTTCCTCGCGTCGAAGCGCCGTCCGATCGATCGCGCGTTCGTGCGGTCGATCTTCCAGCGCGACCATCCGGATTGCGCCGAGCCGCGTGTCGTCGAGGCGTTCGCCGATGCGATCCTGGCGCTCGACGATTCGATGCCGAACGGCACCTATATCGACATGTGCTCGAAGTTGCCGGTGGTCGATCCGGCGCGGATCAGCGTGCCGACGATCGTGCTGCGCGGGCAGTTCGACGGCATCGCCGCGATGGACGACCTCCTCGAATTCTTCAGGCGGCTGCCGTCGCCGGACAAGCAGTTCTCGGTGATGGCCGGCATCTCGCACGCCAGTTTCCAGCAGAAGAACTACCTGATGGTGTATCACATCCTGCACGCGTATTTCACGCAGCCGGCGCCGGAATACGCGGCGTGAGACGCTGCGCGAGTGCACTGCATCGCTCGACGCTACCCATCGCTCGCCACCCATCGTCTGCATTCGATCGGTGACCGCGGATCCAGAAGGAGAACATTCGATGAAGAATCCGCCAGCAAGGCTTTCCATCCGGCGCCCGCTCATGGCGTTGCTCGTGGCATGCGTCGCGGCGCTGGTCACCGGTGCGGCATGCGCTGACGATTATCCCAGCCACCCGGTGAAGATCGTCGTGCCGTTCGCCGCCGGCGGGCCGGCCGACATCTTCGCGCGCTTTCTCGCCCAGCGGCTGCAACAGTCGTTGAAGCAGCCGTTCGTCATCGAGAACCAGCCGGGCGCTGGATCGATCATCGGCACCGAAGTCGTCGCCAAGAGCGAACCCGATGGCTACACGCTCTTGCTGATGTCGAACACGCACACCGTCAACGAATCGCTGTTCAAGAAGAAGCCGTTCGTGCTGATGCGCGATTTCACGCCGGTCGCGCCGATCAACTATTCGGACCTCGTGCTGGTGGTGAAACCGTCGCTGCCGGTGCACAGCGTGGCCGACCTCATCAAGCTGGCAAAGGCGAAGCCGGGCGTGCTCAACTACGCGTCGTCCGGACCGGGTACGCCGTACCACATGGCCGGCGAGCTGTTCAAGGCGATGGCCGGTGTCGACATCCAGCACATTCCGTACAAGGGGAGCTCCGGCGCGCGCAACGACCTGCTCGGCGGGCAGGTGGACATGATGTTCGACGCCGTGTCGACGATGGCCGGCTTTGCCGAAGCAGGCAAGGTCAGGGCGCTCGCCACCACCGGCAGCCAGCGATCGAACGTGCTGCCGGACCTGCCGACCGTCTCCGAGGCCGGCGTGCCGGGTTACAACGCGGTGATCTGGCTCGGCCTGATGGCGCCGAAGGGAACGCCGGCGGCCATCACCGGCAAGCTCAACGCCGAAATCACGAAGATCGTGTCCGAGCCGGCGGTGCAGCAAGCCTGGGCGAAGCAGGGCGCGGTGCCGATGACGATGACCCTCGCGGAATTCACCCAATACCTCAATGACGACATCGCGAAATGGGCGAAGGTGGTGAAGATCTCGGGCGCGAAAGTGGACGAGTGACGGAGCCTGTCGTCTTGCGTGTGTTGAGCGGGGGCGCCGCAAAGGGTCTCGTCGGTGCGCTGCGGTCGATATTTCTCGCGGCGACCGGTGCCGGCATCGAAGGCACGTTCGGCGCGGTCGGTGCGATGAAGGAGCGGCTGCTGGCGGGCGAGCCTTGTGACGTGATGATCGTCACCGCGACGCTCATCGACGAACTGACCGCTGGCGGACATCTCGTCGCCGGCTCCGCGGCGCCGCTCGGGCGCGTGCGCACCGGCATCGCGGTGCGGATGGGGGATGCGCTGCCCGGCATCGCCGATCGTGCATCGCTCGCCGCGACGCTGCGCGCATCGAAGGGAATCTATTTTCCCGATCCGCAGCGGGCGACCGCCGGCATTCACTTCGACAACGTGCTGCGCGCGCTCGGCATCGATGCCGACGTCGCGCCGTACCGCCGCATCTATCCGAATGGCGCCACGGCGATGCTGCATCTCGCGCAGTCGGCGGAGCCGCGGGCGATCGGCTGCACGCAGGTGACGGAGATCATTTATACGGACGGCGTCGCGTTGGCCGGGCCGCTGCCGAAGGAGTTCGAACTGGCGACCGTCTACACCGCTGCCGTGTGCAGCAATGCACGCGATCCGGTGCGTGCGCGCGAGCTCGTCGCGTTGCTGTCGGGCGCGGAGTCGGCGGCGATCCGCGCGGAAGGCGGCTTCGAGGTCTGAGGGATATCGCGGCGCTGCGGCGCGTGTCAGGTGATTTCGACCTGCAGGTTGGGATCAAAAAGCCGATTCTCGTTGACGCCGTCCTTCGCATATCCGCGCGGGTTGCACAGCACGCGCACGCCATTGACGACGTAGTCGAAGCTGTCGTGCGTATGTCCGTGGATCCACAACCGCGCGCGCGTTCCGTCGATCAAATACTCGGCATCCGAGACAAAGCACGCGTTGAGGATCGAGCCTTCGAAGCGGGGATGAATGCTCCTGCGCGACGGGGCGTGGTGCGTGATGACGACCGTAGGGCCGGCATGCGGCTCCGCCAGTTTCGCCGCAAGCCATTGCGCATCGCGCTCGAACAGCCCGGCCGAATACGCGGGGGTGAAGAGAGCATCGGTGACATCGTCGACGCGGATGCGCGAGAAATCGCGCATGAAACGCTGGCCTTCCTGCATCGCGGCCATGCGCTGCTCGCCGTCGCCGAACAGCCTGAAATCGGTCCACAGCGTGCTGCCGAGAAAGCGCACGCCATCGAGGACGATCTCGTCGTTGTCGAGCAGGCGGATGCGGGTACCTTCGCAGCGCTGCCGCAGCTCGTCGAGCGTGCCGGTGATGCTGTTGCCATAGAACTCGTGGTTGCCGGGTACATACAGCACAGGCCTCGCGATGCCCGATGCCCAGGCGACGGCCTCCTTCGGCCGCGCGACGTCGCCGGCGAGGATCACGACGTCGGCTTCGCCATCGGGCAGTGCGAGCGCACCTTGGCCCAGATGCAGGTCGGAGAGGATTTGCAGTTTCATCGATGACGCGCCATCGCGCCCGCATGGCGCGGGTCGACAATCCAATTGAACCACATCGCCGCCGATCGCGCGTTGTCACGCCTCGGGTCGCGGTGTCAGCAGTACTCGACCCCGGATCATTTCGACGCGCCAGCCGGCGAAGCGCGCGAGATTCGCGCGCAGGCCGAATGATTGTGGATCGATTCGAAGTTCTCCGCGTCGACGGTGTACGCGAGCACACGGGGGTCGCGATTGAGCGCACCGGCCACGTCGCGCACGAGGTCCTCGACGAATTTCGGGTTGTCATAGGCCTTTTCCGTCACGTATTTCTCGTCCGGCCGCTTGAGCAGGCCGTAGACCTCGCACGAAGCACTGCGTTCGGCAATGGCGATCAACTCCTCGCAGGTCATATCACCCGACAGTTGCGCGTCGATCGTGATGTGAGAGCGCTGGTTGTGCGCACCATAGGCCGAAATCTCCTTCGAGCAGGGACAAAGGCTCGTCGCCGCGACGCGCACCTGCAGCCAGAACGCATACGTGCCGTCGGTGCCGATGCTTCCGCGCCAGCGCACGTCATGGTCGAGCAGGCTTTGCACGCCGGACACCGGCGCGGTCTTGCGCACGAACAGCGGGAAGTGCATGTCGATCATGCCGCTACGGGCGTCCAGCCGTCGCAGCATGTCGGCGACGAGCTTGCGAAACCGCGACGGGTCGATCGGGCCGGCCCGCATTTCGAGCAGCTCGATGAACCGCGACATGTGCGTGCCCTTGGACGTAGCAGGCAAGCCGACGGTCATCGACAGCGTCGCGATCGTCGGTACGGCATTGCCGCCGTCCCGGATCGTCACCGGATAGCGCAGGCCCTTGACACCCACGCTGTCGATCGCGAGGTCGCGGCTGTCGATCCGTGACTGGATGTCGGGAAGGTCGATCCGTTCTGGAGCATTCATGAGTGTCGTGTTCCGGCTTGGGTTGTCGAGAGGCTCAGAGCGACTTCAGGTACTGGACGAGATCGGCTTTCTGTCCATCCGTCAAGCCGAGCGACTTCCGGGTGTTGTAGGTATCGACCACCGCCGCGAGCGTCGTGGCGATGCCGTTGTGGAAATAAGGCGCGTGCTGCCAGATGCCTTTCAGCGGCGCGGTCCGATATTGCTTGGTTGCGCTGCGCGATGCATAACTCGGCGCGCCATTCGGCTCCGGTTCGCTGACGACGTCATTCACCGGGTGCAGGCGCGTATTCGCATCGGTGAATTCGTCGCCGCTGTGGCACGTCGCACAACTGCCCTGTCCTTCGAAGACGAGCTTGCCGCGCGCAGCCGCGGCGGGATCGAAACTTCCGGCCGGCGCGCTCGGCGCGGGCAGCGAAAGCTGGTAGGCCTGCAGTGCCGGCAACTTCGAGCTGATCAGGTCGTCGGTGCCGTGGGTGACGCTGACGCCGATGCGCGGATCGGAGAACGATCCGTGACCGCCCATTTGCGTGACGCCCACGTAGCGATTCCAGTAGGCGATATCATCGCCGTCGCCGGTCGATGTGATTTTGTGTATGCCGGCGAGGCCGTACGCCGGCGGGATCACCTGCGGGCCGTTCTGCCCGTCGAAATTGAAGCGCGGGTCGTATTTGCCGGGGCCCCAGGAGTTGTAGACGGCCTTGGCGGCGGCATCGAGCGCCGGTGATAACGCGATGATGGCGCCCGGATTGAGATCGCGGTTGGGCCAGCCATCGAGACGTTTGCCGATCCCGGGCGCGAACGAATCGTCGACCGTCGAATGACACAGCGCGCAGGTGATGCCGACGTGGGTCAGCGTGTCCTTGCCGCCCACCGATTCGACCGTTCCCTTGATGCCGACGACCGCGTCGAGCTTCAACAATGCGACCGTCGTGTCGGGGCTCTTGAGATCGATGCTGCCATCCCGGATTCCCTGCACCACCGCCGCGGGCAAGGCCTCCGAATCGACCTTGAGGCCGACCGACAGCGCGGTGACCGGATCGACGGCCGTACGGATCACCTCGTGCATTCGCAGCGTGTCGGTCCATTGCGTCTCGTCGCCGAAAGTGTCGTAGCGGAAAATCTGCTGGCCCTTGGCGATCAATGCCGGATCGGATGCGGAATCCTGTTCCTGATGTGACCCGCCGCCGCACGCCGCCAGCAGCAGCGACGCGCCGGTGGCCATGCCGAACGTCGTCAGCCTATGCAGCATTCGCGTCGAACGTTGATCGTGACAACAGGTCGAAGAGGCGTGCTTCGCGCATGGCGTAGCGTTGCGGGTCGGCAGTGAAAGGGACATGTCGCGTTTTCCTGGTTTGCGCCGGCAGGCGGATACCGTGCCGGTCGCCGAACGACGGTGCTCAGGACATTGGATGACGCCATGTCGCGCCACGTTCCGGCACGAGTACTGAAAGTCTGTGGCGCACGGCAACGCTTCCGGCGTCGGGTCGTTGGAGGAAGCGGCAGGCCCGCGTCATGTCGTGTGACGACATATTGGACGGCGACACGCGAGTCCATTTGGAGGGTGCGTGTGACCCGCCGACGCGAGATAACGCGCGGCGGCAGCGTGCTAAGATCATCGGCCATGCCGGGAGTAGGCGCGGCGCGTCACGCGAGCCCCGCGGCTCGCGCGTGGATCCGTCGCGTCCCTGCGCCATCTGACAGGCGCCCGTAGCTCATTTGGATAGAGCACCGGCCTTCTAAGCCGGGGGTAACAGGTTCGAGTCCTGTCGGGCGCGCCAGAATCTCCACGTACGACCAAAGCTTGTCGTTAGGGGTAGCAGGCCAATTGGGTAGAAATCGAGCTCCGGGCCGCCGCATTGATGCGGCAATTCGCCGGTGCGATTTTGGAACGCTATCGATTCACTCGACTTTGGCCGCGGCTCACGACTTCCTCCGGCGGGAGGACGGTTCGGAACGTCGCCAAAAGCAGCAGATCGTAGCCAATCTTGATTCCGCCCGCGAGGATCAGGGGCCAGCCGAAGCTTGATAGGCCGAGCAAGTAGCCGGCGATCAGTGGGCTGATGGAAGATGCCAGGCTTCGCGGAACCGAGGTGATGCTTGCCGCCGCTGCGCGCTCGCTCGGAGACACGACCGCCATCACATACGAGCTGCGCGTCGGTACATCCATCTGGGACAGCGCGCTCCGCGCCAGCAAAAGCGCAATGATCCAACCAAGCGAGGCCACGAATGGAACGACCAGCAGCAGAACGCTCGATGGCAGATGGGTGAACACCATTGTATTGACGAGACCGATTCGACCAGCGATGCGCGCTGCGAGCAGATACGAAAGGGCCGAAAACACGCTGGTCCAGAAGAAAATCATTCCGGCCTCTGCGACCGATAGCTGGAATTTCCGGAACAACCACAACGCCAGCAGCGATTGGACGATGAAGCCACCCGCGAAGGCATCGACGCTGAACAGCGCCGCGAGCGTGTACACCCTCCGTTTGGATTGGCGCAACGGCGCTGCGGGAACCCCTGCGTCAACCGCGATGCTGGGTGGCAGCTTCCGGTAGACCAGGCCGGATGTCACGCCGATCACGCCATAAAGAAGAAACATCAGCCGATAGGCCGACCTTACATCGAGTTGCATCGCCGCTGCCAGCACCTCGGGCAGTCCGGCGGCCAATGACCCCAGTGCGCCGACCAGTGCTCCGACCAGGCTGTAGCGCGCGAATGTTGCCGTCCGTCGCCCGTCTTCCACCACACGCGACAGTACCGCGTGCTCCAGCGGAAGAAAGACGCTTACGTCGCCGCTCGACGGGTTGAGTGTGCCGACGACGGCAATGAGCAGCAGGGGCCAGAAGGTCGTCGCTGCGGCGAATCCCAGGCCGGTTGCGGCCATCAGTGCGGCGGCTGCCAGCAACAGCGTGCGATAGCGAAGACGATGGGCGTTCAAGCCGACCAGCAGGGTCAGGATTCCCGAGCCCAACAAGGTGCCGGTGGCGACGATGCCCACCTGAAACGGTGCAAGTCCCAGGGAGAGGAGATAGGCGGGAAGCAGCAAGCTGACATAGCCGTCGCCGAAGGCGCGCAACCCGCGCGCCCACAGAAGGCGCCGGACATTGTGCGAGTTCATTTGCCGGACGCCGCGCCGTAGGTAAAGTCGTCGAAGGCTGTAACGCTATCGGCCTTGGTCCACACGCCGACGGCTCCCGCTCCGGTAATCCGCTCATCATCGACATCGATGTACCGTTTGCCATCCAGCGCCACGCGGATGTTGTTGTGCGTGAACTCGACACGCAGGGTGTGCCATTGTCTCTTCGCCACCGGCGCATCGACATACTTGATCGTGATTCGTCGTCCGCCTTGCGTGTAATACAGCGAGACGTTGTTCTCCAGCGCATTGGCGCGCGCAATGTAGTAGTCGCCGGCGTCTTTCCAGCGCCATACGACGCCGCCGGCCTGGTCCTGCACGCCGGACAGCGGCTTGAACTTCACTTCGACGAAGCCATCGTCCAACGCCGAATCGCGGACGACGCACCATGGAAATTCGCCCGATCCACTTTGCTTCAGAACATTGGGCTTCGAGGGCGCGCTCGTATCCGCCTCGACGGTCCAGCGAGCAGCCCCACGGCCAGTGATGCCGCCGAGCCAACCGGAAGGCACACCGCCAATCGTGTCTGCATCGAAATTGATCGTTTCGGCCATCACGGTTCCTCCATTGGCTGCGCAACAAAAAAAGGCAACTGCAATCGAGCGAATATGTTTGCTCGGGCGGATCTCGTGCGTTGGGTGGCCTCCAGGAACGAGTTCTCGAACTTGCCAAGCCGGCAAGCGTGCGAAGTCAGCGTGCAGCAGGGTGCCGCGCGCCAGATGGACAAACCGGGAAAAGCGTAGACGAATCGCTTCTGCATCCATGCGTGCTCCCCGATGGGTTTTCACCCATGGCCAGGAGCAGAACTTGGACGCCGACAGCGTCTTGAGAAATCGGGGAGTCTGCTTACAATCCCCGAAAGCGGGTATCCGGATTTGATGCTACCGCAATGGGCCGCGTTGCTCAAGCAGGGATTGCAGCAGCGCCGCTGAATCCGCAGGCTCATAATTTCCGCGTGGTGTGCGTCAGGGCGGGGTAGCGGCGTGCGCGAGACGCTCGACCAATGATGCCAGCACATCGGCGCTGACATCGGAAACCGCGAGCCACTCCATTCCCGATCCTGCTCCATGCGCGACGTTGAAACCGCGGATCGTGCGCGGCGCGAACGGAGGCGCGTGCGCAGCTTCGGGCCGGACGAACACGTCGATCGTGTGCAGCCGATAGCGGTACACCAGCGTGGCGACCGGTCGCCGATCCAGATAATCGAGCCGGCCTCCCGCGAGCGTGAATCCATCACGGGACAGGTCGCGTACCGGCGGCGAATAGTCGAGCCGCGCCGAAAGCCACGGCTTGACCGTGTGCTGGTCCGACGAGGCGATGGCGATCAGGTGGTTGTCGAGCGTTGCCCGTACGTGCGTCGCCACCGCCTCGACCGCGAGGTCCTCGTTCGCGCGCCAGTCGAGGAGCGCGCCGCCGACGACCCAGGCGAGCACGGTCGCCGCGCAGCCCGCAACCGCGCCGGCGCTCAGCCAACGCCAGCGATCCCACCGACGCCTCTCCGGCCGCGATTGCGGCGTCGCCGCCGTTGCATTGGCCGCCACCGCGTTGTCCAATGCTGCATGGTCCACCGGTGCATCGTCGGCGGTCGGACCATCGACCAGCGCCTGCACCCGGGCGCGCAGCGCCGGTGACGCCGCGTAACGCGGAACGCCCGCACGGATCGAAGCCCGCAGCGCCAGCACATTCCGGTGACGTGCGGCGCATTCGGGACAATCGCGCAAATGCTTCTCGAGCGTGCGCCCGCGCAGGCCGTCGAGCTCGCCGTCGGCATACGCGGCGATCATCGTGGTCGACTGATTGCAATTCATCGTTCACCTCCGCGCCGTTGCTCGCCGATCACCTGCAACAGCGCCGAGCGCTGCAGCAGCCCGCGTGCGCGGGCGAGCCGGGACATCACGGTGCCGATCGGAATATCGGCGATGCGCGCGATCTCCTTGTATGAAAGCTCCTCCAGCTCGCGCAGGACCAGCACTTCGCGATAGGTGAGCGGAAGGCCGGCGATCGCTTCGGCAAGCGCATTCGACTCGTCGCGCATGGAAGCCGCCTGTTCGGGGCCGGCGGCGCCATCGTCGGCGGCCGCATCGATCGCGTCACCACCATCGCACGCAATTTCCCCGGGCCGGTTGCGCTCGCACCAGTCGTAGAAAGCGTGCCGGACAATCGTCAGGAACCACGCCTTGGCCTCGTCGCCATGCAACGAATCGATGTATTTCATCGCGCGCACGCAGGCGTCCTGCACGACGTCGTCGGCGTCGGCGGCGTTGCGCGTCAGCCAACGCGCGAGGTTGCACGCGGCGTCGAGATGCGGCAACACCAGCTTTTCGAAACGGCGTGGGTCGGACAAGCCTGTGCTCCCCGGTCTTGTCGTGCATACCGCGATTCGGGCGATTTTATTCCCGCGAACCCGCGATCGGCGTCGCGGGAATAAAGCGAGCGGCGGTGACGGTATGACGTGACGTAGCCGCCATTTCGTTCATCCCGGGAGTCCATCGTGAGAAAACCCATCGATCGTCGGCAGTTCCTGCAATTGGCTGGCTTGGGAGGCGTCGTCTTCGCCTCGGGTTTGCGCGCCGCGCGCGCCAACGCAGCGATGGGCGCCGACGATGACGATTTCTATTTCGTGCAGATGTCCGACTCGCACTGGGGCTTCGAAGGACCGCCCAACCCCGATGCAAAAGGCACGCTGAAAAAGGCCGTCGCCGCGGTCAACAACCTGGCGGAGCCCCCCGATTTCATCGTGTTCACCGGCGACCTGACGCACACGACCGACGACCCGCGGCAGCGCCGCCAGCGCCTTGCGCAATTCAAGGACATCGTCGGCGAATTGAAAGTCAGGGACGTGCGCTTCATGCCGGGCGAGCACGACGCGTCGCTCGACCGCGGCGACGCGTACCAGGAATTCTTCGGCGACACGCACTACACGTTCGATCACAAGGGCGTGCACTTCATCGCGGTGGACAATGTGTCCGATCCCCGCGCACTGATCGGCGATGCGCAATTGCAGTGGCTCGACGCGGATCTTCGCAAGCAGCCCGATGACGCGAACATCGTCGTGCTGACGCATCGGCCGTTGTTCGATCTCTATCCGCAATGGGATTGGGCGACGCGTGATGGCAAGCAGGCGATCGACCTCCTGATACCGCATCGCAATGTCACGGTGTTCTACGGGCACATTCACCAGGAGCACCACAAGATGACCGGGCACATCGCGCATCACGCGGCGAAGGGCCTGATGTTTCCGCTGCCCGTGGCGGGCTCGCAGCCGCAACGCAATCCGCTGCCCTGGGATCCCGAGCATCCCTACCGCGGCCTCGGCTTTCGGGATGTCGAGGCGGAAATGAAGGAAGCCGCGTTCAAGCTCGACGAGCTGCCGGTGGTTGGCAAGGTCGAGCGATGAGCCCGCGAAGAAGGCGGGTGCTGGCGGCGCTGGGCTGCGCGCTGGCAGGCGCCGGCATGATCGGCCCGCGTGTGAACGCGAGTCCCGATGAACAGGTGATCAGGATTCTCGCGCGAAGATTCACTTACTCGCCCAACAAGCTCACGCTCAGGAAGGACGTGCCCGCCGTGCTGGAACTGTCCACCGCCGATGTGGTGATGGGCTTCAGCGTGCCGGACTTCGACGTCCGCGCCGACATCATTCCGGGCCAGGTCAGCAAGCTGCGTCTCGTTCCCGACAAGGTCGGCACGTTCACGTTCCTCTGCGACATTTTCTGCGGCTCCGGTCATGAAACCATGAACGGAACGATCACCGTCGTCGCCTGAAGAAGGGTGGCGGAGCCGGCAGTCGATTGCCCGGACCCGCACGCGCGACGGCCAGCGCGCCAAAGTCGGCTAAAATGCCGGTCTGTGCGGATGCGACGCTCGGTTGCATCCCGCGGTCAATGGTGGCTGTAGCTCAGTTGGTAGAGTCCCGGATTGTGATTCCGGTTGTCGTGGGTTCGAGTCCCATCAGCCACCCCATTCACCCAGACCTTTTCGATCCGCACCGGCGTCGCCCGAAGCGTC
>Ga0070679_100004587_pt1 | contig 12748 bp, 7 predicted proteins | sample KBSC63BmetaG_FD_65652 | JGI IMG/M metagenome (GOLD analysis project Ga0070679, IMG submission 65652) | Corn rhizosphere microbial communities from Kellogg Biological Station, Michigan, USA - KBS C6-3B metaG | ecosystem: Host-associated > Plants > Roots > Rhizosphere | place: USA: Michigan... | reverse complement strand
CTTTTCGTCTGAGGTCCTTCTGAGCGCTTCCGCCACCGTCCACACGTCGTTCCAGCGCGTCGCCGCCCGCCGCGGCGACGCCGACCTGCTGGTCGTCGAGACGGTGACCGCGGGCTCGTACGCCATCGAGCGCGGCGCGCGCAGCTGGCGCGAGGTCGAGAGCGAGACCGAGCGCCTGCGCGGCCTCTATGCGCAGGCCGGCTACGGCGCCGGCCACCGCGTCGGCCTGCTGCTCGAGAACCGCCCGGCGTTCTTCACCCACTGGCTGGCGCTGAACGCGCTCGGCGTCAGCATCGTGCCGATCCACGCCGAGCTGAAGAGCGCCGAGCTCGCGTACCTGATCGGCCACAGCGAGATGTCGCTCGCGGTCGTCCTGCCGAACCGCGAAGGGTCGCTGCGCTCGGCGGCGGGCGAGGCGAACGTGCAGCTCGAGACGATCCGCCCCGAGGTCGCCGGCAGGATCCCGGCGGCGCGCACGCCGGCGCCGCTCGCGGGCCGGCCTCTCGGTCGCGAGACGGAATGCGCGCTGCTCTACACGTCGGGAACGACCGGCCGGCCGAAAGGATGCCGGCTCTCGAACGGCTACTTCCTGCGCGCCGGCGAGTGGTACCTCGGCCTCGGCGGCCTGGCCGAGGTGCGGCCCGACAGCGAGCGCTTCATCACGCCGCTGCCGCTCAGCCACATGAACGCGCTCGCGTTCTCGTCGATGGCGGCGATCCTCTCCGGCGGCGCGATCGTGCAGCTCGACCGCTTCCACCCGAGCACGTGGTGGCAGAGCGTGCGCGAGAGCGGCGCGACCATCGCGCACTACCTCGGCGTCATGCCGGCGATGCTGCTCGGCGCGCCGCCGAGCGACCTCGACCGCCAGCACCGCGTGCGCTTCGGCTTCGGCGCCGGCGTCGACGCGCGCCATCACGCGGCGTTCGAGGAGCGCTTCGGCTTCCCGCTGCTCGAGGCCTGGGCGATGACCGAGACCGGCGCCGCCGCCTGCATCATGGCGCACCGCGAGCCACGCCACGTCGGCACGAACTGCTTCGGCCGTGCCGAGGCGTTCGTGCAGACGCGCGTCGTCGACGAGCGCGGCGCCGAGGCGGCCGCCGACGCGCCGGGCGAGCTGCTCGTGCGCGCGGCCGGCGGCGATCCGCGCAAGGACTTCTTCCTCGGCTACCTGAAGGACGAGCCGGCGACCGAAGAGGCGTGGGCCGGCGGCTGGTTCCACACCGGCGACGTCGTTCGCAAGAGCGCCGGCGGCGACTTCCACTTCGTCGACCGGCGCAAGAACGTCATCCGCCGCAGCGGCGAGAACATCTCGGCGGTCGAGGTCGAGAGCGTGCTCAACGAGCACCCGGCGGTCGCCGCGAGCGCGGTCGCCGCGGCGCCCGACCCGGTGCGCGGCGACGAGGTGCTCGCGTGCATCGTCCTGCGCAAGGCCGACGGCCTGCCGCCCCAAGACCGCATCGCGATCAGCATCGTCAAGCACGCGCTGCTGCGGCTCGCGTACTTCAAGGCGCCCGGCTACGTCGCCTTCGTCGACGCGCTGCCGCTCACCGTCTCGCAGAAGATCCAGCGCGGCGAGCTGCGCGAGCTCGCGCGCACGATGCCCGGCAAGCCGAACTGCTGGGACCTGCGCGAGCTCAAGCGCCGCAGGAAGAAGCGCGAGTGACGGCCGGCGCGCGCACGCGCTCGTCGTACGAGGGAGTCGCGGTCGCGGTGCCGGTGACGGTGCCGTATCGACGCTACTCGACGCACGGCGCGCACTGGTGGATCGGCCGCGCGGTCGACCTGCTCGTCGAGCGCTCGGGGATCGCCAAGGACGAGATCGACGGCCTGACGGTGAGCAGCTTCTCGCTCGTTCCCGACACGGCGGTCGGCGTCACCCAGCACCTGGGCCTCAGCCCGCGCTGGCTCGACCACATCCCGACCGGCGGCGCGTCGGGGGTGATGGCGCTGCGGCGCGCGGCGCGCGCGGTGCAGGCGGGCGACGCCGACGTCGTCGCCTGCGTCGCCGCGGATGCCAACCACGTCGAGTCGTTCCGGCAGATGCTCGGCGGCTTCTCGCACTTCGCGCGCGACGCGAGCTATCCGTACGGATCGGGCGGGCCGAACTCGATCTTCGCCTTCATCACCGCCGCCTACATGCGCGCGTTCGGCGCCGAGCGCGCCGACTTCGGCCGCATCTGCGTCGCCCAGCGCGCCAACGCGCTGAAGAATCCGAACGCGCTCTTCAAGGTGCCGATCTCGCTCGAGCAGTACCTCGACGCGCGGCCGATCGCCGAGCCGATCCACCTCTTCGACTGCGTCATGCCGTGCGCGGGCGGCGAGGCGTTTCTCGTGATGCGCGAGGAGCGCGCGAAAGACCTCGGCCTGCCGCACGTGCTCGTGCGCGGCGCGATCGAGCGCCACAACGCGTTCGCCGACGATCCGGTGCTGCTGCGCGGCGGCTGGCGAGTCGACCGCGACGACCTCTACGCGCAGGCCGGCTGCGGCCCCGAGGCGATCGACTTCGTGCAGACCTACGACGACTATCCGGTCGTCGTCATGCTGCAGTTCGAGGACCTCGGCTTCTGCGAGAAGGGCGAAGGCCCCGCGTTCGTGCGCGCGAAGACGCTGACGCACGACGGCGACTTCCCCAACAACACGAGCGGCGGCCAGCTCTCGGCCGGCCAGGCGGGCTGCGCGGGAGGCTTCCTCGGCATGACCGAGGCGATCCGCCAGCTCACCGGCGAGGCCGCGGAGCGCGGCGTCGCCGGCGCCGAGCTCGGCCTCGTCTCGGGCTTCGGCATGGTCACCTACGACCGGTGCCTGTGCACCGGCGCCGTGATCCTCTCGAAGGCAGCGTCATGACGATGCCGCTCATGAAGCCGCGCCGGAAGAACCCCGTGCTGCGCACGCGGCAGATGAACCTGCCGCCGTTCGCGCGCGGCCGCACCGCGCTCGGCATGACCGCGGCCGCCGCCGAAGGCGTGTTCGCGCTGCAGGTGTGCCAGCGCTGCCACGCGGTGCAGTACCCGCCGCGCGACGCCTGCCACGCGTGCCTGTCGCCCGATCTGCACTGGACGCCGCAGGACGGCGCCGGCGAGCTGCTGAGCGAGACGGTGCTCCACCACAGCAACGACCCGTTCTACCGCGAGCGGCTGCCGTGGCGGCTCGGCCTCGTGCGTCTCGACGCCGGGCCGACGGTGATCGTCCACCTGCACGGCGACGTGCCGTCGCCTGCGCCTTTCCATGCGCTGCACGCGTTGCCGCCCGAGCGCCGGCAGGTGCGCGTGCACGTCGGTGCCCGGCTCGACCGCGCCGGTGCCGCGGTGCTGATCGGATTTCCTGCCGAGGAGAGCGAACACATGGCCGACGACAAGATGCTGCGCGAGATGACCAGCGACCCGAAGTTCAGGAAGATCCTCGTCACCGACGGCAAGACCGAGGTCGGCCAGGCGCTCGTCCAGGCGTTCGTGAAGGCGGGCGCCGAGATCGTCTGGGTCGGCCACGCCGAGCCATGGAAGAAGCTTCCGGGGCTCGACGACATCACCGCGCTGCCGCAGGTCACGCTCGTGCCGCTCGACCTCACCAACGGACGCTCGGTGACCGAGCTCGCCGGCGAGATCGGCGGCAAGGTCGACATCGTCGTCAACAACGCCGAAGTCCACCGCACCTACGGCATCGCCGCGCGGCGCGGCACCGACGTCGCCAAGGCCGAGATGGACATCAACTACTTCGGGCTGCTGCGCCTCGCGCAGGAGTTCGGCCCGGCGCTGAAGGCGCGCTCGGCCGACGGCACGACGCACGCCGCCGCGTGGGTCAACCTGCTCTCGATCTACGCGCTCTCGAACTATCCGCCGCACGGCACCTTCTCGGCGTCGAAGGCGGCGGCGCACTCGCTCGCGCAGTGCCTGCGCGCCGAGATGAGGCCGTCGGGCATCCGGGTGATCAACGTCTTCCCGGGGCCGATCGAGGACGAGTGGAACCAGAATCTGCCGCCGCCGAAGGTGCTGCCTGCGACGCTCGCGAGCGCGATCGTGCGCGCGCTGAAGCAGGGCATCGAGGACGTCTACCCGGGCGATGTCGCGCAGGAATGGGTCGAGCGCTGGAGAGAGAACCCGAAGGTGCTGGAGAGAGAACTGGCAGGATGAATCCGAAGGACAACATGACCGACATCAACGCACGCATCGAGCAGATCTACGCTCAGGTCGTCAGGCGCAACCCCGGCGAAGCCGAGTTCCACCAGGCCGTCAAGGAAGTGGTCGAGACCCTCGGATCGGTGCTTCGCAAGCACCCCGAGTACGCCGAGCACAAGATCATCGAGCGCATCTGCGAGCCGGAACGGCAGATCATCTTTCGCGTGCCCTGGCAGGACGACCGCGGCGAGGTGCAGATCCACCGCGGCTTTCGCGTCGGCTTCAACAGCGCGCTCGGGCCGTACAAGGGGGGACTTCGCTTCCACCCGTCGGTCTATCTCGGGATCATCAAGTTCCTCGGCTTCGAGCAGGTGTTCAAGAACGCGCTCACCGGGATGCCGATCGGCGGCGCGAAGGGCGGCTCGGACTTCGACCCGAAGGGCCGCAGCGACGGCGAGGTCATGCGCTTCTGCCAGAGCTTCATGACCGAGCTGTACCGCTACCTCGGCGAGTACACCGACGTGCCCGCGGGCGACATCGGCGTCGGCACGCGCGAGATCGGCTATCTCTTCGGCCAGTACAAGCGCATCACCGCCCGCTACGAATCGGGCGTCATCACCGGCAAGAGCCCGAAGTGGGGCGGTGCGCTCGTTCGCAAGGAAGCGACCGGCTACGGCGCGGTGTTCTTCGCCGAGGAGATGCTCAAGGTGCGCGGCCAGTCGATCGAGGGCAAGACCTGCCTCGTCTCCGGCTCGGGCAACGTGGCGATCTACGCGATCGAGAAGCTCGAGGCGCTCGGCGCGCGCGTCGTCGCCTGCTCGGACTCCGACGGCGTCATCCATGACCCCGCCGGGCTCGACCTGGCGCTCGTCAAGCAGCTGAAGGAAGTCGAGCGGCGCCGGATCCGTGCGTACGCCGAGGTTCGCCGCGACGCGAAATACCTCGAGCGCGCGAGCATCTGGGACATTCCGTGCCAGGTCGCGCTGCCGTGCGCGACGCAGAACGAGCTCGACGAAGCCGCGGCCAGGCGGCTGGTCGCCAACGGCTGCATCGCTGTCTCCGAAGGCGCGAACATGCCGACCACGCCGGGCGGCATCCGCATCTTCCAGGAGGCGGGAGTCGCCTTCGGGCCGGGCAAGGCCGCCAACGCGGGCGGCGTCGCGACGTCGGCGCTCGAGATGCAGCAAAACGCCAGCCGCGACGCGTGGACCTTCGAGCGCAGCGAGCAGAAGCTGCACGAGATCATGGCTGCGATCCATCGCAACTGCCACGAGACCGCAGCCGAATTCGGCAGCCCCGGCAACTACATCCTGGGCGCGAACATCGTCGGCTTCCGGCGCGTCGCCGACGCGATGCTCGCCTTCGGCGTGGTCTGAGCGCCGGCGCTGCCGGCATTCGCGCCGGCGCGGCGGGCCGCTGGCTTGCCGCCGCTGCGGGGGCGGCGCCGTCAGCGAAGCGCGTCGCCGAGCTCGTCGAGGATCGGGCAGTCGGGCCGGTCGTCGCCGTGGCACGACGACGCCAGCGTCGCCAGGGCGTGCTTCATCGCCGCCATTTCCGCCATGCGGCGCTCGAGGTCGGCGACGTGCGAGAGCGCGATCCGCTTGACGTCGCCGCTCGCGCGACGGCGGTTCTGCCAGAGCTTGAGCAGCTCGGCGATCTCGGCCATGCTGAAGCCGAGGTCGCGGGCGCGGCGGATGAAGCGCAGGGTGTGCACCTCGCGCTCGCCGTACTGGCGGTAACCCGCGTCGCTGCGCGCGATCCTGGGCAGCAGCCCGAGCGATTCGTAGTGGCGAACCATCTTGGCCGACACGCCCGAGAGCGCCGCCGCTTCACCGATGTTCATGCTTGCCATGGTGTCATGCCAGGGCCGGCGCGAGCCCGCTGCTTCGCTCGGCGCAGGGTTGCTCGGCTTGCCTCTTGACCTTGCCACGGTAGGAAGGTTCACAGTCGACCCCTGGCACGTTCCGCAACACCGAAAGCTCCCATGCCCGCACACACGCACGACCACCCGCACGCAGGAGCGAGCACCGACGCACACGAGCACGGGCATGCCCATGGCCACGGCCACGGTCACGGCCACGATTGCTGCGCGTCGGCCGAATCTGCCGCGCTGAAGGACCCCGTCTGCGGCATGACGGTGACGGCGCAGTCGCCGCACCGCTTCGAGCTCGACGGCCAGCCGTTCTACTTCTGCAGCGCCGGCTGCCGCGCGAAGTTCGCTGCCGACCCCGAGGCGTATCTCGACAAGGCGAGCAAGCCGCCCGCGCCGCCGCCGGCCGCGCCCGCGGGCACGATCTACACCTGCCCGATGCATCCGGAAGTCCGCCAGGACCACCCGGGCAGCTGCCCGAAGTGCGGCATGGCGCTCGAGCCGGAGATGCCGAGCCTCGAGGAGGGCGAGCACCCGGAGCTGGTCTCGTTCCGGCGCCGCTTCTGGTGGACGCTGCCGTTCACCGCCGCGGTCGCCGGGCTGGCGATGTTCGGTCACCGGCTGGGCTGGTTCGACATGGCCGCGCAGAGCTGGATCGAGCTCGTGCTGTCGCTGCCGGTCGTTCTCTGGGCCGGCCAGCCCTTCTTCGTGCGCGGCTTCGAGTCGGTGGTGCACCGCAGCCCCAACATGTGGACGCTGATCGGCCTCGGCACCGGAGCCGCGTTCGTCTACAGCGTCGTCGCCACCGTCGCTCCGGGCGTGTTCCCGGACTCGTTCGTCTCGATGGGTCGGGTCGCCGTCTACTTCGAGGCGGCGACGGTCATCATCTCGCTCACGCTGCTCGGCCAGCTGCTCGAGCTGAAGGCGCGGTCGCAGACCTCGGCGGCGATCAAGTCGCTGCTCGGCCTGGCGCCGAAGACGGCGCGCCGCATCGCCGCCGACGGCAGCGAGGAAGACGTGCCGCTGACGCACGTGCACGTCGGCGACCTGCTGCGCGTGCGCCCGGGCGAGAAGGTGCCGGTCGACGGCGTCGTCGCCGAAGGCAGCAGCGCCGTCGACGAATCGATGCTCACCGGCGAGCCGCTGCCCGTCACCAAGCGCCCGGGCGACAAGCTGATCGGCGCCACGCTCAACACGAGCGGCGCGCTCGTCATGCGCTCCGAGCGGATCGGCTCGTCGACCGTGCTGGCGCAGATCGTGCAGATGGTCGCTGCGGCCCAGCGCTCGCGCGCGCCGATGCAGCGCATGGCCGACCGGGTCGCTGGCTGGTTCGTCCTGGTCGTCGTCGTGGTCGCGATCGCCACGTTGCTCGCCTGGGGCTTCTTCGGTCCCGAGCCGAGCTGGGTGTACGGCCTCATCAACGCCGTCGCGGTGCTGATCATCGCCTGCCCGTGTGCGCTCGGGCTGGCGACGCCGATGTCGATCATGGTCGCCACCGGGCGCGGCGCCACGCACGGCGTGCTGTTTCGCGACGCGGCCGCGATCGAGCACCTGCGCAGCGTCGACACGCTGGTCGTCGACAAGACCGGCACGCTGACCGAGGGCAAGCCCGTCTTCGCGCGCGCGGTCGCCGCGCGCGGCTTCGCCGACGACGAGGTGCTGCGCCTGGCGGCGAGCCTCGACCAGGGCAGCGAGCACCCGCTCGCCGACGCGATCGTCAGCGCGGCGCGCGAGCGCGGCCTGGCGCTCGAGAAGGCCGGGCAGTTCGATTCGTCCGCGGGTATCGGCGTGCGCGGCGTCGTCGGCGGCAAGGCGCTCGCGCTCGGCAACGCGGCGCTCATGTCCGAAGTCGGCGTCGACGTGTCGTCGCTGGCCGCCGACGCCGATGCGCTGCGCGCGACCGGTGCGAGCGTCATCCACCTGGCGGTCGACGGCACGCTGGCGGGGCTGCTCGCGGTCGCCGACCCGATCAAGGCGACCACCGCCGATGCGCTCGCGAGCCTGCGCCGCTCGGGCCTGCGCATCGTCATGGCGACCGGCGACGGCGAGGCGACCGCACGATCGGTGGCGACCGAGCTCGGCATCGACGAGGTCCACGGCGAGGTCAAGCCGGCCGACAAGCTGCAGCTCGTCGAGCGGCTGCAGCGGGAAGGACGCGTCGTGGCGATGGCCGGCGACGGCATCAACGACGCGCCCGCGCTCGCGCGCGCCGACGTCGGCATCGCGATGGGCACCGGCACCGACGTGGCGATGCAGAGCGCCGAGCTCACGCTCGTCAAGGGCGACCTGCGAGGCATCGCGACCGCGCGCGCCTTGTCGGTGGCGACGATCGTCAACATGAAGCAGAACCTGGCGTTCGCGTTCGTCTACAACGCGCTCGGCATTCCGCTCGCCGCCGGCGTGCTGTTCCCGCTCACCGGCTGGCTGCTCTCGCCGATGATCGCCGCGCTGGCGATGAGCCTCAGCTCGGCCTCGGTGATCTCCAACGCGCTGCGGCTGCGCAACGCGAAGATCGTCTCGCGCTAGAGTCGCCGCCGTCACAGCGCAGCAGGGGGACCAGAACGATGGCCATGGACGTGGTGGACTACGAGATCAACGGCGCCGAGATGCAGTTCGTCGAGGTCGAGCTCGACCCGGGCGAGGCGGCGATCGGCGAGGCCGGCAGCATGATGTTCATGGACGCGGGCATCCAGATGGACACCGTGTTCGGCGACGCGTCCGCCGCGCAGGGCGGCCTGTTCGGCAAGCTGCTCGGCGCCGGCAAGCGCCTGGTGACCGGCGAATCGCTCTTCACCACCGTCTACACGAACGCCGGCAGCGGCAAGCGCCGCGTCGCGTTCGCGGCGCCGTACCCGGGAAAGATCCTGGCGATGGATCTGCGCCAGCTCGGCGGCACGCTGATCTGCCAGAAGGACGCGTTCCTCTGCGCGGCGCGCGGCGTCGCCCTCGGCATCTACTTCCAGCAGCGCCTCTCGGTCGGCTTCTTCGGCGGCGAGGGCTTCATCATGCAGCGGCTCGACGGCGACGGCCTCGCCTTCGTGCACGCCGGCGGCACGGTCGTGCGCCGCGAGCTGCAGCCCGGTCAGACGCTCCTGATCGACACCGGCTGCATCGTCGCGCTGACGCCGAGCGCGAGCTTCGAGATCCAGTTCGTCGGCAAGATCAAGACGGCGCTCTTCGGCGGCGAGGGCCTGTTCCTCGCCAAGGTCACCGGGCCGGGAACGGTGTGGCTGCAGAGCCTGCCGTTCTCGCGTCTCGCCTCGCGCGTCTTCGCGGCGGCGCCGCAGCGCGGCGGCTCGCGCGAGGAAGGCTCGCTGCTCGGCGCCGGAGCGATCGGCGGCGTGCTGGGCGGGATCTTCGGCGGCGACGACGAATAGCGGGAGACGGGCGGATCCAGCGAAACGCCGCGGCCGCAGCGACGCTCAGTCGCCCGCCTGCGTGCGCAGCGTGCTGTCGTTGGTCGCCGACGAGCGCGACTGCAGCCATTCCTGGACGACGCGCAGCAGCTCGTCGGGATCGGCGGGCTTGGTCAGGTGGTGGTCGAAGCCGGCCTCGCTCGCGCGCCTGCGGTCGGTGGGCTGGCCGTAACCGGTGAGCGCGATCAGGCACGAGGCGCTCGTCTCCGGCAAGGCGCGCAGCGCGCGCGCGACGTCGTAGCCGTTCATGCCGGGCAGGCCGATGTCGAGCAGGACGACGTGCGGCGCGAACACCGGCGCCGACGCCAGCGCGTCGATGCCGTCGGCGACCGCCTTGACCTCGTGGCCGGCGAGCTCGAGCAGCACCGCGGTCGCCTGTGCGGCGTCGTCGTTGTCGTCGACGACGAGGACGCGGCACGCGTGCCGCACGACCGGCTCCGCATGGTGTGCTGGCGCCGGCGCCTCGCCGACGCCGGTGAGGCAAGGCAGCGTGACGCGAAACTGCGAGCCGCCGCCGTTGCCGGCGCTCGCCGCCTCGACCTCGCCGTGGTGCATCTCGACGAGCCGGCGCACGAGCGTCAGGCCGACGCCGAGCCCGCCCTGGCTGCGATCGAGCGAGCGCTGCCCCTGCTCGAACAGCTCGAACACGTTCGGCAGCAGCTCGGGGTCGATGCCGATGCCGTCGTCGCTCACCGTGATCTGCGCCTTGCCGGCGGGCGTGACCGCGAGCGCGATCTCCAGGTGGCCGCCTTCCTCGGTGTACTTGGCGGCGTTGTTCAGCAGGTTGCCGATCACCTGCGAGAGGCGCGCGAAGTCGCCGCGCAGCATCACCGCCGTGTCAGGGATCGTCTTGGTGAGCTCGTGGCGGCGCTGGCGGGCGAGCGGCAGCACCGTCTCGACGGCCTGCTCGACCACCGCGCGCAGATCGAGCGGCTCGAGCTGCAGCGCGATCTTTCCCTGGTTGATGCGCGCGACGTCGAGCAGGTCCTCGACCAGGCGCGTCAGCTGGTTCACCTGGCGGCGCGTCACGTCCATCGCCCAGGTCAGCTTCGGCTCGCTCGGCGCCACCTGGCGGATCACCTCGATCGCGGTGCGAATCGGCGCGAGCGGATTGCGCAGCTCGTGCGAGAGCATGGCCAGGAACTCGTCCTTGCGCCGGTTCGAGGTCTGCAGGCGCGCCTGCGCGTCGCGGCGCTCCTCGATCTCGACCTCGAGGCTGCGGTGCAGGCGCGCGTTCTCGAGCGCCACTGCGGAGCGCTCCGCGAGCTCGAGCACGAGATCGGCGTCGCCGCACGCGCCCCAGAGCGCGAGCGCGCCGACCGCGCGGCGCGCCGACACGAGCGGCAGGTGCATCGGCGCGGCACCGCGCGCGAGCGGCGCGTCGACGCGGGCGAGAGCCGTGCGCCAGGCGTCGGCCTCGTCGTCGTCGAGCTCGGGCGCGGCACGCTGGACGACCGTCGGCAGAGCACCGTCCTCGCCCGCCGCGCAGTCGAAGACGACCGCGAGCGCGCCGGATTCGTCGCAGAGCGCCACCGACGCACGCGCGCCGAACTCCGGCACGAGCAGCTCGAGCAGCTGGCGCGCGGCGGCGTCGGGATCGAGCGATGCGCTCAGCAGGCGGCTCGCGTGCGAGAGGAAGTTGGAGCGGCGCGTGTTCTCCTCGGCGACCACGCGCGCCGCCTCGGCCGCGGCGAGCGCGACGCGCTCGTCGGCGTGGCGGCGCAGCCGCCGCTGCGTCAGGTGCAGCTCGACGAACACCTGCACCTTGGTGCGCAGGATGTCGGGGACGATCGGCGAGAGGATGTAGTCGACGGCGCCGAGCGAATAGCCGCGGATCGTCTGCATCTCGTCGGCGTACGCGGTGACGAAGATGATCGGCGTCTGCGCCGAGCGCTTGTATTGCCGGATCAGCGCCGCCGTCTCGAAGCCGTCGATGTCGGGCATGTTGACGTCGAGCAGGATCGCCGCGAACTCGGTCTTCAGCACGTGCCTGAGCGCTTCGGCGCCCGAGCGCGCGCAGACGAGGTCGTGCTGCGGATGCTCGAGAACGGTCGTGAAGACGAGCAGCTTCTCGTCGAGGTCATCGACGATCAGGATGCTCGCGCGCTCGTCCTCGTCGCGACTGCCGGCCGCGCCCGCGCCGAGCTCGCCGTTCAGCGGCAAAGCCAGCCTCGCATGACGGCGAGCAGGTGCGTCGGATCGACGGGTTTCGAGACGTAGTCCCAGGCGCCCGCCTCGATGCACTTCTGGCGGTCGCCCTTCATCGCCTTGGCGGTGACGGCGACGATCGGCAGCTCGCGGCCGCGCGGCAGCTTCCTGATCTCCTGCATCGTCGCGATGCCGTCCATCTCCGGCATCATGATGTCCATCAGCACGATGTCGATCTCCGGATCCGACTGCACGAGGCGGATCGCCTCGCGGCCGTTCTCCGCCGAGACGATCAGCATGCCCTGGTCGTCGAGCACCGTCGCGAGGGCGAAGATGTTGCGCATGTCGTCGTCGACGACGAGCGCCTTCTTGCCCTGCAGCGCGCCGTTGGCGCCGTGCAGCGCCTCGATCGCCTCGCGCTCCTGCTCCGACATGAGCGCGGGGCTCCGGTGCAGCAGGTACGAGGCGTGCGCGAGCGTCGCGGCGAGCGTCTGCGAGCGGCGCATCGCGAACGCCTGGCTCTGCTGCTGCCAGGCATCGGCGCCCTGGTCCGGCCCGTGGACGACGATCGGCAGCTGGCAGATCCGCGCCCGCCGCTCCATCGCCTCGACGACGTCTTGCGGACCGAAGTCGGCGATCGCCGGATCGACGACCAGGCAGTCGGCGTCGGCGAGCGCGGTGCGGATCGCGTCGGCATCCTCGGCAACGATCGCGCGCACCTCGCCGTCGAGCGCGGCGATCAGCTCGTCGCGCAGCGCCGTCGCCGGCAGGCCGACGACGAGGTTGCGAAACGGCCGCTCGCAGTAGCGATGCAGCTCGGCGATCGCCGCATCGACCGCGTCCTTCGACTGCAGCGGCTTGGCGATGAAGCCGATCGCGCCGGCCTTCAGCGCGCGCTCGCGCGCGTCGTCGGTCGAGACGACGCAGATCGGCATGTGGCGCGTCGCGCTGTCGGTCTTCAGCCGGTCGAGGATGCGCCAGCCCTGCATGTCCGGCAGGAAGATGTCGAGCGTGATCGCCGAGGGATGGAATTCGCGCGCCATCGTCAGCGCACCCGCCCCGGTGTTGCTCACCAGCCCCTTGAAGCCGGCCATGCGCGCCGCATCGAGCAGCACTTCGGCGAAGGCGATGTCGTTCTCGACGATGAGCAGCACGCGGTCGCCGCTCGAGATCGCGTCGCGGTCGTCGCCGGTCGGGTTCGG
>Ga0070679_100004583_pt1 | contig 12762 bp, 7 predicted proteins | sample KBSC63BmetaG_FD_65652 | JGI IMG/M metagenome (GOLD analysis project Ga0070679, IMG submission 65652) | Corn rhizosphere microbial communities from Kellogg Biological Station, Michigan, USA - KBS C6-3B metaG | ecosystem: Host-associated > Plants > Roots > Rhizosphere | place: USA: Michigan... | reverse complement strand
CCCGGCGTTTGGGGGCCGTATTATTCCGGCATGGTCCCGGGCTTCTGGCTCAACGAGGGCGGGCAGTCGGCTGCAGGCGCCGCCGTCGATCACCTGCTGCGCTCGCATCCGGCCCATGCCGAGGCCAGTAGCGCCGCGCGCAACGATGGTGTCGATGTCATCGAATTCCTGGAGCGGAGGATCATTGCGCGGGCAGGAAGCCCCGGCGCTGCGGCAAGGTTGGCGCGCGATGTTCACGTGTTGCCCGAGTTTCTGGGCAACCGTTCGCCCTATGCCGATCCCGATTGCCGGGCGGTAATCGCTGGGCTCGATCTCGACGCCGATATCGGCGCGATGGAGCGGCTGTTCGTCGCGGGGCTTTGCGGGCTTGCTTATGGCCTCGCCGATGTCATCGACGCTTTTGTTGCGCACAAGGTCGACAGCAACGTCATTGTCATGGGTGGCGGCGCCGGCCGCAGTCCGCTGGTCCGGCAGATCATGGCCGATACCACGGGGCTTGCCGTAGCGCTGCCGCAAACGCAGGAGCCGGTGTTGCTGGGGGCTGCAATGCTGGGCGCGGTCGCAAGCGGCGCCTTTGGCTCGCTCGGCGAAACCATGGCCTCGATGTCGGCGCTGGGCCGCTTGAGCGAGCCGACCGCGCCGGGAATGGCCGAGTTCCACCGAACCAAGCGAAGCGTCCATAATTTGCTGCGCACACTGGAGCGCGAGAGCCGCGGCGTGATGCGCCGCCTAGGGACAGAAAGCCACTGACGTCGAAGGGCCGGCACGATGATCTTGAGTTGTGGCGATGCGCTGATCGATTTTGTTCCGGTGAGGGCCGCCGACGGACGTGAAGCCGTCAGGCCCGCGGTGGGCGGCTCCTGCCTCAACATTGCCGTCGGACTGGCGCGGCTCGGCATTCCCTCGGGTTTCGTCGGCGGCATCTCGACCGACCTGTTCGGCCGGATGATCGCCGATCACGCCGCGGCGTCGAAGGTCGACCTTCGCCACGCAACGCGAACCGACCACCAGACCACGCTGGCCTTCGTGCGGTTGATTGTCGGCGAGTCGCAATATGCCTTCTATGATGCCGGGACCGCTTCGGCCAATTGGACTTATCGGCGCGGCTCCATTGCCTTCGATGCGATCGATGCCGTCCACATCGGGTCCACGACGCTGGTCCATGACCGAGGCGCTGCGGAGGTCGGCAGCCTGATCGCGGACGCCAAAGCGACGGCGACCATCTCGTTCGATCCGAACTGCCGGCCCAACCTCGTCCATGACCAAAAGGCCTATCGCGCGCGAATGGTCGCGTTTGCCGCCAACGCCGACGTCGTCAGGATGTCGGATGTCGATTTCGAGTATCTCTTTGGCGAGGAGGATTTCGCGGCGAGAGCGGCTGCCTTGCTGGCGACGGGCCCGAGCCTGGTCGTCGTTACCCGCGGCACCAACGGCGCGCTGGCCTGGCACCGGGCGGTGGGGGCGGTCGAAGTCGGCGCGCCCACGGTCGACGTGGTCGATACGATCGGCGCCGGGGACAGCTTTCAGGCTGCACTTCTGTTCGCGCTCCGCCAATTGGGACGGATCGAGCGCTCCAACTTGCAGACCATTGGCGCCGCCGACCTTCGCCGGGCGCTGTCCTTTGCCTGCAAATGCGCGGCCCTGACCTGTACCCGCGCCGGGGCGGATCCTCCCCGGCGTAACGAAGCGTCCGGATTTTGGTAACGCTATCCGCGGTCTTGTCGCTTTTCGGCTGGCCGTCCAGGCTCCGGCAGGCCATTCTATCCGCGTCCGAACGGGATTTCGGGTGACGGAAGGCGCCCAGTGCCGGAACGACTGGCCCCGATGAGGGGTTTATGTTGCGTAATGGGAGGATGAAATGCGACCCGTCGCAAACGAGCCACTGGCGCGGCATGCGCTTGCCTTCGTTCTCGCGGGCGGACGCGGAAGCCGGCTTCTGGAATTGACCGACAGGCGGGCCAAGCCGGCGGTCTATTTCGGAGGCAAATCGCGCATCATCGATTTCGCACTGTCCAATGCCCTGAATTCAGGCATCCGACGCATCGCGGTCGCCACCCAGTACAAGGCGCACAGCCTCATTCGTCACCTGCAGATGGGCTGGAATTTCTTCCGTCCCGAGCGTAACGAGAGTTTTGACATCCTCCCTGCCAGCCAGCGCGTCTCGGAGACCATGTGGTATCTCGGGACCGCCGACGCAGTCTACCAGAACATCGACATCATCGAGAGTTACGGCGCCAAGTATATCGTGCTGCTGGCCGGCGACCACGTCTACAAGATGGACTACGAGCTGATGCTGCAGCAGCATGTCGAGCAGAAGGCGGACGTGACGGTCGGCTGCCTCGAAATGCCGCGATCGGAGTCGAGCGCCTTCGGCATCATCCATGTCGACGAGAAGGACGTCATCCAGTCATTCCTGGAGAAGCCGGCCGATCCGCCGCCGATGCCGGGCAAGCCGGACGTCTCACTGGCGAGCATGGGCATCTATGTCTTCGACACTGATTTTCTTCTGGATCAGTTGCGCCGCGATGCCGGCGATCCGAATTCCAACCGCGATTTCGGCAAGGACATCATTCCATACATCGTGAAGAACGGCCGCGCGGTGGCGCATCAGTTCAGCCGATCCTGCGTGCGCGCCGGCAACGACCAGCCGAGCTACTGGCGCGATGTCGGAACGGTCGACGCCTATTGGTCCGCGAATATCGATCTCACCGACGTGGTCCCCGAACTCGATCTCTACGACCGGTCGTGGCCGATCTGGACCCACGCGGAAATCACCCCGCCCGCGAAATTCGTCCACGATGAGGACGGACGGCGCGGCGAGGCGGTGACTTCGCTGGTCTCCGGCGGATGCATCGTATCCGGCGCCTCCTTGCGCCGCTCGCTGCTCTTCACCGGCGTGCATCTTCATTCGCATGCCCGGGTGGAGAATGCCGTGATCCTGCCATATGTCGATGTCGGGCAGCATGCGCGCCTGCGCAATGTCGTGATCGACCGCGGCGTGAAAATTCCGGAAGGCCTCGTCATCGGCGAGGACCCCGAGCTCGATGCCAAGCGGTTTCGAACCAGCCCGAACGGAATTTGTCTGATCACGCAGGCGATGATCGACGGACTGAATGCATGAAGTCGATCCGCGTCCTTTCGGTCGCCTCGGAAATCTATCCCATCATCAAGACCGGCGGCCTGGCCGATGTCGCCGGTGCGCTGCCGACCGCCTTGAAGGCCGAAGGCGTCGAGGTCTGCACGCTGGTGCCCGGATATCCCGCCGTCATGGCGGCGTTGGGGTCGGCCGAGCAAATTCTGGAGTGGCCGCTGTTCTTTGGCGGAACGACGCGCCTGCTCAAGGGTGCGTCCGGCGAGCTCGACCTGTTCGTGCTCGACGCGCCGCATCTGTTTGCGCGTCCGGGCAATCCCTACCTCGCGCCCGAGGGCGCGGATTGGCCGGACAACGGCCTGCGCTTTGCGGCGCTGGCGCGGATGGCCGAGAATATCGGTCTCGGTGCCGTCCCGTCCTTCCAGCCCGATATCATTCATGCGCATGACTGGCAGGCCGGGCTGACGCCGGCCTATCTGCATTACGGCGGCCGTCGCGGCCCCGCCACGGTGATGACCGTGCACAATCTCGGCTTTCAAGGACAGTTTCCCCGCGAAATGCTCGATGAGCTAGGCCTGCCTCCGGAGTCCTTCACGATGCAGGGAGTCGAGTACTACGGGACCATCGGCTTCCTGAAAGCCGGCCTGCGATTTGCCGATCGCATCACCACCGTCTCGCCGACCTATGCCAGGGAGATTCAGACCGACGAGGGCGGCATGGGACTCGCCGGCCTGCTGCGCGACCGCGCGGGCGATATCAATGGCATTCTCAACGGTATCGATATTTCGGTCTGGAACCCGGCCACCGATCCGCACATCGCGGCCCGCTTTGACGCTGACGATCTCGAGAAGCGAGAAGCCAACAAGGCTGCGTTGCAGCAGCGATTTGGTCTCGAGTTCGATCCGGATAGATTTCTGCTCGGCGTCATCAGCCGGCTTTCGTGGCAGAAGGGGCTCGATCTTCTGCTCGAAATCCTTCCGACGATCCAGGGTGAGGGAATGCAGCTCGCGCTGCTCGGCAGCGGCGACGCGGAGCTTCAGGACCGTTACCGGCAGGCGGCCGCGGCCCATCCCGGACAGATCGGCGTCGTCATCGGCTATGACGAAGCGCTCGCCCATCTCATCCAGGCCGGCAGCGATGCGCTGGTCGTTCCCTCGCGATTCGAACCCTGCGGTCTGACCCAGCTTTGCGCGCTCCGATACGGCGCGATTCCCATCGTCTCGCGCGTAGGCGGGCTTCAGGATACCGTCGTCGATGCCGATGAAGCCGCGCTCGCAAGCGTCACGGCGACCGGATTCAAGTTCGCGCCGGTCACGGCCGATAGTCTCGCAGGTGGCATACGCCGGGCCCACGCTGCCTTTCAGGACAAGCCCCTGTGGCACAACTTGCAGCATTCGGGCATGTCGACCGACGTCTCCTGGCGCAGTCGCGCCGGCCGCTATGCCGAGCTGTATCGCGAGCTCTTCGAGATGCGATATAGATGATCCGTCCGACCGTTTGTTGGAAATCAAAGGACACCATGTGAACGCTCCCAATCCTGCCGCAGGCAAACCAATTGCCGCCAATGCGCTGACGAATATCCCAAAGCTCGTCACCGCCTATTTTGCTTGCAAGCCGGATCCGGCCGATCCCGCGCAACGCGTGACGTTCGGAACGTCGGGACATCGTGGTACGTCGCTGAAGAACTCCTTCAACGAAAACCATATCCTGGCGACGACGCAGGCGATCTGCGATTACCGCAAGCAAGCCGGCCTCACTGGGCCGCTGTTTGTCGGCATCGACACCCACGCGCTGGCGGAGCCGGCGCTCGCCAGTGCCGTCGAGGTGTTCGCCGCCAATGGCGTTGATATCATGGTCGACGAGCGCGGCGGTTATACGCCGACGCCGGTCATCTCGCATGCGATCCTGACCTACAACAAGGGCAGGAAGGACGGCCTCGCCGACGGTGTCGTGATCACGCCGTCGCACAATCCGCCGGAAGACGGCGGCTACAAATATAATCCGCCGCATGGCGGCCCCGCCGATACCGACGTCACCGGAAAGGTCGAGAAGCAGGCAAACCGCTACATGGAGGAGAGCCTGAAGGGCGTCGCGCGGATGAGTTATGAGCGCGCGCGGAAGTCGCCGAGCGTCCACCCCCACGACTATATCGGTCCCTATGTCGCCGATCTCGGCAATGTCGTGGACATGGACCTGATCAAGTCCGCCGGTGTCAGGATCGGCATCGATCCCCTGGGCGGCGCGGCCGTGCATTACTGGCAGCCGATCATCGAGCGCTACGGGGTCAAGGCGACGATCGTCAACGATCTGGTCGATCCGACCTTCCGCTTCATGACCGCGGACTGGGACGGCAAGATCCGCATGGACTGCTCGTCGCCTTATGCGATGGCGAGCCTGATCCGGATGCGCGACAAATTCGACGTCGCCTTTGCCAACGATACCGATGCCGACCGCCACGGCATCGTGACGCGCTCGAACGGCTTGATGAATCCCAATCATTTCCTGGCCACTGCGATCGCCTATCTGTTCGGGCATCGCGGGCAATGGAGCAAGGATGCGGCGATCGGCAAGACCGTCGTCTCCTCTTCCATCATCGATCGTGTTGCGCGAAAGCTGAACCGCAAGCTCGTGGAGACGCCCGTCGGCTTCAAATGGTTCGTCGAGGGGCTCGGCAACGGCTCGTTTGGTTTTGCGGGCGAGGAAAGTGCCGGCGCCTCGTTCCTGAAAAAGGACGGCTCGGTCTGGACCACGGACAAGGACGGAATCATCCTGGGGCTCGTCGCCGCCGAGATCATGGCCAGGACCGGCCGCGACCCCAGCCAGTTCTTTGCGGAGCTGACGGCCGAGCTCGGTATTCCCTTCTATGAGAGGATCGACGTGCCCGCGACCGCCGCCTTGAAGAACGCGTTGAAATCGGCCACGCCGGAGCGGCTCAACATGAAGGAACTGGCCGGCGATCCCGTCAAGGCGATGCGCACCACCGCACCGGGCAACAACCAGTCCTTCGGCGGCATCAAGGTCGAGACCGAGATGGGCTGGTTTGCCGCAAGGCCCTCGGGCACCGAGGACGTCTGCAAGATCTATGCGGAAAGTTTCCGGGATGCCGCGCACCTGAAGACGATCCAGAGCGACGCGCAGGCCGCCATGGCACGGTTACTCTGAGGCGAGGAGCCAGCGCATGATCCGAAAAAGTGTGTGGCGGTTTTTTCGAAAAGATTATGCGCAAATAAGAGTCTAGAAAGCGCGCTGCCGGATACGGCTGACGGCAGACGAGACGTCGGTCCAGGCCGGCTTGTCCGGCGCGAATTGCTTGCGCAGGAAATACGCGAGCTCGGAGATCTGCGCGTCGCTCATGCTGTCCTTGAAGGCGGGCATGTAGCCGAGGTCGCTGGAGGCGGGTTTTGCGATGCCGTGCAGGATTACCTGGATCAGATTGTCGGGCTGGCTGCTGTGCAGGTTGCTGTTCAGCGCCAGCGACGGCCGGCTGCCGAATAGCGGCAGGCCGCCGACTTCATGGCAGACCGCGCAGGCGCCCTGGTAGAGCCGCGCGCCGGCGCTTGGTGCGTAAGTGACCTTCGTCGCCGTTTCAAGTTGCGCGGCGCGTGCCTGCTGTGCCGGCTTGTCGATCGCTCCGTCATTGAACGAAGCAAGATAAAGTGCCATCGCGCGGATATCGTCATCCGGCAGCGCCGTCAATTCCTTCACGACAGGAGCCATCGGGCCCGCGGCGACGCCATGGAACCGGGATTCGCCGCTCCGCAGATAGGCAAAGAGCTCGTCCTCGCTCCAGGGGATCGGTGCCTGCGAGAGCGAGGTCAGCGCGGGCGCTTCCCAGCCTTCCGCAAAACCGCCCGCGAGATATCGGCTCCGTTGCTCCGCGCCGAGCGCGTTACGCGGCGAATGGCAGGCGCTGCAATGGCCGAGGCCTTCGATGAGATAGGCCCCGCGATTCCAGGCCTCGGACTTCGTCGGGTTCGGCTTGAACGGCTCGGCCTGGTGAAATAGCGCGTTCCATCCGGCCATCAGCGGGCGCAGGTTGAACGGAAAGCGCAACCCGTTTTTCGGTATGTCCGCGCGCACCGGCGCCTGCGCCATCAGGTAGGCGTAGAGCGCCTGCAAATCGGCATCGCTGGCTTTCGCGAAATGCGGATAGGGAAACGCCGGATAGAGGTGTCTGCCGTCGCGGTGAATGCCTTCGCGCATCGCGCGTTCGAAGGCGGGGTAGGACCACGCGCCGATGCCGGTCGCTTCATCCGGCGTGATGTTGGTGCTGACAATGATTCCGAACGGCGTCTCGAGCGGCCGGCCGCCGGCATTGACGATACCATTCACAGATGTGTGGCACTCCGCGCAGGCGCCGAGCGCGGCAAGTTGCTGGCCGCGAGCGACGGTCGCCGCGGAATAGACCGACGCGTCGGGCCGCGCGATCGGTGCGATCGCCCGCCACGGCAGGATGGCTGCGCCAACGCCGACGACGGCCGCACAGAGCGCAGCAGCACCCGCAAACATGCCGCGCCGTGCTGCAAAGGGATTTGACCATTTGTCATGCGGTTGCGCTGGTGCCGGCTGCGGTGCAGGCAACGCCTCGGGGACAACTTGTCCTTCGCGCAAGCCTCTCAAGATGCGCTCCGGTGTGAACGGCGGCTCGCGGAACCGGACGCCGGTTGCGTCATAGATCGCATTGGCAATCGCAGCCGCGCTCGGCACCGACGCGGACTCGCCGACGCCGAGCGGCGGCTGATCCTGCCGCGGCAGCATCAGCACGTCGATCCTGGGCACCTCGGGGAATTTGATGATGGGGTAGGCGCCCCATTCGCGCGTCGTCACCGACGTACGGTCGAAGGACACTTGCTCCATCAGCGCGCGGCTGGTCGATTGCACGACATTGCCGTGGATCTGGTGCCGGACACCGTCCGGATTGATCATCAGTCCGGAATCCTGGCCCGCCACCACGCGCGTCACGCTGACATCGCCGGTCGCCTTGTTGACCGCGACATCGGCGATCCAGGCCGACCACGCCGCGCCATAGCCCGGAAACTGGCTATGCACATAGAGCGCGTAGGCGAAGCCGCGGCCGCGCACGATATCGCCTTCGGCAATCTTCTCCTCGCGCACCGGCCGCGATTGCCAGCCGGCGCGCTCGGCCACCGCATGGACGAGATCGCTCGCGCGCTGGTCCTTCAGGTAACGCAGCCGGTACTCGATCGGATCGACACTGGCCTCATCGGCGCATTCATCGATCCAGGATTCATGCGCGAACGAATTCGGCAGCGCCGAGACGCCGCGAAACCACGAGGCGCGAACGATCGGCGGCATGTCATGCGCAATCGCGCGCATCTGCTCGTAATCATAGGGCGGAATGGCGGTGCGGTCGCCCATCTCGAACACCAGCGGCTCCGGCGCGACGCGTCCGGTGAGCAGCAGCGCCAGTGTTGGCGCGCCATTGGAAGGATAGCGCGTGGCGAAATCGTAGGCGGCGACGTTGCCATCCGCGTCCAATCCGCCATTGACGTCGATCAGTTGCGCGGTGCCCTTCGGCTCCCAGGCGTGCTCCTGCTCGCGCGTCAATTGCACGCGTACGGGACGGCCGACCGCGCGAGACAGCAGCAGCGCGTCCGCGGTGACGTCGTCGGCGCAATTGCGGCCGTAGCAGCCCGCAGCTTCCAGCCGGATCACATTGATGTCGCCCTCGGGCCGTTCGATCAGTTTTGCAAGATCGGCGCGGAGCCAATGCGGATTTTGGGTGCCAGACCAGACCCTGATCCTGTCATTGCCAAACTCCGCCACCGCGCAGGATGGGCCGATCGAGGCATGCATCTGGTAGGGCCAGATATAAGTCCGCTTCATCGGCTTCGCGGCAGCAGCGATCGCTGCATCGACGCCGCCTGTGTCCTTCAGCATCCGCGGCGTCGAAGGATTGGCGCGCAGCGCGGTGTCGATATCGACGAGATCGGGCAGGGTGGGCGTGGGCTTCCAGTCCACCTTCAGGAGCGCGGCCGCCTTGATCGCGTTCTCCTCGCGCTCGGCGACGACACCGATGAAATCGCCGATCTGAACCACATCGACGAGACCGGGAACATCGCGCACCGACGAACGGTCGACCGAGATCAGGCTGGTCCCGACGAACGGCCCGGCATCGACGCCGGCATAGGGCGGACGGACGACGCGGCCGTGCAGCATGCCGGGCACGCGGACGTCATGCACGTAGGTGAGTTCACCCGTGGCCTTTGCCGGAAGGTCGACGCGCGGTACCGACCGGCCGACGATTGAATAGTCGCCGGCTGCCTTTAGCGGAACATCGTTCGCCAGCTCGAGGCGAAACTCCTCGCCCGCGATCAGTTCGCCATAGGAGACGCTGCGATTGTCCTTGCCGCGCACCAGGCCGTCTTCGATCGAAAGATCCTCGGCCCGCAGCTCCAATCGTTGTGCCGCGCGCGAGACCAGGAATTGCCGCGCCTGCGCCGCTGCCTTCCGCAGCGGAACGGCGGTGATCTGGATGGTCTCGCTGGCGATGGTCGGTCCCTGGTTCGGGACTTCGGTCGTATCGCCGAGCACGACCACGACGCGCGCAAAGGACACATCAAGCTCTTCGGCGACGATCTGCCCGAGCGCGGTGCGGATGCCGGTGCCGAGATCGACATGGCCGTTATAGGCGTTGACGTTGCCGTCGGCGGTGATCCTGATGAAAGTCTCGTCCCTGCCTGCCGCGGCGTCGCGGCGAACGACGGTCAGAATGCCCGAAGCCGCCATCAGTCACGCGCTCCGATCGCGTGGCCTGCGGCCCGCATCGCTGCGCGCATGATCTCGACATGCGCGCCGCAGCGGCAGAGATTGTAGCGCAGCGCTTCGAGGATTTCACCTTCGGTCGGGTGAGGCGTACGGTTCAGCAGCGCCTTGGTCGTCATGATCATGCCGTTGAGGCAATAGCCGCATTGCGCGGCCTGCTCCCGGATGAAGGCCTCCTGCACGGGATCGGGACGATCACGCGAGCCGAGGCCTTCGAGCGTCATGATGTCGCGGCCGACGCACCCCTCGATCGGGATCACGCAGGAGCGCGCCGCTATCCCGTCGATCAGCACGGTGCAGGTTCCGCATTCGCCGAGCCCGCAGCCATATTTCGGTCCGTTCAGGGCGAGATCGTTGCGCAGCACGTAAAGCAGCGCGGTATCGGGAGCCGCCTCGACATCGCAGCTCTTGCCGTTGACGGTCAGTCGGATCGTCGCTTGCGTCATCTCGTGCCCGAATGCGCTTCCGCAATTTCGCTTCGGAACAGTACCGTTTGTATACAAACGTGCAAGCGGCGCGCCTTTTGCGGTGCAAACGCCTGCCTGCCTTTCGAACACGGGTCGTAGGCAAATGAGCGATTATGCGGCACCGGGCTTTTTTCGGCGGCGCCGCCGCTTGACAGCTTCCGGCTTCACGCGCAACATCGTTCGTATACGAACAATTGGTCCGGCCGGCCGACGCTGTGCCGCCGGAGAACAGGCTGTTCATGTCGACTGAAGCGACGGCTGCGGCCATCGGCGACAAGATCCGCTGCGATGCCTGTCCGGTGATGTGCTACATCAAGCCGGGCGCGGTGGGCGCCTGCGACCGCTATGCCAATCACGACGGCCAGCTCGTGCGCGTCGATCCGCACGTCGTGCTGGAGCGCACGGTCGAGCATGGCGGGCGGCTGGTGCCGTTCCAGGCCGGCGGCGACTGGGACGGCAAGATCGTCCAGCAGCCCGATATTTTCGTCACCGCGATCGGCGCCGGCACGACCTATCCCGACTACAAGCCCGCGCCCTTCATCGTCTCCTCCGAGATTGACGGCGTCGACATGGTCACGGTCGTGACCGAGGGCATCTTCTCCTACTGCGGCGTCAAGGTGAAGATCGACACCGACCGTTATCTCGGACCCGAGACCGCGGCCGTGCGCGCGGAAGGCGAGACCGTCGGCCATGTCACGACCAGCGAATATGGTTCGCAGATGCTCTCGCTCGGCGGCGTGCATCATCTGACCGGTGGATCGAAGAAAGAAGGCCGCGTCACCTGCGACACGCTGATGGACCTCTCCAACTGCAAGCCGGTCGAGCTCACCGTTGATGGTGGTGCCACCGTGGTGGTGCAGGCCGGAAAGCCGCCGATCGTCAACGGCGTGCCCGAGGAGCGCATGCGGGTCGGCTGCGGCTCGGCGACCATCGGCATGTTCGCCAAGCAGTGGCACGGCAAGGTCGACGAGGTCGTCGTGGTCGACGATCACATCACCGGCGTGCTCAGCGAGCATCAGGCCGGAAAGCTGCTCGACATTGCCGATACCGGCATCAAGATGAAGGGACGGCGTTCGACGCCGGGCCGGTATTTCCAGGTCGCCGAGCCCGGCACGGGGTGGGGCGGTACGAAAATCTCCGACCCGCTGTCGGTGCTGGGGCCGTTCGACAGGAAGGAGGCGCGCGCGGGCCTCACCATGCTGATGGTGTCGACCACCGGCGAGCATTCCGCCTATTACGTGCTCGATGAGGCGTTGCGGCCGATCGAGAAGGACATGCCGCTCGATCTGAAACTCTCGGTGGAGCGTATCCAGGAGAATTGCGAGCCGGCGCTGTGCACCGTCTTGTTCATGGGCGGCGCCGGCGGTTCGCTGCGCGCGGGCGTCACCGACAATCCGGTGCGGCTGACGCGCTCGGTAAAGGATGCGCTGACCCGGGTCACGAGCGGCGGCGCGCCGGTCTACGTCTGGCCGGGCGGCGGCATCACCTTCATGGTCGATGTCACGCAGATGCCGGCCGGCGCCTTCGGCTACGTGCCGACGCCGGCGCTGGTGGCGCCGATCGAGTTCACGATGCGACTGTCGGACTATGCCGCGCTCGGCGGCCACATGGATTATGTCCGGCCGCTGTCCTCGCTGCGCGACTCCGCGGAAATCCGCCCCATGCTCATCCCCGGACGGCGCGCATGAAGCGGCTACCGCAGATCGCACTTCTTCGCGACGGCAGGCGGCTGCATCTGCAGGACGGTCCGATCGATCTGATTGTGGAGGCGAAAGGCGGCGAGTGCGACGTGCGCGCGGCTTATGATGCGGCAGCGGAGCGTTTCACCGGACTGCTCGACGAGCTCTGTGAAGAGCTCGTTGAGTTGCGCAAGCCCGCCGATCCCGCGCAATGCGCGTTGAATGGCGCGGTCGCGCGCCGCATGCATGCGGCAGTTGCGCCTTTTGCCGCGGACTGCTTCATCACGCCGATGGCTGCGGTCGCGGGCAGCGTGGCCGAGGAGATCCTTGGTGCGATGCTGGCGGCGGCGCGGCTCGATCGCGCCTATGTCAATAACGGCGGCGACATCGCACTGCATCTGGCCCGGGACGAGGAGTTCACGGTCGGCCTGATGGATCGGCCTGATCGCCAGGGCCTGATGTGCACGATGAGCATCAGCGCCGATGATCCCATTCGGGGCATTGCGACCAGTGGCCGCCACGGCCGCAGTTTCTCGCTCGGCATTGCCGATGCCGTGACAGTGCTGGCGATGACCGCTTCCCGGGCCGATGCCGCCGCCACCATCATCGCCAATGCCGTCGATCTGCCCGGCCATCCCGCCATCGTCCGCCAGCCCGCCAACGAACTGCAGCCGGACAGCGATCTCGGCGCGCGGCTCGTCACCCGCGAGGTCGGCGCCTTGTCCGAAAGTGAAATTGA
>Ga0070679_100004580_pt1 | contig 12766 bp, 13 predicted proteins | sample KBSC63BmetaG_FD_65652 | JGI IMG/M metagenome (GOLD analysis project Ga0070679, IMG submission 65652) | Corn rhizosphere microbial communities from Kellogg Biological Station, Michigan, USA - KBS C6-3B metaG | ecosystem: Host-associated > Plants > Roots > Rhizosphere | place: USA: Michigan... | reverse complement strand
GACACTGCTCGTAGCCGATCGTCGGGCGACCCGTTTACGTCGTTCACCAGCCACGGTCTCATCAACCGCCCTGGTACCCCCCCGCCGATCGACGTGAACAATGATGTCAGGCAGGGGTCTTTATCAGTAAGGTTTCTTCGGACAGCATCAAAGACGAATGGCCCCTAAGCAACTGGCACTTCGATGCATCTGAAGGAGATTTCGCCACGTGAGAGTTGGCGTTCAGTCGACCCCACGGTGCCGGTAGTGCAGCCCCAACCGTTATTCGGTAATTCGCGCCAAGCCCTCCAGCCGGCTAACTGAACGGCAGAAACGGGGGATTGGCCACACGTTCTGCGAACCAATCCCCCGATCCAATATGAACGACGAAACTGCGCGCGTCAGGCTTGTGGATCGCTCAGGTAGCAGGATTTGGCGGCTGAACCGATGGTTCGCCATCCAAACCCTCGGGGTTGGTCTGGAGTCCGACCGCCGGTTCAGGCGCATCCAACGTCCCTCGCGCGCGCTGTTCGGCGGTGCGGAGCGCCCGTCCGGGGCTGAGCAACGAGGCCGCGAGCCCGACCAGGCCGACGATCGCCAGCGCCAGGAGCGCGTACCCGAGCGCGCTACTACGGGCAGACGCGTTGATACCGACGACCTCGTCGACGACCTCCGGTGGCTGGCCCTCTGTCAACTGTTGAATTTGGGCATCGCTCATCGCGGACACGTTGTTCTGCCGGACAAACGTATTGATCTGCTCCTTCTGCGTGGATGACAGCACCGTGCTCTCGTTGGCTCGTGACGTGATTCCGGTAACGAGGGTCGATACCAGAACCGCGCCGGCCAGAGCGACACCGAAGGATGAGCCGAAGTTCGAGACGCTCCGGGAAACACCCGAGATATCTCCCTGCTCCTCCTCAGTCGCGGAGGACTGCACGACATTCACCGACGCGGGCATGATGATGCCGATGCCCGAGCCGATCAGCAGCAGCCCAGGAATGAACAGCAGCGGTGAGCCGTTGGGGTCGACCATCAAGATCAGCAGACCGATGCCGATCTCGGCGACGATGAAGCCGGTCACCAGAATCCCCTTCGCGGGGAACTTCCTTGCGAGCTTCGACGAGCGTCGAGAAAAGAACAGGACGCCGATGATGATCGGAATCATCATCAGACCGGTCTGAATCGCACTGTATCCAAAGGTGGTTTGAAGAAAGACTGAAACGACGAAGCCGATTCCGCTAGAGAGGAGCCATTGTGCGGACTGAGTCGACAGACCGGTGGCGGCGATGCGATTGAGAACGACGTTCATCCGCACCAGCGGCTCACCACCACGTCGCTCCTTGGCCCGCTCGAAAAACGCGAAGCCGATGAGGAGGGCGAGGCCAATTAAGATCGACAGGATCGCCGGCGAGATCTGCCCTTGCTGCAAGAGGACACGCCCGTTGATGGTGAGATCTTCCCTCGCGGTGAAGAGGCCATACGTCCCGACCAGCAGCGTGCCGGCGATGATACCGGTCATGCCGAGGCCCGAAAGCAGGGCTCCCGGGACATCCAGCTTCGGCTTGGTCTTGTCGAGCCCGGGATCTGTGATTCGGCCGCGCAACATAATAATGATGACGACGACGATCGATTCGAGGGCGAACGACAGTCGCCAGGTGACGGCGGTTGTGATGACGCCGCCGATGAGCGGGCCGCTGGCGCTCCCACCCGCCGCCGCTGCGGAGATCGCACCGAACGCCGCCGCGCGGGATTTGAGGTCCCTGAAGTTCACAGTGGCGAGGATATAGATGGGCGGGATCATCAGGCACGAGCCGACCCCTTCGAGAATTGACCAGCCGAGTGCCATGACAAGGATCGTCGGCGACAGCGCGGTTATCAGCGCTCCCACTCCGTAGGTCATCACGCCGACATTGAAGATCCGGCGACGTCCGAATATGTCGGAAAGTTTGCTGCCGGTGATCATGCCGGCGGCCATGACGAGGGTATAGACCGCCATCGCCGTCTGTACGCCGGTCACGGTCGTATTCAGATCCGCCGCGATCGTACTGATCGCCGCATTCATGCTCGCGGTGTCGTAGCTGTTCAGAAACTGCGCGAGAAGAAGCGGCAATAAGATCCGCTTGGCGGGAAACGCAGCGGCGGTCGATACCGCGCCTGGTATTGCCTTGAAATCGTCGACCGTCCCAACGACGACATCGGCCACCGCCGCTGGCACGGCCGCCATGCCGGAAGGTACTTCGGGCGTGTTGGTATCGCTTGACACGCTACTGTTCCTTACCTGCTCACGTCGTGCCGGTCTCGGGCTTCAGGTCTGGTCGATTACTCAGGTTGCACGGATATGGACTGAATTCCTGTGGAGGGAGACAATCAACCATGGGCCGTGACACGCCACGATCTGTCACATCCTGAGCGATCTGAGTGTTCGGCAGATATTCGGTCGATTGGGACAACCCCACGCGCTGTGAAGCGTGATTGCCCGGGCGGTTTCAGATTACCTATGAGCGAATCGCCTGTGCCGAGCACTTGACGGCCGATGACGTGGGGAGTGAACCCGCCACACGACCATTCGAATTCATGCGGTGAACGTCTTGACTTCCTCAACGGTCGTCGCGGCCGAATGGGCTGCTGCTTCAAAGGTTGCTGGATCGACCATCTCGGCAGAGACGAGCGCCTGGGCTGCAAGGTCAGCAGCGGCTGCGTCGATGATGTCGGCGACAACCAATGCTCGGACCGCTTCTGCAGCGGCCGCTTCGCGCACAGCCTTGGCGGAAGCCACAACCTTCTCCGCCCCTTGAACCGCGCTACTTGCCGTTTCTGCCGCGGCCTCCGCAGTGATGATGGCGTCGAGAATCGCCGCGCCCTTTACCGCCTCCGCCAGATCGATGGTCCTCTCAGCTTCCACGATGGCTTCGACTTCGGCTCCTATCATCAGGGCGACTTCCGGAGTCAGAAATCCCTGAACAATGGGAAACCCTCCGGCGTTCCGCACGGCATGCTTTAGCCCGGTGGCCCAGGTATGCTCGAACAGAAGATAGAGGGCCGACGTCCCTGGCTCAAGATCGTGCGAAGCCCGCTTGATGTCGTCGGGGGTAAATCCGATCCCGGACGAGACGAACTCGTCGGCGCCGTCCTGAGCTGCGGACAACTTTCCATCCGATTCGAGCATAGCCCGGATTGCGGAGCCGATCTCAATTGACTCTTCGTCAGAGACGTCGCGCTCTTCGTGTGATTTGACCTCGCCGTGCTCATCCTTGGTCACCGTCAGCGAGTCGATAAGCCGGATCATGCCTCGGCTACGCAGGGTGTTCAACTCGCGCGCGATCTCGCCGGTGAAGTGATCATTGTCCCGAAATCCAAGGACGATGAGTTGGATCGGTCCGTACTCCATAATCGCGCTCCTCGCCTTACTCACTCTGGCCGGGATGTCTCTCAACCGACCTGGGACATAGCGTCGATACAGACTGTGACCGCCAGCAGTAGCAGGTCGTCCTGGCCGGGTGCGATGTCGACGCCGTAGGTGTCCCGCACGCGGAACCAACGCTTGGACACGGTCGCCACCGGGACGCTATTGGTACGTTCGATGTGGTACTCGTGCTGCAGAATATTTCCTTGGGCAGAGAGGTCGGTGGCACCGGGAATCTCGATGCTGTAGCGGTCGCGTAGTGGGGTAACAAGCGCCTTCTTCACCATCGCGGCGCGTTGGTTCCCACGATAGATCGTCATTGTGTCTCTGATGCGGGCGACTTTTTCCTGGATCTTGTAGATCTCATTCCCGCGCATGTCTTTGAACGCCAAGGTGTCGCGGACGCGCAATGCCTTGCCGTCGACCCAGAACGCGTTCTGGCCGGCGCCCGTCTGGATGTAGAAATCACCGCCGAACGCGAGCAACCGCTCACGCATCTGGTAGCGCGAACCCAACTGCCCGCCTGCTGGCTGGGCCATGACGGAGGGGTTGGGATCTGACTGCGCGCCGCCACGCGCCAGAATGCGACGAGCCATGTGAACCTCCCTCGATGCATCATCATGTTGTTGAAGCCAGGTGCGGCCGAAATCGTCGCGTTATGCCGATGAGTTCACCCGCGACAGACGGCCGCATCCTTCTAAGTCTTATGGAACACCCAAGCCCGTCCTGCCGTTATCCTCCGGGCAGTCGTAGATTGAGGATGAGGAACCCCGATCTCCTGGAATGTGAGCACGCAATAAGTCGCGGAGCACCTGGGGCCGCAAGCAGTGATCTTCATCTCATTGAGCATCGTTGGGTCGCCGTGGCAATCGTCGACCGAGGAGTGGTCACAGGTCGCCGTCATGGTGGATCACGGGCCGTCGGCAAACAGAGAACCTCTGACGCGACGAGATTTATGTTCTACGACCTACCGTACGCCCACTGGTCCGATTCAGAACGAAACATCACCGACTACCATGGAGCAACGACTCCGGCAGCCCGCACGATCGGCGCGACGGCCTCGCGGGCTGCTGGACGGAATGCGTTGTCACCGAGGCGTCACCCTGGGTCGATTCGAGGTTCAGGGAGCATGGCAACGACATGCACGACGTGTGCGGCGTCTGTAGTGAATGGGATGGTGTTGCATGGCTAGCACTGGTCGCGTCCGCCTGATGTCGACTCCCGCTCCATCCGAGCCGAGTCTCAACCCGTGGACAGCTGGCTTTTGGGCACGGCTCTTCGATCTCACGTTTCGGACGTTCGTCACGCCGCAGATCATCACGACGATCTATGTCATCGGCATGGTGATCGCGCTTATCGTGACCGTGTTTACCGTCGTCGAGGTGCTGTTTACGCAGGGATTTTGGACCTTCATCTGGTCGCTGATCTTTGCCCCCGTCTTCCTGGTTGTCGCGGTGGTGATTCTTCGCGTCTGGATGGAACTGCTCATCGTGCTCTTCACGATCGCTGGCGGTGTGGTGGACGTTGCCGACAACACTCGACGACAGAACTAGGCGCCGAGCGACTCGGCGTTGAGGACGGACCGGGGGCCGCTGCGTTCGGCGATGTCTCGAGTGAAACCACCGAGCGGTATGTCGCTTGGCTTCAAGCCGGTACGGGGTTCCGCCCGCCGCCCGCGACGCTTCCGGTCGCGTATTCACGCAAGGAGGAAGCATGTCCCGCGTGACGGGAAGCTTAATGATCGCAGGCGCGATCAGCCTCCTGATGATCTGTGCCCTAGGAGCCTGGCTGCAGTTTCAGATCCTCAACGAGGATCGTTTCGCCCAGTCGATCTCCGACGCGGCAACGACGGAATCGTCGCGCAATGCCATCGCCAATGCGGCCGTCGATCAGATTCTGCGGAATCAGCCCGTAGCTCTTCAAGTCGTCGGGAACCCAATCCAAAAGGTGATCGCGGGAGTGATCGGGTCTGACCTATTCAGCCAAGCGATCAATCTCCTCTCCCATACTGTTTGGCGTGAGCTCCTCGTTCGCGGCGGTGCAGGCGTCACCCTGGATGTCGCGCGGGCCAAACCCTTGTTGGCCGGGATATTCGCGCTGCTCGACTCGACTAACGCTCGCACGATCGACCCGTCCACAATCCCCGACAAGGTCACCATCATTCCGAGTGGCCAGCTTCCAGACTTGCGCTGGCTTCGTTCAGTCGCATCGTTGGTCACGCTGTCTGCCGGAATTGCAAGCGCATTGATCCTGGCATTTACGTTCTGGAAGGCGGGAGAACGCGAGGATCGCCTTCGTCTGATAAGCGTCGCGGGCGTGGTGCTCGTGCTCGATGCGATCGGAATATTTCTACTGGTGATAATCTTTCGCTCGATTACCCTATCCCAGGCATCAACCGAGAATGGCAGGGTCGTGCTCGAGCAGTTCTTCCGAGAGTTTCTCCGTCCGCTCTACCTCGGGCTCGTCGCTCTCGCGCTGAGTGGCTTTGTGCTATTCGCAGCGAGACGCTGGATAGCCGGGGTAGCGCTACCGACTGAGCGCCAACCGCAAGCCTCGTCGTTCGAGATTCCAGACCAGCCGGTCGCAGGGCCAGACTAAGATCTCTTCTCCGTGTTTGTGGGACAACGATCTACGACCAACCGCTCACCCGCTTCGCCCTCAACTGCTACCGACAGGTTGATTCGACCGTCGTGGCAACCACATACACTGGAGCGCAGACAAGGTTCGGAGAGACCGAGCAGATGTCGCTGAATTTGCGAATCCGGTGCCGTCGTGAAGAAGCAGTCAACGTCGCTATTGACGGCATCGACCAGCATCTCCTGAGCGAACGGAACCGAATGGAGATCGCAGGTCTGGCGACGGATCGTGATCACTCGAGTGAGTCATCTCAGTCGAATCGAAACACGGTTGGGATGACGGACTTCGCGAGAATGACGACGCTGGAGCCGAACATGAAGCAACGAATGTGGAGGGTGACACAGTGAGTTGGTGGGAGTGGTTCTTATGGTTTTCGTTCGTTTCGATCTACATCACCGCTCTTTTCACGGTAGCTCTCTTGACCTTCAAAAAGGGCCGAATTGTTCTCGGTGTTTTGGGCATTTTCATGCCGCTTCTGTGGCTGATTGGAGCCGTGCTTCCGGCCAAGGAAGGCTCTCGCTACCTACTCGATCAAGAGATTCGCACCCAGCGGCAGATTGAGGAGTACTCGAGATAGCCTCGACCGTGGGATGTTGCGAATTGAATTGCTGAATTTGCTTATCTGGTCCATCTATTCCCTTCCCCCTCCAGGGTCTTGTCTCCCCGCAGGACCCTGGCTTTTTTGTTGCTGAGGGGCAGCCCGGGCGAGCGGATTGGAACGGATCGGTATGACGACGACACCTGCTGCGTTCGACCTCAGTTCCAGCGTTTGGAGCACCGCGGTCATCCTGTTTCTCATCGTCCCCTTGACCCTCCTTTGGGCCTTTTCCCTGGCTGACACGCTCAGGAGGCACGACCTCTCACGCGGTCAAAAGCTCCTCTGGCTGGTAATACTCGTTCCGTTTCCAGTGGTCGGCACGCTTTTTTACGCGTACCGTTCACCCAGGATGCGGGAGCAGGCGCGAGCGATTCGCGAGCAGCAATCGTTGGTTGAGAGTCGTGGGATGGCTGTCGCAACCATCGACAATTTTGCGGTGACCGCCGAGCTCGCACAACAGACGTTACAGCAGAGCGTCGAATTCCTCGATGAGGTGATTCGAACCGTGTCGGAAGCCGAGTCGACGGCCAGTCGTTCCTTTCCGCTGACTCACTTCCGCCCACTGGGATTGATCGAAGCTCGACTAGCCCGACTCACCGGTCAACTACGGCTGCTGAGATACAGCCTTGCGCGCATGTCAGGAGCGATCGGCACCAACGCTTCGGATCTGCGGAATCTCGCACTCATGATCGACAACATGATCCAGCTCGCCGCCCGGGAACCGCGACTTTCGAATGACGCCCCGCAGTTCGCTGAGAGCGCCGACGGTCTCGCCGACTCCATCGAGGGCACGCTCGAGACCGCGGGCACAGCTGTTGAGCGGGTAGAGACCTGAGCGAACACAGCTATCGGCTCGCCGGTTCTACCGCGCGAGTCAGCAAACTGGAGCTTCGATGCTCCAGCTCGCCCTACACATTTGATCGGGTGCGACCGAAGACTCGAATCGCTCAGGCAGAGCGAACGACGCTTCAGGCGGTTCGCTGCGCCACTCTAGCCGGGGGTGGCGTCGCTTTCGGTCGCCTCGGCCTGCGGCTCCGCTCCCACCATCCTGGCCGTCGCGTTGGGGTCAATCGGTTCGGTTACGATCATTCCCTCGTAGCCTTGCAGTGAGCTCGTAACCTTCGATACCGAGTCGGAGTGGCTCAGTACCAATACGGCCACGTGACCGGGTTCGAGGTTCTGCGCAAACCGCTCGAGTTCGTCGGACTTGATGCCCGTGTCACGAAGCTTGCCGGCCAGCGCCCCAAAACCTCCACCCATAACGACGGTCGCGATGAAGCTCGGTGGGTAGATCAATCCGATCGTTCCCAGTATGAGTGCACCTCGGCGGGCTCCCTTGCGGGAGGTGAACTCCTTGGTCTCTTTGACCTCGAGCTTACCTTCCTCCGTCTTCTCCACGAACACCACGTCAGCGACTTTGATGTTCTGCGCGCTCGCCATGTCCCGGATCATCGCGAAGATCGTGTCGCCCTGCTCGTGAGTGGGGTAGCTTGCGGCGATGAGTTGATACGAGTCCTTGCTCATGGCTGGTGCTCCAATCGAGAGCTACTGATCCGTCAAACGGTCTGCGTGCTGCCTCAGTCTCTCTTCGTTGTTGCCTCCTTTGCATTGGTTCGGGCAATCAGAAGCGTTTTCAATGTTTCAACCGATTGGCGCGCGGGAAACCGCTTGTGCATGCTCCTTCTTCGGTAATTCGCCAATGTCTTATCCCTTCACCCGTGTGGCAGCCCCCATCGACTGGCCTTGAGCGTCTTTGAGCCATCGTTTCAGGACGCCATGGAGACTCGAAGCGCCGATTATGGGTGTGGCGTCGTCCAGATCAAGCTCCGTTGGGTACATGACAAACGGTTGGTTCTGAGTACCTCCAAGGCCACCGTGGCAGCCAACCAACTCCTCGAAGGCCGCCACCTCGCCGGTGACCGGATTGAAAAGACTCATCACCAGAATGTCGGGGGCGTCATCGAATGCGTCGGTCCGACGCACATGCGCGGCGGCGCTACTGCCGAACGGCGCCAGAGGATCATTCCCGACGGCGTAGTCATGTTCGAGGTAGTTGATCCCGTTCTTCCCGACGACGATTCCACCATCGGTCTCGGAGTGGACCAGGATGAAGCTGATGCCATCATGGCGAACCAGACCTGGGATCAGATCGGGGAACCAGTCGACCAGTTGCTCGTAGGTCAGGCGCGTCGGATACCTGGTGAAGGAGATCAGTCCGAGGTTGCCCGAGGCGAGCACGACGACGTCATCAGCAGTCGCAGCCGTTGATCCGTCCGGCAGGCCTTCTTCGGCGTCGTAGTGGAGGTCGACCTCGTCGCGATTCATCCGGTTCTGGAATGTGCGTCGCGCGAGTCGCGCGGTACGGCTATCCTGCTTCATCGCTTCGGTCAACGCGGCGCTAATGCCCGTCAGCCCCTCGTCTGCGGTCGCCGTGCGACCAACGCGAAGGTCGTCCGAGATGAGCTGCGTGACGAGCTCAGACAGCGTCATACCGAAGCGCTGCTTGAATGTTGCTCCTTGACTCTGTCCATGGTCCGAGAGTATGACGAGGTGATACGGACGCGGAGCTTGCTCGGCGACACGCTCGATATGAGCGAATGCACGATCAAGACGGCGTAGCACCTTGAAGCTATCAGGCCGATCGATGCCGGAATGGTGCGCGACCTCGTCGTATGCAAAGAATGTGTTGTAGACCGACGGTAATCCGCGAAAGAGGTCGGCGGTCAGCATGAAGACGCTGGCCTCCTGCAAGAGTACGGTGGTGCCCGCGCGAACGAGTGCGTATTTGAAGGAGCGGTCGACGCGAGGCTGGATGTCGTGAGCCCGTTGGTAGCGCGCCTGATAACGCTCGCGAACAACGTCAGCAACAAAGAGCCCGGCGGTACGTGCGATGCTATAGGGGCTCGCGAAATAGGCGAAGTAACTGCGTTGCCCATTACCGCTGGAATCGCCGATCTTGCTGAACGTGCCGAGATTGTCGGCCGCGTCCCCGGAGAAGACGTTCCATCGACTGCCGCCGCCATCCACCAACAAGCCGTCGCCGGACGACAACCGGGCTTCAAGATCGCGAGCGGTCGCCATCTTGCTCGAGACCATCAACGTTCCCTGCGGCTTATCCCACCATCGAAACGCGGGAATGCCTGAGTTGTCGCCCAGCAGAATACCGGCCTGACTTGCCGAAGTTTGTGATGACAGATCCGGCTCCCATTGTCGAAGCCGATGAGTCTCCGTATCGAGCCAACGCTTCAAGGTTGGCATGAACCCAAGTTCGAGGGCCTGCTGAAGAACAGGCTCAGCGAGTCCATCGATTTCGAGGAAGAGGATGCCGGGCACATCAGTATGCGGCGTGTCGCGATACTGACGTCGAAGTGGCTTGGTTACGAACCAGTCGTAGACCCGATCATCGTCGAGCGCGAATACGGCGTAGACCAGCGTATTTCCTATTGTCACTCCGAACACCACCGCGATGCCGGTCCAGAATCCGGTGATCGTCAGCGCTCCCGGACTGATGATGTTGACAAGTTGAATGCCGAGGAGGGTCAGCGCACCGGTGACCAAGAAGCTGATGACGGGAAAGAGAACCGGCGTGAAGTGCCCGGAGAACGCGGAGATGAGCGGCCAGGCCCCGGTGCCGAGAAGGATCAGTACGATCCCACCGAGGACGAGCGACGCAAAGTTCTTTGTGGAAAAGCCCGGCAGAAGCCAGGCCAGGATGCCGAGAATCAGACCCTCGACGATGGCAACCAGAATGGCCCATTTAATCAGACGAACCACGTTGCCACCTATCGTGAAGTTCCATGCGCCGCGACGTTGAAAGCATCAACGGAACTGCGAGCCAATAATGGCTGTCAGACCCAGTCACCATGAGCCAGATGCGAGCGTGACGCCCGCTCTGTCGGTCGAGGACTCAAGCCTCAGCCGACAGCGGAGGCGTTGGCGTCTCGATGGTGAAATTCGTCGTGCTGTATGTCTGTACCATAATGCCGATCATGGTTAGAATCAGCCACACAAGTGGCCAGACGTACGACTGGCTGATAATTTCCTTGGTCGCCCCATGATAGAGGTCGCTCCGCTGGATCTGATCGAACAGCAGCAGAAACGCGGCAATGAGCGCGGTCGCGCCGGCAAACGCGCTGATGCAGACGATGAGAAGCTTGGGCAGGTTGACAACCAGCACCAGCGCCACGAGGGCCAGCGCCCAGAACAACGTCATACCGATGGTCAGCAAACGAGAATTCAAGCCCCACTCGGCCATGATTCCTGAGCCAATCGAGGCGCCCACCGACAACGTGAAGATGATGATGGCCGCCCAGTAGAACAGGTACGAGAGGGCGGCGCAGGCGAGGCCGACCAGTATCGCGGCGAGCCAGCTAAGCGCCGTGGCCAGGAAGCCGGTACCGAAAAGGGCTGTCATCGCGGCGGCGCCGGCCCAGAAGCCAGCGACGAATCCCCAGAGCGGCAACAGGAGAAGAAAGAAACGGTAGCCGGCCGCCAGGAAGAGCAGGCCAACCAGAGCAATCAACACGGCCACCAGAACGTCAGCGAACATGTTGGACCCCTCTCAACAGGATCACGCGATCGGCAGGGAGCACGACGTGTCGATTTAAGTCTGCGGATCGCCTCGCGCGGCCCACTACGGGCTGCGGCTGTTGCGGCGTACACGTCACGAGCATTTCAGGTCCGAAACGATGGCATTCAGATCGTTCACAAACTGGTTCGCCGCCGTCTGGATCTGAGTCAGCGCGTCGGCGACGCTGGCGGCACTCTTGGCACTCTGTATCGCTTGTGTCAGCGACGCGAAGGACGTGGAAAGAGCCTGCGTGCTCGCGCTCGCGACAGGCTGAGCAGCAGTCTTCACGTCGTTCATATCGGCCTTGACCTGATTCCATTTGGCCGTGAAGTCTGACATCGACTCATTACTTCCGCGATCCAGCAAGGCGTTCGTGGAATCCTGGAGATCGTGCAAGTTCGTGCAAAGCTGCTCTTGAGCAGTTGGTGTGGAGGCGGAACTGGAGGAGCAGCCGACGAGCAGTGGCAGAATTAGCAAGCTAATCACGATGAGGATATTTCGTCGAGTCATCGCCAAACCTCTTCATCGATGACATCTCGAGTTGTCGATATCTGACCGTCCTCGCCATTTCCGCCCGTAAGTGACGGAACCGTCCGAGCGACGGGTGTCGCACCGAGACGACATCCACATCACCCTGGCGGGATGTGCAGGATTGCTATTCAGACTTCGAGTCCTCCATCATCACGACTCGGGGTGCACAAGTGTTCGCCCAGCTTCATCAGCGGCAATGCGCAGGCGAATGTGTAGGTGACTACCTGCTTCGACGAGGTCTACCGGGACGTAGAACTTGCGATGGCGCACCCGACCGGTACGCGTGTAAAAACCGGTGATCACACCGGACTCGTCGCAGACGACCTGGTGTACGACACCGAGCTTCTTCTCGTCCGACGTCAGGACCTCAGTGTCATGCGTCACGACCGATGAGTTTTCCGGCAGGTTCGTCTGGTACTCGAGATTGGTCGAGATCAGGTCGAAGCTGGTTCGCGTCCCCGGCGTGATCGCTCCGCTCTCGCCCGTCACCGACATGCCGCCCCTGATCGAATCGCCCATCATGCTTCCTTGAGCCAGCATTTCACCGCCGCCCCAGTAAGCCAGGCTAGTGGCGCTCGTGGGCGCTGCACCTGACACGACAGCAGCGCGGACGACTTCCGGGAACTGTTCGACCTGCTCACCGTTGACCTTAAGGTATAGGTTCTGTTCCTGGACGTGCCCGATGAAGGCCCAACCGACGATGAAATCTCGGTCTGATGGGAATCTCCCATAACGGACGACGACGGCGGCAAGCTTCCGCTCTTTCGGATCGACCACGAGCTCGTGGATCTTGCCGAAGACCAGTCCGTCGGAGGTAACGACGTCACGGCCCAGTTCGATATCAACGGTACTCACGGGCGCTCCCCTCTCTTTGAACCCTAAGACTGAAGGTCGCGAGTGTGACCGTTCCGACGCGTCGTGCTGCATCGGTCCGATGCGTTGATTGCAACATCTTCGCGAGCCTGATACCGCGCGATCGGGGCATACGTCCATTTCGAGCTCAGACTGCCGCGACACGGGACGCAGAACCTGGCGCACGACCGGCGTG
>Ga0070679_100004579_pt1 | contig 12768 bp, 14 predicted proteins | sample KBSC63BmetaG_FD_65652 | JGI IMG/M metagenome (GOLD analysis project Ga0070679, IMG submission 65652) | Corn rhizosphere microbial communities from Kellogg Biological Station, Michigan, USA - KBS C6-3B metaG | ecosystem: Host-associated > Plants > Roots > Rhizosphere | place: USA: Michigan... | reverse complement strand
CAGCTCACACTCGCCGAGTTCATCGCTTCTGGCGCCTACGACCGGCACGTCCGGCGCGCGCGGCTCAACTACCGGCGCCGCCGCGACCGGCTCATCGCCGCGCTCGACCGGCACGTCCCCGGCGTCCGCCTCAGCGGGATCGCGGCCGGCCTGCACGCGGTCGTCGAACTGCCTCCCGGCACGTCCGAGCGTGAGGTCATCGCCGGCGCGGCCGCCAGGGGCGTGGCCGTCGAGGGCCTCGGCGGCTACGCGCTCGGTGACCACACCCGCGGGCCCGCGCTTGTCATCGGGTACGCCACCCCGCCCGACCACGCCTACACGACCGCGCTGGCCCGGCTCACCGCGGCGATTAGGGATCAGTAATCGAATGGCCCATGTTTTCCCTATGGAAGTGGACCTTTCTCATGGGCCGCTCGGAAGCCTACCGTCGGTCTCATGACAACGAATGTAAACAACACCACCGCCGCACCCGAGATCCCGGTCCGGCTCGACTTCGACGCGCACGCCGCCGGGTTCGCCCGCGCCATGGCCCACCTCGACCGGGCGGCGACCAAGGAACTCGACGCGGCCGGCATCGACCCGCTGCTGCGGGAGCTGGTCCGCGTCCGCGCGTCCCAGCTCAACGGGTGCGCCTACTGCATCGACATGCACACCAAGGACGCCCGCGCGGCCGGGGAAACCGAGCAGCGCCTGTACGCGCTGCCCGCCTGGCGGGAGACTCCCTTCTTCACCAACAGGGAACGGGCCGCGCTCGCCCTCACCGAGGACGTGACGCTGATGGCCCGCGACTACGTGCCGGCCGCCGCGTACGAGGCCGTCGCCGAGCAACTCACGCCCGGCGAGATCGCCGCCCTGCTGTCCCTGATCGTCACGATCAACGCGTGGAACGCGATCGGCGTGACCACCCGCGCGTGGACTCCCGGCTCCTACCAGCCCTGATCCGCCCCGCACGCCGCAACCAGCCGCCTGCCGTTTGTGTTTCGCGCGTCGGACTACATGACCGGCCAGGTCCCGGTGGTCGACGGGAATGCCTGGCCAAGTAGCTGGCCGGCTCGTTTCGGCAGGCGGCAGCACCGCCGGAATGCCGTTACCGGTCCGCGGCGGCGCGCTCAAGCGCGTCCAGGATGAGGTCGAGCCCGATCTCGAACTCGTCGCCGTACTGGTAGCCGGGCTGCAGCACGTGCACGGCGGCGATCTCCGCGAGGTGCGGGTACTCGCCGACGGGCATGTGCCGGGCGATCTCCGCCGCCGTCTCGTCGCCGGAGCTGAACGGCAGGCTGGCCTCCTGCAGCGCGAACCCGTAGATGTAGCTGTCGAGCAGCGAGTAGGCGTGGGCGGTCAGTTCGACCGAGAAGCCCGCCGAGCGCAGGCAGTGCAGGACGGCTTCGTGATGGCGGAACGTCGCCGGGCCCGGCGACTTCCGTGATTCCATCAGCCCGATCGCCCAGCGGTGGCGGCCGAGCACCTCGCGCGCCGAGACCGCCCGGTCGCGCATCGATTGCTTCCAGCCGATTCCCTCGGCCGGCAGCCCGATCTCGCTGAACACGATGTCGATCATCCCGTCGAGCAGGTCGGGCTTGCCCGTCACGTGGTTGTACAGCGACATCGCCTCGACCCCGAGCACCTGACCGAGCTTGCGCATGCTGAGCGCGCCGATGCCGGCCTGGTCGGCGAGGCCGACCGCGGCCCGCAGGACCCGGTCGCGGCTCAGCGGCGCCGATCGCTCAGCGGCGCGCCCGGTCGTTGCCACCAGAATTCCTCCCGCCGCGCGGTTGACGTTACTTACATCGTAAGTCTACTCTTACTTACAGCGTAAGTAACGACCAGGGGGCGTGACGTGATGGGAACAGCTGAGCAAGCGCACACACCGGGCACCACCGCCGGGCAGGAGACCATGCGGGCGGTCGTCCAGCGCCGGTACGGCACGCGAGCCGGAGACGTCATGCGGCTCGAGCGGACCGCCCGGCCCGCCGTCGCCGCGAACGAGGTCCTCGTGCGCGTCCGCGCGGCCGGCGTCGACCGCGGCACGTGGCACGTGATGGCGGGCCAGCCCTACCTGATGCGGGTGCTTGGCTTCGGGTTCCGCAGGCCGAAGAACCCGGTGCCGGGGATGGACGTGGCGGGCACGGTCGCCGCGGTCGGCTCGGCGGTGACCCGGTTCGCGGTCGGCGACGAGGTGCTCGGCGTCGGCCGCGGCACGTTCGCCGAGTACGCCGCCGCACCAGAGGCCAAGCTGGTGCGCAAGCCGGACGCGCTCGGCTTCGAGCGGGCGGCCGTGCTCACGGTCTCCGGGCTCGCCGCCTTGCAGGGCCTGCGCGACGCGGGGCGGATCAAGGCCGGGCAGCGGGTCCTGATCATCGGCGCCTCCGGCGGCGTCGGCAGCTACGCCGTGCAGCTCGCCAAGATCCTGGGCGCCGCCGAGGTCACCGGGGTGTGCAGCACCGCCAAGGCCGACCTGGTCCGCTCGCTCGGCGCGGACCACGTCATCGACTACACGCGGGACGATGCCGCCGACGGCAGCCGACGCTACGACCTGATCGTCGACATCAACGGGAACACGCCGCCGTCCCGGCTGCGCCGGGCGCTGACACAGGCGGGAACGCTGGTCATCGCCGGCGGAGAAGGCGGCAAGTGGACCGGGATGGGAAGACAGCTCCGCGCGGTGGCGCAGTCCCCCTTCGTCCGGCAGCGGCTGACCACCTTCATCTCCACGCAGCGGCTGGCCGACATCGAGGAGCTGTCCAGGCTCGTCGAGGCCGGTCGGCTCACGCCGCCGCTCGACCGCTCGTTTCCGCTGGCCGAGGCGCCCCAGGCCGTCGACTACCTCAGCGCCGGGCACGCCCGAGGCAAGGTCGCTGTCACGGTCTGACGGCACTGCGGCCTTCGCCGCCCGGCGTGTCCGGCATCGCGTGATGCTGGTGCCCGTCACCCGCCGCCGGCTGCCCGGGCGCGCCGCCCATCATCCGCAGCATGGGCAGCCCGCCGGTACGGGCGAACCTGACGACCAGGACGACGGCGAGGATCAGGAAGACGATGTTGAGCCAGGTCGTGTAGTTCCAGGACACGCCCTCGTCGGGGATCGTGGCGCTGTCCGGGCTTGGAATCAGGCCGAGGCCGCCGAAGACCAGTTCGACCGCGTACCCCGCCGCCACCATGGCGGCGAAGAACGTGCCGAGCAGGAAGGCCGCCATCCTGACCCCGTAGTACTTGCGGTAGATGTTCAGGATCGGGGCGATGATCAGGTCGGCGAAGATGAACGCGACCACGCCGCCGAAGCTGATGCCGCCCTTCCACAGCACCACGGCCAGCGGCACGTTCCCGATCGAGCAGACGAACGAGATGACCGCGACGACCGGGCCGATCAGCGGGCCCCACAGCTTGGCGGCCAGCGGATGCCCCGCGAAGAAGAACGAGTGCCAAAAGCTGTCGGGCACCCAGGCGGCGATCGCCCCCGCGACAAGCAGCCCGATCACCAGGTCCCTGATGATCGCGGCCCATTCCATGACGAACACGTGGCTGACGGAGGTGAACCCCTCCCTCGACAGCAGCCGCCGGGCGAACGAGCCCTCCCGCTGGACGGACATGTCCATCGCGGCGTGCCCCTCCATCGACCCGGCGACGCCGCGGTCCGCCTGCTCGCGCGCCTTGTCGAGCACCCTGCCGCGCAGGAACACGCGGAAGAGCACCGCGAGGAACACGATCATCAGCGGGCCGCCGGTGAACTCGGCCAGGGTGAACTGCCAGCCCATGAGCAACGCGAGGATCACGCCGAGCTCGATCACCAGGTTCGTGGAGGCGATCTCGAAGGCCATCGCCGCGGTGAAGTTCGCTCCCTTGCGGAACAGTGCGCGGGCCAGCGCCACCGCGGCGTAAGAGCACGAGGAAGACGCGGCGCCGAGCCCGGCCGCGACCGCCAGCGTCCACGGCCGGTCATCGCCGAGCAGCCGCACCACCGTGGAGCGGCGGATGACGGCCTGGATCACCGCCGACAGCGCGAACCCAAGGATCAGCGCCCAGGTGATCTCCCAGGTCATCGATCCCGCGATCGACAGGGCATGCAGCACCGCACCCATCTCTACTCCCTAGCTTCACCGTCCTTCAGCGCCGTCAACACATATACCCCCATAGGGTATTGCACGCTGTGACGGGCGTCACAGAGATCGCGCGCAGAGCGCGCGATCAGAGCCGGCCGGTTAGACATCATGGGTCCATGCCCTCGAAAGAGTCCTGGTACGCGCGCGACGCTCGAGACTGGACGTGCGCGGCGCCGGACGCCGCCGCCGCGAAATTCCACCGCCAGCTGCCGGGCTACGCGTCCACTCCGCTGGTCGAAGCCCCGGATCTCGCGGCCGGGCTGGGCGTCGGGCGGCTGTTCGTGAAGGACGAGTCGGCGAGGTTCGACCTGAGGGCGTTCAAGTTCCTCGGCGCGTCCTGGGCCGGCTTCCGCGCGGTGGCGCGCCGGTCCGGCTACGCGGGGCCGGCCGGGCTCGACGGGCTGCGCGCGTTCCTGGCGACGGCGGGCAGCGGGCTGGCCCTGGTCACGGCCACCGACGGGAACCACGGGCGGGCGGTCGCGCGGCCCGCGCTGGTGTCGGTGCCGGCCGGGGTCGGCAGCCTCGCGCAAGCCGCCATCGCCCACTACCGCCGTCCGGACCTGCCGAGGGCCGCGCGGCCGCGGCTGCTGTCGGCGGAACCGGACACCGCCGCGTGCGTGCTGGCCAGCCTGGCCGCCGGGTCGATGGTCTCGGTCCCGACCGGGACGACCGTGATGAACGGCCTTAACTGCGGCACCGTGTCGTCGCTCGCTTGGCCCTACCTGCGCGGCGGCATGGACGCGGCCATCGCGGTGGACGACGCCGCGGCGGCCGCCGCGATCGCGTCGCGGCTGTCGTCTGCCTGTGTACCGAGGGGCCGTTGACCGGCTGAACGGCGTTGACCCGGCTGTTCGGCACCGACAATCTGCCGGCCGCCTCAGTGAGGCCCTAGCGCGGTGTTCTTACTGGCCAGGACGCCGCGGAACCGAGCGATCACGTGGGCCAGGCCGGCGTCGAAACCGTCGAAGACATCGTCGGGCAGGCCGGCGAACAACTCGCGCGCGAGCCGGCGGTGGCTGTCCACGAGTTCCTCAGCGATGGCGCGGCCTCGTTCGGTGAACGTGACCAAGGTCGCACGACGGTCGGTCGGGTGCGGCTCGCGGGTCACGAAGCCAGTGTCGACCAGCGCGTCGACCAAGGCGGTGATCGTGCGCGGCGTGACGTGCAAGTCGGCGGCCAGCGCGGCCTGGGTGCACGGCCCGCGCTGCTGAAGCTGCCACACCAAGTGCGCCCGCGACTCGGTCAGGCCCACGCGGGCGAGGCTGTCGGCCGAGTCCCGGCCGAGCAGCACGGTCAGCTCCAGCACCCGGTCGAGTGCCGCCTCCCAGCGTTCAAGACCCATATAGTTACAATAACACATGATGAGCTATATTCACTTTCTATCGACCGACGGGCCGACACTGCCCGATAGGCCAGCGCAGACAGGAGACCAAACCCCATGACCGCGCAGATCACCTCACCCGCCGCGAACGTCGAGCTGGTGCGCGCCGGATTCCAGGCGTTCAACGCCGGCGACGCCGACGGGTGCACGGCCCTCATGGCGCCTGACATGATCATCAACCTGGCCGAACTGCCCGCGCCCCAGCACGGACGCGACACGTGGCTGTACGGTTTCCAGATGATGCGGCAGGCCTTCCCCGACCTGCAGGCGCACATCGAGGACATCTTCGCCGCCGACGACAAGGTGGCGGTCCGGCTGCGGTTCCGCGGCACCCACGCCGGCGAGTTCCTCGGCTACGCGGCGACCGGCCGCGCGATCGACTACGTCAGCCACGAGTTCTACCGCGTCGCCGACGGGCTCATCGCTGAAGAGTGGATCTGCTCGGACATGGCCACCCTGCTCCGCCAGATCAGCTGACCGGCCATCACCGCGGGTACACGCCGGCGCGCGCATAAAGCAGCGTTACGATGGGGCGCGTGCTTTCCCGACTTATCTCCCTGGTCTGGCAGCCGACGTCGAAGTCGCTGCGGGGCTGGGCGCTGGCGTCGGTGATCGCGAACGCGGTGATCATCTCCACGGGCGCGGCGGTGCGGCTGTCGTCGTCCGGCCTCGGCTGCCCGGACTGGCCCAAGTGCACCCAGTCAAGCGCCGTCGCCGCGCACTCGGTCGGCCAGACGACACTGAACACCTGGATCGAGTTCGGCAACCGGCTGCTGAACTTCCCCCTCGTCGCGATCGCCGGCCTGACGTTCATCGCCTGCCTGCGCTACTACCAGCGCGGCGGGCGGGCGCGGAAGGACCTGGTCTGGCTGTCGGCGGTCTTGCCGCTCGGGGTCATCGCTCAGGCGGTGGTCGGCGGGATCGTCGTCTTGACCAAGCTGAACCCGGCGCTGGTCGCGGCGCACTTCCTGCTGTCGACGGCGATCATCCTCACCAGCGCGGTAGTCCTCCACGCGCGGACAGCGGCGCTCGCGGCATCCGCCGCGGGCGCCCCCGCGCCGCCGCCGGTCCGCACCGACCTGCGGGTACTCGCCGGGCTGCTCACGGCGGTCACCGCGGTGATGCTCGCCGCGGGCACGGTGGTGACCGGGACGGGCCCGCTGGCGGGGACCACGATCGACTCCCGCGGCCACCGCACCACCGTGCCCAGGTTCCACTTCACGCTCGAGTCCGTCACCCAGCTGCACGCCGACATCGGCTGGTTCATCGCCGCGCTCACGGTGGCGGTGGTGATCGGGCTGCGCTTCGCCGGCGGGTCGCCGCGCACCGTACGGCTCGGCTGGATCGTCCTCGGCGGCCTCGGCCTGCAGGGCGTCATCGGCTACGTGCAGTACTTCAACCACCTGCCCGCGGGCCTGGTCTGGGTGCACGTCGCCACGGCGGTCACCATCTGGATCTTCGTGCTCCAGCTGTACCTGTCCACGGGCACCGGCCTGCCGCGGCCAGCGAAGCGGGCCGCCCCGGTCGACGAGCGCCCGGCCGGCGAGTCGGTAACCGCGTCACCACCAGTTAAAACCACAATCTTATAGTCTTATAAGCATGACGGACGGTCGGTACTCGGTAGCGCTGATTTCGCCCCTCGCCGCCGCGGGACGCGCGGAGGAGGTGGTGCAGCGGGTAAGCCAGGCGATCCAGCTCGGCCTCTTCGTGGACGGGGAGCAGCTCCCGCCGGAGACCGAGTTCGCCGCGCAGCTCGGCGTGTCCGCCATGACGCTGCGGGAAGCGCTGGCGACCCTGCGCCAGCAGGGCCTCGTGGAGACCAGGCGCGGCCGGACCGGCGGCACGTTCGTCAGGCGGCCCTCGTCCCCGCCGGTCGCCGTCTTGCGCGAGCGGCTGCGCGGCATGACAACCAGCTCGCTGCGCGACCTGATCGACGAGCAGTTCGCCGTCTCTGGCGCCGCCGCCAAGCTCGCCGCCGCGCGGGCGTCGGGCGCCGACGTGCGGCGGCTGTACACGCTCGTGCGCCAGCTGTCCGTCGCGTCCACGCTCGGCTCGCGGATCCGGGCCGACAGCCGGTTCCACATCGAGGTCGCGCAGGCGTCGCAGTCGGAGCGGCTCACCCGGCTCGAGGTCGAACTGCAGACGCAGCTCGCCGAGCTGCTCTGGCTCCCACCTGATCCCGCCGATCCCGCCGAGGCCACCGAGGCCACCGAGCTGATCGACCACGCGGCCGTGTCCGCCGAGCACAGGGCGATCGCCGACGCGATCGCCGCGGAGGACGGCGACACGGCCCGGATGCTCGCCGAACAGCATGTCGAGCGGAACCTGCGGCGGCTGACCGCGCTGCGGCTGGCCATGACACGGAGCTGAACGCGGTGCGGAACAGCGCGTGGCTGACCTATGACTACCTCGAGATGGACTGGTTCACCGTCCCCCAGCGCGAAGGGCGGCACGAGCACGAGCACGAGCACGAGGAGGACTGGCTCACTTGACTACTCTCCGCCCTGAAGGACGGGGATTCCGGCGGTCACCCGCCGGGGTTCCTGTTTCAGCGGCTGCTGCCCGCACGGGAAGTCTCCCGCTTGGGTCTTACGCTGCCTCCGCAGGCAAGCACCGCCAGCCCGGCGGCTCTGATGTTGATCGCGGCGTTGACGTCCCGGTCGTGCCGGGTGCCGCAGCTTGCGCAGGTCCACTCGCGGACTCCCAGCGGCATCTTCGCCGCCAGGTGCCCGCAGGCCGAGCAGGTCTTGCTGCTCGGGAACCAGCGGTCGATCACGACCAGTTCCCGGCCGTACCACTCGCACTTGTACTCCAGCATGTTCCGCAGGTCGCTCCACGCCGCGTCGCTGATGGCGCGGGCGAGGGAGTGGCTGCGGACCATGTTCCGCACGGACAGATCCTCGGTCACGACCGCTTGGTTCTCGCGGACGAGACGGGTACTGAGCTTGTGCAGGAAGTCACGACGGCGGTCGGCGATCCGAGCATGTGCCCGCGCCACCTTGACGCGGGCCTTCTCCCGGTTGGCGCTTCCCTTCTGCTTGCGGGCGAGTGCCCGCTGCGCCTTCGCGAGCCGCTCCCGGTCGCGCCGTTCGTGGCGCGGGTTGGCGACCTTCTCCCCGGTCGACAAGGTCAGCAGGGAGGTCAGGCCGGCGTCGATTCCGACCACGGGGCCTGCCGCCGGATATGGCTCGATCGTCTCCTCGACCAGGACCGACACGAACCAGCGGCCGGCCGCGTCCCGGCTCATGGTGACCGTGGACGGCTCCGCGCCCTCCGGCAGCGGCCGGGACCAGCGGATGTCCAGCGGCTCGGTCATCTTCGCGAGCCGGACCTGACCGTTCCGGTAGCGGAACGCCGACCGGGTGTACTCGGCGGACTGACGGGATCTGCGGCGGGACTTGAAACGCGGGTACTTCGCCCGCTTGTCCCAGAACGCGGCGAACGCGCCCTGGAGGTGGCGGAGCGCCTGCTGGAGGGGAACGGAGGAGACCTCGTTGAGGTAGGCCAGCTCGTCGGTCTGTTTCCATTCGGTGAGCATCGCGGACGACTGCACGTAGGAGACGCGCTCCTGCCTCTGGTACCACGCCTCGGTGCGCGCGTCCAGCGCGAGGTTCCACACCTTGCGCACGCAGCCAAAGGTGCGCAGCAGCTCCGCCTCCTGCTCCGGCGTCGGGTAGAAGCGGTACCGGTACGCCCGCCTCACCGTCTCTGCCATGCCTCACATTCTATCCGCCTTCCTTGTAAGCATCGCGTTGAAAGGAGGGAGCGGCGTTTCCTTCCCGGCCTGAAGGCCGGAGTCTCCACGCCGCGCACTCAATGACTAACCACGTCGCCATCGTGGGTGCGGGCCTCGGCGGCCTGCGCGCCGCCGAGCAGCTGCGCGCCGCCGGGCACGCGGACCCGATCACGGTCGTCGGGGCGGAGCCGCACATGCCGTACAACCGGCCGCCGCTGTCGAAGGAACTGCTCGCGCACGAACTCGCCGACGCCGAGGCCGCGCCGGGGGCCGACGCGGACGACCTGGCCGTGCTGCACAAGCAGGTGGCGTTCCGGCGGCGCGCCTCGGTCGCCGACGTGACCTTCCGGCTCGGCGTGCCCGTCACGGCGGCGGACCTCGGAGCGGGCAGCGCCGGCGGCGAGCTGGTGCTGGCCGACGGCGGCACGGTCCGCTTCGACGGCCTGGTGGCCGCGGCCGGCCTGCGCCCGCGCCACCTCGACGTCCCCGGCCCCGCCGGACCGGGCAGCGGGCGGCACGTGCTGCGCACGCTCGACGACTGCGCCAGCCTGCGGGCGGGGCTGCGCGCCGCACTGGCCGCCGCCCGGGACCAGGGCTCGTCGGCCGCCCGCGACCGGTCCTCCCCCGCGTCGGGCGGTACACCGCGCCCGGGCGGCCGCGCCGCCGTCGCGGTCGAAGGTCTTGCCCGGCCGTACGTCGTGGTGGTCGGCGCCGGCTTCGTCGGCTGCGAGGTGGCGTGCACGGCACTGTCCCTTGGCTGCGACGTCACGGTCGTGGAGCCGATCGGGCCGCCGTTGATCCGGGTCCTCGGCGAGCAGGTCGCCCAAGCGATCCAGCGGGCGCACGAGCGGGCGGGCATGAGCTTCGTCATCGGGCCGGGCGTCATCGGCTACGCCGGGGAGGACCGGGTCACTGGCGTGGTCCTCGCCGACGGAACGGGCGCGCTCACCTCGGCCGGACCCACGCCCGCCGGCGCCGTGCTGCCCGCCGACCTGGTCGTGGAGGCGATCGGCTCGATACCGAACACCGAGTGGCTCGACGGCAACGGCCTCGACCTGACCGACGGCGTGCTGTGCGACAACACGCTGTCGGCGGTCACGAGCGGTCGCCCCGGTGCGCCGGTGACCGTCGTCGGTGACCTGGCCAGGTTCCCCAACCCGCTGCTCGATGACGTGCCCCGCCGGGTCGAGCACTGGTCGATGCCGACCGACACCGCCCGCCGGGCGGCCACCACGCTGCACGCGAGGATGGCGGGCGACCAGGTTGACCCGAATCCGTTCCGACCGCTGCCTTACTTCTGGAGCGACCAGGGAGAGCTGCGGCTGCAGTCCTTCGGATCCCCGCAGCTCGCCGACGACGTCGTGATCGCCGAAGGCGATCTGGCCGATCTCGACCAGGGCCTGCTCGCCACCTACCACCGCGGCGGCCGCCTCGTCGGCAGCCTCGCGGTCAACCTGCCGCCGAGCCGCTACCGCGAGCTGCGCGAGGCGCTGCGATGACCACCACCCCGCTTGAGCAGCACCGCGACGCCAACGCGGACGCGAGCGCACTCGCCGCGGTCAGGGAGCGGATCGAGGCCGGTGACGGTGGTCAGGCCGAGGGCGACGCGAAGCCCAGGTGGGTGAGGAAGCCGGGCGCGCTCAGCTTGTTCAGGCCCACGGCCTCGTAGAGGGCGTCCAGGTCGGGAAAGCCGAGCTTGCGGGCCGCGCTGAAGGCGGTGCCGTCGTCTTCGAGTTCGCGCAGGCTCGTCCCCGGCCCGGTACGCAGGGCGCATAGCGCCTTCGCGACCGCGGCGCGGCCGAGGGCGGAGGCCTCGTCGGCCTTGCGGCGGGCGATGGCCGCCTTCAGGTGCGCCCTGGCGTGGCCGCTGTGCGCGGCGGCCAGCCATGAGTCCGGCGGGTCCGCGTACGGCCCGGTGATCAGGTCGACAACCTGGCCGTGCGACAGGCTGTTCTCCATCGGCTTGCGCATCCCGTTGACCAGGACGCCGACGGCGCTGCCCGCGGTAGACGGGGAGACGGCGTAGGCGAAGTCGACCGCGGTCGAGCCGGCGGGCAGCTTCACCGGCGTGCCGTCCGGCGTGAACACGATCATGCCCTGGCTCAGGTCGGCGCGCAGGCCGTCAAGGAACTCGCCGGGGGCCGCGAGCGGCTGCCAGGCCAGCAGCCGGTTCAGCCAGTCCAGGTCAGCCTGGCGGGCCAGGTCCGCGCTGACTTTCCCGTCCTTGCCGCCCGCCTCACGGATCCTGGCCGCTACCCCGTAGTTGGCGACGGCGTCCATCGCTCGTGTCCTGATCAGCACGTTGACGGGCCTGCCGCTGACGAGGATGACCGTGTGCAGCGAACGGTACATGTTGTACTTCGGCATGCTGATGTAGTCGCGGAACCGGTCGTCGACCGGGTGCCAGCGGCCGTGCAGCACGCCGAGCGCGACGTAGCAGTCGCCCTCGGACCCGTCGACGACGACCACGACCCGCGCGGCGTCGGTGGGGCGCAGCCGTTCGACGCCCGCGCCGGCGCCGGCGATCCTGCCGCCCCCCGGCAGACTGCGGTGGATGGAGTACAGATGCCGGGCACGGGCCTCGACCTGGGCCCGGACGCCGGCCGCGGCCAGTTCGGTGCGCATTCCGTTGATCAGCACGCCCAGGTCGGCGCGCCGGCTTTCCTCCGTCTGCCGGACGAGGGCCGCTACGCGGTCGTGCGCCTCGGGAGACAGGGTGGCGAAGGCTAGGTCCTCCATCTCCCGCTGGTACTCATACAAGCCGAGCCGCTGGGCGAACGGCACGAGCAGTTCCATCGACGCCCGCGCGATCCGCTCGCGTTTCTCCCGTTTGGCGTGGTGGCCGAGCGTCCGCAGGTTGTGCACGCGGTCGGCGAGCTTGATGACGAGCACCCGCAGGTCGATCGAGGCGGCGAGGATCATCTTGCGGAACGTCTCGCCCTCCGCGTGATCACCCCACTTGGACCCGTCGAGCTTGGTGACCCCGTCCACGAGGACCGCGACCTCCGGCCCGAACTCCGCCTTCACCTGGCCGATCGTCAGGCCCGTGTCCTCCACGGTGTCGTGCAGCAGCGCGGCCACCAGCGTCGTCGTGTCCATCCCGATGTCGGCGAGGAGGATCGCCACCGCGAGCGGGTGGGTGATGTAGGGGGCGCCGGACTTGCGGACCTGACCGCTGTGCCAGTGGTCGGCGACGGCGTACGCGCGACGGAGCAGATCCGCGTCCGCACCGGGGAAGATCCGCCGGTGCGCGGCGATCAGCGGCCGGACCGCGTGCTCCGCGTCCGCCGTCGTCTCCGCCTTGGGGGCGCCGGCCGCGAGCGCCGCCAGCCGCCGGGCTACAGCCACCTGCACGTCCTATCGCTATCGCCCCAGTCGAATGTTTACACGCTGCGACAGACACTAGCCGCTGAACGCTCCCCGCGCAGTCTCCTTCTGTGACGGCGGTGGCAGATCGTGACCAGCGCTATTTAGCGGGGCAAGACAGCCCAGACACCACGTGGCCGACGCGCCGCTACCGCGATCCGCTCGGCCACGTCGGCGACCGGCAGGTTGGT
>Ga0070679_100004578_pt1 | contig 12770 bp, 14 predicted proteins | sample KBSC63BmetaG_FD_65652 | JGI IMG/M metagenome (GOLD analysis project Ga0070679, IMG submission 65652) | Corn rhizosphere microbial communities from Kellogg Biological Station, Michigan, USA - KBS C6-3B metaG | ecosystem: Host-associated > Plants > Roots > Rhizosphere | place: USA: Michigan... | reverse complement strand
GTACCGTCCGGACGTGGCGCGGCCTCTACGGATCGGTAACTGTTCCGGCTTCTACGGCGACCGATTCGCCGCGATGCGGGAGATGCTCGAGGGCGGCGACCTCGACGTTCTCACCGGCGACTATCTCGCCGAGCTGACGATGCTCATCCTGTTCCGCACCAAGCTGAAGGACCCCAACGGCGGCTACGCGACGTCGTTCCTGCGCCAGCTCGAGGACTGCCTCGGGCTCGCCTGGGAGAAAGGCGTGAAGATCGTCGCCAACGCCGGCGGGCTCAACCCGGCCGGGTGCGCGGCGGCCGTCCGCGACCTCGCCCAGCGCCTCGGTCTCCGTCTGAAGGTCGCGCATGTCGAGGGCGACGACGTCCTTCCCCGGCTCCGCGAGCTCCGCGACGCCGGCGTCGCACTCACCAACCTCGACACGGGAGCGCCACTCGTCGCCGACCCGCTCTCGGCCAACGCCTACCTCGGCGGCTGGGGCATCGCGGCAGCGCTCGACGCCGGCGCCGACGTCGTCGTCACCGGCCGCGTCACCGACGCCGCGCTCGTCATCGGACCAGCCGCGTGGTGGCACCGCTGGGAGCGGGACAGCTGGGATGCACTCGCGGGCGCGCTCGTCACCGGCCACATCCTCGAGTGCGGCGCACAGGCGACCGGCGGCAACTACTCGTTCTTCACCGAGATCCCGAACCTCGAGCACGCCGGCTTCCCGCTGGCCGAGATCGCCGAGGACGGCACCGCCGTCATCACCAAACACCCCGGCAGCGGCGGGGCGGTGACCGTCGGCACCGTGACGGCGCAGCTGCTCTACGAGATCGGCCCGCCGCACTATCTGAACCCCGACGTCACCGCGGACTTCGCCACCATCCGGTTGGACCAGGAAGCACCAGACCGGGTTCGCGTGTCCGGCGTGCAAGGCATCGCGCCGCCACCGACCACGAAGGTGTGCCTCAACCTCGTCGGCGGCCATCGCAACTCGATGAGCTTCCTGCTCACGGGCCTCGACATCGACGAGAAGGCCGCGCTGGTCCAGCGTCAGCTCGCGCCCGCACTCGACGGCATCCGCGACGTCACCTGGTCACTCGCGCGCACCGACCACGACGACCCCGCGACCAACGAGCAGGCGGTCGCCACACTTCGCCTCACCGTCAAGGACTCCGACGACAAGCGGATCGGCCGCCCGTTCTCCAACGCCGCGGTCGAGATCGCGCTCGCGTCCTACCCCGGTTGCACCCTCACCTCGCCACCCGGCGCCGCGACGATGTACGGCGTCTACTGGCCCGCGCTGATGCCGAACGAGCTGGTCCGCCACGAGACGGTGCTCGACGACGGCACCCGCATCACGATCGATCCGCCCAAAGAGACGACCGCGAAGCCACCGCCGCCGCTGCGCGCCACGTCGTACGCCGACGTTCCCAGCGGCGGCGGCACCCTGCGGGCACCGCTGGGAACGCTCGTCGGCGCGCGCAGCGGTGACAAGGGCGGCAACGCCAACATCGGGGTGTGGGCCGAGACGGATGCGGCGTACGCCTGGCTCGCGCGCGGCCTTTCCGTCGACAAGCTGCGCGAGCTCCTGCCAGAGACCGCCGACCTGAGGATCGACCGGCACGAGCTGCCGAACATCCGCGCGCTCAACTTCGTCGTGCACGGCCTGCTCGGCGACGGCGTCGCCGCCGGCACGCGGCAGGATCCGCAGGCGAAAGGTCTCGGCGAATGGCTCCGCGCCCGCCACGTCAACATCCCGCTCGGTCTGATCGAGGACGCGCATGACAACTGACGTCTGGTCCACTCCGGAACGCCTCGCGCTGCGCCAGCTCGCGGCCGACTTCACCAAACGCGAGATCGCGCCGAACGTCGCGCAGTGGGAGCGCGACGGCGAGCTGCCGCGTGAGCTGCACCGGAAGGCGGCCGACGCCGGACTCCTCGGCGTCGCCTACCCGGAGAGCATCGGCGGCGGAGGTGGCAACGCGATCGACTCGACCATCGTCAACGAGGAGATCCTCTACAACGGCGGGTCCGGCGGCGTGCTCGCGTCGCTGTTCACCCACGGGATCGCGTTGCCGCACATCATCGGCAGCGGCAATCCTGACCTGATCGACCGCTACGCCAAGCCGACCCTCGCCGGCGACAAGATCGGTTCGTTGGCGGTCACCGAGCCCGGAACGGGCAGTGACGTCTCCGGCATCCGCACCCGCGCCGTCCGCGACGGCGACTACTACATCGTCAACGGCGCCAAGACGTTCATCACGTCGGGCACGCGCGCCGACTTCGTCACGACCGTCGTCCGCACCGGCGACCACCCGCACCGCGGCCTGTCGATCCTCGTCGTCGACACCGACTCCCCCGGCTTCTCGGTCACCCGCCGGCTCGACAAGATGGGCTGGCTCTGCAGCGACACCGGCGAGCTGTCCTACGTCGACGTGCGGGTGCCGGCCGCCAACCTGGTCGGCAGCGAGGAGGGCGGCTTCGCTTCGGTCGCCACCAACTTCGCCGGCGAGCGGTTGGGACTTGCCGTGCACGCGTACGCCACCGCGCAGCGGGCGCTCGACCTCACCGTCGAGTGGGTGCGCAACCGCACCGCGTTCGGCAAACCGCTGATCGAGAAGCAGGTCGTGCGGCACAAGCTCGTGGAGATGAAGCGCGCGGTCGAGGTGTCACGCGTCTACGCCCACCACATCCTCGAACGCGCCACCGCCGGCGAGCAGGGCCTGTTCGCCGAAGCGGCGATCGCGAAGAACCAGGCGGTGGCCGCTTGCGACTTCGTCGTCTACGAAGCAGTGCAGCTGCACGGCGGCACCGGCTACATGCGCGACAGCGAGGTGGAGCGGCACTATCGCGACTCTCGCATCCTCGGCATCGGCGGCGGCGCCACCGAGGTGATGAACGACCTGATCGCCAAGGCACTGGGCTGGTAGCCGCTCAGTCGACGCAGCCGCGGAATCCTTCGAGGAACCGCCGCTGCTGTCCCGATCCCGGATAGGGCAGGCGTACGTCGACAAGCGGGAGCCCGGCCTCGCGCATCGGACCGCGCACGAGGTCGTAGAGCGGCGCGCCCACGACGATGATCCGGCGCGGCGCCAGCTCCGCACATCGCGCCAGCAGGTCCGGCAACAACGGCGGCAGCACCGCTCGGTCGCGGAACGGATCTTCCGACACGTGGATCAGGAACCAGCCACGCTCGCGAAACTCGTCGAGGTACGGCGCCTTGTCCCGTGTCGGCTTCTCACCGAGCACACCCTCGACGACGTGCCGGAACAGCGAGTCGTGCGTCGCGACGTCCTCGAAGTAGAAGTAGCGATCCAGCGCCGACGGCGGCGCCTCCGAGACGAGCAGCGTGTCGACTCGATCCGGCCGGTAGCGCGCGGCTGCGTCGCGGCGTCGGCGCCGCGCCCGCTCCTCCGGACTCATCCGACCGGCCGCGCCAGCTCCGCAAGCACCTCGGCGTTCGGCAGCTCCGCAAGTGCCGGTCCTGGCAGCGCGAGCTTCGATCGGCGTACGCCGGACCCGATCACGACGACACCGGCATCGACCACGGCGGCGTCGACCAGGATGGGCCAGTCCGCCGGCAGGCCGAGCGGCGTGATGCCGCCGTACTCCATCCCGGTGCGCGCCACCGCATCGTCCATCGATGCGAACGACGCCTTGCGCGCATCGAGATGCTTGCGCACGACGCCGTTGACGTCGGCGCGGGTCGTCGCCAGCACCATGCACGCGGCGTAGCGGGTGGCCTCGCCTCGGCGCGCGGCGATGACGACGCAGTTCGCGGAGACGTCCAGGCCGACCTCGTAGCGCTCACAGAACGCCGCCGTGTCGGCGAGCTCAGGGTCGATCTCGGCGACGACGACGTCGCCCGCGCGCGCCCACGTCTGCACGAACGCCGCGACCGGCGGCGCGACGAGGTCGAGTCGCTCCAGCACCGGAGCGGTCTCGAGCAGCCCCAACGAAGCACCGTTCGCACCCATATCCCCACGTTACGGTGACGCGATGACGGGCCCGCGAGCGCTGCTGCTGACCGGTGGCCTCGGCGCCGGCAAGACGACCGTCGCCCTCGCGGTCGGCGAGGCACTGGAGCGAGCAGGCGTTCCCGGCGTCGTCGTGGACCTCGACTGGCTGTGCTGGGCGTGGGGACCACAGCTGTCCGACGACGGGGTGCACGACCTGTTGTGCCGCAACCTCGCCGCCATCGTGCCGAACCTCCTCGCCGCAGGGGCCGAGCGGCTGGTGCTGGCCCGTGGCCTGCTGCACGCACGGGACGTCGACGCTCTCCGCGCTGCGCTGGGCGCGATCCCGCTGACGGTTGTGCGGCTGACCGCGTCGGATGACGCCGCCCGCAGACGGTTGCAGGCGCGCGACGACGGCGAACAGCTGGCCGAGCATCTCGCCGAGCTCGAGAACTTCGAAGCCAAGGTGCACCACGCCGCCGGCGACGCGCCCGCGGTCGACACGACAACGATCGACCCGGTCGCGGCCGCGGTCGAGGTGCTCCGCCTCGTCGACTGGGGCTGAAACGCTAGCGACGACGCAGCGAGATCCGCGCGATGGTCGTCTTGCCGTACGGCCCGGCCTCGGTCCACCAACGGTCACTCAGCTTCGCGACGATCAGCAGCCCGCGGCCGCCTTCGTCCTCCACGTCAGGGTCGCGCGGCGCCGGCACCGTGGGTGCCGTGTCGGACACGGAGACCTCGATCTCGCCCTCGTCGACGCCGACCTTCGCGGTGATGGGACCTCGGCCGTGCATGATCGAGTTGGTCACGAGCTCGCTGATGACGGCGACCGCGTCGTCTGCGAAGTCCTGCAGCCCGCGCTCCGCCAGGGTGCGGCGTACGAAAGCACGAGCCAAGAGCACGTCGCGCGGTTCACCGACGAGAGTGATGGCGTGCGCCGCCTCGGTGCGGGTCATGCGACCGGCGGCGCAGACGCGCGCTTGCTCGCGAGCATCGCGACCCCCCGAAGCGACCGGAAACTGTCCCTGAGGGTAGCGCTCCGACCGCCGTGTCGCGGCAGATCGCCCGATGTCGTCCGGCCCTGTCAGCGACGCCGGGATTGCCCCTTTTCGTCGGCCGCCAGGACCACTGTCCGCTCGAGCCGCTGACGTGCCGTGGCGACCAACAGCCGGCTCGCCCAGAGGGAGTCGAGCACCTCGTCCTTGTTCCGGTCGTCGAGGCGTTCCAACGCCGAGTCGAGGGTGTTCTCGGCGAGGGTCAGGACCTCGTACAGGCTGCGCGGCCGCTGCCCGGACGACGGGAATTCGTACATGCCACGAGCCGTTCGACGGAGCCGGAAATGTGGAGAGGAGCGACGGCGCACGGGGGCACACCGCCGCTCCCGACATCCATGCTGCGCGGTCGAGAGCGGTTCGGACACTAGGCGCCTGTCACGTGTTCCTGGGCGGCCCGTCCTTGTGCAGCCGCCCCCGGTGCAACGCCGCGAGGAGCTCGACCTGCGACGAAACACCGAGCTTGCGGTACGCCGAGGCCAGGTGGTTGCGCACCGTGCTCGGCGCGAGGTTGAGCGCTTTTGCCACGTCGGCACCACGCGCGCCGCGCTGCAGCGCGGTCACGACCTGCAGCTCGCGTGACGTGAGCTCGACCAGCCGGGGCAGCGCCTCCGCCGGCTGCGCCGCCGCAGACGTCAGGGCGGTCGCCGCGTCCAGCTCGAACGCGATCCGCGACAGTCGCTCGTGCAGCTGGTGGGCCAGGTCGGGCTGCACGGACTCCCCGCCGACCCCCCGCAGCATGAACGCGAACGACGTGGGTTCACCGAGCGAGGCGATCCAGACTCGACACCACTGCCAGCCGCCCGCCGCCGTACGCAGACGGATCCGCTCCACGACACTCTCACCGCTGCGGTCGGTGTGCGCCAGCCCGGCGAGCAGATCGGCGAGATCACCGGGGTGGACCGCCGCAAGGAATGCCCGGCCGCGAACGCTCTCCGGCGGGTAGCCGAGCAGGGCCTGAATGTCGGAGCTGACCCGATCGACGCGCCACTCGGAGTCGACCGTGCCGAGCACGGTGACGCCAGGCGCGGACATGCTCCATTGGGCGGCGTTGTCTCCGGTCAGCTCGTCGAGGACGAACACAGCGTGCCGCGGTGGCCGCTCGTCGTCGAACGCATGTGCCCAGATGTGCACGCGCTCGATCCGCCCATCCGGGTAGCGGACGTCGCGCCTCGTCTCGAAGCCCTCGATCTGACCGGACACGAGCAGGGCGAGCGCCGGGTTGGGACCGCCGACGAGGTAGCCCGTCGCGTCCATGCCGACGACCTCGGATCTCGTCGTTCCGACCGCCTCGAGCAGGGCGTCGCTCACCTCGAGGATGCGCCGGGTCGGTAGGTCGAGCAGCAGCATCGGCACCGGCGCACCGACGACCGACAGCCGCTCGGCGTCGGCTACGAGGTCGGTCGGCACCGAAGATCAGGCGGCAGGCAGGTCGAGCGCGGCCGCCGCGGACAGAGACGGCGGAAGCGGCCGTCGCGGCTCGCGTACGCCGGCAAGTCCGTCGTCGTCGTCATCGGTCGGCCAGCGCCCGGCCGCCGACGGGAGCAACCGGCTCATGACTGTGCGGCGCGCGACCCAAACGGCCGGACGCACGCTTCGCACGGACGGACCGAGCGCACCGAAGACCGCCGGCAGCGCACGCTCCGCCGCGCAGAGGGGGTCGCGGCCGCGGACGACGAGCTCTATCCGCACGATGTCCGGCGCGAGGCGGACGACGCCGGCGCCGGTGACGGCGCGCAGCCGCGCCTCGTCCACCGCCGTGAGAGGCGTCAGCTGTGCCGTGATCTGCACGCGGTAGCGGTGCATGTCTGGAGTCTCCGCCAACCCCCGGACCGGTGTCCATCGCCCACATTCGGGGGTTAGGTCACCTGACCTGCGGGTTAGCAGGACTGGCGGCCGGCCACGTCGAACCTCCCTCGTATGGGGAGGGGTCTGTCCACTATGTCTGTCCGGTTCACGTCCTGGTCGGTCGCGACCGTTGCCGCCGTCGGCACCGTCGCCGCACTCGCCGTCGCGCCCACGGGAGCCGCGGCATCCGCCGCGGCGGAGAAGCCGGCGCCGAAACTCGCGCCGACGACGCACGCCGTCGCGAGCTCCGACGTCTGGGCGGCGAAGTCGCTCGAGGTCGACCGCCCGCTGGCGGCGCCGCCGGCCAGCGTCTACGAGGGCAACACCGACACGAGGTTCCTCAACCTGGTGAAGGCCGCCGCCAAGCTCCCCCGCACCGGTCACGGTTGGCACAACGCCGGCCCGTTCGGCGGCACCGTCGACATTCCCGACGTCGGCAGCGGTGACGAGCTGTTCGGTCCGGTCGCGGGCATCGGCACCGCCATGGCGGTCGACCCGAAGGCCGGCAACACCGTCTACCTCGGCACGATCGGCGGCCTCTACAAGACGACCGACGGCGGCAAGACGGTGCACGCCATCGGCGACTCGATGGCCCGCGCGGCGATCGGCGCGATCGCGGTCGACCCGCGGCACCCCGGCACGGTCTACGCCGGCACCGGCGTGTCCATCTTCACCCTGAGCGACGACGCCGCGGGCGCCGGCGTCTACGTCAGCCGCAACGGCGGCAAGACCTGGACCCGGCCGGCGAAGAACACGCACGGCTACGGCACCAACGCGATCGCCGTCGCTCCCAACGGCACGGTGCTCGTCGGTACGACGTACGGCTTGTGGCGCTCGACCGACCACGGCCGCACGTTCCGCCACGTGGTGCTGCCGACGCACACCAAGCACCCACTGGGCAACTGGGTGACCTCGGTCGTGCTGAACCCGAAGAACCCGCGCGAGGTCACCGTCGCGGTCGGCTACGGGTTCGGCGCGAAGAAATACCCGGACGGCACGGTGCTCGCGCCGCACAACGGCCTCTACCGCTCGACCGACGGCGGCAAGCACTTCAGCTTCATGTCGAGCACGTCGCAGCTGACCAACCCGGCGGCGAGCAGCGACCCGTTCGGTCGCACCAGCCTCAGCTACTCGACCGCGTCCGGCAGCAACGGCAAGGTGCTGTGGGCGCTGGTCAGCGACGCCGGCCGCACCGCCGGTCAGCACACCGAGATCCCGGTCGTCGGTCTGCCGGCCGACGGCAACACCGAGCTCAACGGCATCTACCGGTCCAACGACGACGGCAAGACATGGACCTTCAAGGCCAACACGCAGACGATGGTGTCGGCGCTCGGCGCGACGACGCCGGCGACCTACGCCCTTGCCTACGGGCCGGGCGTGCAGGCGTCGTACAACAACTGGATCCTCGCCGACCCGACCAACGTCAACCGGGTCTACGTCGGGCTCGAGGAGGCGTTCACCGGCGTCGACCAGGACCCGAGCGGCTCGAACCAGTCGCCGTCGATGACGTGGACCGCGGTCGAGAAGTACGCGAACCTCTGCGGCTTCGTGCTCTACCCGAACACGCCGCCGAACACGAACGGTGCGTCCTGCCCGTCCGGTGTGCCCTTCTACGGCAGCGGGACCACGCACCCCGACCAGCACAGCGCCGTGTTCGCGAAGACGCAGACCGGCTACCGCCTCTACAGCGGCAACGACGGCGGCTGGTGGGCGCAGGACGCGCACGCCGTGAGCGACTCGACGTCGCCGAGCTACCAGGGCTACGACAACGGTTCCTGGCGCGCGATGAACCAGTCGGCGACAGTCCTTCCGTGGGACGTCACGATGCTGCAGGACGGCTCGATCCTTCTCGGCCTGCAGGACAACGGTGTCGCGCACGTGCGCCGCAACGGCACGTCCTACCAGGTCTGCGGTGGCGACGGCGTCGTGGTGTTCCCCGGCGCGAACGCCCAGTCCTACTACTGCGGCATCGACGGGCAGACCATCTTTGCGACGACGGACGACTTCAAGCACACGATCAACATCACGCCGCCGTCGCACTCGAACGCGTCGTTCCTGTCGCCGTGGGCGGTCGACCCTGCCGACGCCAACCACCTGATCTCGGCATCGACCGAGGTCGACGAGACCACCGCGGGCCCGAACAGCAACACCTACGACCCGACCGACACCGAGGTGCTCTCCACCACGTGGAACACGGTGTTCACCCCGAGCGGGGCGCCGCACGGCAGCTGGGACGCCTCGGCGCTCACCACCCGTGGCGCGGTCAGCTACGTCGGGTTCTGCTCGGCGTGCCGGCCGTCGCTGGCGTCGGGCACGGCAGCCACGCCGCAGGTCGTGACGCCGCGGATCGCGACGAACGTCAGCCCCGGCTGCCACGCCGTGCGCGCGACGAGCGCGTGCTGGCACATGGCGGCCAGCAAGGGTCTGCCGCACGAGCAGATCAGCGACATCGTGGTCGACCCGTCGAACCCGCGGACGATCTACGTCAGCCTCCGGCAGCTGATCGTCATGGGCGCCGACGCGCGCGTCACCGGCAAGCAGAAGGTGATGGTCAGCCACAACGGCGGCGAGTCGTTCAGTGACCTCACCGGCAACCTGCCCATCGCCGACGGGCACCGGATCGCACTGCGCAACGGCCGGCTCTACGTCGCGACCGACGTGGGCATCTTCACCAGCGCTGCCGGTTCGAAGAAGTGGGAGCGGTTCGGCAGAGGTCTGCCGCAGGTCGCGTTCCGCAGCATGCGGTTCGACCTCACCGGCCGATACCTCGTCGCCGGCGCCTACGGCCGCGGCGCATGGGTCTACGACTTCGGCAAGCCGTCGAGGTCGTTCGCGGCGGGTTCGACCGCCCCGACCGGCGGCTGGTTCAGCCTGGACTCGCTGCGCCGGTCCGGGCCGCCCGCCCTGCTGGCCGTGCTGCTGCTGGTCGTGCTCGGGGCCGGCGTACGCCGACGCCCGACGCCGCTGCCCGCCTGAGCCCTGCTCGCAATCGCCGGATGAGGCCCATCTATGGGCCTCATCCGGCGATTCGAGGTGCGAACGGGCGTGACGCGGGCAGACCCGCCAGGTGAGCGCACCCCCGCTGGAGCCGATGCCGGGCACGGACCCGAAGACCGACCCGGCCGAGCTGCCGCCCCTCGACCCGAGCGAGCCGATCCCCAACGACCCCGGCCCGCTGCTGCCGGACACGCCGGAGACGCTGCCCCCGGCGCCCGTGGAACCCTCGCCCGAAGCGCCCTGACCGTGGGACTCAGTGGCGGCGGCCGTTGCCGTTCTGCTGTCCGCCGCACTCCTCGATGAGCAGCTCGACCAACACCTCCTGAGTGAGCGGCAGCCGCTCCCGGCGGGCGCGACGCACCGCGTTGCGGACGAGTCGTCGCGTTTGTGCCGCCGACGTGCCGGGAGGCAGTGTCGCGGCCAACTGCTCGACCAAGGACGCCTGGGGAGGGGCGGTCACGAACCCGACGATTCCGAATCCGGCCCCACCACGGCAATGGTCGACATCGTCACCCAGACGACACAGCCGCCCCTTCTTGATGCCCCTGTTCAGCCCACGCGGTCGAGCTCCCACAGCTTGATCCCGCCGAGAATGCCGGCGGCGTTGTCGACCATCTCCGCCCGATGCCCCAGGTCGACGTCGACCTTCTTCGCGTTGCCACCGCCGACGTAGAGGCGATCGATGTGCAGCAGCGCGTCGAACATCTCGACGGCGGTCAGGACGCGCCGGCTCCACCGTCGGTTGCCGACCCGACGACGGGCGCTGTTGCCGAGCTGGTCCTGGAACGTTCCTTGACCCTCGAACGGCATCAGCGCCAGTTCCAGGTGCGGGGTGGGCGCACCGTCGAGGAACACCGCGGTCCCGAGACCGGTGCCGAGCGTGAGCACGAGCTCGAGCCCTTCGCCGCTGATGACCGCGAGCCCGTGCATGTCCGCGTCGTTCGACAGTCGCGTCGGCTTGCCCAGACGAGCCTGCAGCTCGGCGGCGAGCGGGAACCCCGCCCAGGCGTGCACGAGCTTGCGAGACACCCGAGTTCCGGGGCCGCGTTTGGTCCACAGGTTCGGTGCGTTCAGAACGCGGCCGGCTCGCACGAACCCCGGAAAGCCCACCGAGACGCGATCCCAGGGCGGAAGCTTGTAGGTCAGCTTGTCGAGCTCGCGGATGAGAACACGCGGCGGGCACGGGTACGGCGTCTTCGAACGAACACGGTCGACGACCTTCCCGCCCTCGGCGTCGAGCACCGACGCCTTGAGACCGGTGCCACCGATGTCGATTGCGAGCGTCATCGGACCGGTCGAACCCATCACCGAAGCGTGCGCCCGGCAACGAGTGGGTCGCCATGACTCGCTCGTGTCATCCGCACTGCGAAGGATTCGTGACCGGGCAAAGCGAGCACTTTCTCGTCTTTCGACGACGGGCCGATGTTCATGCCATGCCGCACATGACGCGGCTTTCTCGGGCGGCGTTCTGAACCCAGCGGCTGCCGCGTGCGTGTCCTGGTGTGGGGGCGCACACGATGGAGGCGCCATGCGCAAGACCAAGATGCTCGCAGTCGCCGCCTTGATGGCGGCAGCGCTGGCCCTGGTCGCGGGATGCGGCTCGGGGTCCGGCGGGACCGGTGGCAGCACGGTGAAGCCGGCCAGCACGACGTCGTCGAGCTCCGGCCACGGGAGCGGCTGGGGCTGAGTCAGGCGTCGCCGAGCGGACGATCGAGCGCGACCTCGCGCATCGTCGTGACGGCGTGCGCCGCCAGCTCGTCGTCCTGGAAGAACCGCGTGATCACGAAACACGTGCGACCGCGTCGCTTCTCCAGCTGGCTCTCGATGGTGAACGTCGGCCCGACGATCGGCTCGAAGTAGTCGACGCGCATGTTCGTCGTCGCCAGCCACCGCGGTGGCAGGCTGGCGCGGTCGACGCCGGCGTTCACCGTCATCAACGCGATCATGTCGACGTAGGTGGGCGTGAACCCACCGAACAGCTGGCCGCGCGGGTTGCGCACCTGCGCCGGCAGGCCGGCCTCGATGCGGAGGTAGCCGGCGCGCCGCTCGAGCAGCCGCCACTCATAAGCCTCGAGGAAGTCGCCGGCGGGATGGCCGCGGCCGATGACCCGGCCGGGCTCGGGGTCGCGCCAGGCGCGCATCATCGCGCTCGTGTCGGGTTGCGACGCTCCCGGCTGCGTCATCCCGTCCGCCGCACGACGAAGTCGCAGAGCGAGTCGAGTGCCGCCTTGGCCGGCACGTCGGGAAGCGGTCCCAGCGTCGCGCGCGCGTCGTCCGCCCACCGCTGCACCTCCGCCCGCGCCTCGGCCATGACAGGGTGCGAGCGCAGCGCGGCGACGGTCGCGGCGAGCGCCGCGTCGTCGAGGGTGCCGTCCAGAGCGGCGAGAAGCTCCCGGTCCTCCGGGCGGGCGGCCCGGCGCAGCAGCAGCACCGGCAGCGTCGGTACGCCCTCCCGCAGGTCGGTGCCGGGCGTCTTGCCCGACTCGACGCTGTCGGAGAGGACGTCGAGCAGGTCGTCCGAGAGCTGGAAGGCGATGCCGATCCGCTCGCCGTAACGGGTGAGGATCTCGGTCGCCGACTCGTCGGCGCCCGACAACATCGCGCCGAACCGGCCGCTGGTCCCGATCAGCGATCCGGTCTTGTCCGCGAGCACCCGCAGGTAGTGCGCCACGGGGTCGTCGCCCGACTCCGGGCCGACGGTCTCGCGGATCTGCCCCTGCACCAGGCGCTCGAAGGTGCGCGCCTGCAGCCGCACCGCCTCCGGGCCGAGGTCGGCGAGGATGTCCGAGGCCCGCGCGAACAGGAAGTCGCCGGTGAGGATCGCGACCGTGTTGCCCCACCGCGAGTTCGCCGAGGCAGCCCCCCGGCGCAGGTCTGCCTCGTCCATGACGTCGTCGTGGTAGAGCGTCGCCAGGTGGGTCAGCTCGACGAC
>Ga0070679_100004575_pt1 | contig 12772 bp, 9 predicted proteins | sample KBSC63BmetaG_FD_65652 | JGI IMG/M metagenome (GOLD analysis project Ga0070679, IMG submission 65652) | Corn rhizosphere microbial communities from Kellogg Biological Station, Michigan, USA - KBS C6-3B metaG | ecosystem: Host-associated > Plants > Roots > Rhizosphere | place: USA: Michigan... | reverse complement strand
CCCGCTGCGGAAAGCGCCAGCAATGCTACGTCGCTACGCAGCGCCTCCAGTTCGCGGCGGCACTCACCGCAGGAGCCCAGATGCTGGCGCAGCTCTGCCCTTTCGCGCTCATTATCGAGCGCATCCATGGCATAGAGCGCCAGCGAATCTGCGTATTCTGTGTGGTCCTTCATGTGAATGCTTTTCTCAGCGCCAGCAGGCCGGAGCGGATGCGTGTTTTCACGGTTCCCAGCGGCTCGCCGGTCTTGCCGGCAATCTCGGTATGCGTCATGCCTTCAAAAAAAGCCATCTCCAGCAGCCTGCGTTGGTCTTGGGGGAGCTGTGCCAGAACTCCCCGAACCTTGCTGACAGCAATGCGCGCGGCGGCTTGATCTTCCAGGTTCACTCCAGTCGAGATGGGCAGCTCGGCGATATCCTCTTCCATCGGGCGCTTTCGCAGCAGATCGATGGCGCGATTTCGTGCGATGACCGCCAGCCACGGCGCAAGCCTTCCCCGGTCCGCATTAAAGGCCTGAGGGTTGCGCCAGAGCTGCAGGAAGACTTCCTGCACCACGTCTTCGGCCGCACTAGTATTGCCGAGCACGCGCAGCGCTACGGCATAGACGATTCCGGAATGTCGGTCATAGACGTCAGCCATGGCGCTCTCGTCGCCCTCGCGAATGCGCGCGATCAGGGCCACCTCGTCTTTTTGACTGGACACTTGCGTGCCGGACACGCGCAGTACTCGCTTCCCTAGAAGTACGCCATTGGGCGATGCATGGATTTCGGCTCTGGCCTGGGGCGTGCAGTGCCGCTCGCAGTGCTCGCCGGAAAAGCCCAGAGCGCCTGTGACTCAACAAGATATCAATTGTCGTTTGCGGAAACAAATGTCCGCTCAGCGGATCGGATTCCGTTCATCGGCAATTTTGGCGCGTCCGTCAACCTCTCTGTTAACATCTCCCGCATGAAATCCAGACTGGTTGCAATCCTTTGCTCGTGGATATTGCTCTCTTCATTCTCTTTTGCGGCTGACAATCCGGACTTCACAGTCAAAAAGCTGGCGGAGGGCGTTTATGCCGCCGTGAGCGGCGATGGCAGCAAAGCAGGAAGCAATGCCGGGTTCATCATTGGCAATAACGCCGTTCTGGTCGTGGATACGTTTGAGGACGTAGCGCCGGCCAAGGAACTGCTCGCAGAGATTCGCAAGGTCACGAACCTGCCCGTCAAATTCGTAGTCAATACGCACTATCACCTCGATCACACCGGAGGCAATGCCGTGTTTGCGCAGGCAGGGGCGACCATTGTGGCGCAACGCAACCTCCCCGGATGGCTGCATACGGAAAACCTGAAGTTCTTCGGCCCCAACCCTAAACCGGAAGCCAAAGCACGTGTTGAAGCGCTCGTTCCACCGGATCTCGTCTATACCAAGGCCGTTGATATTTATCTGGGCTCTCGCGTGGTTCACGTGCGCTACATGCTGGGCCATACCGGCGGCGATTCCGTCGTGGAGATTCCCGACGCTAATGTCGTCTTTGGCGGCGACCTGGTCTGGCAAAAGCACCTGCCCAATTTGATCGACGCAACCACCGACGCATGGATCAAATCGCTTGATACTCTGCTGCAGGAGCATCCCACTGCGACGTTCGTTTCCGGCCATGGTGACATCGCAACACCGCAGGATGTACGCGACTTTCATGACTACCTGATTTTCCTGCGCGATGCCGTAGCCAAAGCGCAGGCAGAAGGCAAATCCGGCCAGCAGGTGGTGGATGCAGTGCTGCCGCAGCTCCAGGAGAAATATGGTAGCTGGGGATTCTTCAAAGCATTCTCGACGCGCAACATTCTGCAAACCGCGGCCGAGCTGAAAGGCGAGAAGAAGGTGCCGGTTCCGGCGGAACAGTCTGGTAATTGAAAGCGCGTGACCTATTGCCGTCAAGACAGAGAGTTAGTGCTTTAACCGGAAATCCTGACGAGGTAGCAAAATGCACCACGCCACACAGAGTCACAGAGTGATTTATCTTCCCGCATTGCTAATCGTTATCGCCTCCATGTGTTCAGCACAGGCCAAAGATCCGGCGCCTCCGGTCGCGCGCCAGGACAACGTGAAAGAGCTGATTCATGGTGTCGAAATCGTCGATCCCTACCGCTGGCTTGAGGACCAGCAGAGCCCAGAGACACGGGAGTGGCTGCAACAGGAGAACTCCTACACCCATTCAATGCTGGACGGGCTGCCGGGTCGCCAGGCTACTTTTCAACGGCTGTGGGCGATGACAAACCACGATTCCGTGGGAAAGCCGTATCTTGAGGGCGGCTATTACTTCTTTGCCCGTCGCGGCGCAGGCCAGGATCTATGGACGGTGTACCGCCGCAAGGGGCTTCATGGCAAAGACGAGCTCCTGCTGAATCCGCTTCCTCTCAGTCCCGACCACACCATCTCGATCGGAACATACCTTCCCAGCCAGGATGCCCGACTCGTGCTTTACAGCCTGCGGCACGGCGGTGAAGACGAAACGGAGCTGCATATCCTTGATCTCCAAACGCACCATGACCTTGCCGACGTGATGCCGCGCGGATTTTATCTGAACTTTGCCTGGAAGAAGGACGGTTCAGGTTTTTTCTATTCCAAGAGCGACCGTAACACAGGCAAGCGCATTTATTTTCACAAACTGGGAACAAAACCTGGCTCCGATCTCGAACTGTTCGGCAAAGGCTACGGCCCCGACACCTGGGTTGATCCCATTGCTTCCCGTAACGGGCGCTACCTAATCGCCGTGGTCAGCAAAGGATGGGCCAGTAATGAGCTCTATCTCAAGAACCTGTCGGAGAAAAATGGCCAATTCCGGCCGTTGATCACCGGTCTAAGCTCGCATTTCGATGTTCAATTTGCGGCTGACGCACTGGTTGTTAGTACAGACTGGCAAGCACCGCGTTATCGCATTCTGAAAATTGACCTTCATCATCCCGAACGTGAACATTGGCGCGAGATTGTTCCGGAACAGAAGGATGCCATCCAGGAGTTTTCTCTACTCGGCGACCGGTTGTATGTCAATTATCTCCACAATGTCACCACCCAAATCTCCATTTTCTCTCTCGATGGCAAGCCAGTGGGTAAAGTGGAAATGCCAGCTGCCGGATCAGCTAAGCTCTCCGGCCGTTTTGGCCAGGACGAAGGCGTGCTCACCTTCTCCTCTTACACTGTCCCCTATTCGGAATACAGATATTTTTCGTCGTCAGGCCAGCGCGAGCTTTGGTTTCGCGACCCTGTTCCCTTCGACTCCGATCGTTACACGGCAGAGCAGGTTTGGTACAAGTCGAAAGATGGGACCTCTGTACCGATGTTCCTCATTCATCGCAAAGGGCTGCAGCCGAACAGAAGCATTCCAACGATTCTGTATGGCTACGGCGGGTTTGACGTCAGCCTCACGCCCGGTTTTGACCCGTTCATCGCCTGGTGGATAGAGCAAGGCGGCCTCTACGCAGTGGCGAACCTTCGCGGTGGCGGAGAATTCGGAGAGGAATGGCACCACGCCGGCATGCTGGACAAAAAGCAGAATGTTTTTGACGACTTTATTGCCGCGGCAGAATGGTTGATCAGCAACAAGTACACATCGCGAGAAAAACTCGCCATCCGGGGCGGAAGCAATGGCGGGCTGCTCGTTGGCTCGGTGACAACACAGCGCCCAGATCTGTTTCGTGCGGTGGACTGTCTATATCCCGACCTGGACATGATCCGCTATTACAAGTTCACGAAAAACAATGATCCCCCGGCGCTGCTGGAGTATGGAAACGCCGCCGATCCTCAGCAATTCAAATTTCTGTACGCGTATTCGCCATACCAGCACGTGAAGCCCGGAACAAAATATCCGGCCATGCTGATCATTAGCGGAGATGAGGATACTCGAGTGCCGCCGGAGCAAGCCCGAAAGATGACGGCACGGCTTCAAGCTGCCACCAGTTCAGGCCTCCCAATCCTGCTGCTGTACGACACTAAGTCTGGGCACTCGGGTGGGAAGCCGCTGAAACAAGCGCTGCACGATGAGGCACTTGAATTGTCATTTCTCGCCTGGCAATTGGGACTCAAGTGAGGGACTGCCACGGCAGGGCTATCGGGTTGCGGGAAATAGCGTGTAGAAATTTTGTGCCGTTTGCAGTCCGATCTCAGCCCCGCTAACGCCCCGTAATTGTCCAATGGTTTCTGCCGTGTTTACGACGAATGCCGGTTCGTTGCGTTTGCCGCGATGCGGCACCGGAGCAAGATACGGCGAATCGGTTTCAATCAGCATGCGGTCGAGCGGCACCTCTTTTGCGGTGTTGCGGATGTTTTCCGCTTTGGGAAAACTGACATTCCCGGCAAAAGAAATATAGAAGCCGAAATCGAGAGCCGCCTGTGCGTGCTTCCACTCGCCGGTGAAGCAGTGCAGAATCCCCGGCAGGCCGGATGGCGCCCAGTGCTCGCGCAGCATCTCTAAGCAATCGTCCCAGGCATTCTCGCTGTTGTTACTGGGACGGCAGTGAATAATGATGGGCAGCTTTGCTTCACGTGCCAGCTCCATCTGGCGGCGAAACACTTCCTTCTGCACCTCACGCGGCGAGTGATCGTAAAAGTAATCGAGGCCGATCTCTCCCCAGGCTATCAGCCTGGGATGCTGCGCCAGCCGCGCCATCTCGTCATAATCTTCTTGCGTGGCAACGCTGGCTTCGTGCGGATGCAGGCCTGTGCTGGCGAAGATCCAATCATGGTGTTCAGCAAACTTCAGCGCGCAGTCGTAGGTGCCGGGACCGGTACCGCTGCCGATGGCGAGAATGCGCTGCAAGCCTGCTTCCCGCGCGCGAGCGAGCATCTCAGCGCGATCGGAATCGAACTTATTGCCTTCAATGTGAGCGTGGGAATCGATGTACACGAGTCAGTTGTGCCGAGATTTCCTCTTGCTGAATCAGATCAGTGAAATCAGTTCAATCAGTGTAATCAGCGGTAAGCTTTTGGAACTATTTCAACTTTGCCCCCACCGGCACATCCTCCAGGAAGCTTGCCAACACGGGCCTGTCTTCAGCACCAGCCGACGCTGCGACGATCATGCCATTCGATTCGAGACCGCGTAGTTTTCGCGGGGCGAGATTCGCGACGATGACAACTTTGCGGCCGATCAGCTTTTCTGGCTCATAGGCGAGCGCGATGCCCGCTACCACCTGCCGGACTTCGCTTCCAATATCCACTTCCAAACGCAACAGCTTGTCCGCGCCTTTCACCTTTTCCGCGTGCTTCACCTGGCCAACGCGCATTTCAACTTTGAGGAAATCGTCAATGCTGATCTTGCCATTCGGCGCAGCCGGAGCTGGTTTGGGTGCCGGTGCGGCATCGGTCGGACCGTGGGCCGCTTGCGTGGCCGGCTGTCCTGGACGCGCGCCTTCCCCCGCAGGAGCGGACGTAGCGGAGGTTGAAGTTTGAGCGACAGCGGCTGGCTGAGGTGCGGAAGAACGGCCGCGCTCCTGTTCCATCTGTTGCATCCTTTCGATCGTAGATTTGTCGGCGCGTGGAAACACCGGTTCAACCTTGCCCAATTTTCCTCCCAGCGGCAACTGTCCCCACTTCAGGTCGGAAAGATTGAACTTTGTGATGTCACCGAGCCCAAGTTGCTGCCAAATCTTTTCCGCCGATTCCGGCAGCACCGGAGAAGTGAGCGCGGTCACAATGCGCAACGCCTCCGCTGCTGTGTACAGAATGGTGGCCAGCCGCGCTTTGTTCTCCTCGCCTTCCTTTTCAGCGACAATCCATGGTTCCTGCTCGACCAGGTACTTGTTCACAGACGCAACCAGCGTCCAGGCGCACTCCAGCGCGCGATTGAACTGATACTCGTCAAAGAGCTGGTTGAACTCAGCAATTGTGGCCTGCGCCTGATCGCGGATAGCGTCATCGGCCCCCTTCTTCGCCACCAGGGGCGAAGGGTACGGTATGGAACCGCCGAAATAGCGATTGATCATGGTAAGCGTACGGCTGGAGAGATTGCCCAGATCATTCGCCAGATCGGAGTTGTAGCGCTGCACCACCGCGTCAAAGCTGAAGGAGCCGTCCTGACCGAAGGGGACCTCGCGCAGCAGGAAATACCTGAGCGCGTCATTCCCCATGACTTCGATCACGCTCTCCGCGCGCACAATGTTGCCGCGCGACTTGGACATCTTGCTCTCTTCAAACAGCAGCCAGCCATGCGCGATCACGGCTTTGGGCAGCGGCAGATCGGCAGCCATCAGGAAGGCGGGCCAGTAGACGGCATGAAAGCGGATGATCTCCTTGCCGATCATGTGCACATCGGCCGGCCAGTAGCGCTTGAACTTTTCCTGCTCGTCCTGCTCTTTCGATCCAAAACCTGCGGCGGTGCAGTAGTTGCTCAGGGCATCCAGCCATACATACATCACGTGCTTGGGATCGCCGGGGACAGGAATGCCCCACTTAAACGTGCTGCGACTCACGGAAAGATCGCGCAGTCCGCTCTTCACAAATGCGATCACTTCGTTGCGTCGCGTCTCGGGACGAATGAAATCTGGGTGTTGCTGGTAATGCTTAAGCAGCTTGTCAGCGAATGCTGAAAGCTTGAAGTAGTAATTTTCTTCGCTGACGGTCTCAGTGATCCGCCCGCAATCCGGACACGGATCCCCGGGCTTTGCGCCGTCTATGTACGCTTCGTCCGACACGCAGTACTGGCCGGTGTAGGTGCCCTTGTAGATGAATCCTTTTTCCTGCAGGCGTTTCCACAACTCCTGCGCGCCCTGTTTATGCCTGGGCTCCGTGGTGCGGATGAAGTCGTTATACGTGATCCCCATCCGCTCAAAGAGAGCACGAAATTCGGAAGCCACTGAGTCAGCGAATTTTTGTGGCGTGGTTCCGGCCGCGGTGGCGGAGCGTTCAATTTTCTGCCCGTGCTCGTCAGTGCCGGTAAGAAAAAACGTATCGTAACCCAGCAGGCGTTTGCGCCGGGCGATGGCGTCACACACAATCGTGGTGTAAGCATGTCCGATGTGCGGACGCGCGTTCACGTAATAAATGGGCGTTGTAATGTAGAACGTCTTGCCCTTATCCATTCTTCTCTTCTTCCAGGTAAATCTTGATGGCTTCCTGCATCACGGTTTTCAGCGGTACATGCTGCGCCTCGGCAATGCGCCGGCAATCTTCGTACTCTGGAGCATAGTTGCTGACGCTGCCGTTCAGGTTGGCCAGCTTCATTCGTATCTCGCCCCACTGTGTGCGGATGTTCACGTGCCGGCGCGCCAGCACCGCACGCGACTCCTGCCGTATGCGCACGCCCAGCGTTGTGGTCTCGGTGAAAATCATTTTTGCCAATCGATTGCTCTCTTCGGGACGGCACAGCACCGTTAACTGCATTCCCGGACGGTTCTTCTTCATCTGCACTGCCGTGCCAAAAGCATCTAAAGCGCCCAGTTTAAGTGCCCGCTCCAGAACATAGCCGAAAAGCTGCGGCGTCATGTCATCGACGTTCGCTTCCATGATGGTGATGTCTTCTCTTTTCGCCGGCAGCACGTCTTGTTGAGACGCCTCGCCGATGGTCAACCGCAGCACGTTGGGAACACCTTTGAAGTCACGTGTACCCGCGCCATAGCCGGTTCGCTCCGGCTTCATGGTGGGAAAGTTGCAGAAGCGTGACGCAAGCACGCTCACGATGGCTGCCCCTGTCGGCGTGACCAGCTCTTTCTGAATTTCACCTGCATATATCGGTGCATTCTTCAGCAACTCGAGGGTTGCCGGCGCGGGAATGGGAAACGTGCCGTGAGCGCAAACCACGCTCCCGCCGCCGACATTCAGCGGAGAACAAATCCATTCGTGCACGCAGAGTTCTTCAACTCCCACCGAGGCGCATACGATGTCCACGATGGCGTCAACGGCCCCAACTTCGTGAAAATGGATCTTCTCAATTCCGGTGTTGTGGACCCTGGCTTCCGCCGCGCCCAGCGCTTCAAAAATTTTGATGGCGCGGCCTTTTGCGCTCTGGCTGATACTCGCCTTCGTAATGATCTCGCGAATTTCTTTCAGCCCGCGATGGCTGTGGCTGTGGCCGGAAGCGTGGCCGTGCTCATGCTTGTGCTCGTGCGGATGCGAATCGCCATGCGCGTGAGAATGCGTGTGGTCATGCTCGTGCGAGTGAGCGTGCGCGCCTTCATGGCTACGGGAATGCGCATGCACAGCTTGCTGAGCCCAGAATTCTTCTCGCGGCAGGTCCTTTTCCCCGCCGTAGATGACATCCACCTTGGTGGCGCTGATTCCGCTCCGGTCCACGCGCCGGATCTCAAGATGCGCATCCAACCCAAGTCCATCAACGGTCCGCACAAAGACCTCGGGCGGAACTCCGGCGTCCACCAGCGCGCCCAAAAACATATCGCCGCTGATCCCGGAAAAGCACTCTAGATAACCAATGCGCATCGACGGCACCAATCATTCATCATAGGGTTACGCTCTCTTACCGTCAAACCCATCGGCCGCTCTGCGCTTTGTTATAATCGCCTTTTCCGTCAGCGACTTACGCGTCGGTCAGCCCACCACCGAATCACTTTTAAAGGCAGAGCAATTTGTACCTGGAACTTGAGCAGCAGCTTACCCGCTACATCCGCGAATTCTTGAAGAAGCAGTATGACCTGGATTTGTCGCGGCTCGTCGTGGACCAGCCACCGAACATCGGACTGGGCGAATATGCGCTACCTCTGAGCTTCGAACTGGCAAAAAAGCTGCGTAAGCCGCCGCGCAAAATTGCCGACGAAATCGTTGCTGCCCTGGGCGAGGTTCCGGGCTTCGCCCGATTTGAAGTTGCCGGCGCGGGATACATCAATGCACGACTCAACCGGCCTGAGGCCGCGCGACTCCTGCTTCACGAATCGCGGCTCGAGTCCGAGGCTGCTTCGGCCGAAAAGGTTTTGGTCGAACACACCAGCATCAATCCCAACAAAGCTGCCCATATCGGCCACCTGCGCAATTCCATCTTGGGCGATACATTTGTGCGCCTTCTTCGCGCCGCGGGCAAACATGTTGACGTTCAAAATTACATCGACAACACCGGCGTGCAGGTTGCGGACGTTGTGGTGGGATTTCTCTATCTCGAAAAGAAATCACTGGCAGATGTGGAGTCGCTCATCGCGCGGCCGCCCGGGGGCAAACCGTTCGACTACTATTGCTGGGACCTTTATGCCCGCGTATCGCAGTGGTACGAAGCAGACAAAGAACACCTGAAGCTGCGCTTGCAAACGCTGCATGACATTGAGCGCGGCGACAACGAGCCCGCGGCCATCGGGAAGCTGGTCTCGAACGCCGTCATCCGCAGGCACCTCGAAACCATGCAGCGGCTCGGTATCGAGTATGACTTCCTGCCCCAGGAAAGCGAAATTCTGCACCTCCATTTCTGGGACCTTGCTTTCGAGCAGATGAAGCAGAAAGGCGTGCTCTACTTTGAAAGCGAAGGCAAGAACAAGGGCTGCTGGGTGATGAGGCGGGCTGGGTCTTCGCAAACCGCCAAACAGCCATCACGTGCCGAAAGCAATGATGCGCCTGAAGCGAAATCAGGCCCCGACGAGGATGCCAAGGTGATTGTGCGCTCCAATGGCACGGTGACTTACGTAGGCAAGGATATCGCCTACCATCTGTGGAAGTTCGGACTGCTGGGCAAGGACTTTGGTTATCGCCGCTTCTACCAATATCCCGACGGTCACGAAGTCTGGATTTCCGCCGAGTCAGGCGAGCCGGACCATCCTCATTTCGGCGGCGTTCATGCAATCTACAACGTGATTGACTCACGCCAGGCTGACCCGCAAAACAACGTCATTGAGGCACTGCGCGGGCTTGGCTACACCGAACAGGCGGACAACTATCATCACTTCTCTTACGAGATGGTTGCCCTCACCCCGCGCTGCGCCGCTGAACTCGGCTATGACGTGCTGGAGGAAGATCGCCAGCGCGCTTACATCGAAGTCTCCGGACGAAAAGGGTTCGGCGTAAAAGCCGACGACTTGATTGACGCGCTCATCGCCGCCGCGCAGAAAGAAGTTGACTCGCGCCACCCTGAAATGCCCGCCGAAGAGCGCCGCCGAATTGTGACGCAGATTGCGGTGGGCGCGCTGCGTTACTTCATGCTGAAGTTCACCAAAGCGTCAGTGATCGCGTTCGATTTTAGCGACGCTCTGAACTTTGAAGGCGAAACCGGTCCCTACGCGCAGTATGCCATCGTGCGCGCCAGCAACATTTTCCGCAAAGCCGGCCTGAGCGCTGAGGAGATCCTGGCCGGCGAGGTTGATCTGCGTTTCCTGAACGGGGAAGAAGATGTATGGGAGCTCTGGCTGCGTGCGGGCCAGCTCTCAAGTATAGTGCGCCAGTGCATCGTCACCACTGAGCCGGCGCACGTGGCCAAATACACATTCCAGTTGGCGCAGATGTTCAACAACTTCTATCACAAGCATCACATCCTCACCGAGGCGAATGCGGCACGCAAGCGCTTTCTGTTGGCCACAGCGGCCGTGGTGCGCCGCAGCCTGATTCAGGCATTAGAGCTGATGGGCATTGAAGCGCCGCCGGTTATGTAGGCAATCGCTAGCGGCCGCGACTTCACTAACCGGCTTGCTTCCGGGCTGCTTGTCCGCGATACCACTCCACCGTTTTGCGCAGACCATCAGGAAAAGACACTTCCGGTTTATAACCGAATTGCGCTTGAGCAGACGAGATGTCGGCGAGCGAGTGCTTCACATCGCCGGGGCGCTCGTCATCGTAAACGATTTTTCCTGCATAGCCCGTTATCTCCCGGAGGAGTTCCACTGTCTGGTTGAGGGAAATGCGTGAGCCGGTGGCCACGTTGAAGACACGGCCCGCCACTTTTGCAGCATCGGCGCCAGCGGCCAGCAGGTTGGCTGAGATCACATTTTCGATGTAAGTAAAATCGCGGCTCTGCTCGCCGTCGCCATGAATGGTGGGCGTCTGATTGCGCAGCATTCTCGAGATGAACACCGCCAGAACGCCCGAATACTGCGACGTCGGATCCTGGCGCGGTCCAAAAACATTGAAGTAGCGGAGCGTGACGGTTTCAAGCCCGTAAACGCGGTGGAAGACCGACATATAGAGTTCGCCCGCCAGCTTGGAGACCGCGTAAGGGGACAACGGAGCCGGCAGCATGTCTTCCTTTTTCGGAAGCGAAAGCGAGTTGCCGTAGGCGGAAGAAGAGCCGGCGTAGACGACGCGCTTCACGCCCCCGTTACGCGCCGCATCCAGCAGTTTTACGGTTGCATTGACATTGGCATCGTTGCTGGCTACAGGATCCTTGATCGAACGCGGCACAGACGGCAGCGCGGCCTCATGGAAAATGTACTCAACACCGCTGCAGGCGCGTTCTGCCAGGCCGGCAGCGTTCAGGTCGCCTTCGATCAGGTCGAGGGCTTCCAGCCCGCCGAGATTTTCATGCTTTCCAGTGCTGAAATTGTCGACGCCGCGTACGCGTTCGCCGCGCGCAATCAACGCCCGCGCTATGGAACTTCCGATGAACCCTGCAACTCCGGTCACGAGATAAGTGGACATCCAACCCTCAAGGATCAGCCAGCCAGTGTAACAGGGCCCATCGGAAGCATCGGATCATCGGAGTATAGTGACATCGGAACAGTGGACATCGCGGTCGGTCTGAGGTCAACCTTTCACACTCTTCCCTCGCCGTCCTATTCTTCCTCGGGTGCAAAGCTCTATTCCGGTCATGCGAAGCTCCGAAATGCGATCTGGACACACCGATGTCCCGATGATCCGGTTTTCAGATTCCCCGATCTCTACTGATAGGTGATTGTCATCTTGTCCACGGAAATGTTGTAAGGTACGGCTGAGCTGTTCGTGTCAAGCTGGACCGCGTTCGTGAACTGGTTGCCCGCGCCTGAGAAAAACGCGTTGTGGGTGATGTTGACCGGGAACCGCACGCCGTCAATCGTAAGCGCATCATGGATGACGGTATGCGCGGTCGTGTCGTTGTGATATTCCGCAACGAGGTGGTGCCATGTGCCGGGTGTGAAGTGGGTCAAATTGAGAGGCGTGGAATCCCAGCGTTTCAGACCATAGTCGAAGATCCTCCACTGGCTGATTGGGTAATCCGCCTGCCAACTGAAGTTGTAAACCCAGCCGTCGAGAATCTGCTGGCATTCAAACTCAATGGCCTGTGGCGCTGTCTCCATTCCTGCCGGGATATAAAGATCAAAAGCATAGGTAAGGGCATTGATCTGGTGCGGGATGGCAGTCTGTCTGCGAAAGAAGTAACCATTACTGAAAGGCACGGTGCCGGAAATGGCAAACTGCGTGGAACGCCCGTCCTCGCTGGGTAAAGGCATTCCAGGAGTGATGGTGAAGGTAGCCACTGCGCCTGTTCCACCGGTATTGCCGCACGCGCCGCAGGTAAGCCAGTCAGGGGAATCTTCAACATTGCTGAGTACGGTGGTATTGCTCGGATTTCCCGATGGAGTTGGGGAGGGCGAAGCTGCAGGAGTTGGCGAGGGCGATGCCGAAACTATTGGCGGCGTGGATGGACTCCCTCCACAACCGATCGCCAGCATCAGCCAAAACAAGGAAACCACGCATGCACTAACAGAAGAAGAACGTGGACAGTTGCGCACTCTCGGCCCTCCTCACGCGGACTTGCTGCCAAGTCCGCGGTGTGCGAACTGTATTAAGTGGGCCTCAAAATGGGATTACGTGATTCACCCCAGTTCCCTATTTAAGTTTCTTGATTACCATTGGGCTGTCACTTTCCGGATAGACATGGCCGGCTGGACCCAGATGGCG
>Ga0070679_100004574_pt1 | contig 12774 bp, 14 predicted proteins | sample KBSC63BmetaG_FD_65652 | JGI IMG/M metagenome (GOLD analysis project Ga0070679, IMG submission 65652) | Corn rhizosphere microbial communities from Kellogg Biological Station, Michigan, USA - KBS C6-3B metaG | ecosystem: Host-associated > Plants > Roots > Rhizosphere | place: USA: Michigan... | reverse complement strand
GCACGAATCGCCTGTGCCGCCAGCATTGCGCTCTTGAGGCTGGCGCCACAGACCTTATTGATCGTCATCGCGCCGACGCTGGACGGCAACCCGGCACCAATCGCACACTGTCGTGCGATGTTCTGACCAAGACCGGCGGAGACAACGTTCCCCATGATCACTTCGTCGATGGCGGAAAGATCCGGCAACCGGGCGCGTTCGACGGCCGCACGAATAGCCGTCGCGCCAAGTTCCGCCGCAGGGATTGAGCTCAGTGCGCCCTGGAGACGGCCAACCGGAGTGCGCGCGGCACTCAAGATCACAGCCTGGGCGGGTGTTGTTGCTTTCATCTGCATGCGCCCTCTCATCGCGAGGTAACCCGGTGCTTAACGTCGTTGCTTCGATCTGATATCATCCGAATCTTACATACCACCCTATCGCGCATGGCGCCACATCCTCCCGTACACTGGGCGTGGCAGACCAGGGTCGGCGTTGCCGCCCGCGCGGCTGGTTGGCGCCATTCTGGGATCGGATACATCGCCAGGGAGACTATCGGGGGAAGAGGATGAAGTTTCGGCGTTGGGTTCGACTCGCCGGCGCGACCTCTGCTGCGGCGGCGTTACCGTTGGTTGCGGTCGAACGACTTCACTTACGTAAGCCGGTCATCACCGCCGAGCCGGAACGCGGCACGAGCTTCTGGATGGCGACGATTCCCACCCCGCCGCGGTTCCCGCATCTGGAAGAGGATATCGAGGTTGATGTCGCTGTCGTCGGCGGCGGCTTCACCGGCATGGCAACCGCCTACTACCTCAAGGCCGGCGATCCGAGCTTGCGCGTGGCACTGCTTGAATCGCAGCGGCTCGGCTCCGGCTCGAGTTCGCGCAATTCCGGTGGCGTCTCGCCGCGCTTCCGTGGACACGACCCGAATGACCAATCGCAGCACGCCTACGATCTCCTGAAGCGCTTCGGCGAAACCGAAGGGATCGACTTCGACCTGCAGGAAAACGTGCCCGCGCTCTACCTGCATCACCGTATGCCACGTGCGAGTACGCCGAAGATGACCGGCGAACAGCTGGCCCGCGAGATCGGCTCACGTTATTACGTCGGGGCCGACGCGACCTCGACCAACTCGCTGCACCCCGGCAAGCTGGTGGTTGGATTGATCCAGGCGAACACTCGCGTCGGGGTTGAACTCTATGAGTATTCGCCGGTCGTCGAGATCGAACGCGGCCGGCCAATCACGCTCGTCACACCGAATGGACGCGTGCGGGCGCGCGATGTCGTGCTGGCAACGAACGCCTACTCGCAGCAGCTCGGCATCGTGCCGGAGATCGTGCTGACGATTCACCACCGCGTGCTCGTCACCCGGCCGCTCAATCCGACGGAATGGGAGATGAGCGGATTGGAGCGCTGGCCGCTCCGCTTCGAAGCGGGTGGCTATTCGACTCACACGGTGCGCTCGACTGCCGATCGTCGTTTCTTCTTCCGCCACGTGCTTGGCCACCGCGCCTTCGAGGCGCCAGATTGGGAGATAGACGGACGCGTTCGCAAAGCAGGCCAGCGCGAGCTGTTACGCCGCTATCCCTGGCTGGAGGATGTGCCGATCGAGTTTGAATGGCACGGCATCACCGGCCGCACGCGCGACTGGTAGCCGGTCAGCGGACAGATCGACGACCATCTCTACCTGGCCGTCGGCTTCAACGGCTCGGGGGTGATGCCGACGCACTTCTTCGGCTATCTGCTCGCCAACCGCATCCTCGGCAACGAGCTGCCGGAGCACGTGCTCCTGCGTCCGCCGGAGAGGCATCGCCGCATCCCCGGCAAGCTCTCGCGCCACCTGGTCTTCCAAGGCTGGATCAATTTCAGGAAGCTGCGCGATGGTTGAATACTCCAATTGGGCTGTGCTCTTCGATATGGATGGTGTGCTGATCGACAGCGAACCGGCGCACGAAGCGGCGATCAACGAAGCGGTCGTCGACTTCGGACTGGCGCCATTCACGCAGGCGACCTTCGAGCGCTATTTCTACGGCCGCACCGACTACAGCGGCTTCGTCGACTACCTGACGGCCATCGACCGGCTCGACCTGACGATCGCCGATCTGATGGCCGCCACAGCGGTCGCCTACGAGCGGCGCTTCGCCAGCAACGTGCGTGGCTACCCCGACGCGCTCGACGCGTTGCGCGCGGCCGGCAGGCGCGGCTACCGCGTTGCCATCGTCTCGGGCGCGCGTAACCGGGAGATCGAGCTGGCGGTCGCCCGCTTCGAACTGGCGCCCTACCTCGACGCCATCATCGGCGGCGACGACGTGCCGACCGGCAAGCCCGACCCGGCGCCCTACCTGGCTGGCGCCAATCGCCTCGACATCCAACCCGAGCGTTGCGTCGTCATCGAGGATGCCCCGGCCGGTATCGCCTCCGCCCGCGCGGCCGGCATGCGCTGCCTCGCCGTCCAACGCTCCCGCGACCCCGCCCAGCTCGCCGCCGCAGATCGCGTTGTTGAGACGGTGACGATCGAGGCGATTGAGGGGTTGATGGCGTCTCCCAAAAAGCCTTGACAATACCAAGTCTTCTTGAGATTCTTGTTCCGTGGTGACCGTCCCCACGGAACTGGAGCGAGTCATGAGTATTGTTAAGATTCGGGCAGATGGAAACAGTCTCGTCGTCACGATTCCGGCCGAGGAAGTGCGCAAGTTGCGACTTTCAGCGGGAGATCATGTCCAAATAGAAGCCAATGAAATCTCAGGAGAGTTAACGATTACCCCGATGCAGATCAAGCCACGGGCGCGATACGACTATCGCGAAATCGCGCGCGAGGTCATTGCCGAGAAGCGAGAATTGCTTGAGCGACTCGCGGCCTATGATCGCGGCGAAGAGCCATAGCTGACGCATAAGCGAACCGACGCCGACGTTCTATCCGACGGTTGAAGACGTTCTCGATTCATACGCTGAGATTATGGGAATCTCGCACAATGACACGGTCAACTACGTCCGCGATCTATCCTTGCTTGAGTCAGCACTGAACAGACCCAAGGCAGCGGCCTTCTATGAAAATGCTGGTCTCATTGAACAGACTGCGTCGTTGCTTTGGGGAATTGCCAAGAATCATCCGGTCACTGACGGGAATAAACGCACTGCCTATGTGACGATGACGACGTTTCTGCGAGCGAATGGCTGGACTGTTGAGACCGCAATCGACGAGGAATATCGCTTCATGATCCATGTCGTCGAGCATCTGACCACACAGGATGCTGCGGAATGGATCCGCAAGCGCGCTAAACCATACGATCGCGCATAACTAACGTAACCGCGCTTCTCCTCAAATCCCCTCGGTATTCATCAGCACGATGCGCCAGCCATCGGGGTCGGGGATAGTGACGCCACGGCCTTCCCAGTAGGGGTTTTCCGGTGGAACGGGGTGGTGGCCGAGCGCGGCGAGTTGGGCCGCGATCCGGTCGATAGCCGTGCGATCGGGTACGTAGAAGACGAGCAGGTTATCGCCGGTCGGTGCCGGGCAAGGGCTGCCGTCCTCATGCTGCGTGAATTCGAGGTGATAGTCGTGTCCCGGCAGGCCGAGCATGACGCCGGTATACCCCTTGTGACCCTCGCCGCCGAATGAATCGATGATTGGCAGGCCAAGCCCATCGTGGTAGAAGCGCACCACCGCGTCAAGCTGATCGGTCGGCCGAGCGATTCTGAACTGTACGGCGGGCGGTCCCGCTTCCCAGACTACGCTCATCGTTCTTCCTCTCCCAATTGGTGTATCGTGACCGAGCGCCGGATGCGATCGACTCCATGCAACGCATACGGTGGCGCGCATCTTCCGACACTCAGACGTGTATGAGTGCCTGATATCGATATGGAAGGGAAGGGATCGGCTCATGGCCACTAATTCCGCGAATTTTGCCAGCCCCGAGGTTGCCTCGTTCTGGCGCGCAATTCGCGAGACGGTCGATCGGCTGCTTGCGACGCTCGATGGTCTTTCCGATGAGCAGATCAACTGGCGGCCAGCCGCGCCGGAAGCCAACCCGCTGTCGGTGCTCGCGATTCACACGATGGGTAACGTCGAAGAGAACATCCTCGAAACGCTCTGTGGCCAGCCGGTGAACCGGCAGCGCGACCAGGAATTTCAGGAAAGCGGCGCATCGGTCGCGGCGATTCAGGAGCGCTGGCAGCAGCTGCAAACACGGATCGAAGCGGCGCTGACGCCGGTAACCACCAGCGCGCTTACCGGGAGCTTCAAACATCCGGGGCGTCCCGAGGAGAGCGGCTACGATGTACTCATTCTCGTGGCGCGTCATGCGGGCGAACATGCCGGTCAGGCCGAACTCACGCGCGATCTGTTGCGCGCTGCGCAAGTATGAGCGACATCGTTCCCGCGATCGATCCGGCAACCATCGCCGGGCTGATCGAGGCGAACATCAACGACTACCTCCTCTCATACGCTCGGCTGCCCGGCGCCGTGCTGCACGATGACGCGCAGAGCGCCTGGGTCGAAGCGAAGGTGTCAGGGGCTACCTTCAACTCGATCGTCCGGGCGCGCTTTCAGCAGGAACTGCTCGATCGCCAGATCGAAGCGGCTCTCGATCACTTCCGCCGGCGCGCGTTGCCGGTCGTCTGGCATGTCGGTCCAAGCTCCGAACCAGCAGCTCTGGGCGATGCACTGCTCCGCCATGGACTGACGTTTATGGAGGAAGAGCCGGGCATGGCGCTCGAAATCGCGCAAATGAATAGCGCGATCGTCGCGCCGCCGGAGCTGGCGATCGAGCCGGTGCGCGACGAAGCTGGTTTGCGTGAATGGGTCGATACCTGGCTCTTTCTGGTGCCGGCGGCGGAGCGCATCGCGCAATTCGAGGCGCGGCGCATGCACTGGCTCGAGCCGAAGCGCGCAATGCACTGTTTCCTCGGCAAATGGAACGGCATGCCGGTCGCAACGTCAATGCTCTATCTCGGCCACGGCGTGGCGGCGGTGCATCATGTCGTCACGCGGCCGGAATTTCGTCGCCGTGGAATCGGCAGCGCACTGACCGTGCGAGTTCTGCACGAGGCGCGGACGCGCGGCTATCGCGTGGCCGTCCTCACCGCCTCGCCCGACGGAATCGGCAGCTACCACCGCATCGGTTTTCACCCCTATTGCTCCGTTCGCCGCTACGAATGGGAGCCGGCGAACCAGCCCTAATTCATTGCATTGCGCAACCGAAGTGCGGCCGTTGTCGTTAGGTAAAGCTGGCGACGGGCCGCGCGACCGGAGCAGTCGTGTTCGATCCGCGTCACCAAAGCGACCGTCGTACCGCCTCATTCATGACGAGCGGCACTGACTTACGCAGTTGCGCCCGTCTCTGATTTGGGACGAACGTCACCCGCGGAACGCGCAAAACCGCGCCGATTCGCGGCCATTTTGGCGTTCGCAGCGTAGCCAAACTGTCATCGTACATACGCAAAGAGCCATCTATATTACGATTACCCGCTGTTTTCGGCTCCGCAGCGTTACATGGACTGACAGTTCATTCACTTCCTTGTATTTCGTGAATTAAGCCGGTACGATATGCGCGGTCCGCCGCTGGACCTGGATGCGTGGCGCAGGGCGTTTCCGGTTCGCAACTGAACCGGGCGTGAATTGTGGAATTGCGGGGATTCCCACAACGAGCGTGGTTCCGCGCGCATCCGCGTCATAACCGGCTCCATGCCAACCACCGCGGAGCGGCACGCGGCGAGGGAGGGACTCATTTGAATAGGTGGATCCTGTTCGGCGTTATCGTCGCGCTTGCGACGACCGTCGCCGCACCAGCCACCGCACTCGGGGACGAACTCGCACTCGACCCCTCATCGGCACCTTCGCCAGTCGCACGACTCTGGTCTCGAGCCGATGGACCGGCCGCCCGCTCCGCACACAGCGGAGGATGGCTCTGGGGGCCGGCAATGCGCGCCATGACCGTTGAGCCGTATCAGGAATCGCCCAACGGCGCGCGCGCGGTCTTCTACTTCGACAAAGGCCGAATGGAAATCTCCGATCCCAATAAGGATCCGCAGGCGGCGTGGTATGTGACCGCCGGGCTACTCGTGCGCGACCTGATCGCGGGACAGATTCAGGTCGGGAACGATGCCTACGTGTCGTCCGCGCCGGCCAACGTACCGGTGACCGGCGATATCGAGAACAATCCGCTCTCGCCCACCTATGCGAGTCTGGCGCCGCTCGCCTCGATCGGCAGCACGATCGCGACCAACCAGAGCCCCAACCATGTCGGCCAAGCGGTGACCTCGCTCCTGCAAGCCGACGGCACGATCGTGCCGGGTGCGGTATCCGATAGCGCCGTGACGATCGGCAGTTACGACAACGTGCTCGGTCACAATATCCCGAAGCTCTTTACCGACTGGATGTCGAAACAATCGGTCTCCGAGCAGTTTCTGGCCGGGCATCCGCTGACCGAGCCGTTCTGGGTCGATTCGATGGTCGGCGGCAAGCAGACGCGAGTGCTGATGCAGGCGTTCGAGCGTCGGGTGCTGACCTACACCCCGAGTAATCCGGCCGCCTGGCAGGTCGAATCGGGTAATGTCGGCCTCGATTACCGCTACTGGCACGGCATGGTCGAACCGGCAGACAACAGCGCCATTCCGGTCGCGACTAATGTGCCGTTCGGCGAGATCATCACCAACAAGGCCGCGCAGTATGGGATCGATCCGTACCTGCTGGCGGCTGTGGCGAACGTTTCGAGCAACTACAACCCCTTCTTCAAGGCGGATGACGGCCGTGAAGGCTTCTTCGGCGTGCGGGCCGAGTTTGCCGCTGATCAGGCATACCCGCTCGATCCGCAGGTGAACACCGACATCGCGGCCAAAAAGCTGGCCGAGCTGCATCAGGGCAGCCATGACTGGCGCGCGGTGCTGGCACAGTACTACACCGGTTCGGCCAACCCCGACTGGTCAAGTAGCGCGCTCAACGATTTCGTCAGCGGCGTGCTCAATACCGAGGCGAAGCTGCTGTCGGATCTGAATCATCCACCGGAGAAGCTCGCCAGCGTGAGTCAACCGGCCACGAGTAGCCTACAGCTGCTTGGCGTGGGCCACGCGGCCTACTATTCTCCCGGCTATTCGGTCGGCTGGTGGAATAACACGCTGCAGAAATACTCGAGCTGGGGCCAGGCCGCGGCCGGCTGGTCGCTCGATCCGAACGGCTACTACTGCGTCAAGCCGGGCTTCATCCCTGGTCAGCGACTCCAGTTGAGCGCCAACGGCGTCACCCTCTGGTGTACCATCGGCGATACGGTCGCCAGCGGTGATCTGGCGAACTGGAAGGCCAAATGGGTCGTCGAGCTCTCTTGGAACACGTTCCAGGCGCTCGGTCTGGCCGGTAACAACACCGTCGAGGTGCGCGCACCGTAGCACGAAGCGAAACAGTGTAGGGGAGGAGCTTGTCTCCTCCCGCGTTTCCCCGACGATCGTCTCCACTCGAAGGCCATCAAACATCGCCTGTGCGTTTCCGATAACGAATGCATCGGGCCACGGGGCGGTCGCCCGGAACAACGGGCGACTCGGGAGGAGCTTGCTCCTCCCCTACGGACGAACGGCGGACGCACAAGGTGATGGCACTATGCCCGGCCGACAACGACCTCGCCGACTGCTCGGAGTGCTGTGTCGATATCCTCACGCGAGATATCGAGATGCGTAACGGCGCGAATGCGGTATTTGCCGGTCGCGCCCATGCGCACGCCACGCTCCTTCAGCGCCGCTACGATCTCGGCCGCCGTCCGGCCGGTGTCGTTGACGTCGAAGAAAACGAGGTTCGTTTCGATGTCGTCCGGGTCGATACCGAGGCCGGGGATATCGGCCAAGCCGCGCGCCAGCGTCTTGGCGTTGGAGTGATCCTCGGCCAGCCGCTCGACATTGTGCTGCAGCGCGTAGACACCGGCCGCGGCGATGATGCCGGCCTGGCGCATTGCGCCGCCGTACATATGCTTGTAGCGCCGCGCCCGCTCCATCGTTTCATGTGTACCCGCCAGCACACCGCCGACCGGCGCACCAAGCCCCTTCGAGAGATCGACCCAGACGGTATCGTAGCGGGCCGCGAAATCCTTGGCCGAAACGCCGCTCGCGACGACCGCGTTGAGCAGCCGTGCGCCGTCCATATGCGTCTTAGCGCCCAGACGGTGCGCCGTATCGGCCACGGCATTGACCATATCCAGCGGCCAGACCTTGCCGGCGCCGCGATTATGCGTGTTTTCGACGCAGACGAGCGTCGTCGGCGCGTTGTGGTAGTTATACGGAGTCATCACTTCTTCAAGCTGTTCAGGCGTATAGATGCCGTGATTCCCCTCGATCAGGGTAATCATGACGCCCGCCATCAGCGCCGGTCCGCCCGCCTCCGAGGTGAAGGGGTGTGCGTACCGCTCCATGACGACGCGGTCACCCGGCTGGGTATGGACCTTGATGCCGATCGCGTTGCACATCGTGCCGGACGGGAGAAAGAGCGCCTCCTCCTTACCAGTCAGCTCGGCGACCATCTCCTGCAACCGGTTGACCGACGGGTCTTCCTTCAGCTGCTCATCTCCGACCGGCGCATCCGCCATAAAGCGGCGCATCTCGGCGGATGGTTTCGTTGCGGTATCGCTCACAAGGTCAATCATCGGGCCCCTCCAAAGGCAAAGCTCCGCTGGTTCCGTCCTGAACGCGTCGCCATTATGACCGCATTGAGGAAAGACGGAAAGAGGGGCCGCCCTCACCCCCGACCCCTCTCCCGTTCCGCACGGGAGAGGGGGTGTCTTTTTGCGAGCATCTGTATGTTTCCTGTTGCGTATGCACCGGAAGAACAGAATGAGATACGGCTGCAGCCGCACGTCGTCTCCCCTCGCGCGCGCCGCGCGGGAGAGGGGCTGTGGGTGAGGGTCGCTACCCGCTATACTAGCGCGCTATTATAGGCGTGGGGGGTGCGCGTTGGGGGCGAGGCGCGTGAAGCGGCCGGGTCTGGGGCTCAGTCACGACAATACGCGGATCTTCCTGGGTATGTCGCTGAACGAGGGCGCCTTCGGCGTGTATCAGACGCTCTGGCCGCTCTATATCGCCGCACTCGGGGCGAATCCAGCCCAGATCGGCATCGTCATCGGCCTGTCGGGCATCCTGCGCCTCTTCGCCCTCATGCCGAGCGGCATTGCCTCCGATCGCATACCGCCGCGCATGCTGATCGTCGGCGCACGCTCGCTGACCGCGACCAGCATGTTCCTCTACGGCGTAGCGCAAGATTGGTGGCAGCTCATTCCCATGGCAGTCATCATGGCGCTCGGCAATATCGCCTTCCCAACGATCTCGAGCACGATCGCGGAAGTCGCCGGGCCGGGTCGCCAGCGCACACGCGCCTTTACGCTGATCTACACGGTTGGGCCAGCCATCGCGCTGCTCGTCACCCCGGCGCTCGGCGGGCTGGTGGCCGACCAGATCAGCCTGCGTGCCATCTTTGTCGTGGCCGGCGGGCTCACCGTCATCGCCGTCGGCTTCTATTCGCGCATCACACCACGGCCGGTGCAGCGCCATAGCGGGCCGCCAATCACCTACCGCACGACGCTGGGGCAGCGCCCAATTCTCTTGGTCTGCCTGCTCGAATTGGCAACCCTCTTCGCGCTGACGCTCGGTGTGACGCTGACGCCGAACTTTCTGCAGGATGTCCACGGGATCGGCACCGGTACAATCGGTGTACTCGGCTCGATTTCGGCGGCCGGCAGTATCGCGCTCTTCGTCGTGATCAGCCGGGTGCGCCCCTTCGATCAGCCGTTGCTGGCGATCGCCTTGTCGATCGCGGCAGTCGGCGGCACGCTGGCGCTCCTGATCGCCGGCCAGTCGATGCTCTTCTTCGTCGTCGCCTATATGCTGCGTGGCGGCTATACCGTCGCCTGGTCGCTCTTCGCCGCGGCGCTGGGTGAAATCGCCGCCGATCGATTCCGAGGGCGCGCCTTCGCGCTCGGCGAGATCATGGGCGGCGCCGGCTACGCTTTCGCACCGTTCGCCGCCGGCTGGCTCTACGAGATCAAGCCAGTGACCCCCTTGATCGTGGGCCTCATCATGATCGTGCCGCTGGTCGTCGGCGCACAGTGGATCAACCGTATGATTCGCAGCGAGACTCCGGTGCTGGTCGAAGAGCCGGTCTGAACGGCGCAACCCGGCAGCAAAGCACCGGCCGGTCTGCTATTGTTATCGGGCTGATGAATAGGTGATCGCGGACTCGACCCGAGCCGACGCGAACTGTTAAGGCAGGACGTCACCTGTGCCGATATTCGGCCGGTCGCGCCCCGAGCGGCCCACACCAGAACCCACGACCGCGGAACTTCGCGATGAACGCGCCCGGCAGTGGGCGCGCTGCTTCGCCGGACCTTCGGCCGAAGCGGATTATCGCCGCGCCTTCCTGCGCTATTCGCCGGTTTTCTGGGAGATCATTCAATCGGCGCAGAACGATCTGCTCCGCCTGCTGGTCGATCGCGTGCCGGCCGATATCGGCGTGCCCTCGGTCTTCGGCCTCTCTGTTGTCTTCGTCAGCCATCCGAAAGCGGAGGAGGCGACCCGCGCGACGCTCGGCATGATCGTGAATGAGCTCATGCCGGTGCATGCGCGGACGCTCTTGGTCGCACTGGCCGACGCCTGGGAAAACTCGATCAAAAGCCCGTATTACGAACGGGGAGCGCGCGTCGGCCGTGAGTTCAGCCAGACGTTGCAACGTCTGGAGGCAACCGCCGCCAACGATAATGGCGTCATCTCGTCGATTCGCGTGCTGGTCGATCGCGGTGACGAGGGCAACTGATCGCTCTCCGGCGATCCGTGGGCTACCCCCCGAGCAACGCGGCGAGATCGAGAAACTGTTCGAGCCGCGAGCCCATCTCCTCGCCGACACGGCCGAAGAGCGCCTGCGCTTCCTGCAAGCCGGCGTTGCCCGGGTCGGTTTGGCGTGCATCTTCGGCCAGGCTGAAGCCGAGTAGCGAAATGCCGAGCGGCGCGGCGATCTGCCAGATCAAGTCCTTGATCTGCGCATAGTTGACGGCATCCGCGCCGGGGACGCTCCACTCGTCGATAATGTACTTCACCGATTCCATGCGCTCGCGCAGGACTTCGGCAAGCACGTCGATGCCGGCGTCATCATTCATGGCGGTCCTCCGCTCAGCTACCGGGCCGAGCGCCCGGACAAACCGTCTCTGCTAAGCATACCGAGGGGTGGGATGGGCTGCCGATTGACGGTGCGCGGGGCATGATCGCCCGGCGAACGATCGTGGCGATCGATAACGGTTCGCACAGGCCACCTCCGCCCTGGGATAAATCCGCAGGGCTCCCTAGACGAAGTCCACTAAAGGGACTGGGGTTGCGTACATACTATTCAACCCCTTCAGTGGGTTTCGTCCCCTCAGCCCGGCGGTTTAGCGCCGGGCGAGGGACGAGCGTCGCATACGCCGTCGATTGCGTGCAACGTTCCCCGAGCGTCGGCCGAGCGCCGCACACGTCCATTGGCACGCCACCACCGTTCCCCGGAAGAACAGCAGCGAGAGCGGCGATGCTTGGCGTATACTGCGTGCACCGGTAGGAAGGGGGCGGTGATGAGCGGACTGACCATCGTGATCTTGCTGGGAGTCATCGTGTGGGCCGGCGAGCTTGTCTGGCTCTACCGGCGTGCGCTGGTGAACGAGGTCGATCCCATTGGCTACGTCTCCGGCGCCGCGTTCTTCTGGATCCTGGCGGCACCGGTCGCACTGTTGGCCCCGGACGTGATCGACCTGATGTCCAACTTCTGGGCGAAGGTCGTGCAATTCCAGTTCCTGCAAACCGGCAGCGATTCGACCCCACGCCTGATCGTGGCAGGCAAGAGCGTGCCGCTCAACCAGCAGCGCGTCCGTATCGGCCGCTACCCGAATAACGACGTCGTGCTCGACCACCCGACCGTTTCCGCCTACCACGCGGAGATCACCCAGCGCCCCGATGGCCGGCACGAACTGGTCGACCGCGAAAGTCGCAACGGCACGCGCATCAACGGCAGTCCGGTTCGCTCGGCAATCCTGCGTGACGGCGATCAGATCACGATCGGCGCCATCACCATTCACTACCTGGTGAAGCCGACCTCCGACCGCATTGAGCAGCCGAGCCAGCCCTTCTCCACTCGCCACTAGATTGTCATGCTGAGCCGCAGCGAAGCATCTCTCCAGTGTTTCCCAGTGCACGACGTTGGGGAAACCGAGAGGAGATTCCTCACTGCGTCTCGGAGTGACAATACCTGCATGAGTCATTTCGCATGGTATAGTGCGGCGGTCTGGCGTGCGCGCCGGATGGGAAGAACCGCGCGGGAGAGCAGGACAACCGGGTGAAATCGCCCAGAGCAACCACGATGAATGTGCAGGCAGATTTTCGGCTGCGCGAGATGCGTAACTGGGATGCCGCCATCTGGGCAAACCTCCTGAAGCGGCTCACCATCCTGGTCGTTGGGCTCTTCTTCTTCGCCGTCTCGGTCGTCCTCAGCCTGCAATGCAACCTCGGCGCCAGTTCCTGGACTGTCTTTCACGATGGTTTCTCCAAGCACACGCCGCTAACGATTGGCGAAGCATCCGAACTGACGGGTCTGCTGATGCTCGTGATCAGCTGGTTCGTCGGGATCAAGCCGGGCATCGGCACGGTACTGAACATGATCCTGGTCGGCGTGTTTACCGACATGCTGCTCGGCTCGGGATTGATCGAGAAAGCCGGTCCCTATCCGCTCCGCATCGCGATGTTGATCGGTGCGATCGCGGTGATTGGTCTCGCCTCGGGCATGTATATTAGTAGCGGTCTGGGAGCCGGCCC
>Ga0070679_100004568_pt1 | contig 12787 bp, 13 predicted proteins | sample KBSC63BmetaG_FD_65652 | JGI IMG/M metagenome (GOLD analysis project Ga0070679, IMG submission 65652) | Corn rhizosphere microbial communities from Kellogg Biological Station, Michigan, USA - KBS C6-3B metaG | ecosystem: Host-associated > Plants > Roots > Rhizosphere | place: USA: Michigan... | reverse complement strand
TAGACGAGGATGAAGAGGTTCATCACGAAGGCGATCCACAGCATCGCCGTCGGATAGGCGCGGCCGTCGGTGAAGAGATGCTTCACGGTGATGCCGTGAAGCTGCGGCTCCAAGGTGAAGCGCGTGCCGGCGGGGAAGTTCCGGTCGGGCACGATGCGGCGCATGATCGCGGCCGCCTGCTCCATCGCCTTGTTGTGGAGCAGCAGATAGCGCACCGATTCCGGCAGATAGAACGCCGCGATGATGACGAAGAGCAGCGGCACGGCGCCGCCGACATAGAAGGTCGATTGCCAGCCGAAGGTCGGGATCAGCCATTTGGCGAGATTGCCGGCGATGATCGAGCCGACGGCGAAGACCGCGCCGGTGCAGTTGACGAGAAGGGAGCGCATGCGCTTGGGCGAATATTCGAGGACATAGGCGGTGACGTTTGGCAGCGTGCCACCGAGGCCGAAGCCGGCGAGGATGCGCAGGATGACGAGGCTTTGCACGGTGTGGCCCAAAGGCGTCGCCAAAGAGAAGACGCCGAAGATCACCATCGGCCAGATGATCATCTGCTTGCGGCCCAATTTGTCGGCGAGCATGCCGAAGAAGATCGCGCCCAAGGTCAGGCCCAGAAGGCCGGCGCTGAAGATCGGCCCGAGATCCGCGGGCGGAAAGCCCAGATCATGCGCCATCACCGGCGCGACATAGGCGATGCCCTGCGTATCGTAACCGTCGAAGAGCGCGGTCAGAAGGCTGATGCCGAGGACGGTCCATTGCGCGCCGCTGATGCGCGATTCATCGATGACTTGCGTGACGTCGAAGCTTTGCGGCTCGCTCATCGCGCGCTCCTCCCCTGATGCTCGCGCCGGCGCCTTGCTGCGCTCTTGGCTGCTTTCGTGCCTAAACTCCCACGATCGTCTCAGTCCGGCAAGGGCGGCGCCGCGGCGCCCACGGAAATCCGCACCCGGCCGCGGGGAGGTGCTATTTTCGGCTGCGCTTGGATGGCGGGAGACACCGCCGCGACATCGGATGCCAATGAGCTTGCCGGGATTTTTTCAGGGCACGGGGATGCCCGATGCGGATTGGTGGCAGGCGCTGTGGCCCGCACCGCAGCGCGTCGTCGATGCGCTCGGCCTCGAGCATGCGATGGTGGCGATCGATCTCTGCTGCGGCGATGGCTGGTTCACTTTGCCGATGGCGCGGCAGGCGCGGCTCGTCTACGCCATCGATATCGACCCGGCGATGCTCGCGGCGGCGCGCCGCCGTCTCGACGAAGCGGGCCTCGCCAAGGGCCGTTTCATCGTGGGGGACGCCTTCGACATCGCGCGCCTCGTGCCGGAGCCGGCGGATTTCGTCTTTCTCGCCAATGCGTTTCATGGCGTTCCCGACCAGCCGCGGCTCGCCCGCGCGGTGCGCCAAAGCCTCAAGCCTGGCGGCCTCTTCGTTATCATCGGCTGGCACCAGCGGCCGCGCGAAGAAACGACGGCGCTCGGCGCACCGCGCGGACCTGCGAGCGAGCTTCGGATGACGCCCGAAGCGACCATCGCCGCGGTTGTGCCGGCGGGCTTCCGCCTCGCGATGCGCGCGGAGGTCTCGGCCTATCATTACGGGCTTGGCTTCGCGCGTGCGGATTGATGCCGCCGCTTTTGCAAAACAAGCACCCCAACGCGCCTTCGGTGTTTCGCGCGCCGGCGCTGCTGCGCGAGGCGCGCCGGCAAAAGCGCTTGCCCATAGTCGAGGTGCCGCCGGTCTGCATCCTCGATCCCGACGGCGACATCGTGCGGCGCTTGCGCGCGGAGGGTCGCGCGACGCCGTTTCCAGCCTGGCCTTGTTATCACACGCAGCTGGATTGCTTCGATCTCGCCGGCGAGACCGCGGGCATCGTCGGCTGCGCGGTCGGCGCGCCTTTTGCCGTGCTGATCGCCGAGGAGATGTTCGCGAGCGGCTGCAAGCTGCTGCTGAGCCTCACCTCCGCCGGCCAGATCGTCGCGGCGGGGACGCCGCCCTATTTCGTCGTCATCGATCGCGCCTTGCGCGACGAGGGGACGAGCTATCACTACGCGGCACCCGCCGATTATGCCGAGGCCGATCCTGCGCTCGTCGCTGTGGCTGGTGCGGCGATCGGCGCGGCGGGGCTCAAGGCGGTGACCGGTGCAAGCTGGACCACCGACGCGCCCTTCCGCGAGATCGCCGAGGCGATCGAGGCGGCGCGATCACGCGGCATCCTCGCGGTCGAGATGGAGGCGGCGGCGCTCTATGCCTTCGCGGCGGCGGCGACCGCTCGCGTTCTCTGTCTCGCCCATGTCACCAACCGCATGGGGCAGGGCGGCGAAGATTTCGAGAAAGGCGAGGCGGACGGAACGGCCGATGCGCTCGCGGTGCTGGCGGTGGTGGCGAAGGCGCTGCGTCGGTGATCGCTCGTGCCTGAATTCGACGATGATTTTCGCGCCCAGCTCGGCGCGCTGCTCGCTTGGCGCCGCGATGTGCGGCGCTTCAGCGCGACGCGCTTGCCCGAAGGCGCGCTCGATGAACTCATCGGCTTGGCGAGCCTCGCACCCTCGGTGGGGTTGAGCGAGCCCTGGCGCTTCGTGACAATTGACGATCCGCAGCGCCGCGCGGCGATCCGGCGCAATTTCGCGGCCTGCAATGCCGCAGCACTCGCCGGCCAGACGGATGAGCGCAGCGCGCTTTATGCGCGCTTGAAGCTCGCGGGCCTCGATGCGGCGCCCGTGCAGCTCGCGGTATTCGCCGATCGCGCGACCAGCCAGGGGCACGGGCTCGGGCGGCTCACCATGCCCGAGATGATCGAATACTCCGCGGTTGCGGCGATCCACACGCTATGGCTCGCGGCGCGTGCCCGCGGTATCGGTCTCGGCTGGGTGTCGATCCTCGACCCCAAGGAAGTGACCGCGACGCTCGGCGTCCCGGGCGCCTGGCGGCTCGTCGGCTATCTGTGCCTGGGCTATCCCGAAAGCGAGGACGACGTCCCGGCGCTGCAACGCGCAGGGTGGGAAGGGCGGCGCGGGCCGGAGGTGACGAGGCGGTAGGGTGTTTCGCTATTTCTTGTTCGTCATGGCCGGGCTCGTCCCGGCCATCCACGTCTTTAATCGTGCCGCCGTCTGAAGACGTGGATGCCCGCGACAAGCGCGGGCATGACGGTTCATCACAAACCGACTCCTGGTCTAGAACGCGGCGTGAGCATCACGATATGACGTGCTGACAGAGAATTGCCGCAAGGAGCGACCGGCATGCATGATGGTTGCGACGATTGCTGCGCCGGGGAGAGTGGGTCCGCTTTCGGCCCGGTGCTCAAGGCTGCGCTTGCCGTCAACGCGATCATGTTTGCCGTCGAGATGGGCGTCGGCTTGGCGGCGGGCTCGGTTGCGCTCCAGGCCGACGCGCTCGATTTTCTCGGCGACGCGGCGAATTACGCGATCAGCCTGGCGGTTGCCGGCCTCGCGCTCAAATGGCGGGCGCGCGCCGCGCTCGTCAAAGGCACGACCATGGGCGCATTCGGCTTGTGGGTGATCGCGAACGCCATTTGGCATGCGCTGAGCGGCACGGTTCCGCCGCCCGAGACCATGGGGGCGGTCGCGATCCTCGCGATGATCGCCAACGGCGCGGTGGCGCTCATGCTCTATCGCTTCCGGCTGGGCGATTCGAATATGCGATCGGTATGGATTTGCGCCCGGAACGACGTGATCGGCAATCTTGCGGTTTTGCTGGCGGCGTTCGGCGTGTTCGGAACCGGGCAAAGCTGGCCCGATGCGGCGGTCGCGCTCGTCATGGCGATCCTTGCGCTTTCGGGCGCCTGGAAGGTGAACCGTCACGCGCTCGGCGAGCTCCGGACAATCGCCGCGGATTAGCGATCACACAAAAGGCGGGATCGGAACAAAAAAAGAGGGGTGCGACCGGGGTCGCACCCCCAAATTTCTGCCTCGTTCACGGCTCCAGCTGGGAGGCTTTGAGCTGGGGCCGCGCTGCCGATCAGCTACAGCCAGTCGTGCTGCCGCATGTTTCGCATTTGAGGCAGGTCCCGTTCCGCACGAGGGTGAAGTTGCCGCATTCGGTGCAACTGTCGCCCTCGTAACCGCGCATGCGCGCCGCCCGGATCTTCTCGATCCGATTGTCCGGATTGGCGAGCGCAGTGCCGGATTTCAATTCGGTGGTCAGGCTCTCGGCGAGGCCCATCTCCGCAACTTCGGCGGCGGCGATGTTGAGCGCCGCATTGCCGTGGCTCGCGGTGGTGCCGGTGGCGGCGCCGCCTTGGAAGACCATGAGCTTGTTGCGCACATAGCCGACCGAGGCGACGCGCTGCACCACCGCCGCGACGTCAGATCTGCCGCCCCCATCGGGCGGGCTTGATTCATTGCTGCCCTTGCCGACCGTGTCGGGGACGAGATCGGCGGGCTGGACATGCGCCAGATCGTTGCGGCCGAGATAGGAGATCGCGAGCTCGCGGAAGATGTAGTCGATGAGCGAGGTCGCCATCTTGATCGTGTCGTTCCCTTCGACCACGCCCGAAGGCTCGAAGCGGGTGAAGACGAAGGCATCGACGAACTCCTCGAGCGGCACGCCGTATTGCAGGCCGATCGAGATCGCGATGGCGAAATTGTTCATCAAGGAGCGGAAGGCCGAGCCCTCCTTGTGCATGTCGAGAAAAATCTCGGCAAGCGTGCCGTCCTCGTATTCGCCGGTGCGGAGATAGACTTTGTGCCCGCCGACGATGGCCTTTTGCGTGTAGCCCTTGCGCCGCTCGGGCAGGCGCCGCCGCTCATGCGACTGGACGACGCGCTCGATCACCCGCTCGATGATGCGTTCCGCGACCACCGGCACGCGCTCGGCCTGCGGCTTCTCCAACAGCTCGGCGACCGCATCCTCGTCCTGCTCGTCTTCGAGCAGCTGCGATTGCAGCGGCTGCGACAGCTTCGAGCCGTCGCGATAGAGCGCGTTGGCTTTGAGGCCGAGCTTCCAGGACAGCATATAGGCGTTCTTGCAATCCTCGACGGTCGCCGCGTTCGGCATGTTGATGGTCTTGGAGATGGCGCCCGAGATGAAGGGCTGCGCCGCCGCGAGCATGCGGATATGGCTCTCGACCGAGAGGCAGCGCTTGCCGATCCGGCCGCAGGGATTGGCGCAGTCGAAGACCGCGAGGTGCTCGTCCTTCAGATGCGGCGCCCCTTCCAAGGTCATGGCGCCGCAGCAGAAGGTGTTGGCGGCCTCGATCTCGGCCTTGGTGAAGCCCAAGGCACCGAGCATGTCGAAGCTCGCATCGTTGAGCTGCTCCGACGAGAAGCCGAAGGCCGCCTTGCAGAACTCCTCGCCCAAGGTCCATTTGTTGAAGACGAAGCGAATGTCGAAGGCCGATTGCAGCGCGGTCTCGAGCGTCTCGATCGCGCCCTGGGTGAAGCCCTTGGCCTTGAGCTGCTTGTGGTTGAGCGCCGGCGCGTTGTCGAGGGTCGCATGGCCGACGGCGTAGCGCGTGATCGCCTCGATCTCCTCGGCGGCATAGCCGAGGGTCTTCAAGGCTTCGGGCACGGCGCGGTTGATGATGCGGAAATAGCCGCCGCCCGCGAGCTTCTTGAACTTGACGAGGGCGAAATCGGGCTCGATGCCGGTGGTGTCGCAATCCATCACGAGGCCGGTCGTGCCGGTCGGCGCGATCACCGTCGCCTGCGCGTTGCGGTAGCCGAAGCGCTCGCCCAGCGCCAGGGCGACGTCCCAGGCGTGCTTGGCCGCTTCGATCAGCGCCTGGTCGGGGCAATTGGCGGCATCCAAGGGCACGGGCAGGATCGCGAGCTTCTCATAGCCCGCCTTCTCGCCATGCGCCGCGCGGCGATGGTTGCGGATGACGCGCAGCATATGCTCGCGATTCTTCTCATAGCCGGGGAAGGAGCCCAGCTCGCCCGCCATTTCGGCCGAGGTGGCGTAGCCGATGCCGGTGACGATCGCGGTCAAGGCACCGCAGAGCGCGCGGCCCTCGGCGCTGTCATAGGGGAGGCCCGAGGTCATCAAGAGCCCGCCGAGATTGGCGATGCCGAGGCCCAGGGTGCGGTACTCGTAGGAGAGCTGCGCGATCTGGCGCGACGGGAACTGCGCCATCAGCACCGAGATTTCGAGCGTGATGGTCCAGAGCCGGATCGCATGCTCGAAGGCCGGGATGTCGTAGCCGCCATCGGGCTTGCGGAAGGCGAGGAGGTTGACCGCGGCGAGATTGCACGCCGTGTCGTCGAGGAACATGTATTCCGAGCACGGGTTCGACGCGTTGATGCGCCCCGAGGCCGCGCAGGTGTGCCACTCGTTGATGGTCGTATCGAACTGCAGGCCCGGATCGGCCGAGGCCCAGGCGGCGTGCGCGATCTTCTCCCAGAGCTCCTTCGCGGGGAGCGTCTTCGACACCTTGCCGTCGGTGCGGCGCGTCAGATGCCAATCGCCGCCTTTCTCGACGCGCTCGAGGAAATCATTGGTGATGCGCACCGAGTTGTTCGAGTTCTGTCCGGCGACGGTGAGATAAGCGTCGCTGTCCCAATCCGTGTCATAAGTGCGGAAATCGATCTGGGCGTAGCCCTGCTGCGCGAATTGGATGACGCGCTGGACGTAGTTCTCCGGGATCATGGCGCGGCGCGCGGCCTTGATCTCCTGCTTCAGAGCGGGGTTCTTCTTCGGGTCGAAGCGGTCTTCGCCCAGGGCTGCCGGCGCGTCGTGACAAGCCGTCATGATAAGGTTGAGGTGCTTCTGGGCGAGCTTCGAGCCCGCGACCAGCGCCGCCACCTTCTGCTCTTCGACCACCTTCCAATCGATGAACTGCTCGATGTCGGGATGATCGATGTCGACCGTCACCATCTTGGCGGCACGCCTGGTCGTCCCGCCGGATTTGATCGCGCCGGCAGCGCGATCGCCGATCTTCAGGAAACTCATCAGGCCCGAGGAGCGCCCGCCGCCCGACAGCTTCTCGCCATCGCCGCGGAGCTTCGAGAAATTCGAGCCGGTGCCCGAGCCGTATTTGAAGATGCGCGCCTCGCGCACCCAGAGATTCATGATCCCGCCTTCATTGACGAGATCGTCGGCGACGGACTGGATGAAGCAGGCATGCGGCTGCGGCCGCTCATAGGCGCTGGTCGAGGCCTTGAGCTCGCCGGTGCGGAAGTCGACATATTGATGGCCCTGCGCCGGCCCGTCGATGCCATAGGCCCAGTGCAGCCCGGTGTTGAACCATTGCGGCGAATTGGGCGAGGCCATCTGCTTCACCAGCATGAAGCAGGTTTCGTCGTAATAGGCGCGCGCGTCCTGCTCGCTGTCGAAATAGCCGCCCTTCCAGCCCCAATAGGTCCAGGTGCCGGCGAGGCGGTGGAACACTTCCTTGACGCTCTTTTCGGAGCCGTAGCGCCGGCTCGCCGGAACCTTGGCGAGCGCCGCCTCGTCGGGCACGCGCCGCCACAGCCAGTCGGGCACGCCCTCCTCGACGACGGGCGCGAGCTTGGCCGCAACGCCGGCTTTGCGGAAGTATTTCTGCGCCAGGATATCGCACGCGACCTGGCTCCACTCGGTGGGAACTTCGCAATCGGGGAGATGGAAGACGCGCGAGCCATCGGGATTCCGGATCTCGCTGGTGGCGAGCCGGAAGGCGACGTCCTTGTACGGATCTTCCCCCGCGACGGTGAAACGACGCTTGATACGCATGCCAAACCCCCACAAACCGGTGCTACACTCGCGCTGCTCGCCCCATCCCCGTCTACTAAATCTGGGGCAAACCGGCAGCGCAGAATCAAAATGTTGATCCAAGTCGGAATCCCGCGCAACAAGATTTTGGTTACTTTTTTGGGCGAGCCACAAAATCTAGTGGATGAGCTGGGGATAAGCCGGTGCGGCGCGCAGCCAAAAAAATCGGCGGAACAAAGCCTTGGCCGACAGCCGTGACTTCCCCGCCACAGCGGGCTGGCAGTTTTTTTCGGCACCGCGGACAATGCCTTGAGGCCGGCGGGCGGCTCGGCTAGGGTATAACAATCGTTAGAACGTTCCCCGGAGGCTCGGCCATGGACGCGCTGAAGCTCAAGATCACGCGCATCGGCAACAGCGCCGGTCTGGTGCTGCCGCGCGAGGCGTTGCAGCGGCTCAACGCCGCGCAAGGGGACACGGTGTTTCTGACCGAAAGCCCGGACGGGTTTCGCATCACGCCCTACGACCCCGATTTCGAGCGGCAAACCGCGCTGCTCGAGCGCGCCGCGAAGAAGCGGCGCAACGTGCTGCGCAAGCTCGCCAAGTGAGTCGGCGCGAAGCGGGCTGGCGGTGGCTCAACGAAGCGACGCTCGTCGCGGCGCAGGAGAGGCAGTTGGCCGAGCATGGCGGCGCGCCGCAGCTGCGCGATAGGGCGGCGCTGCACGCGGCGCTCGCCCGCGCCCGCAACAAGGCGGCTTCCGGCGAGCCGGATGCGGCCGAGCTCGCCGCCGCCTATGCCTTCGGCATCGCCCGGACTCGTCCGTTCGTCGACGGCAACAAGCGGGTGGCGCTGCTCGCGCTCGAAGCCTTCCTCCTCGATAACGGCTTCGAGCTCATGGCCGAGGATGTCGCGACCTATGAGGCGGTCATGAAACTCGCCGGCGGCGAGGTGGGCGAGCGCGGCTTTGCCGAGTGGGTGCGCAAGCATGTGGCGGAGCGATGAGCCGCGCCCCTTGGCCGCGCGAGTTTACGGTCCCCCGTTCCCGTTTCGCCTTTCGCGGTGTAGGCTGCGCCGCCGAGTCCGGCGCGCCCGCGCCGCGGCACAAGGGAGATGAGCGATGAGGATTTGCTGGTACAACGACAACCGCCTCGGCGTGGTCAAGGGCGGCACGGTCTATGACGCAACGCGGCTGCTCGAGAAGCTGCCGAAGCCGACCTATCCCGCTTCGCGGGGCGGCGATCCGCTCATCGCCAATCTCGCCAAGCTGAGGCCCGATCTCGAAGCGGCGGCGACCGGCTCCGGCATTCCGGTGGCGCAGGTGAAATTCCTCTCGCCGGTCGCGGCGCCGTCGAAGGTGATCGGCACGCCGACCAACTACACCGACCATATCGCCGAGGCCAATCAGCAGCGCGCCGTCTTCACCGGCCGCTATAGCGGCACGATCGAAGAGCAGGGGCTGTTCCTCAAAGCCAATTCCTGCCTCATCGGCGCCGGCGAGACGGTGAAGCTGCGCTTTCCCGCGCGGCGCACCGATCACGAGATGGAGCTCGGCGTCATCATCGGCAAGCCCGCCTCCAACATCAAGCTCGAGGATGCGCTCAACTACGTCGCCGGCTATTGCATCGCGCTCGACATGGTGGTGCGCGGCTCGCAGGACCGTTCGATGCGCAAATCGGTCGACACTTACGGCGTCGCCGGCCCTTGGATGGTGACGGCGGACGAGATCGCCGATCCGCAAAATCTCGACTTCTCCCTCGCAGTCAATGGCGAGGTGAAGCAGAAATCCAACACCAGGCAGATGATCATGGATCTGAAGCGCCAGATTCAGTTCGGCTCGGAGTATTACACGCTGCTCCCCGGCGACATCATCATGACCGGCACCTGCTCGGGCGTCAGCCAGGTGAAGCCGGGCGACGTCATGCATTGCGAGATCGAGACGATCGGCGCGATGGATGTGCGCATCGGCGCGGCGGATTGAGAAATCCATGACCATCGGCACAAGGCTGATGACCTGGCTCAGAGGCGAGCTCGTCGGCAGCGATGCTTACGGCAACCGCTATTACCGCGACAAGTCGCGCGCGGCGTTGCGGCGCGGCGGCGGCCGCTTCAGCCGCGAGAAGCGCTGGGTGATCTACAAGGGCGTCGCCGAGGCCTCGAAAGTGCCGGCGCAATGGCATGCCTGGCTGCATCACACGGTCGACGAGCTGCCGGCCGAGGGCGGCGCGCCGCGCTATGCCTGGGAGAAGCCGCATCTGCCGAATTTGAGCGGCACGCGCGACGCCTATCGTCCGCCCGGCTCGGTGGCGATGGGCGGGCATCGCCAGAAGGCGGCGGGAGATTACGAACCTTGGAGGCCGGAGTGACCGCGAGGACGACCACCCCATGACTCGCAACGCGGTCGAAACCGTGATGGGCGCGGTGGTGCTCGTCGTCGCCGCCGTGTTCCTGTTCTTCGCCTATACGACGAGCCAGGTGCAGGCGGTGAGCGGCTATGCGCTGACGGCGCGGTTCAGCAATGCCGGCAGTCTCAAGACCGGCGGCGATGTGCGCATCTCCGGCATCAAGGTCGGCTCGATCCTGACGGAGGCGCTCGATCCCAAGACGTTCCAGGCCGTGGTGACGATGAGCATCGATCCCTCGGTCAAGCTCTCGACCGATTCCGTGGCGCAGATCACCTCCTCGGGGCTGCTGGGCGACAATTACATCGCGATCGAGCCGGGCAACGAGGACGAGATGATTCCCGCGGGCGGAACGATCACCCACACCCAAGCGGCGATGAGCCTCGAGAATCTCATCGGCCAGGTGATCTACAACCAGGCCCAGAGCGGCGGCGCGAAGAAGCCCGATGCCGGCGGCGCGCCCGCGAGCCCTTAAGGAATCGTGTACGCGGCAGGTCGTTGCGAGTTACACGACCGCAAGCAGGTGCTGCATGGCTAGCCTGCGTCCCTCGACAAGCTCGGGATGAGGTTGAATCATAGATGGCATTAAGAAAAAACCCTCATCCCGAGCGCGAGCCTGAGCGAGAGCGAAGGCGAGCAGTCGAGGGACGCACGGCCGAGTTCCAGCCGGCGCGAGATGAGACGAGTGAGAGCGAGGTGTTTGATTGAACCAGCATGCCCCCAAAGCCCCGACGCAGCATTGGGACCCCGAGCGCTATCGCCGCAATGCGGGCTTCGTGCCGGCTTTGGGGCAGGGCGTGCTCCAATGGCTCGCGGCGCGGCCGGGCGAGCGGATTCTCGATCTCGGCTGCGGCGATGGCGCGCTGACGGCCGAGCTCGCGGCGCTCTGCGAGACGGTCGGCGTCGATCAAAGCGCCGAGCAGGTGGCGGCGGCCAAGGCCAAGGGGCTCGATGCGCGGGTCGTCGACGGCGTGGGGCTCGCCTTCGCAGGCGAGTTCGATGCGGTCTTCAGCAATGCCGCGCTCCATTGGATGCGCGACGCCGATGCGGTGATCGACGGCGTGTGGCGCGCCCTGAGGCCCGGCGGCCGGTTCGTTGCCGAGATGGGCGGCGCCGGCAATGTCGCGACGGTGATCGCAGCGCTCGAAGCGGCGGTCGCGCGGCGCGGCGTCGATGCGCATGCCGCCAACCCATGGTATTTCCCAACCGTCGAGGAATACCGCGAGCGGCTCGAGCGGCGCGGCTTTGCCGTCGAGCGGGTGCTGCTCTTTCCTCGGCCGACGCCGCTGCCCGGGCGGCTCGCCGATTGGCTCGACACCTTCGGCGAGAGCTTCTTCGCTCTGGTGCCGGCAGCGGCGCATGCCCAGATCATGGCCGAAATCGAGGCGGCGGTGCGCGATCGGCTCTATGATGCGGGAAAGGGCTGGCACGCGGATTACGTCCGCCTGCGCTTTGCCGCGGTGAAACCCCAATGAGCGACAAGAAACTCGATCTGCCGGTCTGGCTGACGCCTCAGGGCGACAAGGTCTCCTGCATCGAAAAAATCAAGGTTCTCAATGAGAACCTTCAAGAACTTAATGATCTGGCGCAAGAAGCGCTGGAGGATGCGGTGCTGATGGGGTGCGACGAGCGTCAGTTCCGCCAAGTTATCGAGAAAATATCGCAAGGCCTTGTCAATCCATATAAAAAGGACAAGCCGTGAAGCCGCGTCCGGTGACGCTGGCGGGGCTCGCGGCGCTGTCGCTCGCGGCGGGCATCCCTGCCGCCCAGGCCGCGACCATCGCCGTCCTCCAAGGCCTCGACAAGACCACGGCGCGGGTCTCGCGCTTCGACGCGCCGGTCGATCAGAGCGTCAAATTCGGCACCCTCGTCATCACCGTCAAAGCCTGCGTCAAGGCGCCGCCCGAGGAGCCGCCCAACACCGCGGCCTTTCTCGAGATCGACAAGGTCCAGCCGGGCGAGACCAACAACGTCGTCTCGAAGCAGGTCTTCAGCGGCTGGATGTTCGCGGCGAGCCCGGCGGTCTCGGCGCTCGAAGATCCGATCTACGATATCAACGTGCTCGACTGCAAAAGCGAGACGGCGGCGGCGCCGTCCAAGGGCCCCGCCGGGAAATAGGCCTCGGCCGCCAGCGCCTCGGCGAGCAGCCGGCGATAGCGCGCCCGCGAAATCTCGACCGCACCAAAGCGCTGCAAATGCTCGGTGACGAATTGCGTGTCGAGCAGGCGAAACCCGCCCTGGCGCAGCCGCGCGACGAGATGGGCGAGGGCGATCTTGCTGGCATCGGCGACGCGGCTGAACATGCTCTCGCCGAAAAAGGCGCCGCCGATCGCGACGCCATAAAGCCCGCCGACGAGCGCGCCTTCGAGCCGCGCCTCGACGCTGTGGGCGAAGCCGCGCTGATGCAGCGCCGTATAGACGCCGAGGATCTGATGGTTGATCCAGGTCTGCGGCCGGTCGGGCGTCGGCTCGGCGCAGCCGCGCATCACGCCGGCGAAATCCTCATCGCAGGTGATCTCGAGCCGCGTGCCGCGGATGGAGCGCTTCAGGCGCCGCGGCACATGGAAGGCATCCAAGGGCAGGATGCCGCGCCGCGCCGGATCGACCCAGAAGAGCTCCGGGTCCTCGGCCGATTCCGCCATCGGAAAAATACCCGCGGCATAGGCCCGAAGCAGGAGTTCCGGCGTCAAAGTGATCATCGTCGCGCGCGCCCGGCCATCGCCGCAATTTAGCGCGGCGCCCCGGCGCC
>Ga0070679_100004567_pt1 | contig 12788 bp, 9 predicted proteins | sample KBSC63BmetaG_FD_65652 | JGI IMG/M metagenome (GOLD analysis project Ga0070679, IMG submission 65652) | Corn rhizosphere microbial communities from Kellogg Biological Station, Michigan, USA - KBS C6-3B metaG | ecosystem: Host-associated > Plants > Roots > Rhizosphere | place: USA: Michigan... | reverse complement strand
CCGGTTCGGGCAAGACGACCACCACCTTTTCGGCCTTGGCCGAGATCAACCAACCGGACGTCAACATTACGACGATGGAAGATCCGGTGGAGTACGAGATGGATGGGGTGAATCAGGCGGAGCTCGATAAATCGCGGGCGGTCGAGTGGAACGTCCTGCTCTCCGGGTTCCTGCGGCAAGATCCAGACGTGGGCATGGTCGGTGAAATTCGTGACCGCGAAACGGCGGAGACCGCAATCCGGCTGACGCTTACGGGGCACATCGTGCTGGCGACGCTGCACACGATGTCCTGCGCGCATACGGTGGAACGTCTCGTCGATACCGGAGTAAACCCACAGATGTTCGCCAACGCTGCGACGCTGATCGTCAGCCAACGCCTCGTCCGCCGCCTTTGCGCCCGCTGCAAGAACGGCACGCGCCGCGCTCCGACCGAGGCCGAGCAGAATCTGTTTCGTCGGCATGACATCGCTCCGCCCGCCGCACTGCACGACCCGAAGCCGGCCGGTTGTCCGGAATGTCGCGGCACGGGCTACAAGGGCCAGGTGGGCGCGTTTGAGATGCTGCCCGTCACCGATGAGGTGTCGCAGCTCATCGCTGAAAAGCGTCCGGTCCGGGCGATTGAAGAGTGGATGCGCGCTCACGAATTTCCCCGCGTTTACCAGTCCGCGCTCAACCTCGTCGCGCGCGGAGAAACCACGCTCGCGGAAGCGAACTTGTGGCAAGCCGTCTGGGATGATCTGCCGCCGCCGGCCGCCACCGCCACCTTATGAATGCCGTTCCTGCTGCCCCGAACACGACCGCGTCCTCCGCCGCACGCGCTCGGCCGTCCCCGGCGCGCCGCTTCACCTGGCGATTGCATGCCTTCGAAATTTCCCGGCGGGCGGGAAAAATGAACTTCGGCGCGCCTGTTCGCGCCCGGCGCGTTGTCGTGTTTGCCCCGTATCCCGAGGCCGCCTTGGGGGGCGCCGGCGTCGGCAAAGATGAAAGTGCACGGCCGGTCGCCATTCGCGCGTGGGATCGCCGCGACGCCTGGCGCCGCCCGTCGCGCGAGGAGATCGCGGATTTCTACGACACGGTCGGCAATGCCTTGACCACCGGAGGCGGCATGACGCTGGCCTTGAACATGGCGGCCCGCATGTCGCGTTCACCGATGATGCGGGGCATCATCGGAGCGCTCCATGACATGATCGTGCACGGTGAAGACCTGCACGTCGCCATGCGCCAATTTCCACGAGTGTTCACGCCCATGCAGCTTGCGATGGTGGAAGCGGCGGCGGCGACGGGCTTGGACAAAGCGGGCGGCCTGCTCGGCACGCTCGCCTTGCGGTTGCAAAAAGACGGAAAGATCTGGCGGCGATTCATCCACGCGCTCGCCTATCCGGTGAGCCTCCTCGTCCTGACCGTCGCCGGAGCGATCGTCCTCGAAATCTGGGCGCTCCCGCCGATGGTGGAGCTGTTTCACACCCTCGGCGGCACGCTGCCTCCGCTCACCCGCTGGTTCTACGCCGTGGCGCAGTTCCTGCGCGTGAACGGGTTCATCCTGCTGCCGACGGTCGGAGGTGCTATTGCCTTGGCCCTCGTCGCCGCACCGCGAGTGCTGCAGACCAGGACGGCGCAATGGCTGACGACCCGCCTCTATCTAGTCGGACCGATCATACAGTGGATGGCGCTGGTCCGCGCGCTCGGGACCTTCATCCTGTTGAAGCAGTCAGGCGCGAAAGTGAAGGACCAGTTCGTCATGGCCGCCGCGGCGGCCGGCAATTGCGTCGTCGGTGACTTTTTCGACGCTTGCTACGGCAGAATTGCGCTCGGGGAATCCGTCGAAGAGGCATTCACGGCCGAGCGCCATCGGTTGCGGGACGACGGCATTCGCCTCGCCGGCAAAATGGAAGTGGGGATGGCCGGAGCCGACATTTCGGCGCTGATCAACCGCATCGTGGAGGAGCTGAACGATCGCGCGGAGAACCGGCTCAACCTGCTGCCGAATGCGCTGCGCTGGCCACTATTGATCGTCTGTTGCGCGCTGATCGGCACCGTCGCACTGGCGATTGTCCTGCCGTACCCGAATCTCATCGCCGACGTCGCCCATCAACAGACCCAAATGATGCGGTGAAAATAAATATATTTGACGTACGTTATTTTACTTGTCGATCTGAACCAATGAAGCGCCGCCTGCTGTTTAGTTTCATCGTTTGCACCGTGCTCGGTTGGGCAGAAGCGCCTTCGACCCTGCTCGGATCCAAAATTGCCGCGGTCGGGGCCGAGCCGGTCATCTTGGCGGCGGCCGATCCGGCGGCGCCGGACGTCGCGAGCGAAGCGGCCGAAGTGGCGCGGCTGGAGCATCTGCCCGCGGTATCGATTCCCGTTCAGGATGAGACTTTGGCGGGCGCGATCATCACCATCGCCAGCGCCAGCGGGATGAATTTCATTGCGCCGGCCGCCGACGAGTTTCCGGAACGCATCACGCTCACGACGAAGGTCAGCCCGTGGCGACTGCTGAACCGGCTCAGCGAACGGTACCGCTTCACGATGGCATACCGCGAAGGCATTTGGGAGTTTAACCGCGAGGCGGTCGGCGCGCTCGTGGCCAAGGTGTATGCGCTGAAGCACACCAATCTCGATGTCTATAAGACGTCGCAGAACTCCTTTGCCGGCGTCGGCTCCGTGTCGAGCGCCCAAAGCGGAACGGGGTCGTCCGACGATGGCGGCATGGTTTTTTCAGCGCAGACGCAGAAGATCATCGATGATATCCGCGAATTAATCGGGCTTCCGACCGCGAAAGTCTTCGTGGAGGACAAGGCGGCGACCGCGGACGAAAAGCGCCCGGTGCAGGGCAAAGCGGCGGAAACCGGCGGGGCCGGCGAGCATGGCAGCGCCAAGGTCATTTACATTCCCGACGCGAATTCACTCTACGTGGCTTGTACGCGAGCGCAGCACGACTTGGTTGCCGGGTATCTGCGGGTCATCGACCAGCCGCCCCAGCAAGTCCACATCGAAGCGCGCTTCTTCGAAACGACCTGGGATCCGAAGACAGTGTTGGGCATCAGTCCTGAGCACTTTCAACCCAATGTCGCCCTGACGAACATCCAGGCCGAAGTGAATCTTTCGCGGTTGGCGACGAACGACATCAAGGCCGTGTTGAACGTAAGTGACCTCGCGTTGCAAATGAATGCCTTGCAGCAGGACGCGACGAGCCGGCTTGTGCAAAACCCGTCCGTCGTCACGGCCAATAATCATGAAGTGTATTTCTCCGTCGGGGACGAGGAGCCGTTCGTCTCGTCGAACAACATCTATCCCGGCGTGCCGAATGGCGGGTTCGGCTCGACCATGGCCAGTGTCGCCATCCGTCGGATCGGCACCTCGGTCAACGTGGTGCCGACGGTCTTCGAAGGCGAAAATGGCAAACGCCGCATCCGGCTCGTCGTACGCATCGAGGTCGGCGCCTTGAAGGGGTTTCGGTCGATCAATGCGATCAACGTCCCCGTCGTGTCGTCCCAGAAGTACGAATACACGACATACGTGGATGACAACCAGGCCCTGGCCTTCGGTGGCCTCGCCGGCATTGGCGAGACGGACGGGGTGTCGAAAGTTCCGATCGCCGGTGACGTGCCGATCGTCGGGTACCTGTTCAAATCGAAGTCCCGCGAAATCCACCAGCGCAACCTGGTCGCGTATATCATCGCCCGCGTCGTTGATACCTCCGAGGCAACGCCGATGCCGCCATTGGGTCTTCGCGATCCGGCGACGGCTTCGCACGGCGTGTTCCCTCAATAAATCCAACGTGCCATTTCGTTTGCAGGAATTCGGCGTCGACTTGACGGCTGAAGCGCGTGCCGGCCGCCTCGATCCCGTGGCCGGCCGCGACCGCGAAATCAATCGCGCGGTGCGGATTCTCGCCCGGAAAACGAAGAACAACCCCTTGCTTCTCGGGCCGCCGGGAGTCGGTAAAACCGCCATCGTCGAGGGTTTGGCGCTCAAGATGATTGCCGGCGAGGTGCCGGCCGAACTCGCCGGACGCTCGTTGTATTCGCTCAACCTCGGCAGCCTGCTCGCCGGCACCGGCTATCGCGGCGATTTTGAGCAGCGGTTGCGCGATCTGATTGCGGAGCTGCGTCGGCCGGGGTCGGCCCGGGTCCTGTTCATCGACGAAATCCATCTCTTGGGCCGGGCGGGCAAAAGCGAGGGAGGCTTGGATGCCGGGAATTTATTGAAGCCACTGCTGGCGCGCGGTGAGCTCCCCTGCATCGGGGCATCGACGCCGGTAGAATGGTCGAGCCTCGTCGCAACCGATACGGCGCTCGAACGCCGCTTCCAATCGATCGAGGTCGCCGAGCCAGATGCAGCCGGCGCGCTCGTCATGCTGCGCGGGTTGCGTCAACGCTTCGAACATCACCACCGCGTGGAGATCTTGGATGAAGCACTGTCGACCGCGATCGAGCACTCGGCGCTGGTGGCGCCGGGCCGGTATTTACCGGATCGCGCGATCGATCTGCTCGACGAGGCCTGCGCCATGCAGCGCCTGGCGCCGGAGGCCGGCGCTTCCGGGGACATTTTGGAAGCGGAAGGGCAGCTCGCGCGCGCCGTCGCCAAATTCGATCTGACAACCGTCGCCCGTCTCCGCGCCCGCGTTCTCCCATTGCTGCAGGCTGCGCAAACCCGCCCGGTGGTGAATCGTGCGGCGGTATTGGCAGCTGCACCTTGCCCGGCCGGTACTCGCCTTCAAACCTGACGGGCTGAACGCATTTAGGGCGATGACCGCGGCGCCATTCAATGGGTTAGTCGCGGCCGACCGCTAGTTTACGCCGCGCGTATGGTCCAAGTGTAGCACGCCGGGACGGCTTTTGGGGTTCGCGTCGGTGCTCGAGCGGCGTGACCTACGGCAGGTAGTTTTTGGCGGTGAGGAAGGCTTTTCCCTATTTTTTATGACGCAGCCCGAAGGCGGGTCGGATGGACTCGAATGTCAAAGGAGATAAGTAGGTATGTTGTCGCTCTGTTACTTCCACCAACGCGCCAGACATATGCATTTTACAAGGACTACCGGAATTCCGGTACTCGAAGGGCTTTTTGCTCACGTCACTCGGATATAACATAGGCCGATGTCCAGCTTTCATGCCCCGTCTGCTCCTTACTCGATGCCCGCCGCTGATCCCGGATTGGTCGTTCCCATGTATGTTTGCGCCGGTTGCCGGCCGCGCCCGCTGGGGTATGCGATGATCGATATTGGGGATCACCTGGACGAAATGGTGCATTGCCCGAGGCGCGATCTTTGCACCTGGTACGCCGCCCAGGACCTGGGAGGCACCGCAAACTATACGGATACGCCGACGGATGCGATGCTGCCGGTCGCGTTCAAGCAAGCGCCTTACTTTTCCTGCGACAATTTTTCCGACCACGACAAATTCCGCGCGGCCGTGCGGCGCACGCAGCAGCGAGTGACGCGTGAACGGGCCAGCGCCGGTCGAGCGGCGAAGCCGGCGCGCACCGAGGCGTAGCCGTCAGTCCGCTGGCCCGACGGCCTCTCGGAGCAGCTCGGCGATCGCGGGCGGCAGTTCGAGTCGCAGCGCGGAGTCGTGCGCGGCGGAGCTCATCTTCCGCCATGTCTTGCGAATGATATCGACGAATTTTTCGCGCGGATACTCGGTATGCTGCGCGGCAAAGGCGCCGATCTCGTTTTCCAGAAATACGAGACAGGCAGCATCTTCGAGCGCCTGCGTGCCCGGATTCGTTTTCAGCCCGGCTTTTCCAACCCAGGTTGCAATGTCCGCCGCTTCTGTCGCGGAAATGCCGGCCTGCAAAGCGAGTTCACGCGCACGCTCCGCCTGCTTGGTATAGAGCGAGCGACGCCACGCGTGATACCCCGGCTTGTCCATGGGAAAAGTCGCGCGCGGCACTGTCCAACGTTCCAGGTGCTGCGCCAGCGCGGCAAGCCGCAGCGCCGGCGACGGGTTTGGCATGAGGCGCTCCAGCCACGCTTCCATCCGCTCGGCGTAAACCTGCTCGGCCGCGCGCCCGTCCGGCGCCCGCGTCGGATCCGCCGCATGGGCGGCATCGATCAGCGCACGGGCGTATGGGTAAGAAGGCATGCCATAGCTACTCGAACCCGTTGCGTCTCGTCCGGCAAGCGGGTCTTGGTTTCGCCGCTGGAGGCATGGTTCGATAACATGGGTCGCGGGTCGCCGAACGATCCCCCCGGGATCGACGCGACGAGACAAGCCGACCGCAAGGAGCGCCGGCCGGCTTGCGCCAGCTGTTTTACTCGGCCGCGTGTGAGACTGCCGGCGGCAGCGCCTCACATCGCTTGAAACCCGAGTTGCGGCAGCCGGCGAGTTTGCGGAGTGGCAGCTTCGCAAACTGCTATCCATCAGTTACCGCCGAGCAGAACGGGCTCAAAGCCGTTGGTCGGCGAGTCGCGTCCGGGGATCAGCGAGGACTAACCACCTTATCGGCACATCCGTCGGCGGCAGGGTTCTCTCGCCCGGCGAGCGCCTGCTCCACGCCGGCGGCGAATTCTTCGAGAGTAAACGGTTTCGCGAAAACGCGGTTCGCGCCGAGCAGCTTCGCCATGTTCAGGTAGATCGTGCTGTGGCGGTTGCCCGATACGGCGATGACCGGCAGATCCGGCGACAGCGCGCGGATGCGCCGCAGTAACTCCGTGCCATCCATGTCCCGCATCACCAAATCCGTGACGATGAGGTCAACCGGTTGCGTGCGATGGATCTCCAGTGCCTCGCGCGCCGACTTGGCCTCGACGATTTCGTGGCCGCGCTGGGCCAACGCCGCCGTCATCAGCCCGCGCATGCCTTCTTCGTCGTCCGTGATCAAAATACGCGTCATGTCTTTGCGAACAACGGCACAAACCAGCCGAAATTAACCCGCTGGTCGGCGCGCAGGGCGCAGAGTGGCGCATCGACGGCGTCCAAACCGCGGGCACAACACGCTGAGCGGCCTGTTCCATGCGGGTCGTGAGCGGAAGGCTACCCCGATCGCTCCGCCTCGAAGCGCCCGGCCGCGCGTACCGACGGCTGCGGCCACCTGCCGATGCACGGGCACAAAAAAGCTCTGTGTGCTACCTTCGACCCGGATCCAGCTTCCGGAGTCTTTTCGCGATCACAGAGCCAAGTGGAGAACACGAGGGGTCTTGCGACAGGTCAACCGCCTCGGCGGCGCACAACTCCCGAACGTGTCGTCGGGAAATCTCCGAGGGTTCGCCCACACGGCCCGCCCCTCGTTCGAAAAACATCGGCGCTGGCTTTTCGCTAATTCCGCGAACACGTCGCGGCGGTAGGTGACAGCGGCCTTCACAGCTCTTTCGGTGCGCCCGCCGCGCCTAGTCGCCGATTAGCCGGGGTTTGCTGGATCGCAGCCCGTAAACAAAACCGCTCGCGATCGGCCCGCATGTGCCGCGCCGCGCCCGCGAGCCGCCGGCGCGACGCCGCTACTTTTTCGCGGTAAGCGCGGGCAGCAGCTTTGCCTTTTGGCCCTGAAGATCCGGTTCGGTGACAGAATCGAGCAACGTCTTCGCGTGGTCCAGTTTCCCCTGCTTGATCAGGACATTCGCAGCGTGCAGCCGCATCGTCTCGCGCTCGAGCGGCGTCGTCGCCTTCTCCTCCATCGCCGCCCAAGCCTTCAACGCTTCGTCCCAATCGGGATGCTCCAGATCGTAGAAGCACTGGGCGAACGCATAGCCGTATTCGAACTTGTCGGGCGCAAGATCGCGCGCCTGCTTGAACGCATTGTACGTGGCGTGATCGAGCGCGGCGCGGGTCCATTCGCCGCTTTTGACAAAGGTGTCGCGCCCAACGGTCAGCAAACGCCCGAGTTGGTAGTGATACAGCGGCTCCTTGGGATCGAGCTTGATGGCGGCCAGAAAATACTGGGCGGCCTCGATCGGCTTGCCGTTCTCGGCGAGGTAATTGCCGATTTGGTTTTTCACCATCGGAATGTCGGGATCGAGCTGGTTCGCTTTCAGCAACAGGCCGATCGATTCCTTGGACATGCCAACCTTGTCGAGAAAGTATCCGTACGCCGCATACGCCGGCGCGTAATTCGGCGCCGTCGCGAGCAAGTGGTCGTAATCGTGCGCGATCGCCTGCGCCTGCGTGCGCAGGGCCTCGGCGTCGACGTGGTCGCCTTGCGCCGCGGCGGCGGCGAGCACCTCCTTCTGTCGTTCAACGATCTGGCGCAGGCTCCGGTCGGTCATGCTTTCCGATGCGGCGCGGAGCGCACCGCCGCAGCAGGCGAGGAGGATGGCGCAGGCAATAAGGCGCTTGGTCATGAGCGAAGGTGCGACACAGGGGGAGTCGGAAGGTGCCGTCGGCAGGTGCGAGTTGCGGAATCAAAGCGCAGCGAAGGGATTGTCCCAGGGCTCACGGCCAATCGTCACTGCGGAATGGCACGACGGGCAGGCCAAAACCGCTGTAGAGGTTTGCGTCCGGAGCATTACGAAACGCGTACCGCACTGCCACCGGCTCCTTTACGCTCGGTGCCCAGACCACGAGCGTGTCCCGCTCGATTTTCCCGAAGGCGCGCTGGAAAACGCGATCGGCGCCGGCGACTTCCAGTCCGGCTGGCGCCTTGTTGTGCGCGACGAGGCCGCTCGCCGCATGGGTGAAGTGCACCCGCAACCTGCCGCCTTCGCGCGCGACCGAGCCGAAGGTCGGCCCGGTATCGTCCGCGCTCAGCCCGTACACGCGATGCCGCGCGAGCAGCGCCAACCGCCGGCCGACCTCCTGTTTGTTGCGGGGGTGGATGTCGTTGGGATCACCCAGGTCGATGGCCACGGCTTGGCCGGTGTTGGGCAGCGTGAGCGTCTGGGTCTGTGCCTCGCGCAGCCGCGCCCACGCCTGGTCCGACGGATCGTTCGGTCGAAAGCTCGCGAGATTGACCCAGAAAAACGGAATGTCGCCCTGCGCGAAATGCGCGCGCCAGCCGGTGATCAAGGCGGCAAACAAGTCATGATATTCACCCGGGTGGCTTGCGTTGCTTTCACCCTGATACCACAGGATGCCACGCAGGGCGTACGGCACGAGGGGGTTGATCATCCCGTTGTACAATCCCGTCGGATACCAGGAATCGCCGGGCGCGCCTTGCGGGGGGCGAGGGCGCGGGTTGTGCTTCAACCACGCCGGGTAGGTCTTGTCGTCTCGCAGTTTCGCGGCCGTTTCCGCAAGCTCCCAGGCCGCGCGCTTCGACCCGTACTCGGCCATCGCCGCCGGAAATGCGGCGACCTTTTCCGCCCAACGTTCGCGCGCGACGCGAAAGGCTGGCTCGCGATCGAGGGTGCTTGCGCTCATCCACGATTCGATCGGCGTCCCGCCAAAAGAGCTGTCGATCAGTCCGATCGGCACGTCTAACCGCTGCACGAGATCGCGGCCAAAAAAGTAGCCGACGGCGGTAAAGTCGCCGACGTTCGCCGCCGTCGCCGGCTTCCACCCCGATGTCTTCGCGGTGGCCTCCGGCTTTTCCGAGGAGCGGTGATCGATCCGAATGTGTCGAAGCAGCGGAAACGATGCGGCGGCGACTTCGCGTTCGCCATCGATGGCATCCTTCACCGGAAACTCCATGTTCGATTGCCCGGAGCAGAGCCACACTTCGCCGACAAGGACGTCGTGGACGGTCACGGTGTTGGCCTTTCCCTTGGCAACCAAGTCGGCGCCGACGGCATTGACGGCGACCGGGTCGAGCATCGTTAGCCACCGCCTATCGGGCGCCGCGATCGCGATGCGAGATTGGCCCGCAAAGGTGACAGTCACCGCTTCCCCCGGCGATGCCGTGCCCCACACGGCGAGAGGCTTGTCTCGCTGCAGCACCGCGCCGTCGGCAAAGAGCGGCCCTAGCGCAACGGCGGCGGCGGCCGAGACTGCGAGGCACAGGCAAGCGAGGAGGACCGCGATGGGGCGGACGAATCCGAACGAGCGGCACACAGCGGGCATCGCGCGGACTGTGTGCGCCCGCGGGCACGCCGCAATCGGTTTTGTTCGATGGCGCAAGTGCCTCCGCACTTCGCCGGCCGCGACACCACCAGTCCGGCCTCTCAAACCGCGGGTTTGTCCCCTTCGATAATCTCGAGGCCCGGCTCGGGGTCGTCCGGTTCGGGATCGGCGACCGCCGCAAGTGCCGTCGCGGCCGGCGGCGTCGGCCGACGCGTGAGAAATTCGTGCAGCTCCGCAGCGAGCTTCGGCCCAAAGCCTTCGACTTCAGAAATTTCGTCGACCGAGGCAGCCCGCAGCCGGTCGATGCCTCCGAAGTGCGCAAGCAGCGCGGCGCGACGTTTGGCTCCCAAACCAACGACATCGTCGAGAATGCTTTCGCGAATCTTTTGCGACCGGAGTTTCGCGTTGTAAGTGTTCGCGAAGCGGTGGGCTTCGTCCCGCAGCCGCTGCAGGAGGTTCAGCCCGGGGTGGCTGAGTGGCAGATTGAGCGGCGGACGTTCGTCCGGGAAAATGATCGTCTCGTGCTGTTTCGCCAGCCCGATGAGCGCGGGCGGCGTCAGGCCTAACGCGACGAAAGCTTTTAGCGCCGCCCCGATCTGGCCACGGCCGCCGTCAATGACGACGAGGTCCGGGAAGAGACGACTCTCCTCCGCCAGGCGCCGGTACCGGCGGCCGACCACTTCTTCCATCGCCCGGAAATCGTCGTTGCCGATGAAGCTCTTGATCTGGAATCGCCGATAATTGTTCTTATCCGGACGGCCGTCGGCGAAGTGCACCATCGAAGCAACCACGAAGGTGCCGGAAATATGTGAGATGTCGAAGCACTCCATGGTGCGTGGCGGCGCCGGCAGCTGCAGGGCGCGTTGGAGGAGCTCGAGCGCTTCCTGATCGCCTTCGATCCGCGTCGGGTCGTGGCGCTCGAATCGCCGCGTCTTGCGCAGGGTCTCTTCGAGGGCGAACACGACGTCGCGCAGCTCCGCCGCCTTCTCGAATTCATGACGCCCGGCGGCATTCGTCATCTCCTGCCGCAGGGTCTCCAGCCATTCGCGCGATTTGCCCTCGAGAAACGCGCAGGCATCGTCGACGCGGCGGCGATAGTCGGCGGCGGCCACAATGTTCTCCGTCCCGTAAAGCTCCTCGCGAACATCGTCGTACAAGCGCCACCGCCCATCGGGCAGTTTTTGCGGGTTGCTGTCCCCGAGCAGAATTCCGAATTGCCGGCGCATCTGCGCGAGCGTCTTGCGCAGCAGCCCGCTGTGCGCGAACGGTCCGAAGTACCGCGAGCGGTCTTCCTTCTTCAAGCGCGTGAGCCGGAAGCGCGGCAACTCCTCCGTCAAGTCAAGCCGCACGAGCAGGAAACGCTTGTCGTCGACGAAGTCCGTATTGTACCGCGGCCGCCATTGTTTGATCAACTTGCCTTCGAGCAGCAGGGCTTCCGGCTCGGATTTCACCTCGATGGTTTCGACGTCGGCGATGAGATCGATCAAAGCGCGGATTTTGGGCTGATCCACGGTGGCCGCGCGTCCGCGTTGGAAATACGACGACACCCGCTTTTTCAGGCTGCGCGCCTTGCCGACGTAGATGATCCGGCCGAGCCGATCCTTCATCAGGTACACGCCTGGTTTGTCCGGCAAATGCCGGACCTTCTCCTTCAGCGTGATGGGCGCGGACTCGTTCACAGTTCGGCAGCGGCGGCGGGCGGTGATTCCTCAGCGACTACCGAGCAAACACTCTCCCGGTCGCCACGCGAGGGATGACGGCGGAAAACGGACACAGCATGCGAAGATGCATCGGGATTCGGAATACACGACAAATGACCAACTCGCCCGCGAGGAAATCATCGTCGCTGGCATTTTGGTAGAATCCGCCTAATTTGCGGCCTCGCAAGTATGGTTTCAGCCGACAACGACGGAGGCGCCAGTCCGCGGCCACTTCATCAGATTCGCTACGAGCTGCTGACGCTCGGAGACGAACTGCTGCTCGGGCTGACCGCCAATGCGCACCTCACGTTCATCGGTGCGCAGCTCGGTCGTCGCGGCATTCATCTGCAGCGCAATGTCACGATCACCGACGATGCGAGCGCGATCGCGGCGGAGTTTCGCCATGCGTGGAGCGGCGCCGACGTCGTGATCACGACCGGCGGACTCGGCCCGACCTGCGATGATCGGACGCGTGAAGCGATCGCGGAGGTGCTCGGGCTGAAATTGGTCTTCAGCGCCGAGGTGGAGCGGGTGATCGCCGAGCGCTTCGCGAAGTTCGGCCGCAAAATGACGGAGAACAATCTGAAGCAGGCGTACGTGTTCGAACGCGGCGAAGTGCTTCCCAATGCAAACGGCACCGCGCCGGCGTTGTGGGTGGAGCAGGACGGCAAGGTGTTGGTGATGCTGCCGGGACCACCGAACGAGCTGCAGCCGATCTTCCTCGAGCAAGTGGTGCCACGGCTCGTCGCGCGACGTCTGTTGCTCGACCGCGAGGCCTACATCCAACTCCGGACGGCGGGCGTCGGCGAGTCGGCTTTGGAGACGAAGCTGCAGCCGATCTTTTCCCGTCATGGCGACAAACTCGCGATCGCCTACTGTGCGCATCTCGGCTTCGTCGACTGCCGGCTCAGCGCGGCTGGCGGCGGTTTGACGCGCTCGGAGCTCGAAGCCATTGCCGCCGAATGCGTCACCGTGCTCGGCGACGATTTCGTGTGCTTCGGCCAGGATTCGCTCGCACGCGTGTGCGCGGACCTGCTGCGCGCCCAGGAGCGCCGCATCGCCGTGGTCGAAACGGCGACCGGTGGCTTGCTCGCCCATGCGTTCACCGAAGCCACCGGTGCGTGCAAATTTTTCGCCGGCGGGGTCGTGTGCTGCA
>Ga0070679_100004566_pt1 | contig 12788 bp, 6 predicted proteins | sample KBSC63BmetaG_FD_65652 | JGI IMG/M metagenome (GOLD analysis project Ga0070679, IMG submission 65652) | Corn rhizosphere microbial communities from Kellogg Biological Station, Michigan, USA - KBS C6-3B metaG | ecosystem: Host-associated > Plants > Roots > Rhizosphere | place: USA: Michigan... | reverse complement strand
TTCGCGCGCCAGAGATACAGCACCGCGGCGGCGAAGAGCACCGCCATGGCCACCGGTGAGCCGATCGCGCTGACGATCACGAATACTCGATCGCCGAAGGCCGTCCCGTTGCCGTGAAACCAGTTCGCGACCGCCTGATCGCGCGTCACGAGCACGTCGTGCTCGCGAACGGAATCGAGCAGCACGGCGAAGACCACTCCGGCGAGCAGGCACACGACGAGTCCGACTACGATGTGCAGTGTGAGATACGCGCGCGGGTCGAGACGCGCGATCAGCCGCCGCCACGGCGGAGGAGCATCCTCGGCGAGCGTCATCAACCGCGTTGCACGTCAGTGTCCGGCACGGCGTCTACTCATCGACTTCCTGCGCGCGTCGCTCGAAGAAATCCCGCTCCAGCGGATTTCTCGCGCGCGCGCTCGCGTGGAGAAAATGCTCGCGCGCTGCCTCCCCGTTGCCGCGCTGATGCTCCAGCTCGCCGAGCGCGGCGAAGTAGAACGGATAGTCGGCGAGCCGCTCGGCCTGCTCGATGGCCGCGATCTCGGCGAGCCCGCGCTCCGCGCCTTCGTGCTGCGCAATCGCGATCGCCCGGCTGAGCGCGACCACGGGCGACGGTCGAATCGTCATCAGGGTGTCATAGAGCGAGACGATCATTGGCCAGCTCGTGTTCTGGAGCGACGTCGCCCGGGCATGCAGCGACGCGATCCCCGCCTCGATGTGGAACTCGGTGATCGTCGTACCGGTGGCCGAATGATCGAGCAGCGCCTCGCCCTTCGCAATGAGCGCGCCGTCCCAGAGCCGCCGGTCCTGTTCGTAGAGGGCGCTCAGCTTTCCGCTCGCATCGACACGCGCGGGCATCCGGGCCGCGTTCAGGCACATGAGTGCGACGAGCGCTCGCGTCGCCGGAGTCGCGGTGGTCGGATGCGCGAGCAGCAGCTCGCCCAGTCGCATGGCCTCCACGCACAGATCGGCTCGGACGGCGAGCTCCGGGTGCGCGCCGTGGTAGCCCTCGTTGAACAGGAGATAGAGCGCGCGCTGCACCGCAGAGAGCCGCTGCGGCAGCAGCTGCGCATCGGAGTGCGAGAGATCGAAGAGGCGTTTCGAGCTCGCGAGCACCTTCTTTCCGCGCGCGATGCGCTTCTCCATCGCCGCATGTCCGGTCAGAAAGGCGGCGGCGACCTCGTTGACGCCGAAGCCGCACAAAATATTCAGTATGAGGGCGACCTGAGCGATTTCGGGGAGCTGCGGGTGGCAGCACGAGAACATCATCCGCAGCTGATCGTCGCGGATGGCCGACTCTCCGAACGCCTCCTCCACGACGGGCGTGAGCGTCCACTCGCTCTCGAGGAGGCGCGAGAGCTCGGGAGCGTATGTTCGTGCCGTGCGCTCGCGGCGAAGGATGTCGAGCGCGCGGTTCTTCGCGGTCGCCATGAGCCATGCCGACGGATTCTCCGGAACGCCTCGCAGCTTCCAGACCTCGAGCGCGCGGACGAACGCGTCCTGCACCACGTCCTCCGCGAGCGCGAGGTTGTGGACGCCGAAGAGACGCGTGAGCGCGGCGACCATCCGTCCCGCTTCGCGCCGGAAGAGATGGTCGCCCGGCTCGGACACTACATCTTCATGATCGGGCGAACCTCGACGAAGCCGCCGGCGTCGAAGTGCGGACAGCCGCTCGCGAGTCTCGCTGCCTCGTTTAGATCGCTCGCCTCCACGATCGTGTATCCCCCGACGAGATCCTTCTCCGCGTAGGGTCCGTCCGTGATCTGCGTTTTCTTGCGCACGATCTTGCCCGTGGGCTCGAGCGGGTCGCCGCCGGTCTTGATGTGCCCCTTGGTGGTGAGCTCCTGCAGCCAGGACAACCACTTCTGCATCTGCTGCTGCATGTGCTCCGGCGTGCCCCCTGCTTCGCCGCCGCGATACAGGTACATGAACTGACTCATGATGATCCTCCATTCGAGTGGGTCGTACGAATCATCGACGTCCGGGGCGCGAGCCGCCGGACATTTTTCTTTCAGGACTTGGTGGGCGCGACGGCGACTTCTCTGACGAGCTGATACATGTACTCGACCCCTTCATAGAAGGATTTCACGAGAATGCGCTCATCGCGACCGTGCGCGCGCTCGTCGTCGACGTCGATCGGAACTCCGCTCAGGCCATAGGTGGGGATGCCGATGTCGCGCAGCCGCCAGCCGTCCGTGGCGCCCGTCTCCATCTGCGGAATGACGGGAACGCCGGGCCAGAGCCGCTGCGTCACCTTCTCGACGGGATTCATGACGATCGGCAGGAGCGGCGACGGCTTGCCGGGCGCGCCGGAATCGATGGGCGTCACCTTCACCGAGTCGTCGGCGATCACCCGCACGAGAGTCGCACGCACGTCTTCCGGCGTTTCGGTCGGGAGGATGCGACAGTTGACGAGCGCGCGAGCCCTCTGGGGAAGTGCGTTGGGGGCGTGCCCGCCGTCGAGCATCGTGGGAACGCACGTGGTGCGGAGCTGCGCGTTGTAGAACGGAGACACGGAGAGGCGCGCGGCTGCGGCCGAGTCGCGCTGGTTCTTCGTGATGGCGCGCATGTCCGCTGCGAGCTGTCCGCTCGCGAGCCCCGACGAGCGCTCGAAGTACGCGCGCGTCGTCTCGTTGAGATTCACCGGGAAGTGGAAGCGCGACACGCGCCCGATCGCCTCGGCCAGCCGCGAGATCGCGTTGTCGGGCGTGGGCATCGAGCTGTGTCCGCCCTTGTTCGTGACCGTGAGCCAGAAGCCCTGAAAGGTCTTTTCACTCGCCTGCACCGGGCGTACGATCTTCCTGCCATCCTTTATGAGCGGGTCGCCGCCATCGGGATTGATGCACCACTCCGCGTCGATCAGGTCGCGATGGTTCTGGATGAGCCACGAGACGCCGTTGTATCCGCCGCCGCCTTCCTCGCCGGCGGTGAGCGCCATGATGAGCGTGCGCTCGGGCACGATGTGCTCGCGCTTGAGGCGGAGCAGCGCCTCCACGAGGGTCGCCGCACCATCCTTGATGTCACTCGTGCCGCGCCCGTAGAAGAATCCATCGCGCTCGGTGAGCGTGTATGGATCGAGCGACCAGTCGGCGCGGAGCGCTTCCACGACATCGAGATGCGCGATCAGCAGAATCGGCTTGAGCGTGGTGGACGTTCCGCGCATGCGCACGACCACGTTCGAGTCCTTGTCGCCCGCGGGACCGAGCACCTGCACATCAGCGGCGGGAAAGCCGGCGTCGAGAAAGCGTCGGGCGATGGCGTGCGCGGCGGGCGAGGTGCTTCCCTCCTTGAACGATGTCTTCGTCTCGATGAGCTGCTGGAAGATCGCGCGCGCCTCGGCCTGGTCCGGGGTGAGGGGCGCTTGTGCGCGCGCGGTGGATGCGAAGAGGGTGAGGGCGAGCGCGAGGAGGAGCGAGTGGCGAGTCATCGGGGCGGGCTGTGAGGGAGCCGACGTCATTGGGACGGTGGATTTCGCGACGAGTGCTGCGGTGCGTGGGGACGCTACTGAACGATCTTCTCCTGCCCCGACATCCCCACGGCGTCGAGCATGAACGCATCCCGGAACGCGATCTCGTGAAGCCGGTCGTAGCGTCCCGAGCTGCCGCCGTGTCCGCCCGCCATGTTGATCTTGAAGTAGAGCGGGTTCGAATCGGTCTTCATCGCGCGCAGCTTGGCCACCCACTTCGCCGGCTCCCAGTACGAGACCTGGGAGTCGTTGAGCGATGTCGTGACGAGCAGCCACGGATACGCCTTGTGCTCGACGTTGTCGTAGGGCGAGTACGTCTTCATGTACTCGTATTGCTCCTTGACGTGCGGATCTCCCCACTGCTGCCACTCCTGGGACGTGAGCGGGAGCGACGCATCCATCATCGTGTTGATGACGTCCACGAACGGCACGTCGGCGACCACCGCGCGAAAGAGATCGGGGCGCATGTTCGTCACGGCGCCCATGAGCAGGCCGCCGGCGCTCCCGCCATTCGCGACGAGCTTGTCCGCGCTGGTGAACTTCTGGTTCTCGAGATATTCCGCGACGTCGACGAAGTCGTTGAAGGTGTTCTTCTTCCTCATCATCTTGCCGTCGTCGTACCACTGGCGGCCCATCTCCTGTCCGCCGCGGATGTGCGCGATCGCGTAGGCGAACCCTCGATCGACGAGGCTGAGCACCGGCGAATTGAACGTCGCCTCGGTCGTGAGGCCGTAGGATCCGTAGGCATACAGGAGGAGCGGACGGCTTCCATCCTGCACCCATCCCTTGTGCACGAGCATCGACACGGGCACGTGGACGCCGTCGCGCACCGGCACCATCAGCCGCTTCACTTCGTACTGCGCGGGATCGTAGCCCGGCACGTCGGTGCGCTTCTTCAGCACCCGTTTGTGCGTGGCGAGATCGTAGTCGAAGGTGGAGAGCGGAGTGATCAACGACGAGTACTGGAAGCGCAGCGTGTGCGAGTCGAACTCCGCGTTCTGCGTCGGGAACACGCCGTACGCCGGCTCGGGGAACGTGACGTAGTGGACGGCGCGGGTGGCGAGGTCGATCACGCGCAGTCGCGGCAGGCCGCTCGAGCGCTCGGAGACGACCACGTAGTTCCTGAAGGGCTCGACTCCCTCGATGAACACGGAGTCGTTCCCCGGCACCCAGTCGGTCCACTTCGATCGCGAGAAGTCCGCTTCCGGAATACGCACGATCCTGAAGTTGCGCGCGCTGTCGTTGGTGACCATGAGGAACGCGCCATCGATGTGGTCCACGCTGTATTCGACGTTCGCACGGCGCGGCGCGATCACGCGCGGCGCGGCCGTGGGATTTGATGTGGGGACGACGCGCCATTCGGAGCTCGTGAATCCATCGTCGGAGATGAACACGAACTTTCCGCTCTTGCTGCGCCCGACACCGACGTTGTTCAGCAGATCATCGTCCTGGAACACCTTCACGTCGCTGGAGCGCGGCTGTCCGAGCACGTGCCGCCAGACGGCGTTCGTGCGACGCGCGGAATCGGCCGTCGAATAGAAGACGGTGCGATTGTCGTTGGCCCACGCGAGTCCCGGCACGACCTGGCTGATGGTGTCCGCGAGCGTCTGCCCCGTCTTCAGGTCCTTTACCAGCAGCGTGTACACGCGGAGCGCCGTCGTGTCCTGCAGATACGCCAGCCGCCCGCCATCGGGGCTGACCTGCTGTCCGCCGAGGCCGAAGAACTTCTTGCCGGCGGCGAGGACGTTCTCGTCCAGGTACACCTCTTCGGCGGCATCGAGCGACCCGCGCTTCCGGCAGAGGATGGGATATGCCTTTCCCTGTTCGGTCCGCGAGTAGTACCAGTAGCCGTTCTCGCGATAGGGAACGGAGAGATCCGTCTCGCGAATGCGACCCAGCATCTCGTGGTAGAGCTTGTCCTGCAGCGCTTCCGTGTGCCGCATCCCGGCCGCGGTGTACGCGTTCTCGCTGTCGAGATACGCGAGCACCTTCGGATTGGTCTTCTGGCGCAGCCAGAAATAATTGTCGGTGCGCACATCGCCGTGCAGCGTGTCGACCCTGGGGATCTGCTGCGCGACCGGTGGCTTGGGTTGCTGCGCCGCGAGCATCGGTGCGGAGGCGGCGAACACGAATGGCAGGACGGCAAGACGCGACATAGTCGTTTCTTCGGATCATTGTGAGGGCTCGACCGGGGCAGCAGAGCAATCTAGTGACGAGGCTCGGCCGCCGTGATCGGGGACGGGCACGTCGGCGTTTGCCAGGATCACGGTGTCCGGTCGAACCGACACCGTGTCGGTAATTACGACATCGCAAGCTCCACTGTAAAGTAACGTTTCGCTATTAAGTACCTGTTGCGCCAAAATCAAGTCAGCATTACCGTCGTGCTCCCGAATGTTGCACGGCCGCGAGGCCAGTCCGCACCTCACGCGGATTTCTCATCAGATGGGCCGCCGCGCATCCAAAGAGTCACCCGGCGACATCGCCGGCCAGATGACGGAGGACTACCCCTATGACGCGGCTCGTGCTGGTCACGTTCGTGACACTCCTCGCGCTCGGAGCCTGTCGCGATTCACGCGCGCTTCCCACCGCTGCCAAACCAGCGCTGTCCAAAACCGGGGTGCAGAAAACGGCCACCTCCACGGTGTGCACCGCGTACAGTCGCAAGCTTCGCGTGATGAAGGTTCGGTACAAGTACGCACCGACTGCCGAGCTCGGAAACAAGATCAAGTCGCTCGGAGCTGTCGTCACGGACGCTTGCAACTAACTAGTTCCATGAAAAATCTCCGCCTTATCGTCACGACGCTCATCGTGGCGGCTCTTGGCGTCGTGTGTCTGCCGACGAACTCGAGGGCGCAGAAGGCCATCGTGTATTGCCCGCCGTCCGATGCCACGGGCTGCGACAATGTCGTCGCGGCGCTCGCGGCTACCGGGGGGCCGTTTGCGGGCGGAGTGGATCGCGGCTATGACGGCACGGGGGGCACGCTCAACCTCGCCACCGTGGATCTCAGCCAGTATTCGGCGCTCGTGGTGCCATCGCTGTCCGATGACTCGAGCAGCACACCGTACGCGCTGCTCCGCGATGCGACGATCGCGTCGCGGTTGAATGCAGTGTTCGGACGGGTCGCGCTGTGGTCGGGTACTCCGGACATCGGGAGCACCAACACGGTGCTCAAGGAAGCGCTGCTGCGAAATCTTGCCACGTGGGCGAGCGGCTCGGGTACGGGCCCGCGGTCGGTCGGGCTGGTCGCGCTGCAGGATTTCTCGGACGATGAAGCGGCTCGATACGGATGGCTCACCGCATTGACCGGGCATTCGATCAGCGCGGACACGGTGCTGCAAGCCGAGAGCAGTGTGCAGACGCTGACGAGCACCGGCGCGACGATCCTCGACAACAACGGAACGGCGCTCACGTACGCAAATCTCGCGTCGTTCGGCTTCGCGGGCGCGTCCGGATGGTCGATCGATGCAAATGGAACCGACGGTGGCCAGGCGGTTCTGGTCACGGCGCAGGCGATCACGGCGGGAGGGTCGGCGGCCAGCACCACCGCGACCGTGTCCACCGACAAGCCGGATTATCCGCCGTTCGACACGGTGACCGTCTCGGGCACCGGATGGCAGCCGGGAGAAACGGTCTCGCTCCTGTTCCACGAGACGCCGCAGAACCACCAGGATCGGACCATCACCACCGTGGCGGATGGCAGCGGCAACATCCGGAATCGCGACTACTCGACGGATGACATGTCGCTCAACGTGAGCATCGCGTTGACCGCGACGGGGGGGACATCGGGGCGCACGGCGACGGTGACGTTCACGGACGGCCCGTGCGTGGGGACCGTGACGTTTGGTGCACAGGTTCCGATACCACTCGTGGCCAGCGGATCGGGAGCGGGTGCCGCGAGCGCGACGATCCCGGTGATCGTGAGCAGGAAGAATGGATGCGGCACGGGATCGGGAGGGACGCCGTTCTCCGTCAACTTGACGGTGAGCGGAGCGCCCGCAGGGGCGACGTTGAGTGCGACCACGCTCAACTTCTCGGCTACCGATCCTTTCAAGAGCACGACGCTGACGCTCACTGCTCCTGCGTCGACCGCGCCCAAGTCGTACGGAGTTTCGGTCACCGCGACCAACACCACTGCGGGCAACGACAACAGCGTGGGCACGGACTCCGTTCCCGTAACCGGCGGCCTCGGATCTCTCACCGTCGGCCCGCAGTCACCGTCGCCGCTCCCAGCCGGCCACTCGGCGACGTACGCCGTTACCGTGAACCGCGGGAGCAGCACCGGAAACTTCACCGCCAACCTCGCGACATCCGGGCTCCCCGCAGGCGCGACGGCCTCGTTCTCGCCGGCATCGGTTTCGTTCACTGCCGCTGCACAGACATCGCAGCCTTCCACGTTGACGATCACGAGCACCGCCACGCTTGCCGCAGGGAGCTATCCCTTCAGCATCAGCGCGACGAATCCTCTCATCAGCATCGACGCAGCCTCCGCGAATGCATCGCTCGTGACGTCGGCGCCGGCAACGAAGCTCGCCTTCACGACCGCAGCGTTCACTGTGAGAGTCGGTCTCTGCTCGCCCAAAATCACGATTCAATCGCAGAACGGGAGCGGCGCCGCAACGAATCCGACGAGTGCGAAGACGATCGCGCTCTCGAGCTCGTCCATCACGACACCGGGCGGACAGTTCTTCAGCGATCCATCGTGCGCGACCGGAATCACGACCGTCTCGATCCCCACGAGCGCGAACAGCGCGGATTTCTACTACATGGACGGTACCGCCGGCGCGCCGACGCTCACCGTGACGGACAATGACCCAACGAGTCCGCTCACGCCGGCGACTCAGAAGGAAACGATCACGGCACTTCCGGCGACGACGGTCGCTGTCACGACGTCCGATAGCCCTTCGGAGTTCGGCGAGGCGGTGACGTTCACCGCCACGGTCGCTCCCGTTCCGCCGGCGACCGGGACACCCACCGGCACCGTACAGTTTTCCGTGAACGGTACCGCAACGGGTGCACCAGCCACACTCGCGAGCGGCGTGGCCACGTTCACGATCTCCACTCTGGCCGCATCGAACAGCAGATATGCCATCTCCGCAGCGTACAGCGGCGATGCGAATTTCGGCGCGAGCACCGGTCAGCTTCCGACGACCGGCACCGGCAACGGACAGATGGTCAACAAGGCGAACACGGCCACGACGCTCGCGTCGTCGAAGAATCCGTCCAACCCGGGTGAGGCTGTCGTCTTCACAGCGAGCGTACTGCCGCAGGCGCCCGGCGGCGGCGTCGCGACCGGCACCGTGCAGCTGAAAATCGACGGCACCAATTCGGGATCGGCCGTGACGCTGGCAGCGGGCACCGCGAGCTTCCCCGCGACGACGCTGAGCACCACCGGCACGCACGTGATCACGGCCGTCTACGCCAATCAGGATGGCAACTACAACACCAGCACGGGCACACTCTCTGGTGGTCAGGTGGTGCAACAGACATCGACGACGCTCGCCGTCGCGGCCGCATCGGGCGTGTTCGGCGGCACCGCGACTTTGTCCGCGACGCTCACCGCGGGTGCCGGCGGTTTGCCTGGTCAGATCGTCAGCTTTACTCTCAACGGCCAGCCCGCTGGCAATGCGACGACCGATGCAACGGGTAAGGCTACGGTCAACACGGCAAGCCTCACCGGAATCAACGCCGGTTCGTATGCCAGCGGCGTGGGTGCGACCTTCATCGGCGGCGGCTCATTCGGCGGCTCCACGGGCGTCAATTCGCTCACCGTCGACAAGGCTCCGCAGACGATCACGTTCGATGCGTCTGCACTCACGAAGAAGTTCGGCGATCCGAGCTTCCCCGTGACGGCGACTGCGAGCTCCAATCTCGCCGTTACCTTCGCCAGCACGACTGCTCCCGTCTGCACCGTGACCAGCGCGGGGCAGGTGACGATCGTCACCGCGGGCGCGTGCACGATCACTGCGTCGCAGGCCGGCAATACGAATTTCCTGGCTGCGGCCGATGTGCCTTCCACGATCACCATCGGAAAGGCCGCGGCAACGCTCGCCCTCGATCCCGCGTCACTCCACGCCACGTTCGACGGCACTCCCCACGCCGTGGTGGTTACCACGACGCCTGCGGGGCTCACGCCTGTGACGGTGAAGTACGATGCTGGGACCACGGCACCCACGGATGCCGGGAGCTATTCCGTGGTCATATCGCTCAGCAACGCGAACTACGATGCGCAGGATGCAAACGGGACGCTGGTGATCGACAAGGCGACACCGACGATCACCTGGGCCAATCCCGCGGACATACAGTTCAATACGGCGCTTTCGGGCACGCAGCTCGACGCGACCGCCAAGGGAGTCGGCGGAGCAGCACTCGGCGGCGCGTTCACATACACGCCGGGAGTGGGTACGATACTCCATCCAGGCCAGCAGCAGACGCTCTCGGTCGCATTCGTCCCAACCGATTCGAAGAACTACAACGGTGTGCCCGTCACGACCGCGAAGCTCAACGTTCTCAAGGGCGATCAGACGATCGTCTTCAACACACTTCCCAAGAAGACGTACGGCGATGCGCCGTTCACGATCGACGCGACCGCGAGCTCCGGCCTTGCCGTCGCATTCACCACGGCCGCGCCCTGTTCGCTCTCGGGCTCGTCGCTCACGATAGGCGGTGCGGGCACCTGCACGATCACCGCATCGCAGGCGGGCACCGACGACTACAACAAGGCGCCCGACGTCGTTCAGCAGCTGACCATCTACCAGGCGCCGCTCACGATCACGGCGGACAATACCGAGAAGGTGTACGGAGCGCCGCTTCCGACACCGTTCACCGCGCAGTTCAGCGGATTCGTGAATGGCGACTCGCCGGGATCGCTGACTGCGCCGGTATCCATCACGACGACGGCCACGGCAGGCAGTCCTGTGCTGGCCGGTGGCTACAAGATCACTCCGGGTGGGGCGACATCGGACAACTACAAGATCACCTTCGTCGACGGCACGCTCACGGTAACGCCGGCTCCGCTCTCGGTGATCGCCGATGATGCGAACAAGGTGTACGGCGCGCCAGTTCCATCGGCGTTCACGGTGCACTACCAATCCTTCGTGAACAACGATGACGTAAACAGCCTCGGTGGCACGCTGGCCTTCGCGTCCTCGGCTACGCAAGCAAGCCCGGTCGCCGGAGGTCCATACACGATCACGCCGAGTGGGCTGACCTCGACCAACTACCACATCACGTTCGTCGCTGGGAAGCTCACGGTCACCCCGGCACCGCTGACAATCACGGCCAATGACGCCCAGAAAGTGTATGGCGCAGCGCTGCCGACGCTCTCGGCTAAGTACGACGGATTCGTCAACAACGAAAACGAGGCAGTTCTCACGACGCCCGCGTTGTTGGCGACCACGGCCACCGACGCGAGCCCGGTCGTGAACGGCGGGTACAAGATCACGGCGTCCGGAGCGACGTCCACGAATTACAAGATCACCTTCGTCGATGGCACACTCACCGTGACACCAGCGCCCCTGTCGGTTGTTGCCGATGATGCATCGAAGGTTTATGGGGCGGAGCTTCCGCAGTTCTCGGTCAGCTACAACAAGTTCGTGCTCAACGAAACCTCCGCAGTTCTCGGCGGCGCGCTGACGTTCGCGTCCACGGCCAGCCCTTCGAGCGCTGTGTCGGGTGGCCCGTATACGATCACACCAAGCGGCCTTACCTCGACGAACTACCAAATCACCTTCGTACCCGGAAAGCTCACGGTAACGCCCGCGCCGTTGACGATCACCGCGAACAATGCGTCGAAGGTCTATGGGGCGGATCTTCCGGGCTTTACGGTCAGCTATGACAAGTTCGTGCTTGGCGAAACGCCCACAGTTCTCGGTGGCACTCTCGCCTTCGCGAGCTCAGCGACCGCAGCGAGCTCCGTGACCGGTGGTCCGTACACCATCACGCCGAGCGGGCTGACGTCGACCAACTACAGCATCACCTTCGCTGCGGGGAACCTGACGGTCACGCCGGCACCACTCACCATCACCGCCGCCAGTTTCCAGAAGGTGTACGGTGCGCCGGTTCCCCAGTTCACTGTGAGCTACGACAAGTTCGTGCTCGGCGAATCGCCTTCGGTGCTCGGCGGAGCTCTTTCCTTCGCGAGTGCCGCCGCCCCGGCGAGCACGGTGTCCGGTGGGCCGTACGCCATCACGCCCAGCGGATTCACCTCGACGAACTACAGTATCTCGTTCGTTGCCGGTTACATGACTGTCACGCCCGCGCCCCTCACCGTGGCCGGTGTCGACAGGCAGAAGGTGTTCGACGGACTTGCGTACCCGTTCAACACGAACCCCGTCACCACCACCGATGTCAGCTACTCGGGATTCGTACTTGGCCAAAATCCATCGGTGCTCGGAGGCTCGTTGAGCTTCAGCCAGGGCGCGACGACGCTCGTGGGAAGCTACACCAACACCGCGTCGGGTCTCACCTCCACCAACTACGCCATCTCCTACGTTCCGGCGAAGCTGTCGATTCTCGCGTGGACGCTGGCGGGATTCTACCAGCCCGTCGACATGAACACCGGTGGGATGGTCTACAACACGGTCAAGGGCGGCTCCACGGTGCCGATGAAGTTCAACATCTATCAGTCGACGCAGGCCAATACCAACGAGCGCACGGATGTCGGGGCGGTGAAGTCGTTCAGCGCGACTCCGTACGTGTGCACGGGCGCGCCGACGGATGACATCGAGATCGTGACCACCGGAGGCACGGTCCTGCGATACGATACAACCGGACATCAATTCATCCAGAACTGGGCAACGCCAAAGGCACCAGGGACGTGCTACAAGGTGACCATGACGGCACTCGACGGATCGGCCTTGACCGCGTACTTCCTGCTCAAGTAGTTCCGGGATGCCAGTACTACTATATATGAGAACGCCCGACCATCCCTGGTCGGGCGTTCTCGGTTCAGCGGTGCCTTCACACTGATCGTTGACGCGTCGCCGAGAGCACCGTACCATCTCCGCACGCAGCGCCGACCAGAGTAGAAACCTCGAGGAACCATCCCATGCCGACCACCGATCCGCGCGTCGACGCATACATCGAGAAGGCGAACGACTTCGCCAAGCCCATTCTCGTGCGCGTGCGCGAGATGGTGCACGAGGCCTGCCCCGACGTCGTCGAGACCATCAAGTGGAGCGCGCCCTTCTTCGATTACAAGGGGCAGATGATGTGCGCGATGGCCGCCTTCAAGGCGCATTGCTCACTCATCTTCTGGAAAGCGTCGCTCATCGAGGGCGTCCCGCCGAACGGCGACAAGTCCCGCGGGAGCTTCGGCCGCATCAC
>Ga0070679_100004563_pt1 | contig 12790 bp, 15 predicted proteins | sample KBSC63BmetaG_FD_65652 | JGI IMG/M metagenome (GOLD analysis project Ga0070679, IMG submission 65652) | Corn rhizosphere microbial communities from Kellogg Biological Station, Michigan, USA - KBS C6-3B metaG | ecosystem: Host-associated > Plants > Roots > Rhizosphere | place: USA: Michigan... | reverse complement strand
CGACCACCGAGAGCACATCGACGGCGACTTGGTCATCACCGTCATCGCCCTGCTGGTCACGATCTCGATCTCCTATGCGGTCGCACGGCTGAGAGCGCGAGCCCGAACAGCGCAGTAGCGACTCGCCTCAGCCCTCCGACTGCAGGAACGTGAGCACCGCCAGCACCCGCCTGTGATCCTCTGCCGTCTGCCGGAGTCCGAGCTTGGTGAAGATGCTCGCGATGTGCTTCTCCACCGCGCCGACGCTCAAGTAGAGCATCGAGCCGATCGCGGCGTTCGAGCGGCCCTCGGCCATCAGGCCGAGCACCTCGCGCTCGCGCGGCGAGAGACCCTCGAGCGGCCCGCGGCGCGAGAAGAGCTGTGCCACGACCTCCGGGTCGAGCGCCGTCCCGCCCGCAGCCACGCGCCGCACCGCGTCGACGAAGTCGTCGACGTGCATGATCCGGTCCTTCAGCAGGTAGCCGACTCCGCCCTCTCCAGACGCGAGCAGCTCCGTCGCGTACTCCTGCTCGACGTACTGCGACACGACGAGGATCGCGGTCTCCGGAACCGTTGCCCGAAGCTCGAGCGCGGCACGGATCCCTTCGTCCCTGAACGACGGCGGCAGCCGGACGTCCACGATCGCGATGTCCGGCTTCTCCGCACGAGCGGCGTGGACGAGTGCGTCCGCATTGTCGACTGCGTCGACCACCTCGAAGCCGTTGTCCCGGAGCAGACGGGTCAGGCCGTCACGGAGGAGCGCAAGGTCTTCGGCGATCACGACTCGCATGGCAGCTCTGCACGCAGCACCGTCCCACCACCGGACGGGCTCGTGACGGCGAGCGTACCGTCGAGCGCCTCGACCCGACGCCGCAGCCCGACGAGGCCGGAGCCGGCCAGATCGGCGCCGCCGCGTCCGTCGTCGGTGACCTCGACGACGAGGCGGTCGGCGTCACGCGCGATCCGCACGGTGATCTGCGTCGCCTTCGCATGCTTCGCCGCGTTCGCCATCGCCTCGGCAACGACGAAGTAGGCGGCCGTCTCGACGACCGCCGGCGGCCGCTCCGGGACGTCTTCCTCGACGACGACCGGGACCGCGCTCGCGTGCGCAAGCGACGCGACGGCGGCACCGAGCCCGCGATCGGTCAGCACCGGCGGATGCACACCGCGCGCGAGGTCGCGCAACTCGCGCAGCGCCTGCTCGACACCGGCCCGCGCCTCGGCGACGAGGTCACGCGCCGCCTCGGGATCACCGGCGAGCTTCTGTTCGGCCAAGCCGAGGTTCATGCCGAGCGCGACCAGCCGCGCCTGCGCCCCATCGTGGAGGTCGCGCTCGATGCGGCGCAGCTCCGTCTCCTGCACGTCGACCGCACCGGCGCGCGTCGTCGCGAGCACCTCGATCCGGTGCTCCAGGCGTCCGCGGCGCAACACGACGACCGCAACCGCAACGGCGGCGGCGAAGCCGATCGCCGTCCAGATCGGCCAGAAGTAGCCGCCGCCGCCGAACACCCACAGCGCAATCTGGAAGGCCTCCAAAAACACTGCGACGCCCGCCACACGCGCGAGCGCGCTCGGCGCACGAAGGAGCCACGCGTGGAGCGAGATCGTGAGCGTCGTCGCCGCGAGCACCCACTTCGGCCAGAACGGCCCGCCGACCGACGCCCACACGATCAGGACGACGACGTCGGTGACCGCGACCAGTGCGGCGTGCGGTACGAAGAAGCTCTTCGCGGGACCGCGCGGCGGCCCGAGGTACGGAAGCGCGATGCGCGCCCAGCCTCGGGCCGTCCAGTGCACCAATGCGAGCGCGACGATCGTTCCGGCGACGCCGAACGGGATGCCCAGCAGCGCCTTCCCGAGCGTGTCCACCTCGAAGGAGCCGATGTGGAAGTCGACCCAGGGGTAGTAGATCGGGAGGAACACGAACCACAGCGCCGACCCGACGAGCGAGATCGCTCCGACCGCGATCGGCGAGCCGACGAACGTCCGCGCGAGCACGACGCCGTGCTGCCGCCAGAAGCTCCGGTCGGCGAGCACCGCCTTCCCGCGGCCCCAGTACCCGGCGCCGCCGGAGGTGAGCTTCTGCGGGCCGGGATCGACACCGGCGAGGCGCGCGAGCCGCGCCTCGAGCGTCGCGAGCGCGCCGACTCCCCACCGGAAGCCCACGAGCACCGGCACGCTGAGCGGCGTCACGGCGAGCAGCCCGGTCGCGAGCCAGCCGGCCAGCAATAGCCCGAAGCCGAGCGCGCCGGTGACGAGCGCCGAGGCGAGGTAGGCGAATGACCGCAAGGACGTCTTCATGCCGCCAAGCATGCCGCGACGGGCAACGGGCCGAAGTGGCACCAGCCGGTGTCCCCAGGTGGAGTTAACCTCCGTCTTCCGTGACGCGCGTGCAGGTTCTGTACTGGCAGGACATCCCGTCCGTCGTGCGCGTCGGCGACGTGAAGCGGCAGCTGCCCGAGTGGTTTCAGCAGGAGATCGACCGCGTCGCGATGGACCAAGGGCTGCTCGGCAGCGACGCGTACCTCGAGCAGTGGGAGTGGCGCGACCTCGGTGAACGTGAGGGAGATCCCGCCGTGGTCGCAGACGAGGTCGAGTCGGCGCTTGTCGGCGGCTACCCGGGCAGCCTGCCGTCGTAGCGGGCGGGTGCCCGCTCGCCGATCTCGCCATACGCCGTCTCGGGATCGGTCGACTCCACCGCCACGCTCGCGTTGTGTCGCGCGGATGCCTCATCGGGCACGTACGCGCCCCAATCGTCGGTGATCGAGAGCACCCGCGCGCCGACCGAGACGACGACACAAGGCCCCTCGCCTGCTCCCACGATCGTGTGCTTCGTGCCGGGCGGACAGTGCACGAAGTCCCACGGGCGTAGCGGCCGCTCCTCACCCTCGACAATCAGCAGCGCCTCGCCCGAGACGACGAGGAAGTCCTCCTGGTCGGCCTCCCAGTGGTAGAGCGACATCACCTGGCGGGGCTGGAGCACGCAGACGTTGATGCCGAGCTGCGGGAAGCCCACGTCGCCCTCGTAGAACGTCATCGCACCACGGTTCGGCGCGTGCCACCAGCGGGCCTCGTGCGTGTTCAGCACGAACCAGCCCTCCCCGCGCGGGACGAGCCCGTGCCCACCGTCCTCGAGAGGTGCCTCGGGAATCATCCTTCCACGCTACCCATTCAGGAACGCCGCGACGGACGTCCGGGAGACGTCGCTGACCGAGCGAGACTGGGTCGAGTGGCCTGCACGGGGCACGATGACGAGCTTGCCGTGCGTCGTTCGTGCGAGCTCTTGCTTCGCCCACTCGAGCGGTGTCGACAGATCGTGATTCCCGTTGACGAGGAGCGTCGGGACGGTGATCTTCCCGCGGTCGAGCGGCGTCGGCGGCGTCGGCGCCCACGGCAGGCACTGGCGGATGAACCCGTTGCCGGTGGCGGTTTTGCGGTCGAACGGGAAAAGCGCACTCGCGGGCAGCTTCGCGACCGCCCGGTTCAGCGCCGCCTCGCGGCCGGCGAGCGGCGCCGCCGAGGTGCCCCACGGATAGCGCCAGTCGGCGCAGAGCGCGCTCGCGTGGAGCCCTTGGTCGAGCGCGTCGGCGGGCGCGGCGCCCCCGGCGTGCATGCTCGCAATGAACGACTCGAGCAGGCCTGGAGTGCCGTTGCGTGCAGCGCGCAGCGCCTGTGGGACGTTGAAGTACGTCTTGTAGGTCGGGTCGACGATGCTGTCGGTGGTGAGCGCGTCGAGGATGTCGACGCCGTTGTGGTAGCGCTTCACAACTGCTGCCAGATCGTTCACGCAGCGGTTGCCGCAGACGCTGCGCAGGACACGTGCGGTCCCACGGAACTCGACGACCCCGAGGTCGCTCAGCCCGACGTGCGGCACGACCGAGTCGAGCACGAGCTTCGACACGTGGTCGGGATGCGCGAGCGCGTAGCGTTCGCCGACGTACGTGCCGTACGAGATGCCGTCGAGCGCGATCTTGTCGACGCCGAGCGCTTGCCGTAGCGCGTCGATGTCCTCGACGACGTCGTCGGTGCCGTAGAACTGCCGCCGCACACCGACCTTCGCCGCGCACGCGCGCACCGCTGCGGCCGTCGGCGGGTAGAGATCCGACGACCCCATTTGCAGTTGCATCGCCTCGCAGTCGAGTGCGCCGGCGCCGGTGCCGCGTTGATCGAAGACGACGATCCGGTAGGTCTCCTTCTCGGCGGCCAACGCCTTGTCGACGAACCGGTTGAGGATCGGGAGGCCGGGCTGGCCGGGGCCACCCGAGAGAACGAGCAGCACGCCGTGGGGCGCCATCACGTTGTCGGCGGCGCCGACGCGGAGATGCAGCGTCCCCGGATGCCGGCCGGCGCGGTCGAGCGGCACGTCGAGGGTCGAGCACGTGTAGCCGGTGACGCCGGGGCACGGCGCCGGGTCGCGAAGCGCCGGGCCGCTGGAGTGCAGCAACAGCGCGAGCGCCAGGACGAGGAACGCCACGTCGCGATTCTGAGCGGGTACTGATTGAGCGCGTGTTGAGCGTCCGTAAACTCGGCTACGCGATGAAGATCGGTGTCCTCACCGGCGGCGGCGACTGCCCCGGCCTGAACGCGGTCATCCGCGCGGTCGCGCGACGGTCGTGGTCGCACGGGCACGAGGTGGTCGGCGTCCGCGAGGGCTGGCGCGGGATGGTCGAGCAGCTGTTCGAGCCGCTCGGTCGGTCGCAGATCTCGGGGATCCTGCCCCGCGGCGGCACGATCGTCGGCACCTCACGCACGAACCCGTACAAGCTCGACGGCGGCGTCGACGCAGTCCGCACGGCGTTCGAGCAGGTCGACGCCCTCGTCGCGATCGGCGGCGAGGACACGCTCGGCGTCGCTGCCCGCCTCCACGCCGACTTCGGCGCGCCGGTCGTCGGCGTCCCGAAGACGATCGACAACGACCTCTCCGGCACCGACTACACGTTCGGCTTCGACACGGCGGTCGCGATCTGCACCGAGGCGATCGACCGCCTGCACACGACCGCGGAGTCGCACAACCGCGTCATGGTCGTCGAGGTGATGGGCCGCCACACCGGCTGGATCGCGGTGCACAGCGGCATCGCGGGCGGCGCGGACGTCATCCTCATCCCGGAGCGTCCGGTCGACTTCGACGAGGTGTGCAACGAGATCGCGAGCCGCCACGCGAACGGCAAGAACTTCTCGATCGTCGTCGTCAGCGAGGGCTGCGAGCTGCCGGGCGCCGAGGACAAGGGCGAGGTCGACCAGTTCGGCCACCGCCTGCTCGCGAAGCGCGGCGTCGGCGAACGGCTCGGCGAAGAGATCGAGAGCCGCACCGGGTACGAGACACGCGTGACGGTCCTCGGGCACATCCAGCGGGGCGGCTCCCCCACCGCGCGCGACCGGATCCTCGCGACGCGGTTCGGCCTCAAGGCCGCGGACCTCGTCGTCGAGGGCAGCTTCGGCCAGATGGCGGCGCTCCGCGGCGACGCGGTCATCGCCGTCCCGCTCGCCGAGGCGACGGCCGAGCTCAAGACGGTGCCGCTCCAGTGGTACGACGTCGCCCGGACATTCTTCGGCTGATGCAGACGAATCGCTCCGCACCTCCCGCGACGATCTCGCCCGTCCTCATCTATCCGGATGTTCGCGCGGCGGTCACCTGGCTCGAGAAGGCGTTCGGCTTCGGCGAGCGCGTGCGCATCGGCGACGACCACCGTGCCCAGATGCGCGCAGGCGAGGATGGCTCGTTCGTGGTCGCGGACGTGCGGCACACGCAGGTCGCGCCGTCGGGCGGCGTCGTGACGCAGCTGATCAAGTTCCGCGTGCCGGACGTGGACGCAGCGTTCGCCCGCGCGCGCGACGCGGGCGCACGCGTGCTCGAGGAGCCGCAGACGCACGTCTACGGCGAGCGCTCGTGCGTCGTCGAGGACCTCGCCGGTCACCGCTGGGAGCTGACGCAGACCGTGCGCGACGTCGACCCCGCGGAATGGGGCGGCGTGGCGGTCGCTCCGTGGTAGCTAGGTGATCTCCACCGGGACGCCCCCGGTGAGCGTCTGGAAGACGACGCAGTAGCGCTCGGTCAGCTCGAGGAGCTTCGCGACAGCGTCGTCGTCCTCGTCGTGCTCGAGCTCGAAACGAAGGCGGATCGCGGTGAAGCCGACGGGAACGTCCTCGTCCTTCGCGACACCGAGCGTGCCGCGGAAATCGAGGTCGCCCTCGGCTCGCACGGTTCCGCGAACCTCGAGCCCGAGCGACGTCGCGACGGCCAGCAGCGTCACGCCGGCGCATGCGACCAGTGCCTCGAGCAGCATGTCGCCGGAGCACGCGAGGAGGCCGCTACCGCCCGTCGCCGGGTGCAGCCCCGCCTCGACCAGCGCACGGCCCGTCGCCACGCTGCACGAGACGTTCTCGGTGCCGAGAGCGCCCTCCGCACGCAGCGTGACGAGCGCCGCCTGCGGATCCTCGCGGTAGCGCGCCTTGAGCGGCGCCTGCGCGGCCTTGAGCTCAGCCGAGTCCACGTGTCACTATCATCGCCGCATGCCTCGCTACATGGTCGTCAGAAGCTTCGAAGTCGGAGAGTCCCAGATGCCCGCGGTGGGCCGCCGCTCGCGCGAGATCGTCGAGAACGAGCTGCCCGAGATCACGTGGGAGCACAGCCACGTCGTCGTGGACGACGACGGAAAGGTCCGCACGTTCTGCATATACGAGGCCCCGAGTGAAGCGGTCGTCCGCGACCACTCGAGCCGGCTCGGCCAGCACCGCATCGACTCGATCGACGAGATCGTCGGCGACGTCACGCCGGCGGACTTTCCGGCCGTCTGACGTCACCGAGATGGAAGGAGGCCGTGCTCGCGAGTGCGAGGCGGCGTCGAAGCGCGCTCCTCTGCTCCGCGTCGTCCTCGGGCACGAGCTCGAGCGCTTCGCGGTAGAGCAGCGCAGCGTGCTCCTTCGCCCAGCCGCGCTCCGCCTGCTCGGCGGCGCGCGTCAGCTGGGCGATCGCACGCTCGAAGTCGCCCGCGTCGCGCCAGTGGTGGGCTAGCGCACCAACCGCCTCGTTCGAAGAGCCGGTCGTGCGCTCGAAGAACTCGGCGACCACCCGGTGTCGGCGCGCGCGGTCGGCACGCGGCAAGAGCTCATACGCGACGTCGCGGATCAGCACGTGCGTGAACGAGAACTGCTGCTGGTTCTCGATGAAGGAGCTCGACTCGCGGCGAATCAGATCTCGGCGCTCGAGCTCGATGAGCACCCGGTCGACGTCGGGCTCGGGCCGCAGCGCGAGCAGCGCGTCGTACCAGAACACCTTTCCGACCACGGCCGCGTCGAGGAGTAGTGCGCGATCACGCTGCGGCAGCGCATCGAGGCGCGCGGCGACGAGCGCGCGGATGCTCGTCGGCAGAGCGCCTTCGGTCTCCCCCATCGTCGCGGCAAGCTGCTCGATGAACAGTGGGTTCCCTTCCGCGACCCGCACCACGGCGTCCGCCCGTTCCGGCGCGCCGAGCCGCAGGACGGCCAGCTCGCGGGCGTCACCCTCGGCGAGCGGGCCGAGTGTGATGCTCGTGTAGCTCTGGAGCCGCCCGCCCCAGCCGGCACGTGTGTCCAGGAACTCCGAGCGCGCGAGCGTGACGAGCATGAGCGGAAGCCCGTGCGTCCCGACGGCGAGTGCCTCGATCAGGTCGAGGAGGCTCCCTCCCGCCCAATGCACGTCCTCGAAGACGAGGATCGTCGGCCGCTCACGAGCCGCGGCCTCGACGAAGCGCCGGGTGGACGAGAAGAGGACGTCACGATCATCCGCTCCCGATCCCCAGCCGTCGACGCCGACGATCGTGCCGAGGTGCTCCGCAACCGTCTCGGAGTCCGCAGAGGACCCGTCGAGGAGCGCCTTGGTCCGTGCGCGCAGCTTGTCGGCGAGCACGTCCGGCGAGTCGCTTTCGAAGATCCCGCACAGGCCCATGACGTGTCGTGCGAGGGCGCCGTAGACGCCGCTCTCCCGGTACGGCAATGACCGGCCGAACACGACGCGCGCGCCCTGCTCACGCGCAGCGGACGCGAAGTGCGAGATGACGGTCGACTTGCCGCCCCCCGCCGGGCCGAACATCGAAACGAGGTGCGGAAGCTCCTCCTCGTGCACCCGGTCCCAGATTGCGCCGAGCAGCCGCAGCTCCGGCACACGGCCGACCAGGCGCCGGTCGCGCGTCGGCCGCTCGCCCGCGGGCGTCAAGGCATGTGTCGCCACCCACGCCTTGACCGGCTCCGACTTCCCCTTGGCAACGATCGCGTCGGCCGGCTGGTACTCGATGACGTCGCGTGTCTCGAGGTAGGTCTTCTCGCCGACGATGATGCCGTTCACGGGTGCGTTCGACTGCAACCGCGAAGCGGTGTTGACGACATCGCCGGCGACCATCGATTCGCCGAGCGCCGCACGCGCGTTGAGCGAGACGACTGCCTCGCCGGTGTTGACCGCGATGCGGATCTGCAAGCCGCCGGGCATGGCGCAGACGGAGTCGCGGACGACGAACGCGGCACGCACCGCCCGCTCGGCGTCGTCACCGTGCGCAACCGGCGCTCCGAACACACCCATGATCGCGTCGCCGATGAACTTCTCCACGACGCCGCCGAAGGACTCGATCTCCCGCCGGACGAGGTCGTGGTACGGCATGAGGATTGCGCGAACGTCTTCCGGATCGAGCCTCTCGGCCTGCGCGGTCGAGCCGACGAGGTCGACGAAGATGATCGAGACGATCCGGCGCTCCTCCTGCGGCGCGCTCGCGTCGGCGAGCGCGGTCCCGCACGCCAGGCAGAACCGTGCGCCGGGAGGGTTCTCCTGGTTGCAAGCTTGGCAGCGCACCGGTGTCGAAGGGTACGTTCGGATGCTCCTGGAGTCGAGTACGGTTGCCGCATGAGCTCGCTCCACGCCGGCACGGTCACGTTCGCATTCACGGACATCGAGGGATCGACGAAGCTCCTCCAGGAGCTCGGCGACGAGGCGTTCGGCGAGCTTTCGCGCGATCATCGCCGTCTCGTGCGTGAGACGTTCGGCGCGGCCGGCGGCACCGAGATCGATACCCAGGGCGACGCGTTCTTCTTCTCGTTCCCACGAGCCCGGGACGCAGTCAACGCTGCTGTGGCCGCTCAGCGGGCCCTCCGCGAGCACGCGTGGCCGGACGGGCGCGAGGTGCGCGTCCGCATGGGCCTCCACACCGGCGAGCCGCACGTCGGCGACGAGGGCTACCTCGGGATCGACGTCGTCCGCGCCGCCCGGATCGCCTCGTCCGGCGCGGGCGCGCAGATCCTCATCTCGGAGACGACGCGTGCGCTGCTCGGCAACGTCCTCCCCGAGGGCGTGGCGGTGCTCGACCTCGGCGAGCGGCATCTGAAGGACATCCAGCACGAGCACATCTACGAGGTGGCGGTCGACGGTCGCTCGACCGGGTACAAACCGCCGAAGAAGGACGAGACGGCGGTGCGGCGCAAGACGCGGACCGATGAGATGGCCGCGCGGTTCGAGGAGCGGATCGAGAGCTATGTCGAGAAGCAGCTCGAGAATGCATTCTCGGGCGGGCAGCCGCAGATCCCGGCCAAGCTCGCACTCGGCGGTCTCGGGATCGCGTTCGCGTCGATCTTGATGATGGTCGCCGTCGTGGTCGTGATCGCGCTGCTCGTGAAGGTCGTGTTCTTCTAGCCGCGATGAGTTCGCGCGAGGCGCGGAGTCTTCACTCTCGACACATGCGAGAAGGAGGCTTGAAATGTCCCGCTTGAATCTCACCCAGGTCGGCCGCGTGGCCGTCAGCGTCGCGGACACCGACCGGGCGATCGACTTCTACGTCAACACACTCGGCTTCGAGAAGGTCGTCGACCTGCCGATGGGGCCGGATGCACGGTGGGTCGAAGTCGCGATCGCCGGCACCCCGACAACGGTCGCGCTCGCGCCCCCGCCGCCCGGCAAGCAGGCCGGCGGTGCCGAGACCGGGATCATCCTCGACACGACCGATGTCGACGGCGACCACGCCGCGCTCCGCGACGCGGGCGTCGACGTCGACGCGGAGGTCTCCCGCTGGGGCGACCAGATCCCTCCGATGTTCTGGCTCCGCGATCCCGACGGCAACTCGCTCTGCATCGTCCAGCCCGCGGCTGAGTAGCTACAACTCCGCGAGCGGGAACGCGCGGTGCCGCCGCGGCGGCACCAGGTAGTTCTGGCGATGTGTCGTCGAGAGGACGGAGTTGAACCCCTGCTCGCGCGCCCGCGGCTTGAACGGGATCTTGCCGCCGGGCAGCACGCCGTCCATCGCGAGCCGGTTTCGGTGGAAGTCGTCGCCGGTCGGGTTGAAGACGACGAAGTGCACACCCGCCGCGGGCGTCACCCCGATCTCGTCTTCGAGCTCCGACCAGTCGAAGGGATTGTCGAGCGTGTTGAAGTCGGCTCGCACCGGGATCGCAGTTCCCTTCGGGAAGACGGTGCCGTCGGCGGCAACGACATCGCGCAGCAGACGAGAGGTGGTCTGGATCGAGGCGCTGTGGCCGATCCGGCCCGAGCTCCGGTAGTCGCGCCGCACCTCGGCGACCGACGAGACGTCCTTCGGCCCCTGGCGCACCGTCTGCGTGTCCTGTTTCACCTGCAGGTTCGGCCGGAACGCCGTCGCGACGCGCTCGTCGAACTCGAAGTTGATGTACCAGGCCTCGACATCCTCGTGGATGTGCGAGAGGTGCATGTGTGTCCCCTGGCGGAAATACTCGGAGCCGCGGAAGTCGACGTAGCCGAGCGTCTCGAAGTTCGCGATCGGGCCTGGCCCCATCCCGGCCTTCTGCGTCGAGGTGAAGCCGAGGAAGAGCTCGGACGTCTCGGGGATCAGGTCGGCGCCCGGGATCTGCGCCGCGAGCGCCAGTTTCTTCGGCAGCGACTGCGCACCGTCGAACCCGCCGCCGGCGAACCCGCGCCGAATCGACGTGAAGTCGAAGAGCTTCGAGTCGCGAAGACGCTTCTCCGCGTCGAGGATGTGCACGCGCACGTCGGAGCGCAGCAGGATCGCGACGTCGTTCGACTCGAGGCGCGTGTCGGGTGGGTCGCTCGGGAAGCGGCGCGCGTCGATCAGCACCGGCTTGTTCGCGCGCCGGTCGTGCGGTAGGAGGCGCTCCATCTGCCCGGGCACGAGCCGGTGGAAGTACGGCAACCCCCACGCGACCGTCACGCCAAGGCCCGCGGGCGACGGCGTGTAATCGTCGTCGAGCGAAGCGAGCAGCGACTCGAGCTCACCCTGCGCGTGCCGTAGGTCGCTCGCCGACGCGGTCACGCGCGCCGTCACCACCTCGTGGTGGAGCGGCGGAACGAGCACTTCGATCCCGTTTGAATGCACGATCCGGATCCCGTCGAGCAGGTGCTGCTCGCGAAACACGGCTGCGGCGTCCGTGCGCTTGGGAGCGCCGCCGGTCAGCTGGTCGACGAGCTCGTAGATTCCGCCGGCGCCGACGGCGCCGGCGACCGCGCCGACCACCGCCTGCCGCCGCGTGAGCTTCATCAGCTCGCGCTGGGGCGGAAGAGGACGAGCGAGGCGAGCTCCCGCTTCAGGTACTGCCGGACGTGCTCGCCGGTCAGCGGCGGCGCGACGTGCTCGGAGAGCGTGTAGAGGGTTCCGTACCGCCGCCAGAGCACGAGGTAGTGCCACGAGTCCGCATCCTGGTTCACGGTGTAGACCGGGGAGCTGATCCCGTTCGCCGTGATGCGGCCGACCGGCGATGCGAAGCACGGCACGTTGCGGCTGTCGGAGCCGCCCGTGCGGCAGGTCGGGATCTTCGTCCGGCCCGGATAGGCGCGCAGGTTCACGTGCAGCTCGCCGCCTGCCGCGCCGCCGCCCGTCTCCTGCCACACCCAGCTCTGGAGGTAGCTGCGGTCGGCCGACACCGAATGGATGTTGTTGTCGACCGCGCCGAGCTCGCCGGTGAGCGGATCCGGCAGCCAGCCGGGGCAGTACACGGGGACGCCGACGCGGTTCGCGAGCTTCTGCCACGCCGCCGGGTCGGGGCAGGTCGGCTTGGCGAGCTTCGGTGCGGCCTCGGCGGTCTTCGCTTCGCTGCCGCAGCCCGTCAGCACACCGGAAAGCGCCGCGAGCAGGCACAACGCGAGCAGCCCTCTCATCCGCGCCATCGTAGCCCGCTCAGACGGAAACCGGCTGGTCACCGACCAGCTCGGCGACATGCTGGGAGCGGACGAGCACCGCGTCCACCCCCGCCCGCTCGAGTGCGAGCACCTCGTCGCGGCTCGCGACCTCGACCTGGGCGATCGCGAGCTTCCCCGCCGGCACGTCGGGCAGCAGCTCGAGCACCGCGTCCAGCGGATCGACGTCCTCGTCGATGTCGTGCGCGTTCAGCAGGAAGATCTCGGGGTCGAGCCGCTCGAGCGCGAGCTCGAGCTCCTCCTCGTCGCGCACGTCCACGACGGCTTCGAGGTGGTCGTGCTCGGAGTCGTCGTCGGGCCGTATCCGGACCGCGTCGGCGTCGCTCGGAGCGCCTACCCCGAGCCACAGGAGCGGCAGGTTCGTCGCGCCTCTGATGCCGTCGATCTCTGAGGTGACGGCAACCGCTTCGGCGCCCTGCGCTTCGGCCGCTTGGGCAGCGCCCGCGTCGTCGACGCAAACGATGATCGAGATCCCATCTCCCTCGGAGATGCGTTGGCTGAGACGTCGCGTGATCGGCACGTGCTCCTACGGAAGCGTAACCGGAGCAGCGGCAAGCCGTTCGAGCCCCGCCCAGTCGGCCCGCGGTGGCGCGAACAGCTCCGCCAGCCGTGCCCCGTTCGGCCCGGAGACGACCGAATGCGGCACGTCCGCCGGGATTACCCACATCTCCC
>Ga0070679_100004559_pt1 | contig 12794 bp, 10 predicted proteins | sample KBSC63BmetaG_FD_65652 | JGI IMG/M metagenome (GOLD analysis project Ga0070679, IMG submission 65652) | Corn rhizosphere microbial communities from Kellogg Biological Station, Michigan, USA - KBS C6-3B metaG | ecosystem: Host-associated > Plants > Roots > Rhizosphere | place: USA: Michigan... | reverse complement strand
TTGTTCCTGCGGCAGGCGCCGAAGACCTTCGCCCGGGCCGCCTCCATGACCGGCGGGTAGGGCCGGCGCTGGACCGTGGTGAAGCCCAGCGAAAGACCAAGATCGCCCGGTCCCATCTCGGCAAAACCCAATCCTGGCACCGCCAAGATTTCGTCGGCATTGGCGACGCCCTTGGGGCTTTCAATCTTTACACCGAGCAAAAGCTCCCCTCGGGCGCTGAGTGGCCAGGGTTCGGCGCGCTCGAAATATTCCATCTGGTCGATGCCCCAGATCGGGGCGGCCGTGGGCTCCGACCCTCGGCCGCGCGAGCCGATGCCGAGCCTGTCCGTCGCCGTCTTGTGGTGCGGGAAGCGGCAGGCGCGCACGAACTCGGCGACGGCTTCGGCCGTCTCGGCCTGGCAGAGCAGGATGCCGTGGACGCCGCGCGCCAAAAGCTGGCGGAACTGCCAGGCGTTGAAGGCGACGTTCTGGCCGTCCGTGCCGTTGACCGGCGGCTCGACGATGATCGGCGGCGTGCGGTGGCCCGAGGCCGTCGGCCCGCCGTCGATCAGGCCGCGCATGTATTCGGCGAGGCCGGTCATGTCGAAGGCGCCGTGCTCCATGCCGACGTTGATGTAGTCGGCCCAGGTCCTGGCATCCTTCAACCCCTGCTCGTAGGTCAGGACGTGCCCGGTATGGCCACCGTCGTAGTAGAGCGCCTGGTCGGCCTCGAGGAGCTCGATCGCCCTGTTGATGCGCTTGGCCATATTGCTCCCCGAACCGCCCGCGGTTGCCCTAGACTACCGGAAAAGGGGAGGAAACAAATGGCCATCCAGATGGGACGCCGCGCGGCGCTTGCAGCAGGAATGAGCGCGGCGCTGGTGTCGACGGCTCGTGCGCAGGCCGGGTATCCGCAGCGTCCGGTGCGCATCGTCGTGCCGGCGGCGGCGGGCGGGCCGACCGATGTCGTGGCGCGCATCCTGCAGCCCCATCTGCAGGCGGTGTTGGGACAGTCGATCGTGGTCGACAACAAGACCGGCGCCTCAGGCGCGATCGGCACGGCGATCGTGGCCGAGTCCAAGGCCGACGGCTACACGCTGCTGATGGCGCCTTCGACCAACGCGGTGTTCCCGGCGATCTACGAAAAGACGCTGAGCTACGATCCGCAGAAGGCTTTCACCGGCATCTCCTATGTGGCCAGCGTGCCGCTGATCATCGTGGCCCCCATGACCGGCGCGAAGACCTTGAAGGAGCTGATCGCGATGCTGCGCGAGGCGCCGGAGAAGTATTCCTACGCCTCGTCGGGCAACGGCGGGATCATCCACATGGCGGGCTTCCTGTTCGCCGAGAAGGCCGGGGCCAAGGCGTTGCATGTGCCGTATCGCGGATCGGCGCCGGGCCTGATCGATACCATCGCCGGCCGGCACGCCTACCAGATCGACACGCTGGGCTCGAGCAAGGGGTTCATCGACGGCGGGAAGTTGCGCGTGCTGGCCGTGGCCGCAGACAAGCGCCTGACGCAGTTGCCCGACGTGCCGACGGTCGAAGAGGTTGCGGGCTTCAAATTCTCGATCGACACCTGGTACGTGGCCCAGGCGCCGGCCGGCACGCCCCGTCCCATCATCGACAGGCTGAACGCGGCGTTCAACAAGGCGCTGGCCCTGCCCGAGGTCACCAGGCGCATGGCCGAACTCGCGATCGTGCCGATGCAGTCGACGCCTGCGCAGGCGACGAAATACTTCAACGACCAGATGGCGTTCTGGCATCCGATCGTGAAGGCGTCCGGCGCCAAGCCCGAATAGGGAAGGTTACATCATCCCCGGCGCGCCGAGGTCCGTACCGTCGATCATGCGGCTGTAGCGATAGGGATGCGGATCGACGATCGGCGGATCTCCGGCGACGATGTCCGCGGCCAGCCGCCCGGCGCCCGGGCCGATGCCGAAGCCATGACCGGTGAAGCCGGTCGAGAGATAGAGGCCGGGCAGGGGATCGACGGCGGAGATCACCGGAACGCCGTCGGGCGTCGAATCGATCATGCCGCCCCAGGCCTGCGCGACCTCGAGGCCTTTCAGTGCGGGATAGTGCTCGGCGAGCCTGGTCAGCCCCTGTTCGACGAGCCGCGGATCGGCCGCCGGATCGAGCGTGCGATGACGCTCGAAGGGTGACGGGCGATCGAACGACCAGTTGGCGAAGGACTCCGGCCCGTCGAAGAACGAGCGGCCGATACCCAGGGTCACGCCGCCCCAGCGCTTCTTCAAGGTCGGCCAGAAGGGGAGAGCGTAGAGCAGGGCCTGCGGCGTGAGCTCGACCAGCCCGCGGCCGCCGAGACCCACGGTGTAGCCGCCATCGAGCCGGCGGCGGATCGTGACGTCCGGCATCGACAGGCCGCCATCGGTCACCTGCGGTGCGGCCCCGGTGCGGAACGACGTCGAGCGCACGCCGGCCTGCGGCAGGCGAAGCCCATGGCGCCGGCAGAATAGCGAACTCCACGTGCCGCCGGCGCAGAGGACCGACGGCGCGCGGATGCGACCGTGTTCGGTGATCACGCCGGCGACCTTGCCGCCTTCGATGTCGAGCCCGCGCGCCGCGCAATTCTGGTGGATCGTGGCACCGAGCTTGCGCGCAGCCTCGGCGATCGCGGGGCCGGCGAGCGACGGCTCGGCGCGGCCGTCGGTCGGCGAGTGCACGCCGCCGATCCAGTCGCCGGTGCTGCCGGGCGTCATCGCCTTGGCCTCCGCCGGACTGAGCACGCGACTGTGCATCTGGTGCTCGCGCGCCTTCAGCGTCCATTCCTCCCATTGGGCAAAGTCGGCAGGACGGGTGGTGACATAAAGAAGACCGGTGCGGCGAAAGCCGGTCTCGGCGTCGATCTCGCGATTGAGCTCGCCCCAGATCTCGAGGCTCTTCATCGCCAGCGGCAGTTCGCGCAGGTCGCGATGCTGCTGGCGGCACCAGCCCCAGTTCCGGCTGGTCTGCTCGCCGCCGACCACGCCCTTGTCGAGCAGCGCGACGCGATGGCCCTTCTTCGCCAGGAAGTAGGCCGCGGTGCAGCCGGCAATGCCGGCCCCGATCACCACGATATCGACGGCGGCGGGAAGCCTGGCGTCGCTGGCGACGGGCTGGACGGTGACGTGCATCCGGAAACCCTAGCACGGCCCGCCGCGATCAGGGTCCACAGGGGCGGGCGCCACACTGACGCCTTGATATGCTGCTTCGCTGTCCATCCGGGGCTGCGATGGAGAACGACCATGACGGCACAGGAAAGCGAAGTGTTCTTGAGACAGGTCGAGGACCTCGGCCGGCGGGCACACGCCAGGCTTCACCAGTTCCGTGAGCACGGCGAGTTCGCCGACACGCACAAGGAATTCCTGAAGGAGCTGGAGCGCCAGCAGAAGGAGATCGAGGCGCGCATCGACGTCGAGATCAAGAAGGGCATGTCCTGGGAGTTGATCAAGCTCGAGTTCCGGCGCGACTTCTCCGGAATGGTGGCCGAGTTCCTGCGTTGGGAAGAACGCCTGGACGCCGCCTCGATGAAGACGGCCTGAGGGATCGCAGGAGCGCTTTACGGGCCGGAACCGGGCGCGGTACCTTGGACTCCCCAAAGGAGTCCCCATGGACCTGACATTCGGCACGGAAGAACTGGCCTTTCAGCAGGAAGTGCGCGGCTGGCTGAAAGACAACCTGACGCCCGAGATCATGGGCGAGATCAAGGTCGGCCGGAACGCCTACATGTCCAGGGAGCGGCTGATCGACTGGCAGAAGCGCCTGGCGAAGAAGGGCTGGCTGTGCACGGGCTGGCCGAAGGAATTCGGCGGGCCGGGCTTCACGACGACGCAGAAATACATCTTCGAGATGGAGATGGCGAAGGCGGGTGCACCCGGCACTTCGCCGTTCGGCCCCAAGATGTGCGCGCCGGTGATCATGAAATACGGCTCGGCCGAGCAGAAGGCGCGCCATCTGCCGCCGATGCTGAACTCCGACCTGCTGTGGTGCCAGGGCTACTCCGAGCCGGGCTCGGGTTCCGATCTCGCGAGCCTGCGCACCAAGGCCGAACGGCAAGGCGACTTCTATATCGTGAACGGCCAGAAGACCTGGACGACCCTGGCCCAGACCGCGGACTGGATCTTCTGCCTTGTGCGCACTTCCAACGAGGGCAAGCGCCAGGAAGGCATCTCGTTCCTGCTGATCGACATGAAGACGCCTGGCATCTCGGTCGAGCCGATCATCACCGCCGACGGCAACCGGGCCGGCACGCAGGAGGTGAACTCGGTGTTCTTCACCGACGTGAAGGTGCCGGTCGAGAACCGGGTCGGCGAAGAGAACATGGGCTGGACCTACGCCAAATACCTGCTCGAGTTCGAGCGCGGCGGCAATCCCTACAGCCCGCGGCTGCGCTCGGGCTTCGAGCGCCTGAAGCGGCTCGCCCAGTCGATGCCGGAGGGCGACGACTCGATCCTGGCCGACGCGGCGTGGCGCGAGAAGCTCGCGCGCATGGACATCGAGATCTCGGGCCTCGAGATGTTCGAGCAGGAGTTCTATTCCAAGCTCGCGTCGGGCCAGAACCCGGGCCCGCTGTCGTCGATGATCAAGCTGCGCGGCACGGAAGTGATGCAGCAGGTCCAGGAATTCGCCGTCGAGGCCGCGGGGTGGTACTCCATGCCGTTCCCCGAGCAGCGCGCCTGGAACGCCAACGTCGAGCCGATCGGTCCCGAGGGTGCCGACGTGCTGGCGCCGCGCTACTTCAACGGCCGCAAGATGACGATCTATGGCGGGTCGTCTGAAGTGCAGCGCGGGATCATGAGTAAAGTCATGTTGGGCCTTTAGCCTTGTCGTCCTGAGCGCGGCGAAGGACCCGACCGAACGAACACCGACCCTGTTGAAGCGCGAGATCCTTCGCTTCGCCCAGGATGACAACGAGGCTCTAGATGGACCTAGCGTTCGACGAGAAGGAACTCGCCTTCCAGAAGGAAGTGCGCGACTGGATCACCGCCAACATGCCGCCGGAGGTCGCGGAGGAGAGCCGTCGCAGCCGCACCAGCCACGTGTCCAAGGAGCGCCTGCTGCAGTGGCAGAAGAAGCTGGCGGACAAGGGCTGGCTTTGCCCCAACTGGCCGAAGGAATTTGGCGGCCCGGGCTGGAACTCGACCCAGAAATTCATCTTCGAGATGGAGATGGCGCGCGCCGATTCGCCTTACCTGTCGTCGTTCAGCATCAAGATGGTGGCGCCGGTCCTGATGAAGTACGGCAGCGACGCGCAGAAGAAGCGCTTTCTGCCCAAAATCGCCGCGGCCGAGGAGCTGTGGTGCCAGGGCTATTCCGAGCCGGGCTCGGGTTCCGATCTGGCGTCGCTGCGCACCAAGGCCGAACGCCAGGGTGACCACTATCTGGTGAACGGCCAGAAGATCTGGACGACCAACGCGCATTTCGCGGACTGGATCTTCTGCCTCGTGCGCACGTCGAACGAGGGCAAGCGCCAGGAGGGCATCTCGTTCCTGCTGATCGACATGAAGTCGCCGGGCATCAAGGTCGATCCGATCTACCTGGTCGACGGCACGCGCACGCCGATGCGGCACGAGGTCAACCAGGTCTTCTTCACCGACGTGAAGGTGCCGGTCGGGAATCTCGTGGGCGAGGAAAACAAGGGCTGGACCTACGCCAAGTACCTGCTCGAGTTCGAGCGCGGCGGCCAGGCGTTCGGTCCGCGCCTGCGCAAGGCGTTCCGCCATCTCAAGGAACTGGCGCACACGCAGTTCGACGGCGGCGAGCCGCTGTCGGCGAACCCGAACTGGCGCGAGAAGGTGGCGTCGCTCGAGATGGAGATCGACGCCATCGAGATGAACGAGCTGATGTTCTATTCGAGCATGAAGACCGGCGAGGCGCCGGGCAGCATGGGCTCGATCGTGAAGATGCGCGGCACCGAGGTCGGCCAGAAGGTCACCGAGCTCGCGGTCGAGGCCGTCGGCTGGTACGGCACGCCGTTCACCGAGCTGCGCAACTACGACAGCAACATCGTGCCGGTCGGCGGCGGCTATGCCGACGACGTGTCGCCGCGCTATTTCAACAATCGCAAGACGACCATCTACGGCGGTTCGTCCGAAGTGCAGCGCAACGTGCTGGCCAAGGCTATGCTGGGGCTCTAGGCCCCTTGAGGTGACGTGATGGAGCTCGATCCGGTCTTCCTGTCCAGGCTGCAGTTCGCCTGGGTGATCGCCTGGCACATCCTGATGCCGGCATTCACGGTGGGGTTGGCTTCGTACATCGCGTTGCTGGAGGGGCTTCACTTCGCGACCGGCCGGGAGATCTATTTCCGCATCTCCGGCTTCTGGATCAAGATCTTTTCGGTGGCCTTCGGCGTCGGCGTCGTGTCCGGCGTCGTCATGCCGTTCCAGTTCGGCACCAACTGGAGCCGCTACTCCGACGCCACGTCCAACGTCATCGCCCCGCTGTTCGCCTACGAGGGCATCACGGCGTTCTTCCTCGAATCGGCGTTCCTCGGCGTGCTGCTATTCGGTCGTAAACTCGTGCCGCCGTGGGCGCATTTCGCGTCGGCGCTGATGGTGGCGCTGGGCACGCTGTTCTCGTCGTTCTGGATCCTGGCGGCGAACAGCTGGATGCAGACCCCGGCGGGCTACGAAGTCATCGAGGGCCGCTATTTCCCGACAGACTGGATGCAGATCATCTTCAATCCGTCCTTCCCCTACAGGCTGGGACACACGGTCGTCGGCTTCTACGTCACCACCGGCTTCGTCGTGCTGGGCGTGGCGGCGTACCTGATCCGCCGCCGCGATTTCGCCGCCGAAGGGCGGATCATGATGTCGATGACCCTGTGGTTGCTGACGATCCTGGTGCCGCTGCAGATCTTCCTCGGCGACCAGCATGGGCTGAACACGCTCGAGTACCAGCCGGCCAAGCTGGCGGCGATCGAGTCGCACTGGGACACCGGTCGGCGCGTGCCGCTGATCCTGTTCGCGGTGCCCGACCAGAAGAACGAGACCAACCACTTCGTCCTCGAAGTGCCGCTGCTCGGCAGCCTGATCCTGGCCCACGACGTCAACGGCGAGATCAAGGGGCTGAAGGACTTTCCCACGGCCGACCGCGCGCCGGTCGCGGTGACGTTCTATGCCTTCCGCGTCATGGTGGGGATCGGCACGCTGATGCTGGTCGTCGTGGGCTTCAGCTGGTGGCTGCGCCTGCGCGGGCGACTGTACGACAGCCCATGGTTCCAGCGCGCCTGCCTCGGCATGGCGCCGCTCGGCTTCGTGGCCGTGCTCGCCGGCTGGACGACCACCGAAGTCGGCCGCCAGCCGTGGACGGTCTACGGCCTGCTGCGCACCGCCGACTCGGTGTCGCCGTCGCTGAGCGGCTTCGACGTGCTGCTGTCGCTGCTGGGCTACATGGCGGTCTACCTGATCATCTTCCCCGCGGGCGCGCTGCTGATGTTGCGCCTGATTCGAAGAGGGCCGGCCGCCGCCGCGGCGTCGCCGCCGGTCGAGAGCGGGCGGCCGAGCCGGCCGATCACGGTGCAGCTCGAACCGGAGTCCAGGCCATGAATGCGGCGATCGACTTCGTGCCGGTGTGGACGCTGATCCTGGGCGTCGGCGTGTTCTTCTACGTGCTGCTCGACGGGTTCGATCTCGGCGTCGGCATGCTCTTCGGCCTCGAGCCCGACCTGCGCTCGCGCAACACGGTGATGAATTCGATCGCGCCGATCTGGGACGGCAACGAGACGTGGCTGGTGCTCGGCGGCGTGGCGCTGCTGGCGGCATTCCCGCTGGCCTTCGCCATCATCATCCCGGCGGTCTATTTCCCGCTGCTGGTGATGCTGCTGGCGCTTGCGTTCCGCGGCGTGGCCTTCGAGTTCCGCTATCGCGACGTCGAGCACAAGACGTTCTGGGACCATGGGTTCTGCTACGGCTCGACGATCGGCACCTTCGCGCAGGGCGTGACGCTCGGCGCCTTCATCCAGGGCTTCAAGGTCGACGGCCGGCATTTTGCCGGCTCGTCGTTCGACTTCCTGACGCCGTTCTCGATCCTCACCGGCGTGGCGCTGATCTTCGGCTATGGCCTGCTCGGTGCCGGATGGCTGATCCTCAAGACCGAGGGCGACATCCAGGCGCGGGCGCGCCGGCACGGCCGCCTGTGCCTGGGCGGCGTGCTGGTCTGCATCGCCGCCGTGAGCGTGTGGACACCGCTGGTCAACACGGCGATCGCCCAGCGCTGGCTGTCGTGGCCCAACATCGCGCTGTTCTCGCCGGTCCCGGCGGCGACGGCGCTGGTCGCCTACGGCGCCTGGCGGGCGCTGAACGGATCCTCGCACGCCGGCACGTTCGTGGCCGCGGTCGGGCTGTTCGCGCTGTCCTATCTCGGCATCGTCATCAGCCTGTGGCCGATGATCGTGCCCTACAAGTACACGCTGTGGGAGGCGGCCTCGTCGCCGGCCACCCAATCGTTCCTGCTGGTCGGCACCTTGTTCCTCCTGCCGGTCATCCTCGTCTACACGAGCTGGTCCTACTGGGTCTTCCGGGGCAAGGTCCGCGCCGACGTGGGCTATCACTAGCCGGCAGTCCGGTCAGGCGGCCCCGGGGCGCCACGCGATGACGCCTTCGGTGCGCGCCCGGACTTCCGGCGGCGCCAGACAGGAGGCGAGGGACTCGTAGCCCGGGGCGCCGGGATAGGGCGCGACCTGCATCGGCGGGCTGTGGTTGGCGGGGCAGAAGACGATCGCCTCGTCGGCGCCGACGGCATCCAGGTCGAGGATGGCGCTGGAGCGCGTGAGGAAGAAGAGCGGCTGTCCGCCGGGAGTCCGCCGGCGGAGATGGGCGATCAGCGCTTCCTGCGTGGGCTTGTCGAGACCCTGTTCCAGCATGTCGATGACCAGGATCGCCGGTTCCGCGGACTCAAGATGCGTGAGGAGGGCAGTCAATGCGGCGGACTGCGTGCCGCCGTCCTCGACCAGCAGGGCGACGGTCCGATCGACGCGCGACTTCAGCGCGGGATCGGCGTCATCGTCCCTGGTTCGGCGATCCAGTCCGAGGAAGACGCCTCCCAGGGCGTCGGCCAGGCACTTCGCCAGCCGGGTCTTGCCGCTGCCCAATGGGCCGGTGATGTAGTTCAGCGGCCGGATGTCGTGCAGCGCGAAGCGCTCGCCGCCCCACGGCCAGGGAAGATCGAAGGCGACGTTCAGTCCGGGGGCAGGGGCCAGCAGCCGCGCCAGATCGCCGACGGTCGGGGCACGGCCGCGCGCGAGATCGCCCCGCAGGCCGCGCACCTTCTCCACCGCGGCCACGAGGTCGCGCAGTCGGGCTTCGAGCGTCGTCTGGTGAGCGGCCAGGGCCGGTTCCAGGCCCTGGGAATCGCCCTTCAGCACGCGCGCCACCTGGGCGAGGCTGAAGCCCAGCGCGCGCAGGGCGGCGATTTCGGAGGCGCGGCTCATCTGCTCGGGGCCATAGGTTCGCCATCCCGCCTGCGTGCGGACCGGTGCGAGGAGGCCGCGCTGCTCGTAGAGCCGCAGCGCCTTGGAAGAGATGCGCAGACGCCGGGCGGCCTCGGATGCGTTCAGGAATTCGCCGGAGAAGGTCACGGTTCACCTCGTTCTTGCAGACCGCCTCCTTATGGAGCCAGCCCCAAGGGCCGGGTCAACAGCGCTTTCCGTCCTCCGGCGGAATGAGACGCTTTTCCATCCACAACGCGCGCTTGAAGTGGGGCACAATCGGCAAAACGCGCTGGAGGAACCGCCCGCATGGACTATCGCAATCTCGGCCGCGCCGGCCTGAAAGTCTCGGAGATCTGCCTCGGCACCATGACCTTCGGCAACGGCGCCGACCAGGACGGTGCCACGAAGATGGTGAACGCGGCACTCGATGCCGGCGTCACCTTCTTCGACACGGCCAACTCCTATGTCGGCGGCACGTCGGAGACGATGCTGGGGGTGGCGCTGAAGGGGCGGCGGCAGGACGCCATCGTCGCCTCCAAGTTCTTCAATCCGATGGGCGGGCGGCCCAACGATTCAGGCAATTCGCGGCTGCACATCAAGCAGCAGATCGAAGGCAGCCTGAAGCGGCTGCAGACCGACTACATCGACGTCTACTACATCCACCATGTCGACCATCAGACGCCGCTCGAGGAGGTGCTGCGCGCGCTCGACGACCTCGTGCGCGACGGCAAGGTGCTCTACATCGCCTGCTCGAATTTCGAGGCGTGGCGCCTGATGGAGGCGCTGTGGATCAGCGACACCAAGGGCTGGGAGCGCTTCGCCTGCTACCAGCCGCAGTACAGCCTCGTGGTGCGCGACATCGACGAGGAGATCGTGCCGGCGCTTCAGCTCAAGGGCCTGGGCTGCGTGGCGTGGTCGCCGCTGGGCAGCGGCTACCTTACCGGCAAGTACACGCCGGGCAGCCTCAAGGTGCAGGGCAGCCGCTCGGCCGAGGGCTGGGGTTTCCAGAGCCGGTTCTTCGCGCCCAACCATGGCGAGATCCTGCAAGCCCTGCTGGATGTGGCCAAGGCGCTCGGCAAGCCGCCGGCCGAAGTGGCGCTGCGCTGGGTGATGGACCAGCCGTTCATGACCTCGGCGATCGTCGGCGCCCGCAACGCCGAACAGCTCGGCGAGACGCTGAAGGCGGGCGGCTGGCGCCTGCCGGCAGAGGCACGCGAGAAGCTCGACAACGTCTCGGCCCGGCCGACGCGCTATCCGCGCGCCTTCGAGGATCCGATGCCGGCGCGGCGTTCGTCCGCGGTGAAAATGCCGGGGATGAAGTAGAGCTTGGACCGCGGGCCGCTCGCCCTTAAATCAGTCAGGTGAGCGATCCCCGCACGATTCCCAACCCGCGCACGTTGAAGGAGCGCTTCGGTGCGCTGCGCAGCCTGCGGCCGTTCGTGGCCATGGTCTGGCGGACGAGCCCCGGCCTCACGAGCGGACTGATGCTGCTGCGCGTGGTGCGCGCGCTGCTGCCGGTGGCGGGCCTCTACGTCGGCAAGCTGATCATCGACGATGTCGTGAGGCTGGTCGCGCTGCCCAACCGGCCGGCGACCTTCCAGGATTGGCTGCGGGGCGGCGAACTGGCGTGGCTGGCGGCGCTGCTGCTGGCGGAGTTCGGGCTGGCCATCCTGTCGGACGTGCTGGGCCGGATCGTCTCGCTGCTCGACAGCCTGCTGTCGGAGCGGGTGACCAATGCCTCGAGCGTGCGCCTGATGGAGCATGCCGCGACCCTCGACCTCGAGGATTTCGAGGACGCCGAATTCCAGGACCAGCTCGAGCGGGCGCGGCGCCAGACCAGCGGACGGCTGACCCTGATGGGCCAGCTCTTCGGCCAGGCCCAGGACATGGTGACGGTGGCGAGCTTCGCCGCCGGGCTGCTGGTCTATGCGCCGTGGCTGATCGTGCTGCTGGCCGTGGCGCTGATCCCGGCGTTCCTCGGCGAGGCGCACTTCAACGCCCGGACCTACACGCTCGACTTCGGCCGCACACCCGAGCGGCGCGAGCTCGACTACGTGCGCCAGACCGCGGCGAGCGTGGAGACGGCGAAGGAAGTGAAGATCTTCGGCCTCAACGGCTTCCTGATCGAGCACTACAAGCGGCTGGCCGCGGGCTTCTACGACGCCAACCGGGCGCTGGCAGTGCGGCGCGCGGCATGGGGCGGCGTGTTCACCGCCGTCGGCACGATCGGCTACTACGCCGCCTACGCCTACATCGCCTGGCGCACCCTGCAAGGCGCATTCTCCATCGGCGACCTCACCTTCCTGTCGGGCTCGTTCCTGCGCCTGCGCACCCTGCTCGAAGGGCTGCTGACGGGATTCTCGTCGACAGCGGGGCAGGCGCTCTATCTCAACGACCTGTTCTCGTTCTTCGACATGACGCCGGAGATCCTGTCGCCGGCCGCACCGGTGGCGTTCCCGCGGCCGATCCGCGATGGCTTCGTGTTCGAGGACGTGGGCTTCATCTACCCCGGCGCCGAGCGCTGGGCGGTGCGCCATCTCGACTTCACCCTCAAGGCGGGTGAGGTCGTGGCGCTGGTCGGCGAGAACGGCGCGGGCAAGACGACGCTGGTGAAGCTGCTGACGCGGCTCTACGACCCGGACGAGGGCCGCATCCTGCTCGACGGGCGCGACCTGCGCGACTACGACCTCGACGACCTGCGCGGCAGCATGGGCGTCATCTTCCAGGACTTCGTGCGCTACAACTTCAGCGCCGGCGACAATATCGCGGTCGGCCGCATCGAGGCACGCGAGGACCAAACCCGCATCGAGCGCGCCGCCGAACGCAGCCAGGCCGACGAGGTGATCGCGCGCCTGCCGGGCGGCTATGCGCAGCGCATCGGCAAGCGCTTCAAGAACGGCGTCGAACTGTCGGGCGGGGAGTGGCAGAAGGTGGCGATCGCGCGCGCCTACATGCGCGAGGCCGAGGTGCTGATCCTCGACGAGCCTACCGCCGCCCTCGATGCGCGCGCCGAATTCGAGGTCTTCCAACGCTTCAAGGAGCTCAGCAAGGGCAAGACGGCGGTGCTGATCTCGCACCGCTTTTCGAGCGTGCGCATGGCCGACCGCATCTTCGTGCTGGCCGACGGCAAGGTCGAGGCCACCGGCACGCACGAGGAGTTGGTGGCGCGGCCGGGTCTCTACGCCGAACTGTTCGAACTGCAGGCGGCGGGTTACCGATAGACCCTAATCGGTGCGCATCAGCCGGCCGTCACGCAGCTTGCAGACGCCGGGGGCGGGCGCGATTCGCGAATCGGCGAAGCTCACGATCTTCGGCAGGTACGCCGGGCGGTCGTTGACGATCCCGGTGTTGGCCACCACGCGCGCCGGGGCACCGGCTTCGG
>Ga0070679_100004558_pt1 | contig 12795 bp, 10 predicted proteins | sample KBSC63BmetaG_FD_65652 | JGI IMG/M metagenome (GOLD analysis project Ga0070679, IMG submission 65652) | Corn rhizosphere microbial communities from Kellogg Biological Station, Michigan, USA - KBS C6-3B metaG | ecosystem: Host-associated > Plants > Roots > Rhizosphere | place: USA: Michigan... | reverse complement strand
GATGACGGGCACCCGCGTACGCTGCTCGCGCGCGATGTCGCGAAGTACCACCACGCGCGCTGGGACGGCGAGGGCTACCCCGAGCGCGTCGGCGGAAATCTGATCCCGCTCGCGGCCCGTATCTGCAGCGTCGCCGACGCTTATGACGCCATGGTCTGCGGAATCGGCGGCGAGCGGCGCAAGAGCATGGAGGAGGCGCTGGCGGAGCTGCGGCGGCAGTCGGGGAGGCGGTTCGACCCGGGCCTGGTCGGGCGCTTCGAGTCGATGGTGAGATCCGAGACCGAGGATCTGGGGCTGGACCTCAAGGCAAGCCACGGCATGGATGATTTCCAGGAACTCGTGCACGCGCTCGAGGAAGACAGGGGATTCGTATGATGAAGAATGGCAATGGCGCGTTGGACGCCAAGAACGAGCGCATGCTCGAGCTGCTCGCCGAGGGCGCCTCGGCGCGCGAGGTGGCCAAGAAGATGGGATACAGCGAAGGCACCACCCGCGTGTATCTCCACAATCTCTACAAGGCCATCGGCGTGCGCAACAAGACGGAGGCGGCGATCTGGCAATTGAGCCGCACGCGCGGCTCCGCGCCGCTTGCCGAGGCCGCCGAGCCGGCCGTCGGCCCCGCCGCCACGCGCGAGACCTTCGGCGACATGGCGCTCTCCGAGGACCTCTACTCCGCGCTCGGCGTCATGAGCACCTTCCTCGGCCCGTACGGGCACGTGTGGGAAGCCGGCCTGCGCCTCAAGGGCACGCTCATCGACGAGAAGTCGGTCACGCGCCGCGCGCAGGCTCGCATCCTCTGGCGCGCCCTGCTCAAGGGGGACTTCAGCTACGCCAAGACCGTCTACGACGACGGAATCGCCGAACGCATGCTGCTCGACCAGCCGTCGGATGCCGTCCTGGTCGCCTGCGTGCTGACGATCGGGGGATTCAGCGCCGCCGCCCAGAAGCTCTCGGGCCAGCTGCAACATCGCCGCAAGCCCGGCATCGGCATCAGCCAGCGCGAGCTGAACCTGCTTTCCGCGGTCGAGGGCGCCCTCGGCCACAACGCCGAATCGGGCCTCACCAGCCTGCATCACGCCGCGGAGAGCCCGTCGGCGCCGATCCTGCGCCAGGTTGCGATGGTGTGCCTCTTCCACGCCTATCGCGCGCGCAAGGACCTCGCGCGCGCGCATGCCACCGCGAATGCGATCTGGTCCGAGGCGGAGAAGACGCGGCAGCAGCTTGAAGCGATGGGCGTCAGGCCCTTGGCCCGCGATGCGGCCCTGCCGCATCCGACGCGCGCCACGATGAAGTCGACGGCGCGCGAGAAGGCGACGGCGGGCTAGCCCGCCGTCGCGTTACCGGGGTTCAGCGCGGCCAGCTCGGCAGGTCGTCGCCGCCGCCCACCCAGCCCATCTCGATGTCCCGCAGCGTGCGGATTTCCGCGTGCTGCGCGGTTTCGCGCGCTTCCTCGAGGTCACGCGTCACGTCGTCGCCGAGGAGGGCCGCCAGGTTGAATTCTTTCATTGCTCAATTCCTTTCGTGATCGGTTTGGGAAGGCAGGTCGTGCGTCTGCACGCCCCGAATCTTGCACATGTTAATTGACAAGCGCAAGACCATTAACGCAACATAGCGCTGCCGGAAAGGGTTTCCGGCGACTCCATGATCCGCCAAGGAATGCCGCACCTGTCCGTGACCCGCCGCGAAGATTCGCGACAGATCTCGCTTGACTTCGAGCTGCTCTTCCGCTCGGCCCCGTCGCTGCTGCTGGTGCTCGACCCCGCGCCCGGATTCCGCATCCTCGGGGCAAGCGACGCCTACGTTCGCGCCAGCCGCTGCTCGCGCGAGTCCATCGTCGGCAAGCCCTTCTTCGATGTGTTCCCGGAAACTGTGGAAGGTCCGCGCGCCACGGGCGCGGGCAGCCTCAAGGCCGCGCTCGAGCGGGTGCTCGCCACGCGCAAGGCCGATTCGCTCAACACTCCGGTGCTCGACGCGGCCGGCGACCTGCGCTACGTGATCCACCGCGCCGACGCGATGGAAATGGAGCTCCTGCGCGCATCCCAGCAGCGCGACGAGGCGTTGCGCCAGCTGAAGAGCGCCAACGAGGAGCTCGAGGCCTTCGCGCGGGCGACGGCCGAGGACCTGCGCGCGCCGATGCGCGCGATCGACGGTTTCTGCCGGCTCTTCCAGCAGATGAAGGGGGCGGCGCTGGACGACGGCGTGCGACGGTTGCTCGGCCGCGTCACCGCGAAGCTCGCGCAGATGGAATCCGTGGTGGACGACCTGCTTTCGCTCGCCCGCATCGGCCAGGCCCGCCTCGCGCCCGAGCGGGTGGACCTGGGGGCGCTCGCACGCGCCACCGCCGCGGAGTGGGCCGCACGCGAGCCCGAACGCGTCGTGAAGGTGGACATCGCGGCGGGCCTCGAGGCGTGGGCCGACCCGGCGCTCGCCGCGCTCGCCATCGAGAACCTCTTCGCCAACGCGTGGATGTACACCGCCTCGCGGCAGGAAGCGCACATCGAGGTAGGCTCGCGCACCATCGTCGGCCAGGCGGTCTTCTACGTGCGCGACAACGGCGTGGGCTTCGACATGGCGAACTCCGACCGGCTCTTCGCGCCTTTCGCGCGCATGCACGAGGGCGGCGGGGTCCAGGCCCACGGCATCGGGCTCGCGTGCGTGAAGCGCATCGTGCTGCGCCATGGTGGAGACATCTGGGCCGAGGCGGTGCCGGGGCAGGGCGCCTGCTTCCACTTCACGCTGGCCGGGTCGCAGCCTTCCCGCTGAGGGGCGACGCGCGACCCCGCGCACTATGGACGTTCACCTCGAAGGAGGCCTTCCATGATCGAATCCCGCCGCACTCCCCTCCCGGGCAGCGAGCGCGTGCCGCTCGCCGATGCGCGCGCGACGCATCCCGTCGCCGCCTCCGAGCGCTTCGAGGTCACGGTGCGCGTGCGGCGCAAGACGCCGGCCGTGGATCTCACGCCGCATGCCGCGCACGCGGCCGGGGAGCTGCCGCAACGCCGCTACCTTTCGCGCGCCGAGTATGCGGCGTCCCATGCGGTGGAACCGGCCGACCTCGAGCGCGTCGAGCGCTTCGCGCGCGAGCACGGCCTCGCCGTCGTCGCGACGAGCGCCGCGCGGCGCAGCGTTTTTCTCTCGGGCACCGTGGCCGAGTACGAGCGTGCGTTCGGCACACGGATCGAGCAGTACGAAAGCGAGGGGCACGTATATCGCGGCCGCACGGGGCCGATCACGCTGCCCGAGGATGTCGCCGCGGTGGTGGAGGGGGTGTTCGGGATCGACGACCGTCCCGCCGCCATCGCGCATTTCCAGCGCGCGCGCGATACCGCCGTCGCGGCGATCATGGCCCACGCCTCGCCCACCAGCTTCACGCCGCCGCAGCTCGCGCGCATCTACGATTTCCCGCAAGGCGATGGCGCGGGCCAGTGCATCGGCATCATCGAGCTGGGCGGCGGCTTCCGCGCGGCGGACATCAAGCGCTATTTCGGGGAGCTCGGCCTGCCCCTGCCGAAGGTGGTCGCCGTGCGCGTCGACGGCGCGCGCAATGCACCGTCCAACGCCGAGAGCGCGGATGGCGAGGTGATGCTCGACATCGAGGTCGCCGCCGCCATCGCGCCGGGCGCCACGATCGCCGTCTACTTCGCTCCCAACAGCGACAAGGGGTTCATCGACGCGATCACGATGGCGATCCACGATGACACGCACAAGCCGTCGGCGATCTCGATCAGCTGGGGAAATCCCGAGAAGAACTGGACTCTGCAGGCGATGCAGACGATGGACGAGGCCTTCCAGACGGCGGCGGCGCTCGGCGTGACGGTCTGCTGCGCCGCGGGCGACGCCGGCTCCGGCGACGAAAATCCGGACTACCTCGCGCAGGCGGGTGCTCGCCCCGACGGACGCGCGCACGCGGATTTTCCGGCCTCGAGCCCGCATGCGCTCGCGTGCGGCGGCACGCGCCTCGCGGCGAGCGGCACGCGCATCGGCACTGAGAGCGCCTGGAACGACGACCCGTTGCGCAGCGCCACCGGCGGCGGCGTGAGCGACGTCTTCGCGCTACCGCCGTACCAGGCGAACGCGAAGGTGCCCCCTTCGGCGAACCCGGACAAGCATCGCGGCCGCGGGCTGCCGGACGTCTGCGCGGTGGCCGATCCGCAGACCGGTTATCGCGTGCGCGTCGATGGCCAGCAGTTCACCATCGGCGGCACGAGCGCGGTCGCGCCGCTCTGGGCGGGGCTCGTGGCGCTGATGAACCAGCAACTCGGCCATCCCGTGGGCTTCCTGAACCCCATGCTCTACGGGCCCAAGGGCGGGACTCACGCGTGCCGCGACGTCACCTCCGGCAACAACGGCGCGTACTCCGCGCACGCCGGATGGGACGCGTGCACGGGCTGGGGGTCGCCCAATGGCACGCGCCTCCTCCAGGCGTTGAAGGGCTAGCCCTTCTTGCGGCGCGCGAGGATCGCCTCGATGTCGTCCATGATGCGGTTCATGCGGCGCGCGACGGCGTCATACGGCGCCCGCGTCGCCATGTCCACCCCGGCCGCCTTCACCAGCTCGTACGGATAGTCGGAGCTGCCCGACGAGAGCAGCTTGAGGTAGCGCTCGCGCGCCCCCGGCTTCCCCTGCAGGATGTCGTCGGCGAGGAGCGACGCGGCGGAGATCGACGTCGCGTACTGGAAGACGTAGAACGAGTTGTAGAAGTGCGGGATGTACGCCCACTCGATGGTGTAGAGGTCGTCGATCTTCACCACGCCCTGCGCGTCACCGTGGTAGCGCCGCAGGATGTCGCCATACGTCTTCGTGAGCTGCGCGCCGGTAAGCGGTTGCCCCGCATCCGAAGCCGCATGCACCTTCTGTTCGAACTCGCCGAACATCGCCTGGCGGAAGAACGTGCCGCGCAGGCCTTCGAGGGCCGAGCCGAGATAGAGCAGGCGCTCATCGTCGCTCTTCGCGGCCTTCAGCGCGTAATCGAGGAGCAGCGCCTCGTTGAGCGTCGAGGCGATCTCCGCCACGAAGGTCGCGTACTCCGACGTCGCGAAGGGCTGGTTGCGCGCCGAGAGGTACGTGTGCATCGCGTGGCCCCACTCGTGCGCGATGGTCGAGACCGACTCGTAGTTGCTGGTGTAGTTGATGAGCAGGTACGGGTGCACGTCGTAGGCGCTGCCCGCCATGTGCGCGCCCGAGAGCTTGCGCGGCCGCGGATAGACATCCATCCAGCGATCGGCGAGGCCTTTCTTCATCGCGGCCACGTATTCGGGCCCGAGGGGCTTCACGGCCTCCAGCATCATCTGGATGCCCTCGTCGATGGGGTACTCGCGCCCGGCCGGGACGAGCGGCGGGTAGATGTCGTAGTAGCGCATCTGCTGCACGCCCAGCATCTTCGCGCGCAGGCGGAAGTAGCGATGCAGCGTCGGCAGGTTGTCGTTCGCCGCCGCGATGAGCGAGTCGTACACCGCGCGCGGCAGGTTGTTGGCGTCGAGGGCGCGCGTGATGGTATCGGGGTACTTGCGCAGCTTCGAGTAGACCGTGTCCTCCTTGAGGCTCGAGGAGAACGTGGTGCCGATGGTGCCCTCGAACTTCTTCCATTCGCCGAAGAAGGCGTCCATCACCGCCTTTCGATCCTCGCGGTTCGCGCTCTCGCGGTAGTGCGTGTACGCGGATTGGTCCATCTTCACTTCCTTGCCGTCGGAGAGCTTCACCGTGGGCCACGGGATCTCGGCGTTGGAGAAGATGCGATAGATCGAGCCGGCGCTGCCCTGGGTGAGCGAGAAGGTGGCGAGGATCGCCTCGCCCTCGGCGTCGAGCGTATGCGGCGCCGTGCGCAGGATGTCCTCGACCGGATGGCCGTAGATCGCGAGCCTGGGCTCGGCGCGGAAATACGCGTCGATCTTCTCGCGGCCGAGCGAGAGGATCTCGGGATTCATGAAGGATCCCGCCTCCTGCACGCGCGAGAGGAGGAGCTGCGCGCGCTGCTCGAGCGCCTGCGCCGCGGCATCTCCCGTATCCTGCGCGGCGTTCTCCGAGGCGTACGTGTAGAGCCGCAGCAGCCGCTTGTACGCGTCGTAGTTCACGTCCATGCATTGCAGGAACCGCGCGGCCGACTGGCCCAGCTGTCCCTTGCAGGCCTCGATGTCCTTCAGCTGCGCCTCGGCCTTCTGCGCGTCGGCGTTCCACGCCGCGGTGTCACTGTAGATGTCGGCGAGGTTCCAGCGGTCCTGGGGGCGTTCCTGGGGCGCCGCCTGGGCGGCGAGGCCAAGGCCGAGGGCAAGGGCGGTGATGAGGGTTTTCATGGTTCGGATGGAGGAGGTGAGGTGCGCATTCTATGCGCCCGGGGCAGGCTCCATGTCACCGAATCTCACGAACCGATCCGCGCCGGGCCGGTCCCTTCCAGAGAGACTGCGCGAGGAGCCGCCATGGACGCCAGGAGAATGCTCGCAACGATGCTCGCCGCGGCGCCGCTCGCGGCCTGCGCCGCCGATGAAGATGCCGTGCCGCGCAACAGCACGCCGGCGGAGGAGAGCGTGCGGCAGGGCTCGGGCACGGCGGCGAACGACGCCGCGGCGCCCTCGGGCGATGCGGCCGGCACCACCATCGGCTCCGGCAGCGACACCACGGGCACGCCGGGGCTCGCGGTCGGTGAAGGCACCGTGATGCGGCCCCTCGCGGCGCAAGGCCGCAACGGCGTTCGACCGCCCGAAACGCCCCGGCGCAAGCAGCTTTACGGGCTCAATCCGAAGGCGGATGACCCTCTCCCCGCGCAGGGGGAGCCCGCTACTCGATCAACACGTTGACGATCGCATTCGAGATCCCCACGAGCGCCGAGCCCGAGATGAGGCCCGCGCAGATCGGCTCCATGCCCTCGACCCAGTAGCGATGCCCGCGCGAGGCCGGGTCCTTGTGGCGCCGGCCCATGATCCAGAAGATCAGCGCGCCGACCCACATGCCGAAGGTCGCCTCGGGCGGGAGCACCACGCCCAGGCCGATCGCCACCGCGGAAAGCGGGAAGCGTCCCTTGGTGAAGATGCGCGCGAGCTCGATCGCGATCGCGCACACCGCCGCCACGATCATCGAGACGATCGCCGTCCACGGCAGGGCGGAGAGGCCCTTCGAGATCAGCTCCGCGACCCCCTTCCACTGGATGGCGCCAGGGAATGCGAACGCCTCGGACACGATGCTCGAGACATGCCGCCCGCCGTTCGCGTCCGGCGGCAGGAAGAGCAGGAAGAAGAGCGGCACGCACGCGATGGCACCGGCCAGCACGCCGATCACGTGGCCCACCGCCTGCTGGCGTGGCTTGGCACCCAGCATGTAGCCCGGCTTGATATCGGAGAGCAGGTTCGCGGCGTTCGCGCAGATCTCGGAGGTCATCGCCGCGGGCAGCAGGTTGCTCGCCGGGTTCGCACGATCGATGGCGCCCATGCTGAACTGCGTGATCTTCGAAAGCGCGCCGGTCGGCGTCCATGACGTGAGCGCCATGGAATTCACGCAGATCACCGTCAGGACGAAGATGAGCGGCAGGCAAGCGAAGGCGAGGATCCAGGGAACGTTGAACCACTCGTGGGTGATCCATGCGCCGAGCACGCTCATGATCGGCACGCCGATGAAAGACATCCACAGCGGCAGCTCGATGTCGCGCAGCACGTCGGTGCCCGTCGCGGCCGAGGCGCCTTTCTTCAGGTTCCTGAAGGCGCTCGTGATGATCTCGGGGCGCGCGAGCAGGCCCACGAGCGAGCCCACGACCATCATCGTGATCCCCCACCAGAGCGACCATTGGTTCACGATTTCCGGGCGCGAGATCGGGACTGTCGTGCCGTTCGCGCCCACCCGCGCCACGATGTCGCCGTGCTGGATCATGATGGGCGCCAGGATCACGAAGTTGATGAACGAGCCGAGCATGCAGCTCGTGGCCACCGCGATGCCCATGAGGCCGCCGATGCCGAGCATCGCAAGGTCGAGGGTGAGGCGCAGGCCCAGCTGGCGAATGTCCGTGCCGAGGATGCGCGGCACGTACATGTTCGCGCCGTACCAGTACTGGTCGAGGCGTTCGCTGAACACCCACGGCGCCTTCATGCCGGCCCACTGGTCCATGCGCAGGACCTTGAACTGCACGAGCTTCATGAGCCCGTCGCTGATGATCGCCTGGTAGAGGCCGGTCACGATCGCGACCAGCGCGAGCAGCCGCGCCTTGAACATGCCCGCGGCCGCCGCGCCGGTGTAGAGCGCGTCGATCACGACGCCGCAAGCGCGCCCCTCGGGAAAGGGCAGCTGCTCCTCGTTGATGAAGCGGCGCTTGAGCGGGAAGGCGAGCAGGACGCCGATGACTGCCACCACCGACATCCACACCATCATCTGCCACCACGGGATGATGTGGCCGGTGACCAGCATGTAGGCCGGCAGGCTCGACACGAGCGGGCCCGTCATGTAGCCGGCGGCGGTCGCGACGGATTGCGTCGCGTTGTTCTCGAGGATGGTGAAGTCCCGCGCCATCCCCACGCCGTTCAGCATGCGGTAGATCGCGAAGGAGAGGATCACGGAGGTGAGGCCCACGCCGATCGTGATGCCGGTCTTGGCGCCGATGTAGAGCGCGGTCGCGGCGAGCACGGCGCCGAGGATGAAGCCGGTGAGCGCGGAGCGGATCGTGAGCTGCGGCATGTCGCCGCGGTAGACGTTCTCGAACCACCAGCGGTCCTTCTGCCCGCGGCTCCATTCCCGTACCTGCTGGTCGTCGAGTTGTTGCAGGGCCATCGATCGTCCCTCGTGTTCGCGAAGGCGCCATCATAATGGGTGCGCCATGAATTTTTGCCGCCTGGTCCCCGCGATCGCCGCCGCCGCTGTCGCCTGCACGCCGATCCCGCCCCGGTTCGCGCCGGGCGTCGCCGTGCGACAGGTGCCGTCGCCCAGCTTCGACCTGCGGCGCCCGCAGTACGTGATCCTGCATCACACGACGAACGAGACCGCCGCACGGGCGCTCGCGACCCTCACCGATCCCGCGCGCATGGTGAGCGCGCATTACCTGGTGGGCCGCGACGGCGTCGTCTACCAGCTGGTCGACGAGCGCGATCGCGCATGGCACGCCGGTGCCTCGCGCTGGGGCGCCGACAGCGACCTCAATTCGGCGTCGATCGGCATCGAGCTCGACAACGACGGCTTCGAGCCTTATCCGCCGGCGCAGGTCGATGCGCTCATGGCGCTGCTCGCGGACATCCGCGCACGCCATGACATCCCGAGGGAGAATTTCCTGGCGCATGGTGACGTCGCGCCCGGCCGCAAGGTGGATCCCGGGGCGCTCTTCCCGTGGAAGGCGCTCGCGCAGCAGGGCTTCGGCGCATGGTGCGAGGAGCCCGTCACCCCGGCGCAGCCCGTCACCCCGGCGCAGGCCGGGGCCGGATCATCCGACGGCGACGCTCTCGCGCTCTTCGGCTACGACACGACCCACCCCGAGGCGGCCGTGCGGGCGTTCAACCGCCACTTCATGGCGCTCGAGGACGACCCCGTGCTTTCGCCCGAGGGGCGAGCCGTCCTCGAGTGCCTCTTGCGCAGCCCGCGCGCGGCGTCGCGCTGACGCGCCGAACCAACACGCCGCCGCCGCGCTCCAAGCGCGACCGATGCGCGCCCTCCTGACTTTCCTTGCTGTGGCTTGCCTGCTCCCGGGCGGGGCGTGCACGTCTTCGATCGATCCGCGCCCCGATTCCTTGCGGCAGTCTTTCGATGAGCGCGTCATCGAGCACGGGGCACAGCTCGCGGCGATCGGCGACTGCTACGGCTGCCATACCACGCGCCACGGCGCGCCCTTCGCGGGCGGCGTCGGCATGCATTCGCCGTTCGGCACGATTTACTCCAGCAACATCACGCCGGATCGGCAGGCGGGCATCGGTGCGTGGACCGAGGAAGCATTCCGGCGTGCCCTGCGCGAGGGCGTGCGGCGCGATGGCGCCCACCTCTATCCCGCTTTCCCCTACGACCGCTTCGCGCTCGTGAGCGATGAAGACGCCCACGCGCTCTATGCCTATCTCATGACGCGAACGCCGGCGCGTGCGGCGCCGCCGCGCAACGAGCTGGTTTTCCCCTTCAACGTGCGCGCGGGCCTCGCGCTCTGGAAGGCGCTCTACCTGCGCGCGCCGCCGGCGCAGAAGCAAACCGATGCCGTGCTCGCGCGCGGCGAGTATCTCGTCGAGGGGCTCGGCCACTGCGGCAGCTGCCACTCACCGCGAAACGCGCTCTTCGCCGAGGAGCGCGAGCGCGCCTACCAGGGTGGAGACCTCGAGGGCTGGCACGCCTACGCCATCGAGAGCCATATCAAGGCGCCGATTCCGTGGGACGCCGACGCCCTCGCGTTCTACCTGCGCAACGGATGGCACCCGTTGCACGGCGCGGCGCGCGGCACCATGGGCCTCGTGACGGCGGAGTTGCGCGCGGCGCCCGAAGCGGACGTCCGTGCGATGGCGGCGTACACGGTCGCGCTCATGGGCGCGGCCGCCCAACGCCGCTCCGCCAACGCGACACGGCTGGAGCAGGAACCCCTGCGCCAGCCGCGCGACGCACCGGGCTTCGGGCGCGACACCTATCGCTCGGCGTGCCTCCAATGCCACGACGGAGCCGAGGCGATGCCGTTCGGCGGCGTGCAGCTCACGCGCAGCCTGGGGCTCCATGGCGAGAGCCCGCGCAACCTCATCAACGTGATCCTGCACGGCCTCGGCCCCGCCCAGGGCGCGACGAGCCCCATGATGCCCGGGTACGCTGGTGCCCTCGACGATGCGCAAGTGGTCGAGCTGGTCACCTGGCTGCGCGCGAACTTGACCGACGAGGCGCCGTGGCCGGATTTCCGCAGGGTCGTGGAGGAGTCCCGCAGGATGGATCCCGGCACGCTCTCGTTCCCGCCCGGCGGAGCGGGCACCGATCCGCTCTTCGCGAAGGCGCCCTGATGGCCGCGTTCGAGGTGAACGGCAAGGCCGTGCGCGTCGAAGCCGACGCCGACACGCCGCTCCTCTACGTGCTGCGCGACGAGCTCCAGCTCAATGCCGCGAAGTTCGGCTGCGGCCTGGGCCAATGCGGCGCCTGCACGGTGCTCGTGAACGGCGAGGCGGTGCTCTCGTGCATCACCCCGGTCGCGATGCTCGAAGGCAAGCGCGTCACGACGCTCGAGGGCCTTGGAACCGCGCAGGCCCCGGGCAAGCTGCAGCAGGCCTTCATCGACGAGCAGGCCGCGCAGTGCGGCTATTGCATCCCCGGGATGATGATGCGGGCGGCGGCGCTGCTCGCGAAGACGCCGCAGCCGACGGACGCGCAGATCCGCGAGGCGATGCAGGTCAACCTGTGCCGGTGCGGCACGCACATGCGCATCCTGCGTGCGGTGAAGCGGGCGGCGAAGGCATGAAGCGCCGCGAGTTCCTGCTGCGGTCGGGCGCGCTCGTCGTGAGCTTCTCGCTCGCGCCCGCCGTGGCGCAGGAAGGCGGGGGCGGTGACCCGGGCAACCCGAAGTTGCCGGGCAGCCTCGCCAAGGCGCCGCAGCTCGATGCATGGATCCGCGTCGGAGCCGACGGCTCGATCACGGTCTTCACCGGCAAGGCGGAGCTCGGGCAGGGCATCAAGACAGCGCTTGTGCAGATCGCCGCCGAAGAGCTCGACGTGCCGTTCGAGCGCGTGACGCTCGTTACCGCCGATACCGCGCGCACCGCGAACGAGGGCTACACCGCCGGCAGCAATTCGCTCAAGGACAGCGGGACCGCGATCCGCAACGCCGCGGCGCAGGTGCGCGCGCTGCTGGTCGCTCGAGCGGCCCGGCGCACGGGCACCGCGGCCGAAGGGTTGCGCACGCAAGACGGCGCTGTCCTCGGCGCCGGCGGCAAGCGCGTGCCGTATGAAGAGCTCGTGCAGGGGCTCGACCTGCACGTGGAGGCGGCGCCCACGTCGGCCTTCAAGGAGCCGCGCCAGTATCGGCTCGTCGGACGCCCCGTCGCGCGCATCGACATCCCGGCCAAGGTGACCGGCGGCGCCGCTTATGTGCAGGACCTGCGCCTCCCGGGCATGGTGCATGCGCGCGTGGTGCGTCCCGCGAGCTACGGCGCAAGGCTCGCGGCCGTGGACGAGGCCAGCGTGAAGGACATCCCGGGCGCGCGCATCGTGCGTGATGGAGACTTCCTCGCGGTCGTGGCCCCGCGCGAGTGGGGCGCGATCAAGGCGATGCGCGCACTCGAGCGCACGACGCGCTGGCACGAGGGCGCGCAGCTGCCGGACATCGCGAAGCTCGGTGAGGCGATCCTGCAATGGCCGGGCGAGGACATGACGGTCGAGGAGCGCTCCGGCGCTGCGGGCGCGCGCGGCAAGACCCTCGAAGCGACCTTTACGCGGCACTACCAGATGCACGGCTCCATCGGCCCTTCCTGCGCGGTGGCCTGGATGAAGGAGGATGGCCTCACCATCTGGAGCCATACGCAGGGCGTGTATCCCGATCGCAAGGCCATCTCCGAGATGCTCGGCGTGCCGCCCGCGCGCATCCGCATGATCCACGCCGAAGGCTCGGGCTGCTACGGCCACAACGGCGCCGACGACGCCGCGGGCGATGCGGCGCTCATCGCATCGCTCGTGCCCGGCACCCCCGTGCGCCTGCAGTGGATGCGCGAGCAGGAGCACGCGTGGGAGCCGTACGGAGCGGCGATGGTGACGAAGGTGCGTGCCTCGCTCGACGAATCGGGGCGCATCGCGCATTGGGAGTACGGCGTTTGGAGCAACTCGCATTCGACGCGGCCCGGCCCCGCGGGCTCGTTGCTTGCGGGGCAACAGGGAGCGAAAGCGTTC